>Ga0209211_10004804_pt1 | contig 20702 bp, 14 predicted proteins | sample RifGroA2_FD_183992 | JGI IMG/M metagenome (GOLD analysis project Ga0209211, IMG submission 183992) | Groundwater microbial communities from Rifle, Colorado, USA - Groundwater A2 (SPAdes) (version 2) | ecosystem: Environmental > Aquatic > Deep subsurface > Groundwater | place: Rifle, Colorado...
TGGGTAAAATTGGCACAGAGGTGGCAAAAGAGGCTTCTGACATCGTCCTCTTGGATGATAACTTCGGCAGTATAGTTTCGGCGATAGAAGAAGGCAGAAATATTTATAAAACAATCACAAAAGTGGTTCTTTATCTTCTGTCTACCAGTCTCGGTGAATTGCTCGTGATCACGGGAGCCGTTATTGCGGGGTTACCCTTGCCACTTTTGCCCGCGCAGATTATATGGCTGAACTTCGTGACGGATGGGTTCTTTACCGTCGCCCTCGCTATGGAACCGAGGGAACGTGGTTTGTTGAGTAAAACATTTCAGAAACCAAAGAAATATTTGGTGGATACCCTGATGGGACAGAGAATACTTCTTATGGCCATGCCCATGCTTGTGATAACGCTCGCGCTGTTTCAAAATTACTTTGAGACGAATCTGGAGAAGGCCTGGACAATTTCTCTCACCGTTCTTGCCGTCTTCCAATGGTTCAATGCTTGGAATTGCCGTTCTGAAAACAAATCAATCTTTCAGGCAAACATTTTTGAAAACAGATTTATGGTGGGCGCTACCCTGGCCGCTTTCTCATTCCAAATGCTGGCCATCTATCATCCCCTGTTTCAAAAATTTCTGCATACTGTGCCGCTCAGCTTATCGGAATGGTTCATGATTATATCTCTCGCTACTTCAATAATCTTTATCGAAGAAATACGAAAAATTTTATGGCGCAACAAAAAATCCTCATCATTGTCGGCCCCACGGCTTCAGGCAAATCAGATCTTAGCGTAAGACTGGCGAAGAAATTTAACGGGGAGATCATTTCCGCCGACTCGCGGCAGGTGTATAAGGGTCTCAATATTGGCACCGGCAAGATTACCAGACAAGAAATGAGAGGCATCCCCCATCATCTTATTGATGTCGCCAATCCTAAAAAACAATTTTCCGCCGCGGACTATAAACGACTTGCCGAACATAACTTACGATATATCGTAAGTTATGGAAAGTTACCAATCATTGTTGGCGGCACGGGTTTTTATATAGATACTCTTGTTGGAAAAACTAATTTTCCCAATGTGCCGCCGAATAAAAAATTGCGAGAAAAACTTTCCGGCAAATCTACTGAAGAGCTTTTTCAAATACTTAAGAATAGGGACCCAAAGAGAGCTAAAACTATTGACCCACACAATAAAGTGCGCCTGGTTCGCGCTCTGGAAATAGTTGATACTCTGGGTTACGTGCCAACTCGTCAACCTAGCAGATTGACGAGTTTTGACTTTATATATATCGGTCTTAAACCAAATAATCTCGAACATAGAATTTATCAAAGACTGCTTAGAAGACTTGACGGTATGATTCGTGAGGGAAAAAGATTACATAAGCAAGGACTTACATATAAACGCATGCACGAACTCGGACTGGAATACAGATATATCGGTATGTATTTGCAAAATAAAATTTCCAAGCAAGAAATAATTGAGGGACTTTATACTGCGATCAAACATTATGCCAAGAGGCAGATGACCTGGTTTAAGCGAAACAAGGAAATCAAGTGGTTTAAACCGGAGAAATATAAAGAGATAGAAAAATATTTAAAAAATCAACGAATTGGCGGGCGATGAGGGAATCGGACCCCCGACATCGGTTTTGGAGACCGAAGTTATACCACTTAACTAATCGCCCTTTCGGGCTATATTAACACAAATTAGGCTTTCTTTTCTTTATAGATAGTGTGTTTACGAGCAATAGGATTGTATTTTTTAAATTCAAGTTTGCGCTCGACAGATTTTCTGTTCTTGCGCGAGTAATAAGTGTGGCCTTTGCCGACCCCTCTTTCGTCTCCCACTGAGACCAATTTTATAAGATGCAGTTGCGACATAACAAGAAGCGACTATTTGATGGCGTAAATTTCGGCTCCCTCTTTGACCTGTTGGGAGACTTTTATGGCCACCTCTTCGCCCTTCTTGCCGGCTTTGACAGACTTGTGGTCAAGTTGCATGGAAGTAACATTGTCCGTGAATTCCTGTTCTCCACGCCTTACTTTTACCTGACTCCCAACTTTGAGAGCCTTGTTCAACTTAACCACTGCCACGCCAAGCTTGTCGTACCAATGCACCACTTTACCGATCGGCTTCTCTTTTAACATGACATAAATGCTACACAACTTAGTAAATTTTGCAAGCCCTAAACAAAAGTTAGTTTTGGTGCCGAGGAGAGGATTTGGACCTCCATGGGTTACCCCGCTTGCTCCTAAGGCAAGTGCGTCTACCAATTTCGCCACCTCGGCAATGCGTCCAGCAGGTCTCGAACCTGCGACCTTATCCTTAAGAGGGATCTGCTCTACCAACTGAGCTATGGACGCTTATAGGAATATAGTATTTCAAAAAGGCAAGGATTAAGCAATTGTGTTAATCTATAAGAGTTTAATTGTAAAATTGGCGTGGTGGCGAAGTGGAAACGCTTTGGTCTGCAAAACCAACATGCAGGGGTTCGATTCCCCTCCACGCCTTCGCGAATTTTGTCCGCGCGAAGCGCGGTTACAAAATTCGCGAAGGCGGACTTGCCCGGGTGGCGGAATCGGTATACGCGCGAGACTTAAAATTTCGTGACCGTAAGGTCGTGTGGGTTCGAAGCCCACCCCGGGCACCGTGTTGGAAAAAGCGAGATTAGTTTAGTGGCAGAACTGATGCTTCCCAAGCATCGGGCGCGAGTTCGATTCTCGCATCTCGCATTTTGGCAAGTTTAGTGCAGGCTATTCTTTTTTACTTAACTCGTCCAGTCTCTGACGATTACGTTCACCATAATCGATTGTGAAATCAATGCGTGGCACTGCACCGATGCGAGATTTAACTCTAATGTATTTTCTAAACTCTGGAATTTTTCTGATTAAAAATTTCAGTGCCGCATTCTCACGATTCTCGGGCATAGTAGTGAAATAAATCTTGGCTTCTTTTCCAGTAAGCGAGAGTTCGACTCTGGTAATAGTTAGAAGCGAAGCGCCACTCGCCGCATCTCGCGCAAACTCTGCCGCTAGACGATGGATTATTTCTTCCACCTTTCCCTTTTTTATTTCACGCATTATTTAGTAACAAGAGTCACCGCATTAAGTATATCTCCCGGAGCAACTTCTATTTTAGATTCAATCATGGCACCGAATTCAACACCCTCATTGACCGAATCCGTGGCAATCTTGGACTGTTGAAGTTCTTTGATTTTGCCGGCGCCGAGTTCTGCTTCACGTCTGATGATTTTCACAATAGAGCCGCGTTTAATTTGACCCGACAACACGCGTCCGCCTATAATTTGTCTGCCCTTGGTAATACCGAACAACTTCAATACTTTGAAAGTGCCGATTATTGTTTCAGTTTCCATTCTCGGTTCCTTTTCGGAGAGAAGCTCTTTAATTTTATCTGTAAGTTCATAAATGATGTTAAACATCAGAATAGTAATAGCCGAACGTTCTGCCAACAGAGCGACTCTTGGTTCTACTTTGGTATTAAAACCGATGATAATCGCTCCAGTGGCGGCTATCGCCGATTTAACATCATTTTCATTTATGCTACCAATACCTGAAAGGATAACTTGCGGCGCAATTCGTTCTCTCGAAAGCTTCTTTAACTCCCCCATCACGGCCTCCAGACTGCCGGCGGTATCGGCCTTGAGAACTATAGGTAGGAAAGAAAAATCTTTCTTAATGTCAGATTGTATTTGGATGGATGTGTCTGCTTTACCGGGTGTTGAAGCCGCGAAGGCAAGCGCCTCATCTTTCTTTAAAAATGTTCTGAATTCTTCTCCGATGGTTGGCATTTTATCCCAACCGATAATTTGAACCGGACTGGAGAAGGAAAGTTCGTCAACCAGTTTCCCTTCCGCGTTAAGAAGAAAACGTATCGGGGTAATAGTCCCCGAGGCGGCCTGTCCCGCCTTGGCGGCGGCGAATAAACCCGGTCGTAAGGTGCCATTCTTGATGATGCCCACTGCGACAATGCCCCTCTTGGCGTCGCGCCTACTCTCTATAATTACTCCAGAACCAAGCGCATCTCGGTCCGCCGTTTTTTCTTCAAGTTCGGAAATAAGGCCGATCATTTCCAAGAATTCATCTACACCTTCGCCGGTTTTTGCCGATAATGCAACCACCGGCGTACTGCCGCCATAGCCCTCGACATAAATTTCATTTTCCGCCAGATTTTGTTTAGTGCGTAAAATATCAGCCGAAGGCTTATCAATCTTGGTGATTACCACGAGATACGGTAGATGACATTCTTTAATTTGTTTGAGCACCTCAAGTGTTTGAGGTTTGACTCCGTCTTCCGCGCTCACGATGAGCGCCGCGATATCGGCCACATTAGCGCAGTGAATACGAATGTTACTGAAGGCCTCATGTCCCGGGGTATCAAGAAATGTAATGTGTTTCTCCCGGCCATCTTTTGAAGTGTGGACGACCTCATAGGTGTTAATATGTTGAGTGATGCCTCCTGCCTCGGTTCCGGTCACATTGGTTTTTTTGATGTAATCAATGAGGGTCGATTTGCCGTGGTCTATATGTCCCAAGATAGCCACTACTGGTGGCCTTTGACTCGCCGTAGGCTCGCTTCGGCCTGCCGAAGGCGGTCGAACATCCTTTTCAATTTTTTCTTCCAATTTAGTCATAATTAGGTTATAACCTTAACATAAAAATGGATCGGTTAAAACAAAAAAGGCCCGCCTACCGGCCTGTCTGCCGACAAGGCAGGCGAGGCAGGATTTTTCTGGATTACGCTTCCGCCACTCCGGTGTTGCCGGAAGTCAAGCGAGCAATGGAGAAATATTGGTCGCGGGATTTTTACAATCCCAATGCCATTTACGAGGAGGGGGTGAGGATTAAAAAAGACGTGGATGAATACCGCACAAAGATTGCTCAAATCTTGGGTGTGGCTAAAGAGACAATCATTTTTACTTCCGGCGGAACAGAGGCTAATACATGGGCGGTAAGGGGAGTAAAACCGGGACGTGTTGTCGTTGAACAAGATTCTCATCCATCGGTATCGGAGGCCGCCAAAGGCGTTACGGGCGTGGAGACTACTCTTATCTCAAGTATTACGACAGATAACAAGCTCGGTCGCAAAATACGTGAGGAAGGGAAGAAAAATCACAGCGAGTTCCCGCTTTTGCACATCGATGCCTCCCAGACCGCGGCATATTTTAACGTCGGACTTGAGACCCTCTCGTGCGATCTTTTGACTCTTGACTCAGCGAAACTCTATGGGCCGAAAGGCATTGGTGCATTAGTGGTAAGAAAAGGAGTCAAGTTTGAGATGCCGCCAATTGGTACCCCGGCTGTGTCACTTATTGCTGGATTTGCTAAGGCGCTTGAAATCGCCGTGCGAGATAGGGAAACGGAGAGAGAACGTTTGACTTCCTTAAGCGCTTCGTTCATAAATGATATTCAACACTTGCTGCCCGAAGCGCGCATTACTCAAAGCCAGCCCAATATTATTAATCTTTCTGTACCTGAAATATTGCCGGAACTTCTGGTCTTAGCCCTAGATCGAGCCGGTGTTCTAGTCTCTGCCGGTCCTGCCTGTAATTCCAATAAACCTGAACCACCGGACACGCCAGTGCGTTTCTCTTTCGGTCGTTTCACCACTGAAGCAGATGTGAAGCGGGCAGTTCAAATATTTTGTCGAATTTGTAAGTCTATGGTAAAATAGTCGCACGAGTTCGAGATAAATAGCATCCATGCAGCCATTTAATCATTTCACCACCAAGGCCAAAGAAGCCATTCGCAAGGCCCACGAGCTGGCTATTGAGCGCGGGCAAAATCACGTCAACCCCATGCATCTTTTGGCCGCTCTTTTGATCCAAGAGGAAAGTATGGCCATCTCAATTTTGGATAAGATGAATATTGACACTATTCTCTTGACTGATTCGGTGTTGGACGTAATAGAGAGTCCGGAGACCAGTCAAACTATTTCTCCATCCTATCAAATTTATCTCACTCCGGAATTGGCTCACACCATAGAATCGTCAAGCAAGGTGGCGCAATCTCTGGGAGACGAATTTGTGTCCACCGAACATCTTTTTATCGCGGTTCTCGACGTTCCCGGTGAGGCTCGCGAACTGTTGCTTAAATTTAAAATTGACAGACAAACGGTGCTGAAGGTGCTGGAAGAACTTAAGAAAACTGGCCCCACCGAACCGAAAGAAACGAAGAAATTTAAATCGCTTTCCAAGTATACTCGCTCCCTAACTCAACTGGCCAAAACAAATAAACTTGATCCGGTCATCGGTCGAGACGATGAAGTCTCGCGTATTATTCAAATTCTTTCTCGGCGCACAAAAAATAATCCTATTCTGATAGGTGAAGCCGGCGTAGGTAAGACGGCTATCGTCGAAGGACTCGCTTTGCGCATGACGAGCGGCAATGTGCCCGAATCCCTGAAAGACAAAGAACTGGTTTCGCTCGATATCGGTCTCTTGATTGCCGGCACCAAGTATCGTGGCGAGTTTGAGGAGCGGCTTAAAAATATCATCAAGGAGATTGAGAAGTCGGAAGGTAAAATAATTTTATTTATTGATGAAATTCATACCATTGTTGGCGCTGGCGCCGCGGAGGGGTCAATGGATGCTTCCAATATGTTGAAACCGTCCCTCGCTCGGGGCGAACTGCGGGCCATTGGCGCGACAACTTTGCGCGAGTATCAGAAACACATTGAGAAAGACCCGGCCTTAACGCGCCGCTTTCAACCGGTTTACGTCCAGGAACCGTCTATTGACGATGCCATGACCATCTTGCGAGGTCTTAAAGAACGCTACGAACTCTATCATGGAGTGCGTATTACCGATGACGCTATCCAAGCGGCCGTGGCTCTATCCTCGCGTTACATTACCGACCGATTTTTGCCGGATAAAGCTGTTGATCTTATCGACGAAGCGGCATCGTTTTTAAAAATTTCTCTTGAAAACATGCCCCCGATTCTTCAGGACGCTCAATCCAAGATTATGAAACTTGAGATAGAAAAAGAGGCGCTCAAGAAAGAAACCAAAAATCACAAGGTGAGAGATAGATTGAAAAGTATCAACAAAGAAATTGCTGATTTGCGTGAAGATACCGGCGAGATTGAACTCAAGTGGAAAAATGAAAAGGAAACGATTGGAGAGATAAAAGAGATTAAAAAATCTCTCGAGACCCTGCGTCTTGAAGCGGAGGCGGCGGAAGTGCATGCCGATCTTTCTCGAGCGGCGGAACTTCGTTACGGCAAGATCCCCTCTCTTGAAAGAGAACTTGATTTGAAAGCTAAACGTCTTAAAAAATTGCAAAGTTCACGCCGGATGCTTAAAGAAGAAATCACCGCGTCAGACATCGCCCTGGTAGTCAGCCGTTGGACAGGTATTCCGATCTCCAGAATGCTTGAAGAGGAGGCGGCCAAACTTGCCAGAATGGAAGAGTTTCTTAAAAAGCGCATTATTGGTCAAGGCGAAGCGGTTAGGAAAATTTCCGATACCGTTAAACGTTCGCGCGCCGGTATTTCCGACCCAAACCGTCCCATCGGTTCTTTTATCTTTCTTGGTCCGACCGGTGTCGGCAAGACCGAATTAACCAAAGCTCTGACAGAATTTATATTTGACGACGAACGAGCGTTAATCCGCGTGGATATGTCGGAGTTTATGGAGAAGCATTCCGTCTCGAAACTAATCGGCGCTCCGCCCGGATATGTTGGTTTTGAAGAAGGTTCAAGTTTCGCCGAATCTGTGCGACACAGGCCGTATTCAGTAATTCTCTTTGACGAAATAGAAAAGGCTCATCCGGAGGTCTTTAATATTTTGCTGCAGATTCTTGACAACGGCCGTTTGACTGATGCCAAGGGTAGAGTTATCAATTTCAAAAATACAGTTGTGATTATGACCTCTAATGTCGGGGCTCAGTATATAGACAAGATGCAAACCATCGGTTTCAGTAACGGAGAGAGAGAAACTTATGAGAATGTTAAGGAAAAAGTACTCTCGACTCTTAAAGAACACTTTCGACCGGAATTTCTTAACCGTCTTGATGATATTATTATTTTCGACATACTCTCAAAAGAAGCGATCAAAGAAATCGTCAACATTCAAATTGACATCATCAAGAAGCGTCTCAAGGATAAGGAAATCAATCTTTCTGTCACGGAATCAGTGTCGGAACTCTTAACTAAAGAAGGATACAATCCGCAGTACGGCGCCAGACCGCTGAAACGTCTGATTCAAGAAAAAATTCTAAATCCGGTAGCATCTATGATGATCTCAAACAAAGTGCTTTCCGGAGGTATGGTCTCGGTTGATGTCAAAGATGGTCAATTCACCTTTGATATCAAGAAGAGTAAACACTCGGGTCATGTCAGTACGATTGTAACTAAAAAAGAGCCTGTTTTGAAATAATTTTTGCAAGACTGTCCGGTTTAGATTAGAATAAACCGATTGCGCGTCGGTGGCGGAGCGGTCAATCGCACCAGACTGTAAATCTGGCGGCCTTAGGCCTACGCAGGTTCAAATCCTGCCCGGCGCACCATGCAAGAAATTGCAAGGGATGAATAAGAAAATTGAAGAAAATAAAATACTTGAAGGCGCGATCCGCGTAACAAGTAAAGGTGTGGGTTATTTCCCTACCCCGGATGAATCCGAAGACTACGAGATCCAACCGGACAATCTTAACGCCGCGCTTAATCACGATAGAGTCAAAATTGCACTTCTTGGCAGAACAATCTTCGAGCGTAAACAAGCCAAGGTTATCGATATAGTAGAACGACATAAAACAGAATTTGTCGGCATGCTTGAGAAAGACGGCGATGTATTTTTCCTTGTACCTGATGATAAGAGAATGTATAGAGATATTTTATTGCCTAGAGATAAAATTTTAAATGCTAAAGAAGGTGATAAACTCCAAGCCAAAATTACTGAATGGCCAGACCCATCAAAAAGTCCAAAAGGAGAAGTAATTCGGGTCATTGGTCGCGCCGGCGAACATAACGCCGAGATGCTTGGTATTGTTTATGAAAGCGGTTTCGAAGTAGACTTCCCCCCTGAAGTGGAGAAAGAAGCGCAAATATGGAAAAAGAAATATCAAAAAGAGGACAAACTGAAAGATCGCAAGGATTTCCGCCAAACTAGCACCTTTACCATCGACCCGGTCGATGCCAAAGATTTTGACGATGCTTTATCTTTCAAAAGGCTGTCGAATGATAATTTCGAAATAGGTGTTCACATTGCCGACGTTTCCCATTTCGTAATAGAGAAAACCAAACTTGACCAAGAAGCGCTTAAACGCGGCACCTCTATCTACCTTGTAGATCGCACCATCCCAATGCTTCCGGAAGTGCTTTCTAATGATTTGTGTTCTCTTAATCCAAATGAACCCAAATATGCCTTTTCCGCCATATTTGTAATTGACAAAGAAGCTAAGGTCAAAGAACGCTGGTTCGGTAAAACACTCATAGAGTCAGATAAACGCTTCACTTACGAAGAAGCTCAAGACGTTATAGATAAAAAGATGGGAATATTTGTTGAAGAACTTAAAACACTTAACGGACTCGCTAAAAAACTTCGAGATGAGAGATTCAGAAAGGGTGCGATTGATTTTGAAACTGAAGAAGTGAAGTTTGAACTTGACAGTTTAGGTAAACCGATCCGAGTGTATAGAAAAGAACGCAAAGATACTCATAAACTTATTGAGGAATTTATGCTCTTAGCCAATCGCGAGGTAGCAACCTGCATGCACACCGCCAATGGTAAAGATAGCCACGCGGCTTTCGTTTATCGCATCCACGATGCTCCAGATAGAGAAAAAATTGTGAATCTTGCCACTTTTGTCAAGGCGCTCGGCTTCGAACTTAAAAATAAAGAGGGAGAAACTACGGCCGAAGATATTTCTAGAATGCTCCGTTCGGTTGATGGCAGTCCGGCGGAAATGCTTGTGAAAACAGCGGCAGTTAGAGCGATGTCGAAAGCGATATATTCCACTTCAAATATCGGTCACTTCGGATTGGCTTTCGAATATTATACTCATTTCACTTCACCCATTAGACGTTATCCGGATTTGATGGTTCATAGATTGCTTCTACGTTTTCTAACTAAGGGTAAAATCGAACAAGATGAGATTATCAAATATCAGAGACTCTGCAGTGAATCAAGTGAACGTGAACTTGAGGCGGCCCAGGCCGAACGCGCATCTATTAAATACAAACAGGTAGAATATATGCAAGAGCACATTGGTGAAAAATTCGAGGCTATTATTTCCGGCGTTTCAGAATGGGGTATTTATGTCGAAGAGCTTAATACCAAAGCGGAAGGCATGGTCAAACTGCGCGACATGAAAGATGATTTCTACGAATTGAGTGAGAAACTCTACGCCATAGTGGGCAAAAATACCGGCAAGAAATATTCCCTCGGCGACAAAGTCCGGGTCAAGCTCACGGCTTCCGACCCAGAGAGAAAAACTTTGGACTTTGTGTTTGTGTAAGACTATTTCACGACTTCAACAGCTTCATCAAAAGAGATGGAAAGCAGTTTGGAAATACCGTTTGAGCCCATGGTTACGCCATAGATAACTCCGGCGCGAGACATTGTCTCGCGATTATGGGTTATTAAAATAAGTTGGGAATGTTTCGAAAGTGTCTCAACCAAATCCCCGTATTTTTTCGAATTTGATTCATCAAGCGCCGCATCGGTCTCGTCAAGAATGATAAACGGTGGCGGATTGACTTGAGAAACCGCAAAGATAAGCGCTAGAGAGGTCAGTGCCCTTTCCCCACCCGAGAGCATCATAAGACCTCGAATTTTTTTCTTCGGCAGATTGACTTTAATATCTAAACCCTCCTCCCTTGCCACGCCGGAGCCTTCGGCAGAGGCGGGTTCATCCAATTCCGGTTCCTCCCTCTCTTCTTTCGTCAAAACCAAACTAGCCTCTCCGCCGCCAAACATTAAGACAAAAAGCTTGCCAAATTCTTGATTAATTTTTGCAAGTCCGGAGCTAAATTCAGTAGCCAAACGTGTCTCTAGTTCTTTAATCAGTTCCGAGAGAGTCTTAGCGGACTTTTCAAGGTCAAGTAATTCACGCGCCAGAAACATATCGCGTTCGGAAGTCTCCTTATACTCCTTATGCACGTCTTCCATACCGGAAACACTCGAGTCTTCAAGCCGAATTTTAAACTTTTCGATCACGCGCTTGCGTTCTTCCTGTTCCTGCCTATTCTCATTTACAACTAATTTTTCATCATCATTAAAATCTTTCAGACGAATAGCTTCCGGGCCGACCAGATGTCCGACTTCATTAAGTTCCCGCCTAAATTCTTCCTTATCCTTCTTTAGACTCTCCTCGTGCGCTTTCAAAAGATTCAATTTGGAGACCAGTGTATTTTCAAGCGATTGGGCTTGGAAAACCACCTTTTCAGCTTCGGAAATTTCTTGCTCTTTCTCTTTGACAGCTTCGAGTAACTTCTCAAGTTCCTTCTGACGCTCTTTAAGTTTGCCCAATCTTGCTTCGGCCTCACTAACTAATTTCAAGTTTACGCCATGTTTTCTGTTTTTAATAAAGTCACTAAATTTATTCTTGATCTCGGTAATACTGGAAAGCGCACTGATCTCTTGATACAAACTTTCCACATCCTTGAGTCGCACGGTCTTAAATTCATCAGAGGCCGAGAGCTTTTTTTCATTCTCAATTGCCTTCTCTTCCGCCATAATAAGTCCTTCAGACTGGCCGAGCTCTCTTGTCAAATCATCCTTCTGTTTCCGAATCGCGCTTAGGCCTGATTCAAGTTCAAGTACTTTCCTCGCACTCTGCGATTCCTTGGAAAGTTTTTCAAGCGCTTTATTTAAAGGCTCTCTCTCGGCCAGCAATGCCGTTTTGGAAAAGGTTAGATAGGCCTGTTCCCGTTTGAAATATTCTTGAGAAAGTTTAATAAGCGTCTGTCGCTGTTCTTCCGTCTTTTTAATCTTTTCAACCTGTTTGCCAAGAAATCTCAAATGCGGCGCAATTTCTTTCCGCAGAGCTTCAACCTGCTGGATATTTTCAAAGGTCTTTTGAAGTTTACGTTCGCTTTCTAAACGCTTATATTGATAGAGTCTTAATCCCAACGCGTCTTCTATTATGCCTTTCCGATCTTTCGGACTAGCGCTCAGAATTTTATCAGCTTCACCTTGGGAAATAATATGATGACCGGATGCGCCGATACAAGCCCGCGCCAAAAGTTCCAAGATATCCTTTAGACGCACCCGGCTATTGTTTATCAGATATTCATTTAAACCATCGCGATGAACTATGCGTTCAATCGTCACTTCCGAAAAGTCTAAATCAAAGATTTTCTTGGTACCTGTCTTGCCGGCAGGCAGGTTATCAAAAATCACTTTAACGGAAGCTCTGTTGGTGCGCGGCTCACTCGCGGCTCCATTCCAGATTAAATCTTCGCCACGTTTGCCGCGCATACTTTTGACGGACTGTTCTCCGAGAACGAAACGGAAGGCCTCGGCCACGTTTGACTTGCCCGAACCGTTCGGGCCGACTATAACCGAGATGGGCGAATCAAATTCAAAAATATTCTTCTTCGCAAAAGATTTAAATCCCGAAAGTTCTATCGATTTTAAATACATACTATTTCCATCTCTTTGATTCCAAAGCGTGTTGTGCGGCTTCTTGTTCCGCATCTTGCTTGGACTTACCCTTTCCCTCACCACACACTTCGTTTCCAACAGAAACTGTTACAGTGAAATGTTTATCGTGGTCCGGCCCCGATTCGCGTACAGTCTTGTACGCAGGAGTCATACCCATATACTCCTGGGCTTTTTCTTGGAAACGACTTTTTGCATCTACCCAATCACCGCCGGCAAGAACTTCTTCCACAAGCGGCGCTATGTGAGTCAAAATAAATTTTTTGGCAACATCATATCCTTGGTCAAGATAAATGGCGCCAATGACAGCTTCCAGAGTATTGGCAAGAATATACTGGCGCGCCCGACCAGTATCTTTCGCTTCTCCTTTGGAAAGTAGCAAAAACTCGTTGGCGCCAAGTGTTTGCGCCACTCGACTGCAAGTATCGGCGTTCACCAGAGCCGAACGCAAAGAAGTTAATTCTCCCTCGTCTGAATTTTTGAGACGTTCGTAAAGATAACCGGTAATAGCCAGTTCCAACACGGCGTCGCCGAGAAATTCCAATCGTTCGTTGTGCTCCAGAGTCAATCCTCGATTTTCATTAATATAGGAACGGTGAGTAAAGGCCTGCTTCAAAAGACTCTTGTTTTTAAATATCACTCCCGCTCTTTCTTCAAATTTTTCAAAATCCATATTACTTGGATTCGGCCAATTTCGTTATGGCTTTAGTCACGATAGGTAGGATATCATCATAAAAATTCAGGTCCAAGATGTCCGCAAGTTTAAACCAGCGCACGTCATCAAGACCGCCTTGTTCTTCTTTCTTCTCAAGGGTTAGTTCTTGATACGGCGCTTCGGCCAGAAAGTAAGCAACATGTTTAAGTATTTTTCCTTTCTCCGGATGATAAGTTGAATACGAATTCTCTCCCAATCGCTCGAGAATGTGAATGGGTATGCCGAGCTCCTCTTGCGCTTCTCGGCGAAGACCTTCCTCTTCGTTCTCATTGCCCTCAAGCTTGCCCTTGGTCAAAGTCCAGTGGCCAAAAACATCGTGCACAAGCGCCATATAAACATTGTTTTCGTGGCGGGCGAAAACAACCGCGCCAGCCAAGCGTTCCACCGGCAGTTTATCAAGAGGTACATTACCGTATTTCTTCTTCGGTTTGGGCACATCAAACTTGCCCGGTTCCCCCATCTCTTTATAAACGGCGCCGAGCACTCCGTTAATAAACTTGCCAGAAGTTTCCCCACCGAATGTTTTGGCAAGTTCAATCGCTTCGTTAATAGCCACTTTTGGTGGCACTTCCTTGCGGTCCGCAAACAAGAGTTCGGCCAAACCGATACGCAAAATGTTTCTATCAACAGCCGAAATTTTATCAATCGGCCAATCTGGCGCCGCTTTTTCTATCAAGATATCAAGATTCTCTTTTTTCTCCAGTACTAATTTTAAAAGATTGTTCATAAACGGCCTATCGTTCGTACCCGGCGCAAACTCAGAAACAGTACGCTCAAATATCGGAAAAATCTCTCCTGTTTGGGCGCCTTCAAAATCCCACTCAAACAGAGTTTGGAGAACGATTGACCTGGATAAATGTCTATTGGACATAAAGAACAAAAGAACTAAAGAACTATTTGATTTTTTTTGCCTGTTTTTCCAATTTAGCTGTTAAATCAATAACTTTCCTGCCGCGATAGGCGCCAGTTACTTTCGAAAGCCGATGCCGTAAATGAAAATTGCCCGATTCATCCTTTGAGAGAGCGGGTTTCGAAAGCGCGTGGTGAGAGCGCCTGTTTCTGGTATGAGACCTCGTATGTCTCATTCGTACTGTCATGACGACACTCTATCATCAAAATTTCAAAAAGAAAAGTCCCGCACTAGAGCTTACGCTCGGCACGGGACCGGAAACCGGTAGGAAATGGTCAGTCGAAGATGCCGAGCTCGCGACAAGCCGCGAGATAGACTCCCTGATGGCCGTGGAAAAGATCCCGACCCAAAGTCGCCGCGGAAACCCAACGCGGGGGCGAGAGCTCATCACCCTTATCGTTGAGAACTTCTGTCCGAAGCTCCCCTCGACAATCTTGAGTTCCGATGAGATAACCGTACTTGGTATGCTCGCCGGTCTCTTTTTTCCAGATCTCTTGCGAATCCGGAAGACATGCGAGATAAGTCTCCTCCAGTATTTCACGCTGAAGGGTCACACCAACCGGCTCATCATCCACACGATTCATCCCTCCGGGAAACTTTGTTTGTAGTTCGCTCACCTGACCACTTTTAGGGTTAGTTGAACGATAATCCACGACAAGAAACTCGAACTCGCTAGTCTCTGGACTGATGCGCCAAATAATGGCGCATACAAAATGGCTTTTCATGAGAAATTCCTCCCTTTCTGTTTTCTGCTCCTAATTATACTACACCTATCTACCTTTTGTCAACCTAGTTAAAAAACTTCGACGATGGATAACTGTCGGGCCAAATTTCAGAATTGCCCGACAATGTTCGCTCGTGCCATAACCCTTGTGTTTATGAAAATTAAATTCCGGAAATTTTTTTGAGAGTCTGACCATTTTCTTGTCACGTATCACCTTGGCCATGATGGAAGCCAGTGAAATAATGGGAATCTTTTCATCTCCTTTGATGATTGTGAGTTGATGAATAAATTCTTTCGGCGCTTTTATACCTCCGTCGAGATATACTTGAGAATCTGCTGAAACACCAAGAGCCGCCAGACTTCTCTTAATACCGAGTCTGACGGCGTAAGAAATGCCTCTTCGATCTATCACTTTCTCCGAGACCAATGAAACGGCAAAATCAAGCAGTCCTTCTTTGCGCGCCTCAAGAGCCAGAGCAAACCACAATTCCCTATCACTGGGCGAGAGTTTCTTAGAGTCTTTAATACTCTTAAAAAAGTTTTTCTTGAAACTTGAGGAAATCGCTACTGCCCCTACCGCCACCGGTCCGGCCAATGGTCCCCTGCCTGCCTCATCGATGCCTACGACATAACTCATGCGTTACTTAGAATTATACATTATAATAACTTTCAATGAGCAAATTCGTTCATCTCCATACTCACAGTCACTACTCTCTCCTTGAAGCTTTGCCGAAAATTCCGGACCTTGTCAAAAAAGCTCGTCTCTCCGATATGGATTCGTTGGCACTGACCGATTCGGGTAATCTTTACGGCGCGATAGAATTCTATAAAGAATGCAAAGAGCAAGGAATTAAACCGATAATCGGAGTGGATTTCTACGTCGCCTCACGAACCAGATTGGACAAAGAAGCGCGGATAGATAATGAGCGTAGCCGTCTGGTGCTACTCGCAGAAAATAATATAGGATACAAGAATCTGATTAAACTGGTAACCGCCTCTTATCTCGAGGGTTTCTACTACAAACCACGCATAGACCGCGAACTTTTAGAGAAATACCATGAAGGACTGATCGCCATAGCTAAAGAAGAAAAATATTATAAAGAAATTTTTGGAGACAGATTCTATCTAGAAAATTCATTGGCAATATATGACGTCTATTACCTCGAACCCGCTGACCGGCCGGCCCTTAATACAGTTCTCTCTATCCAAGAACATCTGAACCGTGGCGCCTTCGACGAAGAGCAAGATCTTCACTTCCGTTCATCAGAAGAAGCTAAACAGGATTTCAAAAACTTTCCGGAAGCACTTGCGAATACTGCCAAGATCGCCGAGAGGTGTAATTTGGAAATTGAGTTGGGTAAGTGGGTCTTCCCAGAACTTGATATGGGTGACCTATCGCCAGATGAGGCATTTCGGAAAATCGTCTTAGACGGTCTCGAGAAACGTGGGCTCAAAAAAACTCAAGAGGTTCTAGAGCGTATAGAATACGAGCTTAAGGTTATCACGGATAAAGGTTTCTCAAAATATTTAATTGTGGTCTCCGATCTTTTGAGATATGCGCACGAGCACGGCATTATTACAAACGTCAGGGGTTCTGTTGCAGGTTCTCTCGTAACTTATCTTTCAGGTATTACTAATATCAACCCCCTAGAGTATCGGTTACCATTCGAGCGCTTCTTAAACCCCGACCGACCATCACCTCCGGACATAGATCTCGATATTGCAGACAACAGACGAGATGAATTAATTGAATATGCTAAAGGAAAATACGGTGTCGACCATGTAGCACAGATCGGGACCTTCGGCACCATGATGGCGCGTGGTGCCGTGCGCGACGTCACACGCGCGCTTGGCTTCTCGTACGCTTTAGGCGACCTGATTGCCAAACTCATACCCATAGGCGCGCAAGGATTCCCTATGACGCTGGAACGCGCGATGAAAGAGAACCCAGATCTTAAAAAGCTTTATGAAAGCGATGCCAATACCAAAACTATTGTGGATATGGCGCAGAAGATTGAGGGCAATGTCAGACATGTCTCTGTGCATGCCGCCGGCGTCGTCATATCACCCAAATTACTGACAGAATATACACCACTCCAATATGATACTAAAGGGGAAAAGAAAGTTATCACACAGTATGATATGTACTCTTTGGATCCAAATGCTGGTGGAGAAATGACAGTGGGACTTCTAAAATTCGATCTCTTAGGCATCAGAAATCTTGCTACCATCGCCGAAACTTTCGAACGACTGAAAAAGATTGAGGGCAAGACTCTGACGCTTGAAAAAATTCCAATTGACGATAAAAAAACTTTTGAAATGCTCACTAGAGGGGAAACGGAAGGAACATTTCAGCTCAACGGCGATGGAATGACGCGCGCCCTGATGGAGTTAAAACCGAACACTATTCATGATATCAACGTCATGGTGGCGCTGTACCGACCCGGACCGATGGATAACATTAAGGAATATATCGCAAGAAAACATAAACAAAGACCGATCTCCTATTTGCACCCAAAGATGAAAAACTTTTTGGATACCACTTATGGAGTGCTAGTTTACCAAGATGACCTTCTGATGACTGCCATCGAGGTAGCCGGTTATTCTTGGGGCGAAGTGGACAAGTTCCGTAAGGCTGTGGGCAAGAAAATTCCGGAAGAGATGAGAAAACAGTACATTAGCTTTGTTGAGGGTTGTCAAAAACACGGCGAGATGAGCGAAGAGAAAGCGGAAGCGCTTTGGAAACTTTTCGAACCATTCCAGGGATACGGTTTTAACAAAGCGCACGCGGCGAGTTACGGCTACATCGCCTACATTACCGCCTATCTCAAAGCAAACTTCCCGGCAATATATATGTCTGCCGTTCTTACTGCCGAGTCTGGAGATGTAGAAACCATCGGCGTAATGATCAAGGAGTGCAAGCAGATGGGCATAGAAGTATTGTCGCCTTCTATTAACGAAAGTTTTTCCCAATTTACCGTAGTAAATACGAAACCGTATAAGATCCGTTTTGGATTAACTACTATCAAAAACTTCGGACAAGGCATTTCAAGCGCCATCACTCTGGAAAGAAGACTGAACGGCAAGTTCAAAAATCTGGCGGATTTCCTCGATCGCATTAAAGATAAAAACTTGAATAAAAAATCTCTGGAATCGCTCATCAAATGCGGAGCTTTGGACGATTTCGGCGAACGGGGAATACTATTGGCTAATATTGATAATTTGCTCGCGTATCATAAAGAGAGAATTAGCGCGCCCAAGAATCAGGATTCTCTCTTCGGTTTGATGTCTGATACTTCCACTCTTCCCGTCCTTCGATTAAGCTCAGGACCTTCGGCTACGCAAAAAGAGAAACTTCAGTGGGAAAAGGAACTCCTCGGTCTCTACATCTCCGGTCATCCGCTTGAAGCGTATCAAGATAAACTTCTCGCGCTCAAGATAAATATCGAGAAACTCTCTAATCTACGAGAAGGCGACGAGACGGTGATTGCCGGCATAGTCGAGGAAGTACGCGATGTTCTAACTAAAGGAAATGAACGTATGGTCTTCATGCGTCTGGCTGATTTGTCCGGTGTTATTGAGGTCGCAATATTTCCTAGAATACTTAGTGAATTCAGACAATTCGTCCAACCGGATATCTGTATTGCCATTAAGGGCAAGGTTTCTAAACGCAAGAACGAAACTTCCTTTATTGCCGAAAAGATTAAGGCCTTGTAATATTGAGCCAATGGAAGATAAAGACCATAAAAAAATCGGTAAGGAGCTTGATTTATTTACTTTCTCGGACTTAATCGGACCAGGATTACCGCTGTGGACCCCAAAGGGCACGATGGTCAGACACCTTTTGGACGATTTTGTCTGGGAATTACGTAAAAAATATGGCTATCAGAAAGTAGAAATTCCCCACATAACAAAGAAAGATTTATACGAAACGAGCGGGCATTGGGATAAATTTGAAGATGACTTATTCCGTATCAGTACTCGAGAAGGATACGAGTTTGCTCTAAAACCCATGAATTGTCCTCATCATACTCAAATTTACGCCCGCCATCCACATTCTTATCGCGACCTGCCACAACGCTATGCTAATACAACTACTTGCTATCGCGACGAACAGTCCGGCGAACTAAATGGGCTATCAAGAACCAGAGCATTTGCTCAAGATGATGCTCACGTATTCTGCCGTATTGAACAGGCAAAAGATGAGATCCAAAAGATTTGGGAAATAGTGCATGTTTTCTATCAATCATTTGGTTTAAATTTGGAACTTCGATTATCTTTGAGAGACCCATCGACGCCGGAGAAATATCTCGGTAATCAGGAGTTGTGGGATAAGGCTGAAAAAATTTTGCGGGGTATAGCTGGGGAAAATAAGACTAAATACGTCGAAGCGCCAGGAGAAGCCGCCTTTTATGCGCCTAAACTCGATTTTATGACCAAGGATTCTTTAGGTAGAGAATGGCAGGTGGCGACAATACAACTGGATGTTAATATGCCAGAACGTTTTGATCTGACCTGCGTGAACGAAAGGGGAGATAAAGAAAGAATCGTAATGATTCACGCCGCTATTATGGGTTCACTCGAGAGATTTATGTCTATTCTCCTAGAACACACTCAGGGAACATTTCCTCTTTGGCTCTCGCCAATTCAAGTCAAAATTCTGCCTATCGGTGAAGCGCATTTTGAATATGCGAAAAATGTTTTTGAAAAATTAAAGTCAGACAATATCCGCGCGGAACTTGATGAATCTAACGAGAGTTTGGGTAAAAAAATCAGGAATGCCAAGACAGAAAAAGTGCCTTACATGCTGGTTATTGGAGATAGAGAAGTATCGGAAAATGAAATAACCGTCGAAAGCCGCGACTCCGGTAATATAGGGCCACTTGGCATCGCAGAACTTATCTCTAAGCTTAAGATTGAAATAAAAGAAAAGAAATAAAATAAATAATAATCACTTGATTATTATGTAATCTAAAAATCTAGATGTTGGATAATTAGATTGAAGTCAAATCTTAGGTTTAAGCGTTGGAAAAAGAATCACTTCTTTAATATTTTTAACGTCTGTCAAAAGCATCACTAAACGGTCAATCCCAAGGCCCACTCCCCCAGCGGGCGGAATGCCATACTCCATCGCTTCTAGAAAATCTTCATCGAGAGGCTGAGCTTCCTTGTCTCCACCCTCTTTGGATTTCTCTTGGGACTCGAAACGCGCGCGTTGGTCTATTGGATCATTTAGTTCTGAAAAAGCTTTTACCAGTTCGAGTCCGCCAGCGTAGAGTTGAAAAGCATCAACCAGACTCGGATTATCTTCCTTGCGCTTAGTAAGCGGGAGTATATCCACCGGATAATCTATAAGAAAAGTTGGCTGAATGAGAGATGGTTTAACTGTCTTTTTAAACTCCTCATCACTTATTTCTGGATATTTTATAACCTTGAAGGGTTTGTTGAAATCAATTTTCTCATTTCCAAAGGTTATAACTCCGTCTGAATTCACAAGTAACGCGAGTCTTCTTATTATATTTTCAACAAACTCTCTCTGTTTCGTTGCATCTGAATAGGCCTCGTAGAACTCGAGCATGGTGAATTCTGGATTGTGAGTGGTATCAATACCTTCGTTTCTAAAATCACGCGCTATCTCATACACTTTTGGAAATCCAGCAGCGAGTAATCTCTTCAAGTATAGTTCATCCGAAATTCTTAAATATAAATCGACGTGAAGAGCATTGTGATGAGTGACAAATGGCTCGGCTGAGG
>Ga0209211_10004807_pt1 | contig 20688 bp, 21 predicted proteins | sample RifGroA2_FD_183992 | JGI IMG/M metagenome (GOLD analysis project Ga0209211, IMG submission 183992) | Groundwater microbial communities from Rifle, Colorado, USA - Groundwater A2 (SPAdes) (version 2) | ecosystem: Environmental > Aquatic > Deep subsurface > Groundwater | place: Rifle, Colorado...
AACACCAGGAGCAATTTTTTCAATAGGATAATATTGTTTAGTTTGTAAAGCACCTTGTCCATCTACAGGTTCACCTAGGGCATTCAGCACGCGGCCGATAATTTCTGGGCCCACAGGTACTTCTAAAATACGGCCAGTAGTTTTTACTTCTTGGCCTTCTTTAATAATAGTGTAGTCGCCTAAAATAATAACACCGATGGTATTTTCTTCTAAATTAAGAGCCACGCCGGCTACTGTTTGACCGTCAGCTTGAAATTCTAAAATTTCACTCATCATAGCATCTGACAAACCGAAAATCAGTAATTTGTTGTTTAATTTGTTCAACAATGAAATCTTTGGTATTAGACATATTTTTAGTTAACTAGTTTATCTTTAAGTCTTAATAAATTGTTTTTGATTGTGCCATCAATTACTTGATCGCGATATTTAATTAGTAAACCGCCTAAGATGGTTGGATCAGTACTTTGCTGCCAGTCAATATTTTGGCAGTCGGTTTGGGTTTTGACGTAAGCAGTGATGTTTTTTAAAACTTCGGCTGTTACTGGTTGTTTGGTAATTAGTTGAGCAGATAATTGACCGTTAGCTTTTTGCCAGGTGTCTGTAAAAGCTTTGATTATATCATTGAGTTTAGCTAAGTCATTATTCTTAATTAATAAATTAAGAAAATTTTTAACCAAATCAGGAATGGTCGCTTTCTTTTGGTCAGCCGTTACTTCATAAAGGGCCAGGGCATATTGTTTAACCGAGTGCTTCATATTATTTAATCAATTGGTTAATAATATCCTTGTCTTTTTTAGGATCAATTTTTTCTTTAAGCAGTTGAGCGGTGGTTAAAACTACTAAATCAGCCACTTCGGCCTTCAATTCTTTAAGGATAACAGCCTTTTCTTGTTGTATTTTAGCTTTTGCTGTAGTAATAATTTGACCAATCTCTTCTTTAGCCTTGGCAATCATTTGGTCCTTGCGTTCATTGGCCTCATTTTGCGCTTGTTGCAGGAGCTGATTAGCTTCTTGTTTAGCTTGTTTGATAATAGTTTTTTGTTCTGCTTTGGATTGCTCTAGTTTTTGGGCAATGACCTCGGCATTTTTAAGTCCATCAGCAATTTTTTGACTGCGGTTTTGCATGGTTTTAGCCAGAGGTTTAAAAGCTAGATAATAGAGGGCCACAAAAACAATGGCAAAATTAACAGCTTGAGCTATGAGGAGCTTAAGATCAACGTGAAAAGTGTCAATAATTGAATCCATATAAATCTTTTAAATAATAATTTCGCTACTGCCCCTCAGGGGCAGAATGCCAGATTACTATTTAATACTGAAAGCAATAACTAAGGCGTAAATAGCTACCGCTTCGGCAAAAGCACAGGCTAAAAGCATAGGTACCAAAATTTTGTTGGCCGCTTCTGGATTGCGACCTAGGGCTTCCATGGCTTTAGCACCAATAAAGCCAATACCTAGGGCTGGGCCGAGAGAGCCGATACCAATAGCTAGAGCTTTGGCTAACATTACATTTTCCATAAGGTTAATTATTAATTATTTTTTATTATTTTATCTAATTATTATTACTAATCATTAGTGTTCTTCAGCTGTAGTATGAATAGACAGGTATATTAACACTAAAATTGCAAAAATCAAAGCCTGAATTAAGCCCACCACAATTTCTAGAAACATAAAAGGAATAGGAATGCCCCAGGCTAGGATGGCTGACATGGAAGCCAGCAAAACCTCGCCAGCAAAAATATTACCGAATAAACGAAAAGACAGACTGGCTATCTTGGCCACTTCGCCAATAATTTCTACTAGGCCAACAAAAGCCTTAATGGGGTTAATTAAAATAATAGTTGGATCTTTATGAATTTTTTTAGGTATTTCCAGCAGAACTTTGATGTTGATAAACTTGTTAAAATGCTGCCAAGCGCCAACAGTTAAGACGCCAAAGATATGAGACATGACTACACCAATGATAGCTAGGGCCAGAGTAGTGTTTAAATCAGCTGTACCGCCACGGAAAAAAGGCACAAAAACTTTTTCGCCATGTTCAGAAACAATCTGGCCGATGGAACCAATACCTGGGAAAATGCCCAGCCAATTATTTAGAAGAATAAAGAAAAAGAAAGACAGGACTAGGGGAGCGAATTGCCAAGATTTCTGGCGATCATTAGTAACTCCGTCAAAAATACCCAAAAAACCTTCCACAATCATTTCTAAACCGTTTTGTAATTTGCCAGGGATGGTTTTGAGGTTAATTTTAATAGCTAAAGACAAAATTAAAACCACTAAAACTATTAACCATGAATTAAGCAGGGAGTTGGTAATGGGCAGAGAACCTAGATGAGCAAAGCTTTCTGCATAAAGGGTATGTTCGTGTGAAACTTCAGTATTAGTTTCAGTAATATTCGCTTCTTGATCAACAGCGGGTAAAGGATTAGACATATTATTTATCGTCTTTAGATTCTTCTAGATTATTTTTATCATTATTCGGACTTATTTTTTTGAATTCAGTCAAAGCATTCTTGACTAGGCCAAACATGGAGATGACAAAGGCTAGACCAACAGTGGCTAGAAAAAGCCAAGGCTCGGTATCATATTTTTTATCTAGCCATTTGCCTAAGGAGGTAGCCAGAATTACTGGTAGGGCGATCCAGGAGGAAAGCTTGGCGACAATTCTTAGTTGGGGTTGCCAGTAAGTAAAGATATTTTTAGGCGATTGATTATCAGCCATATATTTTTGGCGGAAAATAAACAAGGGCAACGTGGTCCTTGGTTTAGTTCGATTATGTTTTTTAAAAAATCAAAATCTTCTCTTTCTTTATAGCCCGAAGAACTGTAAAAGTCAACAGAAAAAATGTTTTTTGACAAAAAAAGGTCTTTTGTGGTCTGCTATTCTTGGCTCAGTGTTGATTTTTAACAAAAGATGATGTATGCTAAGGAAGATAATTTTTTATTTATCCTCTTTTTTATGGCCCAAGCTAATCGTCAACAATCCACAATAGATTCTACTCAAAAAATAATTAAGATTCGCGGAGCGCGAGTTAATAATTTGAAAAATATTGATGTTGATATACCGCGCAACCAGTTGGTAGTGATTACTGGTTTATCTGGTAGCGGTAAATCCAGCTTGGCTTTTGATACAATTTACGCTGAAGGCCAGCGTCGCTATGTGGAATCTCTATCTTCTTATGCTCGTCAGTTTATTGGTTTGATGAATAAGCCAGAAGTTGATTCCATTGAAGGTCTGTCGCCAGCTATTTCCATTGATCAAAGGACGGCTGCCAACAATCCACGTTCCACTGTCGGTACCATTACGGAGATCTATGATTATTTGCGTTTGCTTTATGCTCGGGCGGGCACAGTTTTTTGTCCACAGTGCGGTCAAGCAATTAAACCCTACTCCAAACAAGACATTTTAAAAAAAATTAACAGTCAATTTGCTGGCCGAGATCTAAAAATATTAGCGCCTCTAGTTCAACAGAAAACAGGAGATCATAAGGATTTGATTGACCGTTTACGCAAGACCGGTTTTAAGGAAGTCCGTTTTGATGGTCAACTTTATTCCCTAGCTGACTTCGCTGTTTTAGATGTAGTTAAGAATAAACCACATAATTTAGAGATTGTCATTGACCGCTTTACTTTGGCTAGTGATAAAGATAGTCAAGAATTGCTCAAGGCGACAGTGGAGCGCTCTTTGGATTTAGCTAATGGTTTAGTCATGGTCTTGTCCGTAGCTGATAATAATATTCAGGCCTATTCCCAACTCTTAACTTGCTTACATTGTGATTTTCATTTGTTAGAATTAGAACCGAGAAATTTTTCTTTTAATTCTCCCCATGGTGCTTGTCCAGACTGCGCTGGTTTAGGCACTAAGCTGGAAGTCGTGCCTGAATTAGTGCTCAACAAAAGATTGACCATTGCCCAAGGGGCTATTAAACCTTGGTTGCACGCTACCAATGGTCAGTCAACTAAAATGAAACAATTAATTGAATTAGCTGTTAAATATAAGTTTGATTTGAATCCTCCGGTTAAAAACCTAGCCCCAGAACATTTGCAGATTATTCTTTTTGGTGACCAGAAAACAGCCTTTAGTGGTGTAGTAGCTGATGTGGCTGAACGCTATGCCAAAACTGATTCTGATTATATGCATAAAGAATTGGAAGACTATATGCAGGAAAAAATCTGCAGTACTTGCCAAGGTCAACGTTTACGCAAAGAATATTTAGCTATAGCCATTGCCGAGAAATCAATTTATGATTTGTCCGTTTTGCCCATTGATCAGTTGCAACAATTATTAGCTAATTGGCAGAATGATCAATCTCTAACCAGTCAACAACGTTTGGTAGCTGAGCCAATTATCAAAGAAGTTCTTTTGCGTTTGCAGTTGTTAATGGATGTGGGTTTAGCCTATTTAACCTTAGATCGTCGTTCCACCACTATTTCTGGCGGTGAAGCTCAACGTATTAGATTGGCTACTCAAATTGGTACTAATTTAGTAGGCGTGGTTTATATCTTAGATGAGCCATCTATTGGTTTGCACCAGCGTGATAATGACAAATTGATTAAGACCTTACAAAAACTGCGTGATTTAGAAAATACCGTTATTGTGGTAGAACATGATGAAGCTATGATGCGGGCCGCTGATTATATTATAGACGTTGGCCCAGGTGCTGGTAGCCAAGGCGGACAGATTATAGCTACGGGTACTTTACAAGAAATCAAAAATAATAAAAATTCTTTAACCGGCCAGTATTTATCTGGTCAACAACAAATCGCTGTTCCTAAAAAATATCGTAGTGGTCATGGCCAAGCTATCCAGATTATTGGCGCCCAGGAGCATAATTTAAAAAATATTAATGTGGAGATTCCTTTGGGTAAATTCATAGCTATCACCGGTGTTTCCGGTTCTGGTAAATCAACCTTACTTAATGATATTTTAGCTAAAGCCTTGAGCCAGAAATTCTATCGGGCCAAAGCCGTACCTGGCCAGCACCAAGAAATTAAGGGCTTGGACAAAATTAACAAGGTCATTAATATTGATCAATCACCCATTGGTCGTACACCTCGTTCCAATCCAGCTACCTACACCGGTTTGTTTAGTCCGATTCGTGATTTATTTGCTGCTACGCCTGAAGCTCAATTGAAAAATTTTAAGGCTGGACACTTTTCTTTTAATGTTCAGAGCGGACGTTGTGAAACTTGTTCTGGTGATGGTGTTTTGAAAATTGAAATGCAGTTCTTGTCAGATGTTTATGTAAAATGCGATGCCTGCCAAGGCAAACGTTACCAACGTGAAGTTTTGGATATTTATTACCATGGCAAAAACATCTCTGATATTCTAGCCATGAGTGTTGATGAAGCCAAAATATTTTTTCGTCATATCTCCGCCGTCTATCAAAAGTTAAATATTCTATCAGAAGTCGGCTTGGGCTATTTATCCTTGGGCCAGTCAGCTACCACCCTGTCAGGCGGTGAAGCCCAGCGTATTAAATTGGCTACGGAATTATCACGTCGCGCTACTGGCAAGACTCTCTATATCTTAGATGAGCCCACCACTGGTTTGCATTTTGATGATATTAAACGTTTGCTTAAAGTTTTAAACAAGTTAGTAGATAAGGGAAACACAGTTTTGATTATTGAACATAATTTGGATGTTATAAAATCAGTTGATTGGGTGATTGATCTGGGCCCAGAAGGTGGCGCCCAAGGTGGCTATGTGGTAGCGGCCGGTACGCCTCAGGATGTGGCAAAAATAAAGACCAGTTATACTGGTCAATATTTGAAAGATTGTATGGCGATATCGTAAAAAGGACCTTGTAAGATTAATTTTAATTTATTTACATATTTAGAAAAAGAAAAACAACCAAACATTTGTTTGGTTGTTTTGGCGCAGAACGGTTCTATATAATTTCAGTTTGCCTTAACTATATTATATAGATATATTCACCAATAATTTCTGATCCGGAAATCAAGGCTCCTTTCTTGTTTAGGATTTTAATCAATTGCTTCATTGCCGGAATAGTGATAAAAAAGGTCTTCGCGTTTGATAATTTGTTAGGATTGTACTGTTTGAATTGTGGCGCAAAATTATCTAAATTTAGACCTTCTTTCAAAGAAACAATACTTAGTAAAGCCATTGATTCCGAGTCGGCATTGTTGATAAAAATGACTTTGTTAAATATGGTGTTGTAGATAATCGCAACTTCCACATTTATCCGAGAATATATTTGTCTATTATACATAAGAATTTCTTGGCTTTTTGTCAAATTATTATAATAAAAACAAATGCTGTCAATTGCTCGGTTTTCTGCCGGTGTCGTTTCAATATAGTCACGTTTTTTTTCTGATCGTTTTTCTGTAGTATTGATATCCAATATTACGAGATAAATTAACGCGATAATTGTTATGCAAATAAAGCATATGAGCCACCCCATTTTTGTCAGATAAGGAAAGCTTTTTTTCATTGTTGAAACTCCTTGAATAGTTTATAATATAATTAAATTGTAAAAGAATTGCCTTCTTTGTATCATAATCCCTTGTCTTTGTCAATACCTTGAAATAGTAAAGCGTCTCATATAGTGCTGTTATTAGACCATAATTAATTTTGGCTATAAAATACCTATACAATGATATCGCGGCAAGGATCTTGTGTGATTGAAACAATTTAAGCGTTGAAAATATAAGAACTTCAGGCTCTTTCAAGAGCGCTGGAGTTTTTTCTAATAAAGAAAAAGAGACTGTTGATTAACAGAAGTAGGGCCATGATTAAAATGGCGGTAGCCATAGAGAAGGTCTCGGTTAAATAGCCAGCCAAGGGTAGGATGGCTATTTTGCCTAAACTTTTGATGAGTTCTAGAATTGAGCCCATAGTGGCTCGTTCTTTACTGCTGATATTGTCATGAAAAATAGAGTTCTCAATCGGACTACGAATATTTTCCGCTATGACCACTAAGAAGAAAAGTATGACTCCAATTATGGAAGAATAGCCTAGGCCGATAATTAGCGCCGGTATAATAGCCAAGACAGATAGCCAGTTCATGGTTTTGATATCACCGAATTTTTGTTCCAATTTGTAAGAGTAACGCGTGATTAAGGCGGTAAAACCCAGGGCTAAGGCATAGACTAAACCGATAGTGGCGATCGGTATGCCAACATTAGCCATGTAGGGCTGAACGAATTTATTAAGAGCAGCCAGAACAGCCGTGAAGATAGTAATATTAATAGTGATAATAATCAGGGTAGAATTTTTAAACTTCCGAAAAGCGTGCCTAATATGTTGATAGGAGTTGCGTAAATTGAATTTGTCCGTACTTTCTTTGATAGTTACCCAAGTCAGATTCATCAGCCAATTAATGAAAGCCGGTATGGCAGCGACAAAGAAAACCATATTGTAGCCAAAATGGCTGGCAATCAAACCACCAATGGCCGCAGCTAAGCTTTCACCAATGCGGGCATAGAATTTTTGTTTGCCCTTTACTTCGGTATAGCTGGGTTCCTTGGGGTTTTGTTGTAAATAATCATAGGCATAAGCGGTTTCTGTACCCGAGCGGAAAGATTGGCCTAACTCATAAATAATTTGGGCTAAGACAAAAAACCAAAAAGAAGTAGCGAAGCCAAAAAATACAAAAGAAGTAAAAATCAGAAATTTAGATAGGGCAATACTTTTTCTTTTGCCATAGAGATCGGCAATAATACCAGTGGGGATTTCCGATACAAAGTTGAATATACTACCAATGGTAAAAATCCAGAAGACTTGTTGTAAATCTAAGTGGTTAAATTGCAAAAAAAGAATTATGATCGGAGTAAAGTAGGTTTGATTCTTCAGGAATGAAGCCCAATAGAATTTATGAACTTGTCTCATGGCTTATTGCTTTAATATTATTTATTTTATAATCTCCCAATCTTCTATCTTGCCGGCTATATTACGAAAAAGGGGGTGAGGAATAATTTGTCGTGTTTCAGTTATGACAGCCAATTGTTGTATATTGCGCGTAGCTAATTTTTGTTTAAGATGTTGCATTTCATATTCTAACTGCCCTTGAGTAATAGTGAGTTGTGGTAATTGTTTGATGGCAGATATTTTTGATATATCAAAATTATAATGTCTCTTTTTTGCTTCCAACCAAATCGGATAAAGATAGGCATTAATATACGCTTCGGGGTTAGTGGTTTTTTTAAAGCGCAGTAATTGTGGGTGATTTTTGCAACCCTTAGTCTGGTGGCTAAGAACTTTTTTGGCTAATAAACCTTCACGCCAGAGAGCTACCAAACCGACTTGGTCTAAAAATTTAGGGTGAATGGTCCATAATCTCATAAAGAATGATTAGATATGTTTGGCAAATATTTTATCGTTCTGACGATATTTAGTATATAATTTATTAATCTCTGTGGCTAGTAGTAGGTCTTTCTTAGTCACTTGATTATTTTTATCATGGGTTGTTAGTCGTATCCGTACCTGATTATAGCCAAAAATTTCAATATCAGGATGATGTCGGTGTTTCTCAGCTAAGTCCACAATTTTATTAACGAAGTGTACAGCCTGTAAGAAATCTTTTAGCCTAAAAACTCTCAATAGATGGTTAGTTTTGATTGTCCAGTCTGTAGGCAGAACCATAGAATTATGTATTATTGATTATTTTAATAAAGTCATAGGGTCAATCCATTCTGCTAATAATTTGGGATCATTGACATAACCCCGTAAATTAATATCTGTACCGCGGTGTATGCTTAGATGTAAATGCTGACGTTCCCCATCAGTTTCTGTGCTGTAAGCTTGACCTAGCGGGCCGATTATGTCTGATGACAATAATGTTTGTTGTCGCTCAGCCATGATACTACTTAACTGTAAGTGTCCGTAGAGCACGGTGATTATTTCTTGATTCAAAGAACACCGCTGTATGAGGACGCCACCATAACCACTAACATATTGTTTATAGATTACGGGCCCGTTACAAATAGCCCTTACTATAATATCTTGATCTATTTCTGTTGGCAAGATTTCAAAATCTGCTCCAGTATGATAGCCGGAAAACTTTTCTGGGCTTATTGGTGAATCACTCGGTGAAATTTTAATGCCGAAAGGTTTTTTAGTAACGCGCACTACGGCATTGTCTAAGGGCGGGTTCATTAATACTTGGGCCGTATCTAATGATTGGGTCGCTTGGTCTGTTAAGGTCAGTTCCGTTGATAGCTGTACAGTTTTTTGTGTGCAACCAGACATTATGAAGGCCAGGCCTATTATTGAGGGTATGATTATTTTAAACATTGGGCTTTGTTTATAAATAATGTAACAGCTAGCTGTCCATGATCAGACTGTTATTTATTGTAAATCCCCTTTTTTCTCTGTAAATTCTTTTTGATCAATCTCACCTTTCGCGTATCTGTCTTTAAGGATATTTAAAGCGGATCGATTGTCACTATCAGCTATTTTGTTTTGATTAGTCAGCCACTTGATTAGAGTGACAATGCCAATAATCACTAGAGCCCAGAAAAAAAACATGAAAATCCAACCAAAGGGAAAGAAGCTAAAGTTCATCATAGTGTTGGGGTTAATAAAATTATTATTTAACACTGGTGGGTTCGACCAGCTACCCATCATACCTTGAGCCAGTAAAGTTGCCGGTAAAGTAAGGCTGAGGGCAAAAATGAATATCGCCAATAATTTCTTCATAATTATTTGGCATTATGAATAATATTTTGAATTTTTTGATCAATTTCTTGTGGCTTGTCACCCAGAGCAGCCTCTGGGAAAAATTGTGAGAGGACAGTCGGACGCAGGCCGGAAATGAATGTCTGACCATCTTGGCTGTAGACATTGATTTTACAAGGCATACAAAGCCCAATTTTAATGTCAGCATTTAAAAAATCATTGGCATAGCCAGCATTGCAAAATTCTATGATCTTAAAGGCGTCTCTCTTAAATCCTTGATCCGTCAAAGTTTTTTGCACATCGTGGATGTGAAGCACACGCAAGCCCGATTTGGCAATTTCTTCTTCAACACTTTTGACCGCTAAATCAAAGTCTTTTAACGTTATTTGAGTATAATCAAAATTCATATTTTTATAGTTAGCATATTTTAATTAGTAATTTACTATAATTAATAAATGATGTATTTTATTCCCGTCTCCGTACTCCATAAAAGTAATACGCGTAACAAAGTTATTTCTTTTGGCTGTACCTAAATTAAGATTGTTGATTATAATAAATTATAATAAAGAAGCTTAATTCATATTGTCCAACAAATGTAGTTTTAGTTCATTGTTACTTGGATCATAGGTGGCGAAAGTCGGCTGATGACGAGTATTGGAAACATTGCCGGGATTGACTATTTTAATATTATCCTTGTGATCTTCCCAAGGTTGATGGGTATGGCCGTAAAAGACAATGTCTAGGTTAGGATTATTGGTAATTAAATTATTAATACGATGGGGTTCATGGACTAAGCCAATGGCCTGCTTTTTATATTCAAACCAACCACCCTCTCGACCGAAACTAGTAATATTGTCATATTGATCTAGCTCTTTGTCTTCAAACAATTCCATATTGCCTAGACATAAATATATTTGGCCGGTAAAAGTAGAAGCTAAATAAGCTAGAGTTTCGCTATTAGTAATATCACCACAGCAAGCGAGTGTGGTGATTTTTTGTTTCTGACAATATTTTAGTACTTTATCCAGATTGGCTAAATTGTCATGGATATCAGAGATAATAGCCAGCATATTATTTAAGACTTATTTGGTAGTTAACTTCTTCCATTTTTCTTAAGTGTTGCCTGGCTTGGTCGTATTTGGTGCGCAGGTAGCCAGTCATATCAAAATTAATTAGTTCGGCCAAAATGTCATTAATCAGCTGATTATTTTTTTTGACTGTTTGATAGTCATGATTAGCCGCGGCATTAATAGCTTGTCTCACTAATTCACCACAGAGATCGCAGAGTCCACCTAAATAACTCTGGGCTTCCAATTTAATGTTGGGTATTTTTTTCAATGGTTGTTTATTGGTTAACCAGTAGAAAGTTTTGGCTTCTACATATTCTTCTATAGCGGCTTGATAGGCGCCTTCTTCATTAACTCTGGTATAGCCAAAGTCCTTCTGTAATTTATTGATTCTTTTTTCAATATCAGCTAAGGAAGCTTCGGCAGTCTTAAGATCAGAGCGGTGGGTGGCAAAAATGACTCGCTTAGCATCATGTAAAATAGTATTGGAGACAGAGATAATTATTTTTCTCTGTTCAATTTGTTGGTGATAAGCAGTAATCAGCTGCTGAAAAAGTGTTGGCATTATTTTGTTACTCTAAATACCTCTTCTAAAGAAGTATCGCCTGACAGAGCTTTGAGAATACCATCCAGCTCAATGGAAATGAAGCCGGCTTTGGCAGCCAAGGTCTCTATTTCCGCATCTAGGGCTTTAGTGTCTTGAATTAATTTTCTTACTTCGTTATTAGCCGGTATGGCCTCAAACAAACCCAAACGGCCTTTGTAACCAATGCCACCACAGGCGGGGCAACCAACGCTGGCAAAGAAGACAAATTTGTCTGGTAGGGTTATTTTGGCCGAAGGATCTATCCCATCTAAAACAGTTTTTACTTTTTGCATCAAAGCTTCATCCGGTTGCTGTTCTTTTTTACAGGCCGGACAAAGACGACGCACCAAACGTTGGCCAATGGAACAATTGAGAGCATTAGCTAGAATGGAACGATCAATACCCAGCTCAGCTAAACGCACCATAGCGCCAGCTGCGCTGTTAGCGTGAACAGTAGAGAGAACCAAATGGCCAGTTAGGGCGGCTTCCAGAGCGGTTTGGGCTGTTTCGGCATCGCGGATTTCGCCAATCATGATAATATTGGGATTTTGACGCATTAAAGATTTTAGAGCGTTGGCAAAAGTATAGCCACCTTCTTTATCAATTTGAGTTTGCATGACTCCGCCTAAACTATATTCAATGGGGTCTTCCAGAGTAATAATTTTGACATCTTTTTTATTCAGTTGATTCAAAATAGAATAGAGAGTAGTGGTTTTACCAGAACCAGTCGGACCGGTATTAATAACTATACCTTTATTTTGATTAACCGCATTGTTGATAATATCCAAAGTTTGGAAACGAATGCCCAGGGCTTCCATATTTAGGGTCTGTGGCTGTTGGGCTAAGATTCTCAAAACTGCTGCTTCGCCATAGCCACCGCTAATAATAGACACGCGACAATCCATACGAGTCTTGTCGGGCAGATAAATAGAAAAGCGTCCATCATAGGTTGGTTGTTTGATATTAGTAGGGAAGTTGGATAGTTGTTTTACTTCATTCATGAGGGGCACATAGTGTTCCTTAGCCAAAGAAGCGACATCATGCAACAGGCCATCAATGCGCACGCGAATTTCCACGCCCTGTTCAGTAGGGTCAATATGAATATCACTGGCTTCTGTTTTAATGGCGCAAGCTAGTAGAATATTAATAATTTCACTAGTTTTGTAATTGCTAATAACGCCTTTGGAATTAACAAAGTCAGTGGCAATATCTTCGCCGATTTTAACATTGTCAGCAGTTAGGTGTAGGCCACGACCCAAGGTTTTAGAGGTAGCAATTTCGTAGAGTTCGTCAATGTACTCCATTTTACCCATGACGCGATAGACTTCATCTAAACTAGTCAGCCCATCCATGACTTTCAAAACACCTTCTTGCAACATAGTGACCATGCCTTCATCAATGGCTAATTCCATAATCTTGAAAGCGGACAAACCTTTTTCCGTAGCCTCTTTAATTGTGTTAGTCATGGTCATAATTTCAAAAATACCCATGCGATCTTTGTAACCAATTTTGTTACATTGATCGCAACCAGGGCCAGCTTGATAGATGGTTGGTAAAGAGGCGGGTATATTAATATTGGCTTTAGGAGAAATAATGGCTAATATTTTTTTAACCTTTTCATCCTCAGCCTCAGTTAGTTTATGTTCCACACGACAATTAGGACAGAGTTTACGGACTAGACGCTGGCCAATAATGGCATTTATTGATGGTGTTAGTAAAAATGGTTTGACGCCTAAATCCAAGAGACGAGGGATGACGCCAGCCGCATCATTAGTATGCAAAGTAGAGAGCACTAAATGACCGGTTAAAGAAGATTGAATGGCAATTTCCGCTGTTTCTAAATCACGGATTTCGCCGATCATAATAATATCAGGATCTTGGCGTAAAATAGATCGTAAGGCTTTGGCAAAAGTATAGCCACGACTTTCATCAACTTGGCTTTGGTTGACGCCCTCCAAACTATATTCTACCGGATCTTCTACAGTAATAATTTTAGTACCGGGTTGGTTGAGTTTTTTTAAGCCAGCATAGAGGGTAGTGGTTTTACCAGAACCAGTCGGGCCAACAGTGAGAATCATGCCATTGGGTTTGTCTAGTTCTTTTTGGAGAATCTGTAATTCTCGATCGCGTAAACCCAAAGCTGTGATATCTAAACCAGTGACATCAGATTTCAGTAAGCGCATAACTAGACTTTCGCCATAGGCAGTTGGTAAAAAGGAAGCGCGAACATCAATTTTTTTGTTGTCATCCAAAAAAATAGTGTAGCGACCATCTTGTGGTTTGTCAGAGATATTAATTTTAACCTTAGCTAGGGCCTTCATACGAGAGATAATCTGATCCCAACGTTTTTTGTTGATAGCGGCCGCAGCCTGTAATTCACCATCGACGCGCAAGCGTACTTCAATTTCTTTTTCTCCGGCTTCAATATGAATGTCGGAAGAGCCAATTTTCAACGCCGTGGCAATAACTAGAGTCACCACATCGGAAATACTAACTTCATTAATTTTGTCGCGCAGACTTTGCAGGCTGTCTATTTCTTTTTTTAATCTTTCCAGATCAGCGCCGGTGATTTCCACACCTGGTGGTATAGGTTTAAGTTTTGGTAGGTTTTTGTAGAGTTCCATGGCGTAACTTAAACCATGCTCGGAGATTAGATACATCTCGGCATCAGCCACGTGAGTTTGTTTTTTTAATTCTTCTAATTTAGCTTTGATTTGCGGTTGGTCGGGTTGCAGGGAAGCTAAACGTAAATGATCAGTGTCTACATAAAAGCAGAGACTTTTTAGTTCTTTAGCTTCGGCTTCTGGTATCAATTCCAAACTTTCGGCGGTAATCGGAAAACCGACTAGATTGATATAGCCAACCCGGAGCTTCTGCGCTAATTTTTCCGTTTCTTGCTCCAAATCTTTAACATTGATTTCCTTAATTTTTTTTTGAAATTTGCCAGACGTGCTATCCTCATCTTTTTTTTCTTGAATCGGTTTAAAGAGGTCTTTAATGGATTGTTGTTCTTCTTGAGACATAGAATTGTAATTAAAATCTTGTTATTATTGTAGCATATTAGCCTTAGTAAAAACAAATACCAGATGGAATTATTTGATTTTCAGCTATGGATTTGAGATATTGACAGAATATAATCTTTGTAGTATGGTGGGGATAATTATTGATCTTTAATTAACTGATTATTATATTATTTTTTAAGGAGTTGACCATGGGAAATATACCAGCCATGACCAGATTTCAAGTAGAAGCCACTATCATGGACTGCCTGACAAAAAGGTTGCAAGAAAACAGTGATATTCCCCCATCCTTATCACTGGAATCCAGTCTTATGAAAGACTTGGGCATGGATTCTTTAGAAATTATGGAGTTTGTTTTAGATCTAGAGAAAGAATTTAATATTTCTTTGGATGTAATTGACCCCGTAGACAAAACACAAATTATTGGCCAAGAAGTTATTTCTAGCGGTGATTTATGTGTTAAGCACTTAGCTGACGTAATTTGTCAGAAAAAACTTCTGATATTAGAAAGCGAAAGTGTCTTAGCCAGTATAATGGTGTGAGAATAATGTAAAAAATACATTTGAAGGTTCGTCTAGGCGGACCTTTTTTGTATCTCCAGACTGTGTTATGATATAGTTAGATAAATAACTTATATATGGGGCGACATCGCAAAAGAAGGGATAATCCTTTAGATTATATTAGCATTCCTCGGCTGGATATTGATCCAGAAATTAAACGTGGCATTTGGGCCTTGTTTTTGTTAGTTTTGGGCATAGTTAGTGTTTTAGCCCTCTTTGATAGTGCTGGAGTTTTAGGACGTTACCTGTCTGTGGCTATGATCTGGGCTTTTGGTTGGGGAAAATGGCTTTTCCCCATCGCTGTTTTAATATTGACTTGGTTGATTTTTAACCATGAACGCTATGCTTTACGTGGCATTAATTATTTTGGTTTAGCTTTATTTATTACCGCCTTTCAAGGTCTGCTCCATATATTTATTAACCAAGCCAAATGGGCAGAAGCTGTGGATATGGGTGCGGGCGGTGGTCATCTGGGCTGGTTGGTAGTTCGGGGTTTAATTGCTTTCATGGGTTTCTGGGCCAGTGTTTTGTTGCTCATAGTTATTATCCTCATCGCCCTGATGCTTACTTTCAATACTACCTTGGCTAATTTACTAGAAAAAGGTAGTTGGCCGGCTAGATTCCTAAGACATCCTTTACAATTTCTGTCTGGTAAAAATGAAGAAGGTGAGCCTGAAGAACATGAGCCGGACTATGAAGAAGGTGAGTCTGAAGAAGGCGAAGAAGAAAAAACAGCAGAAGGCGAGACCGAAGAAGAGACTACTGATGTCCCAGCTTTTATGCCTCAACCAGTGGCGGCCACAGCTGTAGCTAGTGCTAAAACAATTGATTGGCTCTGGGAACCAACTGGCGTCAAGATTGATCTGCCCCTTAGTTTGCTAGATGGTAAGTCAGGCAAGGCGCGTAGCGGTGATATCAAAGCTAACTCAGCGATTATTAAAAAAACTCTGGAAGAATTTGGCATTGATGTAGAAATGGGAGAGGTGAGTGTCGGCCCCACTGTAACTCAATATACTTTTAAGCCGGCTGACGGAGTCAAACTGTCTCGTATCACTGCTCTAAATAATGATCTAGCTATGGCTTTGGCCGCTCATCCAGTGCGTATTGAAGCGCCGATTCCTGGTAAATCTCTAGTGGGTATTGAGGTGCCTAACAAAACCGTGGCTCTAGTTAATCTACGTTCAGTACTGAGCAGTGAAATTTTCAAAACTCGTAAATCTAATACTATGATCAGTCTGGGTAAAGATGTGGCTGGCAAAGTTTGGCTGGCTGATTTACACAAGATGCCCCATTTGTTAGTGGCTGGTGCGACTGGTTCTGGCAAGTCAGTCATGTTAAATACTTTGATTGTTAGTTTGCTCTACAGCAACAATCCCGATGATTTACGTTTTATCATGGTTGACCCTAAGCGTGTGGAACTAACTATCTACAACGATATTCCCCATCTCATTACTCCAGTCATTACGGAAATTTCTAAAACAGTTAATGCGTTGAAATGGTGCTTGAATGAAATGGACAGGCGTTTTCAGATTTTAGCTCAGGTAAAGAAACGCGATATTGATAGCTACAATGCTACGGCCAAACAAAAAATGCCCTACATTGTCTTCGTGATAGATGAATTAGCTGACTTAATGGTGGTGGCGGCCAAAGATATTGAAATGGGCATTGTGCGTTTGGCCCAAATGGCCCGTGCCGTGGGCATCCATTTGGTCTTAGCTACCCAACGTCCTAGTGTCAATGTCATCACTGGTGTTATTAAAGCCAATATGCCAACTCGTGTGGCTTTCTCTGTCGCCTCCGGCATTGACTCCCGTACTATTCTAGATAGTTTAGGCGCTGAGAAACTGTTGGGTAAAGGTGATATGTTGTTTTCCGATGCTACCCTGCCTAAGCCCAAACGTATTCAAGGTGCTTTTGTTGGTGATGGAGAAATTAAGCGCATTGTCCGCTATCTCAAAAGCCGAGCCGGTAGTACTTTCTATTTAGAAGGTATTACTGAACGCCAGAAAGTTAGCGGTATTGGTGGTGTCGGTATCGATGGTGGTAGTGATGATGACGATCAGTTAACCAACGAAGCTAAAGAAATAGTTATTAATGCTGGCAAGGCTTCAGCCACTCTTTTACAAAGGCGTTTAAGTATCGGTTATGCCAGAGCGGCTAAGATTTTAGATATCTTGGAAGAGCGTGGTATTATTGGTCCGCCTACTGGTTCCAAGCCTAGAGAGGTTATGATTACTAAAGAACAGTACGCTTCTTTTGATAGCCAGGCAGTTAGTGGCCTGCCTTTACATAGTCAAGCTGATAGTCGACCGCCAGATGAATATCTAATTAGTGAGAATGGACACTATGGCCAAGACGAGGTAGAAGATTCGACAGAAGAAGACGAGACAACAGAAGAACCGCCAGATGAAGTGGATTTCATGGAGGAGAATGATGATAATGATGAAGATGAAGAATCAGCTGAAGATGAAACCGAGGTCGAAGAAGCAGAAGAAGATACTAGTGAAGACGATCTTATGGAAGATATGGATGATGAGGAAATAGAAGAATTGCCGGATGATGAAGATTATGATAAGGATGCTAAAGATGGTAATGATTTTGATAAATATTTCTCTCGTTAATAATTAATTATTCATAAGGAGGAAACATATGGTAAAAATTTTAGAGCCGATCAAGAACAAGCTTCATGAATTACTACGTTTCTTGATTATTACCGGTATTCTTTTAACAATCCTAGCGGTTTTGATCGCTTGGAGTGACAGACTGTTAAGACTGCTAGTAGCCTTGTTTATTCTGATCATCGCTTACAGTTTGTTCTATGGAGCTTACAAGCTATGGGGTATAAAGAAGCTATTTTAGCTAAAAATTTGCTGCAATCTTGCCAGAATGATTAAATTAGGGTATAGTTAGCAACTACTATTAATTTAATCATTTTTATTTATATGAATAGCAAAAATTTAATGAAAAATTTCTTTGTTTTCTTGGTTGTCTTCTTGGCCATAGCCGCTATTTTTAGTTATGTACAAAAAGGCAATATTAAACCAGCCACTATTGGTTTACAGCAACTAGTTAATGAGATCAACGAGGGCCAAGTATCAGCTATTAAGGTAGAGCAGGAAAAATTGCTAGTTACTTTAAAAGATAACACCGCCCAAATGGCTACTAAGGAAGCGGGGCAATCATTATCCAGTTTGTTAAATGATTTAGGCGTAGCCCCAGAAAAAATTGCGCCAATAGACATTGCCGTCAAGAGTGTGAGCGGTACTACTTTGTGGTTCACGGTTATTCTGCCCATTCTTTTGCCCGTCCTCCTAATCGTTGTTTTTATCTTCTTTATGTTGCGTGGTGTGCAAGGTGCTAATAGTAAGGCCATGATGTTTGGTCAGTCCCAGGCTAAGGAAGCGACTAATGATCCTAATAACAAAACTACCTTTGCTGACGTGGCCGGAGCTAAAGAAGCCAAAGAGGAGTTAGAAGAGGTGGTGGATTTTTTACGCGAGCCTAAAAAGTTTACTATTTTAGGTGCTCGTATTCCTCGCGGTGTTTTACTTTTAGGCAGTCCGGGTACCGGCAAAACTTTGTTAGCCAAGGCTGTGGCTGGTGAAGCTAAGGTACCATTTTTTAGTATTTCCGGTTCTGAATTTGTAGAAATGTTTGTTGGTGTTGGCGCTTCTCGTGTTCGTGATCTTTTTAAGAAAGCTAAGAAGTCTGCTCCCTGCATTGTCTTTATCGATGAAATTGACGCTGTTGGTCGCCGTCGTGGCGCTGGCCTAGGCGGTTCCCATGATGAAAGAGAACAAACTTTAAATCAAATTCTTGTAGAGATGGACGGCTTTGAGCCCCATAGTGGAGTTATTGTTATCGCGGCCACTAACCGACCCGATGTTTTAGACCCAGCCCTGTTGCGTCCGGGTCGTTTTGACCGTCAGGTGATTATTGATTTACCCGATATCAAAGATCGTGAAGCTATTCTACAAATTCATGCTAAGAACAAGCCTTTGGCCAAGGATGTAAAATTGCGCTTAGTAGCTGAACGTACTCCAGGTTTTTCCGGAGCTGATTTGTCTAATGTTTTAAATGAAGCCGCTATTTTAACCGGTCGTCAGGGACAAAAAGAAATTACTTTGGAATATCTTTACAGCGCCATTGAGAAAGTAATGTTAGGTCCGGAACGTCGTTCCCGTGTTATTTCTAAAAAAGAAAAAGAAATTACTGCCTACCATGAAGCCGGACATGCTGTGGTCGCTCATTTTCTGCCTCACACTGATCCAGTCCACAAAATATCTATTATTGCTCGCGGTCAAGCCGGTGGCTATACCTTAAAATTGCCAACTGAAGATCGCCATATGCATACTAAACAGGAGTTCTTGGAAGAGATAGCTGTTTTGCTTGGCGGGTATTTAGCTGAAGAAGAAATATTTGGTCAGGTAACTACTGGCGCTACTTCTGATTTGCGCCATGCTACTCAAGTGGCTAAAAAATTGATTACTGACTATGGTATGTCGGCTAATTTAGGACTACGTACTTTTGGAGAAAAAGAAGAAATGATTTTCTTAGGTCGTGAAATCCACGGTCAAAGAGACTACAGCGAAAAAGTGGCTGAACAAATTGATCAAGAAGTTTTAGCCTTCATTAATCAAGGCCAGGCCTTGGCTCAAGAGATATTACGTAGTAGAAAAGATGAGTTAGCTAAGGTGGTTAAAGAATTATTGGAGAAAGAAACTATTGAACGCTATGAGTTTGAAAAACTGGTAGGTAAAAAACAGCTGGCTGAAGGTGAAGTGGAAGTGGGGACTGAGGGGAAATAATAGAACTGTGAAGTTATATGAATATATGAAATAGCCCTAAATTTGGGGCTATTTTGTTATTGTTATTTTTTGGCTTATTTAGGCCGTAATTTAAAGACACTTTATTTAATATTAGCTAAAATATTTGATAATTTAGGTATATTTATTATTGACAAATATTTAATAATATGCTATACTATAATCATAATTAATTGTTTTCTTGACATCTTAAAGGAGGTTATCATGAACCAAATCATGAACCGGAAACCTAGGTTTATAGGTTGGAACATTGCCATGATTATCATAGGCATAGTAATATTAGCAGTCGTCGTTGTATTATTTTTCTTAGGAGTAATTCCTGAGTATAAAATAATGAAGTATTACAATCCTATTTTTATGGGATTGATTGCCATCTTTACGGTTGGCAATATAGTATCGCTTTTTATAGCCAATCACTTATGGGCTATATATGAAGAAACGCATGGCGTAATGAATAGCAGAATAAGCCAATTATCAGACAATGCTTTAAAGATAATATCTGCCAAACCTTGGAATGCTCTGTTTAATAATAGCCGCAACAATGAAAGAATATCAATTCATTCGGCTCAACCTATCACTGTTGATACCAAAACCTGGTTGTTGTTCACAGCATCCTATGATAATTACAAAAAGGAAATGAATCCGGAAGAAGCCAATAGAGTGGCACGTCGTAATAATGTAGTTATTAGTAGCGGTGGAAGTTTTTACACCCAAGAACAGCAGATTTGCTCACAATAATTAAAAAGGTGAAATTTATAACATATAAATTTCACCTTTTAAAATACCCAAATAAAATAATTTATAATACAGTCAGATTTCCCTGCGGTCTCTGCCGCAGGGTACCTTATTAGTTGCCCAAGTTTTGGTTTGGGCTATTCCTTATTAACCTTAATCTGTATTTTATCGGTGGAGATGGTTTGCCCTTGCCAGTTGTCAGCTTCTACGTAGAGGGTATAAACATTAGGCACTAAAGCAGGTTGTGGTTGCCAGAG
>Ga0209211_10004811_pt1 | contig 20680 bp, 21 predicted proteins | sample RifGroA2_FD_183992 | JGI IMG/M metagenome (GOLD analysis project Ga0209211, IMG submission 183992) | Groundwater microbial communities from Rifle, Colorado, USA - Groundwater A2 (SPAdes) (version 2) | ecosystem: Environmental > Aquatic > Deep subsurface > Groundwater | place: Rifle, Colorado...
TAACCATAACGGACTTCCAATAGGCTATAGGTACATCATAGCGCGGGTGATTGAACGGGAGACAGGAATCATCGGGAAAGAAGATGCCATTGCGATAGCGAAAGAAGTGCAGGGTATCCATCTGAACAGCGAAGGGAACCTTATAGCGATCCGCGAAAGGGATGGTAAAGATATATTGAACAGGCTCCTTAGCGCCTACGAAAAACGTTTCGGTTCCTGGGCTGTATTCAACTGCCGACTGATGCTCCATGACTTAATAAGGGAATTTGGTTTGAATATGCCTGACATCCTGGACGGGAGGATTACAAATGAAGAGATATAAGCCCGTGTTGACAGGAGAATGTTTTTTTACATGACTCTAAAGACACTATATTATTCTCCGATACATACTACCGTAAATACGGTATTGGAGGGAAAAATGAAGTACGAGATCGTTGAGAATAAGATTTTAGTATTGCAGGATGAACTGGATATATACGATGCGCCATATCTCAGAGAAAATATCACTTCTACAGCAAAAACCAATAACAACTCTGTCGTCCTGGATCTGCATCATGTAGAGAGTATATCAACACCAATTATTCAGATATTACTATCCGCAGGAAAGACTCTAAGCGATTTTAAGGTGATGAATATTAACGACAGTGTCATGAGGAATCTGACCCTATTTGGTTATTCACTATAAGACGATGAATTTATTTATCACACTTTTATCATCACTTCCAACGCTCATAATAACTCTCATAGGATTAAGAGGATGGGCATTCGCAGGCGGGATCGCATTGTCGCTGATTGCCGGAATCATCTCATATGTCTTAATAACTGAGATGTTAAGCAAAGCAGAAAAACGCATAGTAGGGATAAAAGACGATAGTGGTACGAAGACCACTGTCCTGCTGCAACCTCTTCAGGATACCAACAATTACGGAATAGAATTAATCCCGCTGCTGATTAAAAACCTGCAATCTATCACAGTCCAGACAGAAACTGCAGCCATAGAGATAGGAGACGCATTCAGGAAGATTATCGAGAAGGCCAAAGAAGGCGCTGATGAGGCAAATACCGTTGTCAATTACTTTATAGCCCCTGAAAGCGAAGATTTTGTTGAGTCCTACGTACACAAGATAATAAAGACCTCTGAGGAGGCAACGGCAAATGTATTGAATGTCCTGAACGAGATGTCAAAGATGAGCCAGACATTTCTGGAACAACTTCAGACCATCTCACAAAATTTTGAAGGGATATCACAATTCGTTAATGAGATCGAATATATAGCCGACCAGACAAATCTGCTCGCTCTGAACGCCGCAATAGAGGCAGCCCGGGCCGGCGAGCATGGCAGAGGATTTGCCGTAGTGGCAGATGAAGTAAGGAAGCTGGCAAATAAATCAACAGAAACATCGGTTAGTATAAACAAGATAGCCAAGACATCGAGGGCAACAATAGATTCAATTCATAAGAATATGAAAGGAAGAATTAATAACGACATACAGAAGATAGAGTCCTCCGACCGGGTACTGAGGGATGTAACCGGAAAGTTCAGAGAGTCTATAACCAATATATCCGAGGCGATGCAGACACTTACTAACAGCTACAATGTTATAACAGGAGATATCGAAAATGCCCTGTATGCATTACAGTTCCAGGATATTACAAGGCAGGAGATAGAGCATGTTGCCGAACCATTGCAGAAACTGAAAGACCGGCTCATTCAGGGAAATAATATTATAAATACAGACCTCTCCCAAGAAAATCGGGCTAAGCAGGATTTATACAATGACCTGAAAAACATATACACCGTTGACAATGAAAGGGATGCACTGGCCGGCTTGAATCAGTGCGACAGTAAAAAAACATTGGCATCAGTGGGAGCTTCAGCCTCATCAAAGAATGGCAGTGAAATTGGAGACAATGTTGAATTGTTCTAAATAAGGAGAGCTAACCATGCAGTGCACTGTAAGAGAAAACAACAGCGGTACCGTAGTCATTGTTCAGGGTGATCTGGACAACGAACAGGCGGCAAAGGCATTCAGGGATACACTGAGCGAACTCCTGACATCAGGCAGGAAAAATACAGTTATAGACATGAGCTGTGTCGAAAGCATTAACAGCTACGGAATAGGAAAGCTGCTTCTTTTCTACAAGAAGTTCAGGGATGCAGGTGGAGAACTCAGGGTGTGCTCTTTGCAGGGTCATGTGAAAGAGGTGTTTGAGACACTGATGCTGGACAGATTATTCAAGATCGAATAAAGGATGGAGGTTATTCAATCATGCCTAAAAGCATTTTGGCAGTAGATGATTCAGTCACTATGAGACAAACCATTTCAACTACCCTTGAAAAAGAGGGATACAGCGTGACACTTGCAAACGACGGTATGGATGCCCTGAGCAAACTGAATGGGAACAAATACCATGTTATTATTACTGACATTAACATGCCAAATATGGATGGCATAAGGCTGATACAGGAGGTCAGGAAGCTTGCTTCTCACAAATTCACCCCGATTATAGTACTGACCACTGAGTCACAACCTGAAAAGAAAGAAGAAGGAAAGAATGCCGGCGCAACAGGATGGATAATAAAACCATTCAAGCCTGAACAGCTTATAGCGGTAGTTAAGAAGGTGTGCCCGTAATGGAAGATATAGATAAATTAAAAGAGACATTTTATCAGGAAGCAGATGACATCTTAAACAACTTAGACGAACTGCTTCTGCAGCTTGAAAATAATCCCGGAGACAGAGAGACCCTCGACGGCATATTCCGCAATATGCACACACTTAAAGGTTCTTCCGGCATATTTGAATTCCACTCAGTTGAGAGACTTGCCCATGCATGTGAAGACCTGCTCGATTTTATGAGGAAAGAGGATGCAGGGGAAATTACCTCTGAGAAGATGATAGATACGCTCTTCACAGGACTGGACCAGATGAAGAATATGCTCTCCTCCATCCAAACAGGTGCAGAACCATCAACTGAATATGAAGGCACTGTAAAACAGATTCGAACCCTTTTGCCCGAAAAAGATTCACAAGTAATACAGATAAAAACACTTCGGGACTCAGGTGTAAACAGGATCTTCCTGCTGGATCTGAACATGGATCAACGCAATGCTGTTATTGACAGATCCGGAAACGGCAATAAAATTTATCAGATCTCGATTACCCTGAGCAAATATTGCTTCTACAAAGGTATAGACCCTCTCATCCTGCTTAAAAATCTCTCCTCAGAGGGTGAGATACTCTATGTCCGGTGTCCTGACGAACACCTCCCTTCTCTTGATGATCTTAATACTGCCATGCTCTATTTTGATGACATATGGCTGATTTATTCCAGCAAGGTCGAAAGTGAATACATTAGTGATGTATGCGAATTTGCCCTCTCTGTTGGCGACATTACCCTTCATAACCTGACTGAAACTGAAATAACGTCATTAGTTCCGATGGAGCAGGAAGATAACACTGCGGGATCCTATGACTGGGGAATGGAACAGCATGGTAACAGCGATAATGAATGCGTAACTACACCTGAATCAGTGACAGTAACATCAGGATTAAAAAACATCTTCCTCGATTTTATGGAAGAATCCAGTTCATACCTGGAAGAAATAGAGGCTTCAATACTGTGTCTTGAAAAAAATAAAGAAAACCTCGAAGTAGTCAACGATATATTCCGTCCGTTCCATACCATAAAGGGAAACTGCGGCTATCTCGGTCTTAAAGAGATGGGACGCCTATGCCATACCGTAGAAACAATTCTGGATTACGCAAGAAATGGGAAGGCTCCGGTAACGCAGAATTTTATTGATGTCCTCCTTGAGGTTGTTGATGCAGTAAAGAAACTGAGATCAGGTATCCCATGGTCTGTCAGGGATAAATTCGGACTCACAGATAACGAAGTCAGTAAATACCCTCAGTGCAACCCTATTGATATCACTCCGCTAATCCAGAAGATTGAGATGTTATTATGTTCAGAGGCAATCCTTAAGGATAAAAATGAAGTACCAAAGATAGGGGAAATACTTTTAGCAAGCGGCGCAATAAGTGAAGAACAACTAAGCAAGGCATTGAAACTCCAGGAAAGAAGGCTCGGAGAAATCCTGGTAGACGAAGGCATTGTACCGGAAGACAAAATAAAAGCAGCCATAGAAATACAGGAATATCAGAAGTCCGGAATAAAAACACCATCCGCAGCCATTAAGGTAGACACTGAAAGGATAGATAACCTTGTAAATTTAGTAGGCGAACTTGTAATAGCCCAGACGCTGATCAGTCAGAATCCGGCTGTCTTACGTCTTGCAACACAAAACCTGCAGAAAGATGTATCTCACCTTGGCAAAATAACAAGAGAGATTCAGGACCTGGTCATGTCAATACGTATGATGCCCATTAAACAGACATTCCAGAAGATGATGCGTGTGGTGCGTGATGTGGCAAAAAAGGCAGGTAAAAACGTGGATCTCGTAATCTCCGGAGAAGACACAGAACTTGATAAGAGTGTGATAGAAGAGATCAGCGATCCACTCGTTCATATATTGCGTAATTCTGTAGACCACGGGATAGAACCACCGGAAGAAAGGATGAGGAATGGGAAACATGATAAAGGTATTGTACACCTTGATGCATTTCACAGGGGAGGTTCTATTGTTATAGAAATAAGAGACGACGGGAGAGGCATATGTAAAGCGAAGGTTTTGGAGAAGGCAATAGAAAAGGGGCTTGTAGAGGCTGAAGCAGATATTACAGACCAACAGATATACCAGCTTATATTCCAGCCCGGTTTCTCTACAGCAGAAAAGGTAACAGATATTTCAGGCCGGGGCGTTGGGATGGATGTAGTAAGGAGGAATATAGAAAAACTCCGGGGCCGTATAGATATCCAGAGCAAAGAAGGAGAAGGCACATCAATCTCAATTGCCCTCCCGCTGACACTGGCAATTATAGATGGAATGGTAGTACAAGTTGGCAGCGAGAGATATATCATACCTACCCTTTCGATCGAGGAGTCATTCAGGCCTAAAAAAGAAGAGATAATTACTATTCAGAAGAAGGGTGAGCTATGTAACCTGCGGGGTAACCTTATATCGCTGATCCGACTTAGTGAACTTTATCACGGCAGCTCACTGAATAAAGATCCATGGGATGCCCTGTTAGTGGTTGTTGAAAGTGACGGCATGCGAACGTGTATTATGGTGGATGAACTCATAGGTCAACAACAGGTGGTCATAAAAACCATTGGAGAAACATTTAAGAATGTAAAGGGAATAGCGGGAGGCGCTATTCTTGGCGATGGGAAAGTGGGGCTTATATTGGATGTACGCGGGTTGATAGAACTCTCTACATAAGGGGTATATAACCACGTTTTCATAAACACTCAGCCATTTACGGCGAGTATTTAACAAGGAGGAAAGGGAAAATGCAGATGACAGTAGGAAAGAAAATCATGTTGGGCTTTGGAAGCCTGATAGCTCTATTGGCCATAATTGGCATCGTAATAACCGTGATGGTTACAAAGACAGGAACTATCACGGAACAGACATTAAATGTACGTTATCCCACTGTATACACTTCAACCAAGGTACTGAATCATCTGGAGCAATCATTAGCCGCTCTTAGAGGATATATGCTCATGGGTGGTGAACTTTACAAGCAGCAGAGGGCAGAAGCAATAAGCGGGATGGGAAAGGACCTGAAAGAACTGGAGACACTGTCTCAGAGATGGACAGTTCAGGCCAATAAAGACAAATTACAGAAAATCACTAACATGTTTGATGATTTCAGTAAGTACCAGACAGAGGTGGAGGGTATAACCAGGACAGATGCTGCAAACAGGATGGTGGAACATAACGGGAAGATGATGAAATACGATACCTATCTGTTGGCAACTAAACCGGCGCCTATAGCCAATTCAGTGCGGGAAATACTAAGTGAACTCATAGAAAATCAACAATCCCTGGTTGCAGAGGACAAGGCAGCAGCGTTGACTATGCAAAGCCGTACAAAGTCATTCACAATATTAATGGTATTAATTGGTATTGGTATAGCAGGAGTTGCCGCCTATTTTATCAGCAGAAATATCAGGATACTCCTTACTTCCACTGTAAATAACCTTACTGACACGGCAAACCAGATGTCATCTGCTTCAAGTCAGGTATCAACCTCAAGCCAGTCTGTTGCACAGGGGGCAACAGAGCAGGCATCGTCACTGCAGGAGACCTCAGCAACAATCGAGGAATTGGCATCCATGTCAAAACAGAATGCGGATAATGCAAAGCAGGCCAATCAGATTGCCCAGGAAACAAGGAATTCTGCTAATGACGGGGTAAAGGCGATGACAGAGCTGGATGGGGCAATGACGGCAATAAACAATAGCTCTGATAAAATCTCAAAGATAATAAAGGTAATAGAAGAGATAGCATTCCAGACCAATCTGCTCGCATTGAATGCCGCAGTTGAGGCAGCCCGCGCAGGTGAACATGGCAAGGGATTTGCTGTGGTTGCAGAGGAGGTAAGAAACCTTGCACAGAGGAGCGCATCTGCGGCTAAAGATACTGCGTCACTGATAGAAGAGAGCGTGGACAAGACAGAAAACGGTATGGAGATTACGAAGAAAGTCGGCGATTCTCTCAACAATATTGTGACAAATGTAAAACGGGTCACTGATTTGGTTGCAGAGATTTCCGCGGCAAGCCAGGAGCAGGCCGAAGGCGTCAATCAGATAAACAAGGCTGTAAGCCAGATGGACACGGTAACACAACAGAACGCAAGTTCAGCCGAACAATCCGCTGCTGCAAGTGAAGAGCTTTCAGCTCAGGCAGAAAGCCTGACAACGATTGTAGACGACCTGTCACTTATCGTAGGTGTTGATAGCAGCACAAATGGTCATCATACCCCGTCAAAAGGTAATAAAGGGCTTCAGCATCGTATGACGAGCATTGTGAAGGGCATCAGGCAGCACGCTGGAGTTGGTGCATCATCACATGCTGAACATAGCCCAAAACACTCATCAAGACAATCAAACAAGACAGCATCCAAGGAAGATATTATACCCATGGATGACGATTCCTTTAAGGGGTTTTAAGGTAAAGGGGGAAAAATACTATGGCCACAAAAGAACCGGCAAATAATTCAGAAACAAAATCGCTCGAAGGGAAGTTCCTCACCTTTGTATTAAACAACGAAGAGTATGGACTTGAAATCTTAAAAGTCAGGGAAATAATAGGCGTAATGGACATTACACCTGTCCCGCAGACCCCGCCTTTTGTAACGGGCATCATAAACCTGCGGGGAAAGGTTATTCCGGTAGTAGACCTCCGGTTAAAATTCGTTATGCCTAAGATCGAATATACGAAAGAAACATGTATCATCGTGGTAGATATCTGCAACCGGCTGATGGGGATAATAGTAGATACAGTGTCAGAGGTACTTGATATTGCGGGAAAGGATATAGAACCTACACCCTCACTCGGCAGCGGGATAAAGACAGATTTTATCCTTGGCATGGGAAAGATTAAGGGAAAGGTGAAGATACTGCTTGATATAGACAGGGTACTCACGCTGGATGAGCTTGCATTACCTGCATCATAGAATAAAAGATAATCGCAGGGTGGGCAATGCCCACCCTGCAAGATAAAAGGATGACCCCATGAAACAACTTATTACAGACATATCCTGCAGTATAAATACTCCACCGCCCACTTTTTTTAATCTCATTATCAAGGACGAGGAATTTGACCTTTTCCGGAAACTCATCTACGACAATAGTGGCATAAACCTCTCCCCGGAAAAGAAGAATCTCATCCAGACGAGACTGATAAAAAGACTTCATCACAGGAATTGTGAGACATTCTATCAGTATTACCGCTACATAAATAATGACCCCACCGGTGAAGAGATGATAGCCATGCTGAATGCCATATCAACAAATCTTACAAAGTTCTTCAGGGAAGAGGAGCATTTTAATTTCCTGAACAATAAGGTGCTCCCTGACCTTATTTCTCAAAAAAGGAAAAATGTCGAAAGGAAACTGAGGGTATGGAGCGCCGGCTGTTCTTCAGGCGAAGAGGCATACTCTCTCGGTATTACTGTACTCAGGCATATTGATACACCGCTTGTATGGAACATAAAGATACTGGCCACTGATATTTCTACGGACATCCTCAAAATGGCGACAGAAGGAGTTTATGAGGAAGATAAAATAGGTAACCTGCCAAAAGAACTATTAAATGAATACTTTGTCAAAGACAATGCAGGATACAATAACTGCTATAAAGTAACCCCCCTGCTGCGTGACATCCTGACCTTCCGCAGGCTGAACCTTATAGATGAGACATATCCCTTTAAGGGTAAGTTTGATTTCATCTTCTGCAGGAATGTAATGATTTATTTTGATAAAAAGACTCAGGAGGGAATAGTGAACAGGTTCTATAACCACCTTGATGACGGCGGCTATCTGTTCATAGGCCACTCAGAAAGTCTCAATGGCGTAAAATCACCCTTTAAATATGAACTGCCGGCTGTCTACAGGAAGGGGGCTGTATTAAAATGATAGATATTATAAGTCATAGAAAGATTAAGGTCCTTGTAGTTGATGACTCTGCTGTAGCAAGGAATATACTCGTCCAGGGACTGCGGCAATATCCATTTATTGAAGTAGTTGGATCAGCCCAGGACCCCTATGTAGCCAAGGATAAGATTATCCAGTTGAATCCTGACGTCATGACACTCGATGTCGAGATGCCGAGGATGGACGGTCTCACATTCCTGAAAAAGATTATGGAATACCGTCCCATGCCGGTAATTATGGTAAGTTCCCTTACAAAGAACGGAGGTGATCTCACCATAAGCTGCCTTGAGGCCGGGGCCGTTGATTTCATAACAAAGCCTGAAATTGACGTGGCAGACGGTATTGAAAAGATGATGCAAAGCCTTGCAGAAAAGATTAAGTTCGCTGCAAAGATAAAGGTCAATAAGAGGTGGCTTGGCAATAATGCGGCGCCGTCTGCTCCACTTATGTCATGTGCGATGATAGAGACTACGAATAAGATTCTGGCAATCGGGGCATCAACCGGCGGCACGGAAGCTATCAAGGCTGTGCTGCTAAGGATGCCGGCTGACGCACCCGGGATAGTCATCACACAACATATGCCCGAGAAGTTTACAAAGTCATTTGCAGACCGGCTGAACAATCTATGCCAGATAGAAGTCCGGGAGGCAAAAAACGGAGACAGCGTGATACCCGGTCTGGCGCTTATTGCGCCTGGAAACTACCACATGACAATAAAGAGAAGCGGGGCAAGATATTATGTTGAGACCCATCAGGAACCGCAGGTTAACGGACACAGGCCATCCGTGGATGTATTGTTTGAATCCATGGCAAAATACGTTGGGAATAATGCAGTAGGCGTAATAATGACCGGCATGGGGGCAGACGGGGCAAGAGGTCTGTTGACTATGCGGGAAAACGGGGCAAGGACAATCGCCCAGGATGAGCAATCGTGTGTAGTGTTCGGCATGCCTAAGGAAGCGATAGAGCTTGGAGGAGCAGAAATAATTGCGCCTCTGGATAAGATTGCGGAAGAAATATTCAGACTGCTCGCAAAGATGAATACGACGGCAATTCAAACAAGGTAAACTGTCACCTTATTAATAATGAATATAGAAAAGTACCGCCAGATATTTATTGATGAAACATCTGCAGAGCTTAATAAATTAGAGAATCTTATTCTCGAAATTGATAATGCCTCTTCAGATATAGAGTCTGTAAATTCTATTTTCAGGTTATTTCACAGATTAAAATCATCATCTGCAATGATGGGGTTAAATAATTTCAGCGACCTTTCACATCATGCTGAAAACCTTCTGTCAATGATAAACGAAGGCTCTATAACTATGGAAGATACTGTAGTTGCAATGCTTTTGTCTGTTATTGACACTATGAGGACCCTTGTACGGGAGTCTGAGACAGGAAATATTACCGGAAACAAACCCGAAGAACTCATTGAAGAGATAAATGAGGTATGTCGAATCGCTAAAAGCAGAATCAATATGCCGGCAGGAAATGACCTGGTTCCTGATGATAATAAGATACAGGATATTGTTTCACCTGTTCCATCCGTATCAAATGAATCTGAGTCAGGAAAGATTGTCCATGGGATTAACATTGTCCGGATCAATGAAGCAGAGATGAATGACCTGATTGACATGGCCGGAGAACTGACATCTACATTATCTGATCTGGACAGGGTATCCGATTTTCTCGACCGGATATCCTCCCTTAAGGATGTTGAGATTGCAAAAAATAATATCCTCAGCATAAAACACAAGGCAGAAAAGATGTCATTGAATATACACACGCGGCTGCTTAGATCCAAGATGGTCCCTGCAGGAGAGGTATTTGAAAGACTTAAGAGGGTAATCCATGACCTTTCAATAAAGACAGGGAAATGCATTCAGGTACTGATTTCCGGGGCAGACATTGAACTTGACAGGGCTGTAGTAGACAAGCTATTTAATCCGCTTCTTCACATAGTCAGAAATGCCGTTGACCATGGCATTGAGACGGAAGCTGAACGTGCAGAGAACAATAAATCACCGGTATCAACGATAAATATATCGGCTGTTCTTCAGGGACACTATGTCATAATCGCAGTTGAAGATGATGGCAGAGGTATCGATCCCGGCATGATAAGGAGAGAACTTGTACACAGAGGAATTTATGATGAAGAAGCTGTAAATAACCTCACGGACAAGGATATCCTGAATTGTCTCTTTATACCTGGTTTCACTACCAAAGCCGAGGCAACAGAATTATCCGGACGCGGAATGGGGCTTGACATTGTAAGGGAAAATGTACGGGAGCTGAAAGGTTCAGTTGATATATCTTCTGTTAAAGGGAGAGGTTCGACCTTTCTGATTACAATACCACAGACACTCTCAATAATCCGATGCCTCCAGGTTCTTATAGGCAGGCAGATGTTTTCAATCCCATCGGAATCTATCCTTGAAATTACCCCGTTCAGCAAAGACAATTTGATGCATGTAAGAAGCCGGCCTCTTATGCTCTACAGGGGTTCCCCGATATCTATGGCGGATCTACACGGGGTCTTAAATATCACGTCTGATAGAGATTCAATTACAGCCTGCATAATCATTGGAAACAGTCATGTAAAGATAGCGATTCCGGTTAAGAACATCGTATGTGAACAGGATATATTGATCAAGCATTTGGGCCCTGCATTCTCCAGGGTAGAGGGCATGCTTGGAGTCGGAATATTGAGCGGAGGCAGAATGTCTCTAATCATAGATATGGACTTTTTACTGAAACGACATTTCGGAGGGGGGGCTGATGACACAACCAATTCTGCCAATTCTTAATGAAGACCAAATAAGACGGCTGGATACTGCAACCAGGCTTGGAGCTGACAAGGTAGCCGAATCTTTATCAAAATGGCTCAGGACTAAGGTCGTCTCAAACTCAGCAAAAACAGCTATTGTGCATTACTCCAAACTTCTTGAACTTTCTCCCTCATCCGAAGAGCTTGTTACTGCAATACTCATCCCGATATCCGGCAGTATCTCAGGTCATCTGTTATTTATCTTCAATGAGATGAGCACTAAACGTATTCTTTCAAAGATATTGCGCAGGAATATAGATTCATTATCAGAATGGGATGCCCTTCGCAGATCAGCCATGGAAGAGACAGGGAATATTATAGGGACTTCGTTTGCAAACACCCTTGCCATGAATCTTGATTTCGATATACATCCGTCTTCTCCGGTAATGGCCTACGACTATGCAGGGGCATTCTGGGATACCCTCCTGACTCAATATGCAATCGAGGGGGAGTACGCATTAAGTTGTCAGGTAACATTCAATTCTCCGGGTGATCAGATATCAGGGACATTCGCTATTATCCCTGAAGATATGCAGGAATGGAAGGAGCTATGAAAACAATAAACGTCGGTGTCGGTGAGCTTTCAGTATCTGCTTGTCCGGATGTCCTGAAGACAATACTTGGTTCCTGCGTTGGGATAGCAATATACTCACCACGGGACAAGATCGGCGGACTCCTCCATATAATGCTCCCGAGATTAAATAACGGAGACATGAACAGAACGAAATATGCAAACAGCGGCATTCCTGAACTTATAATAACATTAGAAGAAAAGTACAAGGTAAAGAGATTCAATATGGTCGCCAAGATAGCAGGCGGCGCAACCATGTTCTCATTTAAAAAAACAGCGTCTCCTGTGTTTGATATAGGCACAAATAATATAACTGCCGTTAAGTATTGTCTGGGTGAATTGAATATCCCTATTATAGGAGAAGATGTCGGATCAAATTACGGCAGAAGAATCGAGTTCCACCTTGAGTCGGGCAATATGGTTATTGTTGGGACGGATAAAAGGAGATTAATGAGATGAAGAAAAAGGTACTCATAGTAGATGACGCCATGCTTATGCGTCTTATGCTGAGAGACATACTTGAAGAACATGACTTTGAAGTGGTGGGAGAGGCTGATGATGCTGACCAGGCATTTGAACTATATAAAGAGACTAACCCGGACCTCGTTACCATGGACATAACGCTAACATCGAGCAGCGGGATAGATGCTATCAGCAAAATCCTGAGTTATGACAGCGATGCGAGGATAATCGTAATATCTGCACTTGAACAGAGGAAGGTAGTTATGGAAGCTTTGAGACTCGGGGCGAAAGACTTTATTATAAAACCTTTTGAAGAAGAACGTGTATTATCATCAGCCAGGGATGTGCTATGCTATTCATGACAGTTGTTATACCAGGATATCAATATGGAGTTCATTGTCTGCAGATTCTTCCTGATCCATCTCTTCCTTATCCTTCTTTTCTGACCCACCCTTCCGGCCTTTCCGGTCATCTCTTACGCTGATTTCAACCTTGTCAACCGGCTCTTTATCTTCAACCTTCTTCCCTTTATTCTCTGCACTATTCTGACCCTCTGAAGTATGTCTGGCCAGCTCTGCCTGTGCCTGCTGCTGCTGCACAAGCTGAACCTTTTCAACACCTGTTATATTCGATAATACCTGTTGTATGCCGCTTATACTGGACATATAACTTCACCCTCTTCACCCATACCAGGTAATGACTTAAAGTTTAAACTGGGAAGTCATAGCCTGCAATTCAGATGCAATCTTTGATAGCTCATTTGCCGCATTACTTGTGTCTTTCACACTTCCTGATGCCTCTTTCGTTACATTCGCGATACTCTCCATGTTAGTTGATATCTCTCCTGCAGCGGCAGATTGCTGCTCTTCAGCAGCCGCAATCTGAGTTATCATGTTAGATACATTTTTAACAATTTCCACAATATTCGTCAGACTCACTCCAGCCTCAGTAGCAAAACCTACCCCGGCGTCCACGTCTTTTCTGCCGCTATTCATAGCTTCAACAGCCCCTGCCGTCTTTTCCTGAATAAGCTCAATCTTCTCCCTGATCTCTTTAGTCGCCTTAGTCGTCCTCTCTGCAAGTTTTCTCACCTCATCCGCAACAACTGCAAAGCCTTTGCCATGTTCTCCGGCCCTTGCTGCCTCAATGGCAGCATTCAATGCCAAAAGATTGGTCTGGTCCGCTATATCATTAATGACTGTGATAATCTCTCCTATCTGATCGGAATTCCTTCCAAGTTCTTCGATTGTATTCGCAGACTCCTCAACAGACTTTGCTATGCTATGCATGCCATGAACTGTTCTGGATACAATATCCCCGCCCTTTATAGCCATGTCAGTAGCTTTTTTTGCAAATTCCGCTGCCTGACTTGTATTGCTGGCAACCTCGATAACCGTTGCACTCATCTCCTCTATAGCCGAGGCAACTTGTGTAACCTGCATATTCTGATTCTCGGTACCCTTGAAAATCTGCTCAGCAGTCGCTGACAACTGCATTGAGGAAAAACCGACGCGCTGTGTCAGCTCTACAACCTTTCCAAGCACATTTGTAAGCTTATCAACAAAAGTATTGAAACCTTCCGCTACTTCTCCGATCTCATCCCTGCGGCCGGCATCCAGCCTTCGCCGCAGATCCCCTTCACCTTCTGCAATGTCTTTAAATGCTGCTGCAAGCTGATGCAAGGGGCCGACAATCATTCTTGTAATAAAATATGCCATCATGAGACTCGCAATAATTATTGCAACAGTAATGGCACTAACTATCAGATTGTTTCTCTTAGATGTATTTTCAATATTAGCTATGTTGCTGCTGAAAACTTCCTCTTTGGATTTTTCATACGAATCAAGCTTTTCTTTAAGCTCCAATGTAACCTCACCAAACCTCTTCATGATGGTTTCCAGCGACATCACATCACCATTGCCTATCAATGTTTCAGTAATCTTATAGCCGTTATTGTTAAATTCGTTGAATAATACGTTAATCTCTTCGAGGTCTTTAGTTCTGTCCTTGTCTATTTTCATAAGCTCAAGGATTGATGCGGAAAATAGCGCCGCATTCTCTTTAGATTTTGAAAGGATGCCTGCATTCTGGCTTACGCCTGCATTTGAGAATTTATCCCCTATCGCCTTAAACTCAGATATCAATATATGAGAATGCTGGAGGGTTATATAAGTACTATTCCTCAGGATAGAAGATTGTTTCTGAATATTTCTGCCCGCTATGAAGGAGAAAACGGCTGTAAATACAAATAGTATTGATATCAGGCAGAAACTCATAAATATCTTCTGTTTTATCTGTAGAGAATTAATAAACTTCATACTACTCCCTCCTCATAATAGGCTGTTGATTGTTACATTATTAGTGATTGACATTCAGGAGATCATCAAGATTTAATACAGTTATTAGTCTTTCATCTTTTTTACCTATTCCCGTTATGTACTTTGACCTCGAATTTTCATTTATTGAAGGACATGGCTCAATCTCGTTACAATTCAGGTTAATAACGTCAATTACTGAATCTACAACTAACCCTGCCAGCCGGCTGCTTGAATCAACCACGATTATTCTCGAAGATTCGGTATATGCAGTGACACTCTTGCCCATTCTGGTCCTTAGATCTATTACCGGTACTATCTTACCTCTAAGGTTGATAACGCCGCCCACATAAACAGGAGCCTTTGGAACCTTTACAGCGCCTATCACCCTTATTATCTCCTGCACCTTCATAATGTTAATTCCACACTGCTCATTCCCTACGATAAATGTTACTATCTGTAATGCGGTATCTGCCAGGGTAGAAGTTTTCATCTTTTAATCACCTGCCTCCATCACAACATATTTATAATCTCATCTGCTATTTTCCCGAGAGGGACAATCTTATCTACAACACCGCTTTCAATTGCAGCCCTGGGCATACCAAATATTATGGATGTCTCCTCGTCCTGTGCAATGGCTTTACCCTTCATCTTCTTAATCATCTTCATGCCCTCACAGCCATCCTGTCCCATGCCGGTCATAATAACAGCCAGGGCATGTGCGGCATACGTCTGTGCAACAGATTCCATAGCTACATCCACTGAAGGCATATGAATCATTTTGGGTTCTTTGGTTAACTTCACATGCACATCTCCTGCTGTGCCTTTTTCAACGAGCAGGTGCGAACCACCCTGTGCAATAAGAGCCAAACCCGGCTTTACAACATCACCATCCTTTGCCTCCCTTACTTCAATCTGACACAACTCCCCCATCCTCTCAGCAAAGGGGGCAGTAAATAACGGAAGCATATGCTGTACTACTATTATCCCTGCCGGAAAGTTCTTGGGTAATTTTGGCAACACATCCTGTAAGGACTTTGGGCCGCCGGTTGATGAACCAATTATCACCATATTAATCTTATTACCACCTTTCCGCGAGATGAAATCCGGGACTAAAACAACAGTTGGCCGGTTGTCTGACAGTTTCTTCATCTTATATTTGCTTCTCCCGAGAAGTTTCACCTTGCTGATAAGGTCCATCTTGATATTGACTATATTAACAATATTACCGGACAGGTGCTTGGGGACATAGTCAGCCGCCCCAATCTCCAGCGCTTTAATTGTCTCCCTGGCCCCTTCTTCCGTAAGAGAACTGACCATTATTACAGGTATAGGAGTATCTTTCAGTATAAGCTTCAGTGCTTCCAGACCATTAAGCCTGGGCATCTCTATATCCATAGTAATAACATCCGGCGCTAAGGACTTTACCTTTTGTACAGCATCCCCGCCGTCTACAGCCTCGCCAATAACCTTAATATCAGGATCTGAATTCAGCATCCCGGTAATCGCCTTTCTCATAAAGGCCGAATCATCTACTACCAGTACCCTCACAGGATTGCTCATGATTATTATCTCCTCTACACTGCTGTTAAATCCCGTTGCCTGTATATCAGTGACCCCGGATCCAGGATCAGGCCGACCTTTCCATCACCCGTTATAGTTGCCCCGGAGACCTCTTTTATATCTGAGAAATATGTGCCAACAGGTTTAATTACAACCTCCTCCTGGTGACATAACTCATCCACTATTACACCAACCTTCTTTTCAGCAATTGCCATGAGCACTACATAAACCCAGTCCTTCCTCACTTCCTCACAGTTTAACTCAAGCGCATCGCTCAGTTTGATCAACGGAATCAACCTGTCCCGCACATTAAGAATCTGCTGGCCATCTATATACTTTATACTGCTCTTTGAAACCCTGAAGGTCTCTAATATGGAGGCCAGAGGAAGCGCATAAATCTCACCGTCAACTTTTACCATAAGAACCTGAATAATGGCCAATGTAAGCGGTATCTTCAACGCTATCTGTGTCCCCTGACCCACCTCTGAGTTAACATCTATAATGCCATTTATCCGGCCTATATTGGTCTTGACTACATCCATCCCTACCCCTCTTCCTGAGATATCTGTAACCTTATCAGCAGTACTAAAACCAGGCTCAAAAATATAGGCGATTATCTCCTTTGGAGATAGCTTAATATCCTGATTTCTTATCAATCCACGCTCACGCGCCTTCCTCTCAACGACAGAAGGATCAATTCCCTTTCCATCATCCTCAATTTGAATAACAATAGAATTTCCTTCCTGATAAGCATTAAGCTTAATTGTCCCGGCTTCCGGTTTACCCTTTTTTAACCTCTCCTGAGGTGATTCAATTCCATGATCAATAGAATTTCTTATGAGGTGAACAAGCGGGTCATTAAGCTCTTCAATAACTGACTTGTCAATCTCAGTCGCCTCCCCATACATTTCAAGATTGATCTTCTTGTTTGCCTTTCTGGCAATATCACGCACCATCCTTGGGAATTTGTTAAATACCTTTCTGATTGGAACCATCCTCATTTTCATTACTGAGAGTTGGATATCCGTGGTTATAAGGCTGATATTGGATGCAGTCTCAATGAGTGTCTTGATCTTTTCGTCCCCTTCGTATAATGCCTCTATGTCTGAGAGTATCTTGCTCAGCCTGTTCCTGCTAAGGACTAACTCTCCGACAAGGTCCATTACATGGTCAAGACGATTCGTATCAATTCTGAGTGTCTGCTCTTTTTCCTGATCAGCCCCGGCAATCTGTTTCTCGGAATTCTTCTCCTGTAATTCATTGCTTGAAACTATATCCAATTTCTTTTCACTTACCGGCTCAACCAGAGTAGTTGCCAGATTTATCGGGCTGATAGCAGCAATATCTGAATCGCCGCACACCGCTTCAAGAGATGCAGAATATTCCAATAATAATGACAGTTTCGTCTTTATTGTATTAATTTCTACCCGGGCGCCGGCTTTATCTTTGATCTCGGTAATCAGAATCTTAAGCACATCAATAGATTCAAGTATTATGTCTATAGTCTCTGATGTAGCCTGCATATCTTTCTGACGAAGCTTGTTTAAGACATTTTCTGACTGATGGGCCACCTCAACAAGACGTGTAAAACCAAGAAAGCCTGCAGAACCCTTAATACTGTGCACAGCCCTGAATATTTCATTAATCAGGCCTAAATCACCGGGCGACTCCTCAAGCTTGACAAAACACTGATCAAGTCCTTCCAATACCTCGTCAGTCTCAACAACGAAGTCTTTGATCAGTTCCTGCATCTCATCCTGCATCTCATCCTTCATCTCATCCTTCATCTCATCCGGCATTTTATCCTCCCGAACCAACCCTAATCGAAGCCGAATTCTTTTAATATATTGTCCACCACATCCTGCTTCAGTGTAGGATTACCAGTAAATTCTTTTATCGTATCATCACTTTCCTTTGCATCTTTTGATTTAAGCCCAAATGCAACAATAAGCTGCAGAAGACGTTTCTCGACTTCTTCAATCAATCCAATAATCATCTTGATCTTTTGACCGGTCAAATCCTGGAATGACAGTCCTGTAATTATGTCCATTAGTATCTCTTTATTTTCAGATACTACCAGTTTGACTTCACCCATGGAGCTTGAAGCATTATCACCCCGTTCTGCAGATTCAGTGTGATGCATTATTACATCATGATTATCAAGCACTTTCTCCACCTGACTCATTACAATATGTGTAGCCTCTTCAGTAGCCTTTGAAATCTCTGACAACTGAACAGATGCCTGCGGTATTTTATCAGAAGCATGAGCTATATTCGGTTCAATTGACTGCATCCTCTTTATGGTCGCATTAATATACCTTGCAATCTCTCCCAGTTGACCATATAAATCTTCCTTTATTTCATGCTGAAAGTCCCCTTGCGACATTGCCCTGGCACCTTCTACAAGCTGATCTATAGCAACATCGCCTGAGTTATCCTGCGGATTATTGTTATTTATGCCATCATACGTTACCTGAACAATGTCAGGAGTAAAACTCTCATGACTATAGTCTTTGAATAATCGAGCCAGATCCAGTACAACAGTAATGTAACCATTATTCCTGATAATCCCCCGTATATACTCTGAACTTATACTCTGAGTGATAGATGGAGGCTTCTCAAGACTATCATCAGGGACTCTCAGCACCTCTGATACAGCATCAACTATGATGCCGATTTTATCCCCGCTGCACCCAACTATTATTATTCTTGTATCCCTGTTAACTTCACCTCCGGGTATGCCGAGTTTACTCCCCAGATCAATTACAGGAATTACCATGCCACGCAGGTCTATTACTCCAAGAACATTACCAGGCATTTCCGGCATCCTGTTTATATGTTCATATCTGTTAATCTCGTGAATGTCTGAAATGTCTACTGCAAACCTTTCCCCGCCAACTACAAATCCTACCAACTGCAAGACCTTTTCAAACTGTTTTTCTACCTGCATAGATTGGCTCCTTCATTTTTATCCGCATAATCACCTGTTTTCAAATATCTTTTCTATCTTCTCCTTCAGACCGGCAGCCGTAAAAGGTTTGACTACATAATTATTTACACCTGCCTGGATCGCATCTACAACATTTTCCTTTTTAGCCTCAGCAGTTACCATAAGAACCGGCATATTATTCAGAACGTTATCGGCACGGATTGCCTTCAATAAATCGAGTCCTGTCATATTCGGCATATTCCAGTCTGATACGACAAGGCCAAATCCACCCTGCCTCAATCTGGCAAGGGCGATATTACCATCTTCCGCCTCTTCAATATCCGAATAACCAATCTGCTTCAGAATGTTTTTCACGATCCTGCGCATCGTAGAGAAATCATCTACGACTAATATCTTGATCTTAAGATCTAACATAATTGCACCTTTCTAATATTCTGTTTACCTCATCTATAAGCTTTTCTTTTGTTATTGGTTTTGTCAGAAATGCCGTTGCACCGGTCTCCAATAAATTATCCCTTCGTACATCATCATGTTCCGTTGTTAATATTACGAGCGGTATGTCTTTGTACATAGGGTTGCTGCGAACCCATGTTATCAGCTCAGATCCATCCATCTGCGGCATATTCAAATCAGAGATTATGATATCAACTGTCGAACCAACCAGTTTTTCAATTGCCTCAACACCGTTTCCTGCTGCTATTGTTTTAAAACCTGCATTGTTCAGGTAAAGAGAGACGATCTTTCTTGTTGTCCTGCAGTCATCAACTACTAAGATATGTTTTTCCATATTTCACCCTCATCCAGCGGTTCCAGCTTATAACTTCATTTCCTACTTCTGATAAATCAATACGTTATTAACATTCACAAGTTTAAAAGCCCTCGATATGTTGAACAGTGACTCAGAATGACCTATAAACAGGTACCCTCCCGATACCAGACTGTTATACAAACTTGAAATTACCTTTTTCTTGGATGCATCATCAAAGTATATCAATACATTTCTGCAGAATATTATATCCATTCCCTTGTACATGCGCAGCGCAGAGTCATCAAACAGGTTGATATTGCTCAATCTTACCACCTTCTTCACCTCAGGTTTTATTGCGTATTTCCCATCGCCATTCTTTGAAAAGTACTTGGTGAGATGCTGCGGGGAAACATTACGAACCGAGTAGTCATTGTACTCCCCTCTTCTTGCTGAACTTAATACACCATCACTTATATCACTTCCATGTATCTCAATATCCCAATCCTTATAATCCGGCATTGAAAGCCTATCTGCTACTATCATTGATAATGTATACGGCTCCTCCCCGGTCGAACATGCAGCGCTCCAAATCCGCAGTTTTTTACTCCCTTTTGTCTTCAGCTTTTGGACTGTATCCGGTAAGGCAACGGATTCAAATGCCTGCAACTGGCTGGTA
>Ga0209211_10004812_pt1 | contig 20680 bp, 18 predicted proteins | sample RifGroA2_FD_183992 | JGI IMG/M metagenome (GOLD analysis project Ga0209211, IMG submission 183992) | Groundwater microbial communities from Rifle, Colorado, USA - Groundwater A2 (SPAdes) (version 2) | ecosystem: Environmental > Aquatic > Deep subsurface > Groundwater | place: Rifle, Colorado...
AATAGGGTTTTGATAGATAAAATCCTTAATTCGGTTAAATTTGTCACTAACCGTGGAGTCAAAAACCACCAACACAGCTGTTTGCTGCACATCTAACTTAGTTTTCGGCGCGCGGTTTTCTAACTCAGCAATAAGCACCTCGGATTGATCGTTTGCAAAGTCCTTACCGCCGCTTTCCACAAGAAGGCGCTTGGCAAGATCGTTTAGCATCATTGGACTGTTTGCAGAGAAAAAGTTCGCACTAAGACCTTCTTTTGCGGCAAGATAATGGCATATTCTATCTAGCACCGTCTCAATTTTTGACAACCTTGTTTCTAGCTTTGCGCAAACCGCCGTGATGCTCTCTACACCTTTTTCAACTCTGCAAAATCGTACAAAGTAGAACCTTGCCGCTTCCCACACCACCCACGCTCCGGCAAGATAATAAAGACCGTTGGGAATACCGCGAATGAGCTCCTCAAGATAGGTCATAGTTTTTGTATAGCACACTTAGTACATAATGCAAGAAAAGTACTCTATAATGGCTAGATAGGGTACAATTGACGGTATGGGACAGAGGCTATCAACACAATCATATAAAGGTGCCAGAGATTTTTACCCTGCAGATATGCAGTTGGAAAACTATATCTTTGACACCTGGAAGAGAGTTTGCAGAAGCTTTGGCTTTGAAGAGTATTCGTTTCCAATTCTTGAACCGTTTGAGATCTTTGCCGCCAAAACCGGTCAGGAAATTGTAAACGAGCAATTGTATAGTTTTGAGGATAAGGGCGGGAGAAAGCTGGCAATGAGACCGGAACTCACACCCGGAACAGTTAGGATGCTTGCGCAAAAGTACAAGGAAATCCCACAGCCGATTAAGTGGTTTATGATTGGCAACAATTGGCGGTTTGAGAAGCCGCAGACTGGCAGGGGCAGGGAATTTTATCAACTGGAAGCCAACATTTTCGGCGTGGCGGGCTATGAGGCGGATGTTGAGTTATTCAGGTTAATCATCGCACTGATGCAAGCTTTTGGAGCCAACGAAAAAATGTTTACCATCAAGGTCAGCGATCGCAGACTTATCTCGTCGCTATTTACCGATATTCTTAAGTTACCTAGTGAAAGTCAACCCGCAGTTAGAAGACTGATGGACAAAAAAGATAAAATGTCGCCGGAAGATTTTGAAGCGGGGCTAACGGAACTTGGGCTAACCGCCGAACAAATAGCACAAATAACCACATTTATGTCAGGCACGCTTGAAACCCTAGAGATACCAAAAACCAATGTCGGCTATCTAACTTTAGTCCGCATCTTTGACTTTTTTAGAACCGTCGGGCTTGCCGACTATTTAAAGTTTGACCCCTCAATTATCAGGGGCTTCGACTACAGCGACGGGCTGGTATACGAAGTCTACAACAACAACCCTGCAAACAGAAGGTCTCTTTTTGGCGGTGAACGGTTTGACAAGCTTATAAACATCTTTGGCGACTATGATCTACCATCCACGGGCTTTGCTATGGGTGATTATACTTTATTGGAATTCCTAAAAGGTTGGAGGCTTTTGCCAGAATTTTCCGGCTGTTGCGATTATCTTGTTACTGTGTGGCCCTCCAAAAGTACGGAGTTCATGCAAAAGGCTATGCAGATTTCTGATGTACTAAGAGCCAATGGTTCAACAGTCTCAATGTGGGTTGGAGGTTCGGATAAACTAGAAAAACAGCTTAAATACGCTAACAGAATGCGCGTAAAATATGCGGTGATTATAGGCCCTGAAGAAATACAAAATAACGAATACATAGTGAAGGATCTAAAGGCCGGCTCTTCAGTAAGAAAAAGGTTGTAGTTTTCCACATATGCTCATAAGACTGTACATTTCTCTACTTTCGGGGGCCGTATTTCTTGCGGCTTTGATGTTAGTTGCGGACTCAACAGATCGAATCTGGCAAGTTGGACGGGCCTCCGGCGTAGCCGCGTTTGTTATTATGACTATGGCGGTCTGCTTTGGACTTATCCAGTCGTCAAAGGCACTCATAAAGATACGGATCATGCTTCAACCAACCGCTTTAGAAATACACAGAAGCCTAACTTGGGCGGGGCTAACTCTGGTTGGTGTGCACGCGGTAACCTTGCTATTGATTATGGGTTATACCCTAACTTACACTGTTGGACTTGGCATACTAGCCGCATGCCTAATTGTTCTGCTGATCATAACTTCGGAACTAAGAAATAAAATAGTTTCACTAAAGGTATGGCGGACTATTCATTACAGCAGCTTTGTGTGCTACTTGTTGTTCTTGGTCCACGGTTTCTCCTCCGGAACCGATTCACGCGAGCCGTGGATGAGGGCACTTTATATCACCTCACTGGCGCTGGTTATTGGCCTAGCTAGCTTGAGAATATTAAATAGAAATTAATTGCGCAACTTTGCCAAAAGGGCTATACCGCATACTACAAGTTTATTAACCAGCCGTGGATAGTTGGCGTGCATGTGCTTTGTGTAAAAAAGCTTCATTGCCCGCACCGACTCTTGCTTCATTCTCCTGCGTGTTTCCGAGCTTGCTTTTGTAACGTCTTGCGTTTCTTTCCTGATCCCAACTCCGGCACCTTTGTAGTGCAGGCAAGTAAACTGTGGGAGGTAGTATGTTTTATAGCCTAGCTTTTTCATCCGCCAGCACATGTCTACGTCCTCACCGTATACGAAATAGTCTTCATCCCAAAGCCCAACTTTGGTAAAAACCTCTGCTTTAACCATCATAAAGTGACTGATACACATACCTATTGGATGTGGTTTCGCAAAGTCCTCCCAGCCTAAAAAGTATCGCGAGAATAATTTTGACTTTGGAAAGAACTTTTCCAGTCCAGAAAAATGACTGAAGGCGGCGAATGGGGTGGGGAAGCCTCTATGCGCATCCATATCCAAAGACCCGTCGCGCAAAACTAATTTGCACGTTGCTGCTCCTAGTTCGGCATGCGTATCCAAATAATCTATTACACCCTCAAGTGAACTTGGTTTAGGAAAGGCATCCGAGCCCAAAAACAGAAAATAGTCCGGATTATCGGCATTTTTTATTCCAAGATTGTACCCCGCAGCCAAGCCTTTGTTTTCCGCTCTAATAAGTTTAACCCACGGAAACTCCTCGGCGACCATATCAGCCGAGTTATCAACGGATGCATTATCAACCACAATAACTTCCTTCCACGGGTATTGGTAACCGGCAAGGTTTTTTAAGCAGTCGCGCAGTATCTCCTTTGTGTTATAAACAACAATAATAATAGCTAACTTCTTCATACATGTATTCTACCTGTTCCTTTATTTACACGCCAATATATTTATCGGCAAGCCAATATATACACATACGGCACACCGTATCTTGGCCCGAATTCAGTTACGACTTTATCACACGCTACTATAGAGGTTTCCTCCCGAGTAATGCCAAGCTTTTTGATTAGATACTTTGTACCCGGCTCAAACTCACTGACTGACGGACCACCATAGGTATATTTAAATGGCTCCAGATCTCTCGGGACGTATACCTTTGCTCTGTTGCCCTCTGTGGCATTTACACCGTTTAGGTAGCGAGCTGCTTGCAGCATATACTCTCCACTATTGTCAAAAATGCCCATACTAAGCGCGGCTTGAGCACCCCCAAACAACGGGGAGTAATACCCAGACATAGCGGGGAAGTGGCCGTAGTAGCTATACACGTTTACAGCCAAATATACTACTAACAAAGGCTTAAGTAAGTTAGTTTTAACTTGGGCTAATCCTAACGCTATAACAAGCAGCAACGGTTGCATAAGGGCATAGACATATCTATCTATTTTCTTGTCCGCAAAAGTATAAACTACAAACAGCAAACCTATGTAACCTAGAATCGCAAAAGCTTTTTTACCACCTGGTGTCCGACTAGAGTGTAATAGCATTGCAATAGCAAGGACGACGGCGAACAACGCCACCGGATTAAGTTTAAACGCCAAAATCACCAGATAGTAAATGTATGAGAATGGTGGTGCAAAGTACCTTCCTCGCGAGCTGTTATCAACCGCATCAGTTACGGCGGCAAATACATTCTGAATCACGGTACCTGCATCAACCCACAAAGCCGGAAAAAGGAGCACGATTGTGAGTAGGGCAGTGCCGGTGAATACAGCCAAACCTGTAAAATAGAAATATTTAATTTCTTTTGTTTTGACAAACTTATAAACTAGTCCGCCAACGGATAATATTGCTGCCGCAGCAGCACCAACCAGTCCACTTATTTTTGCAAGTATAGAGATACCAAAAGCCAGCCCAGATCCAACCGCCAAAGCAGCCTTTTGGCTTGATAAGTATAAAAGGTATAGCAAAAAACCCAAAAATGAAGCATATGTTTCTAGAGCTGTTAAGTGAAACCACCTGTCAATACCCACAATATAAGGTTCAATCGACATCACAAGGCCATATACTATGGCAACCTTTAAGCCAAATAACTTACTAATAGCTGAAAGTTGAGCTAAAAAAAGTCCAAATAACACAACCACTAAAACTAACTTAGATACTGTGTGAATAGCAATAAAATCTCCAGAGTTTTCCAGACTCCATCTGGGCTGGCCAATAAAATCCTGCACTTTCCAACTAACTTGTCTGGCTATAGAGTTTACCAGCATTAAACTAACTCCGGGCTGGTAGTGCTGGTAAGTAGATGCCAAATCACCGGCTTTTAGTGCTGCCACAAAGCCCTCGGTCCGTTTATACCACCTTGCTCCGTCAGAGTTTAGAATGTCGTTTCCAATGTAAAAAAGCCTAATTGCCAAAAAGAGAAAGCAAATAAGAATAATGATTTTTTTAGTCATATGGTTTTACCCGTTTGTATAAGTATATTTTTGGCTGAATAAACATGCTGCCCGGATAAGTTAACAGCTTTTCCTCAATTAATTTGTAATCCGTTAAATATTTCTCGTTTACATTTTGGGAATCGAATGAGAAATCGTAGACGTAGTGTCTAGTATCATTACGATTTATAAGCTTCCACGCGTTGGTACCTTGAATACTTTCGCGCGGTAGACTACTTACTTTGGCTAACTCCACTGATTTGTGCCAAACATAAGAGTTCGTAACCACAAAATCCAGTGCAAATTGTAAGCTGAAAAATGTTAACCCGGCTCCGAAAACTAGCCAAATTAACTTGTCTACAAGCACCACCTTTTTTAGCTGTGATATCAAGTAGATAAGAAAAAACGGCAGAATGCCTGTTAAATACCTATCGTAGACCTTTTGGGTAACAACCATTAGAGCAAAATAGATAACAACGTAAACTAAAGCCGGGTGCAACAGCTGCTTTTTATATTTATACGGGTTACATTTATACAGACCGATCAGAAACGCAGGTACAAAAAGCGCAATAAATACCTTTGCTGCAATATCCCAGTACAGATATAGATCATAAATAAAATAGAACTGGTATTTTGTCCCTAATATGCCGCGTGAAAAAAACCCTGTTCGTTCAAAGGTGTTATCCAAATAGGGGAACTCACCCCATGAAAGTCTACTAGGGTGGAAATGACTCTGCATAAACACGTAGATCGCTGCACTTGCAATGGCAACTAGCACAATCGCTAACGGCTTTTTTGGCAGATACCTTACCAATACAGAGCCTGCAACGGGTATTGTAAAGGCAAACAAATATATGAGTATCCCATAACTAAGGGCAAAAACATATTGATAGTCCAATAGATGCTTAAATTCAAGCGGTTTCTCATACATTTCCGGAGTTTGCGGGAAACCAAGCAGATAAAACACATACAACCCGCCGAAGAACAACAGTTCTATCAGCGCCTTTTTATACTGTTTATCTATCACGAGTGATACGGTAAATGCCAAAGGCAGTACAAAAGCCACCTGCCTCACAAAGAACGCCGCTACTACAAAGCTGTTAGCTAGTATCAGCTTTTTCCAAACTAGTGGCTGACTTTTGATAAAGAAATAGAAAGCAATAAGTGCAAACATCAAAAAATAATTTTCCGACATGAAACCTAAAACTGAATAGGTAATAAGTGGATTAAAAATAAACAGCAACATGCAGGCGGCAAGCATAAAGGCTTTGCCATATTTTCCATCCCCCGCAATATAAGATTCGCAGATCTTTAGAAAGAGATATAGAGCTATACACGTAACTACAAGGGTTAAAACCGGAAGCCGCTCGGTTCCAAAGAGCAAGCTGAAACCTCCACCAAAGATACCCTGGAGATAAAAAGTAGGGGCGGTCAACGGGTCCAGGGTAAAATTACCGGTTAGAAAATTCCTAACATTTCTAACGTAAACCCAGTCGTCGTTTTGCATGAAGTCGATTTTTAAGACTATCGGCAAGAGCACTATAAAGGCAAGCAAAGCCAGAAACGCCGGCAGCTTAGAGGTTTTTACCATAATGCCAATATAAACCCACTCTGGTAAAATGAAAAGCGTGCGGGCTAAAAATTTTTTAAGTTTATTTTTAGCGGGGCTGTTGCTAACCATATCGGCGGTGCTTAGGTTTGACGGTATTAGTTTTGGTTTACCTCACAGTTTTTATGCAGACGAACCGGAAATTGCAGAACCCGCTATAAAGTACACTTACAATCTAAAATCCATTCTTAGGAATAACGACGTCTACAAGCTAATTCCGGAGTCATATGTGTACGGAACAGCGCCAGTCTATTTTTATACCGCAGCTACAATGCTTTTTAGTAAAACCCTAAATAGTAGCGACATTAGTTTCTCAAAAATCGATATTTACATATTTTTAAGGATAATTAACGCACTAATCTCACTTGCGGTAATTCCACTAGTTTACATCATTTCAAAAAGGTTAGTGCCGGCTAATAGGTATGTGCTTTTGGTTCTGTCAGTCTTTTTTGTGGGTTTAAACTGGAAATTCATAGTCCACGGCCACTACCTTAACCACGACATCATCATTACTCTTCTGCTAGCGGTGGCTTGGTATTTCTTTTTGCGGTACCTAACAAGAACAGAATCAAGTAATGATCCAGAACGCGACACTATTAACACCATTCTGTGCGGGATACTTTTTGGTCTAGCAGTATCCACAAAAATTACCAGCCTGCTGTCATATCCAGTTTTTACGCTCGGCTTCCTGCTCAACAGAAGCTACAGAAATGCCGTGGCATTCAGTTTTGTTATTTTGGGTACTTTTATACTAACAAATCCGTTTGCCTGGCTATTTCCAACAGACTTTCTTAGTAGAATTCTTGAAATGCAGGTTAAAGAAGCCGGCTTAGTTTTTGACTCCATTGATCTTTCGCCGCTAAAGTATTTTAGCTCTTTGACTTACATGCTCACGCTTCCTGTTATAGCGGCCGCACTCATCGGCATTTACTCTGTAATTAAGTCTTTGCGTGCAAATAAAACTACCGGTCCAGCAAAATTCTGGCTTTTAGTTGTTATACAAATTGTGATCTATACACTATTTTTTTCCTTCCAGTCCAGAAAAGTTGACCGCTGGTTGCTCCCAATCCTACCCTACTTTATGCTATTTGCCATTCAAGGACTTTATGTTCTTAAAAACTCCAGGCTCATAAAAGCCTATAAATCTATCAGCCTCACGATAGTGGCATTAAGCATTGTGGGATATCTATACTATCCGTATCTTCTAACAAAACAGTTCCAGCCGAATACTCCTAAGTCACAAGCGTATATCTGGGCGCAGGCGAATCTTCCGGAAACAAATTTAAAGCTTGCAATTACAGAGGAAGGGCTGGATCCGCTCAACAAACTGCCGTTTGCCAGCGTGATGCAGTTTAATGTGTACGAGTCATCGGGCGCACAGTACGTTTACCCGCCAAACCCGGAGCTATACGACTACGTTCTTATCTCTAGCCGTCCAATGCAGTGGTACAAACATCCAATAGTTATGAAAAAGTATCCCAGCTACTATACTGCGTGGCAAGAGTTTGAAGATCAACTAACTGATGCCAAAAAATACGAACTGGTTAAATCTTTTGTTCTTGCCAAGCCAAATTTAATACCACTTTCCGATGTCTATGTTTATAAAAGACTGTGATAACTTATGATAACTAGTGTTGTTTCATTTGCGATTAAAAAACAAACGCTAGTATTAGTGCTACTAACCGGTATTTTCTTTGCAACGTCACTGCCTGGGCTATTTGTTGACGTGTTAAATACCGACGGTGTCAACTGGCACACTAGATCCAGAAACTTTATGGAGTCTTTGCTCTCCGGCGACTTTGAGAGCACATATCAAGCTTATCATCCGGGCTTTACCTTGATGTGGCTATCGGGTCCACCCCTTTATGTACTAGGAGAGTATATGGAGAGCGGGGGCTTTAGCCTGTACGGCAAAGATACTTATCTATATTACGATTACTTGGCCAAACTGTGTGTAGTGTTAGCCTCTTCTGTACTTTTTCTCTACTCTCTTATTGTCCTTAAGCTGCACCATTCACTAAAATTGGCGCTCGTTTTTGGGTTGCTCGTAATTTTGGAGCCGTACATGCTTGGACAAAGAAGGCTTTATCACTTGGATTATCTAACGGGCTACTTACTTGTATGCTCGTTTTTAAGCGTGTATCATTTTACGCAAAGTAAAAAACTTTTTACTCAAGTAAGAAAGCGGCTGTTTTTAGTATTGGGCGCAATATTCTTTACTCTCGCTTTCTTAACCAAATCTCTGGGTATTATTTTCCTGCCTATACCGATTTTAACATTGATCTTAGCAAGCGCTTCACCTAGGTCAAGGGTGTTAGCTGTTGCGCTATTTACACTTGTGGTAGGTTTCTCTACCTACCTAGTTGTTCCAGCCCTGTGGCGCTCTCCTCTGCACTCCGCAAGAAGCTTATATACAAAAATCTCTGCGGGCGCTATCGAAATTGGCTACATGGGTAAAAAAGATATTGGTTTTGCAGGCGGTAAGGAAAATGTAATTTTGGACGAGGTTTCACAAAACGGCTCTGTTGATTACTACATCAAAGCACTAGCTTACAACCTTTCTCCCGGCACGCTGCTTGCACTTGCTGCCTCGCTAGTTTACACCGCTTACCTTGTTAGCGCCAAAAGAGGCGACAAACCTGTCATTTTATCCGGTATAACAGTGTTAGTATTTCTGGGTGTAATGTCTATCTCCAATAAGAAGGGGTTAAGATACGGAGCAGTTTTCTACCCATTCCTTTTTTACATAATGGCCCGCTTGTTAACTGCTATTAAGTCAAACATAACGCTTGGAATGCTTTTCGTGCATTTTTTGCTTTTGATTCCACAGTACGTTCAAATCTATCCCTATTTTTATGCTTACGGTAATCCGCTTATGGGCGGCACAAGGGCTAGAGTACAAGTTTTTACCCCGGGCGCGCTGGGAGTTGGTACCTACGCGGTTCATCAAGCAATTCTCAAACAGCTAAAACCTGATAAGCAGGCAACGGTATCCGGAAACAAGTCGCTTAAAGTTATGTCAAGCGAGTTTGAGGTGAGCTCTTCGGAAAGCTGTACAAGTGACTTTATTGTCAAATACGGGCTTAATTTAGGCCGCGACGCCCCCTGCGGTGCGAGTTTTAAACTTATATCAACTGTAACTGTGGGCAATTATCCTTACTGGTACATCTACAAAAATGACGGCTATTAAATTAGTTATTACAAAACATGAAGAACCACGGCTAAAGCCGCGGTTTCCTCCGTTTCGCTTCACGGTTGGAAACTTATTTCATCCACGGACAAGCCCGTGGTCTTCGCTTGCAAAACATAAAGCATTTACAGCTATTGCTCTGGTATATGTGCTAAGTGTGCTCGTGATATTTCCCTTTTCAGAGTATGCAGTTAATGATGACTGGGATTTTATTACTCACGTGCGAAATTTTTCCAGGCTGGACTTTACAAAAAACTCGCTCATTGACTCGTCGTTTGTTCTCCAAGGATTGGTTGGTGTTGCGTGGACAAAACTATTTGGCTTATCATATCCAGCCCTAAAAGTACTTACTGTTTTGGCGACCGTTTGTTTTCTCTTTAGTGTTGACCAGGTATTAAAATTACATGGCAAAACAGATTTCATTCGGTTTAGTACATTAGCACTGGCGCTTTTTAACCCTTTTATCTACCCATTCTCATTTACTTTTATGACTGAACCGTATTTTTTGCTCTGTCTAGCCTTAAGCTACTACTACCTTACCAGCTATAAATATAAACCAGCGCCCGGAAAACTACTCCTAGCTGTAACCTTTGCCGCCGCGAGTATATTAATTAGGCAGCTTGGTTTATTGTTAGCACCAGCGGTGTTGCTATCTATTGGTTACCTAGACTATAAAAGGAGGGCATGTTATACAAAACATCTAGTCATCTCGTTAGCATTAATAATTACCACCGCGGCTATAAGCTTTTTATGGCCACAATATAACTCCAACAATGAATTAGCTATGCAGGGTTTAGTCACGCAGTTAGCAAATCCCATACAGCTACTTGCTTCCATTGGCCAGCTGCCATATGTGCTACCGTATTTTGCATTTTCTGTACTGCCGCTTGCTGTAATGGTTTTCTTGTTGTGTAGACCGGCACTTAAAATACTTATCGCCGCTGGCACCGCCTTCCTTTTTACCGCGTTCTACTCCGTTAACATATTTAAACTTGGCAACGTTTTATACCCAGAAGGCCTGCTGCTAAAAAACAATTATTTAGATCGACTTAGTCTTTTTGACAACATCGCATTTAAGGCGCTACTGTGCTTGTTTGTAGTTGCCAGTATGATTTCACTAGCCATTTTTTTTGCCGGGAAAAAACGTTTGGAGCTAACAAACGTTCTGCCGGAGATTTTACTGCTCATGGCGTTAACAATACCAATTATCCTCTACGGCAGATTCTTTGACCGCTATTTTGTTAACGGGCTGTTTTTCTTTGTCATCATCACAGCCACCTTACTTCCTAACAAGCTTCCAATAGGGATAAAGATCGCCGGAACAACCTCCTTGGTGTTTTACTGTCTATATATCTTTGTGCTCGCGTACGATTTTCACACATACACAGCTATCCAATGGGCTAAGGCCAGAACACTAAAACAGGAGCGCAATCTAGATAACGAGCTATTTCTCTCTGACACCTACTCTAAATACATCTCTGTCTACTTCAAACCAAACGGGCCGCAAGTTGATCGGTCTATGCCTATTGGGTTAACTTATACCTGTTATATTCAAAGGGATTACACAACCACCGGCCAAACGATTATTCAGCAAGTGCTTAGTCGCATAGAGACGTCAAAAACCGTAAACGTCTACTTAGCTAATCCAGTAATCTACGATGCCAAACTCACCGCAGGTTTTAGACCCCCAACACACGACACAACTAAAATAGTAAACAAAACACCATACTTTTCAGTTCAGGACTGGATTTTGGGCAACAAGGCCTTTGTTGTAACTTATTGCACTTTGAGGTAAAATTAGAGAGTGCTTTTTCAACTCCCCAAACTTAACTTTGCGTATAAGGATTTGGAACCATATATAGACAGTTTGACCGTGGAAACTCATTACACAAAGCATCACCAAACGTATTGTACAAACCTGAACAAAGCGGTTAATGAGTTACCCGAACTTGTTAAATTATCTATTGAGCAATTACTGATCAAACTACCAACTATTCCGGAGCCCCAAAAAACAGTAATCAAAAATAGCGGGGGAGGTTTTTACAACCACAATCAGTACTGGTCTACTTTGTCCCCAAAACCACAAAAAGCCCCTACTGCAAACCTTATGCGAGCGATAAACGCTACATTTGGATCGCTAGACAATTTAAAAAGCATGTTTTCCGGTACCGCAGCGAAACTATTCGGCAGCGGCTGGACATGGCTAGTTAAAGACCGTAATTCAGCAATAGATATTATAACCACCCAAAATCAAGATAGCCCAATAACCTTGTCATACAGGCCAATTCTAGCTCTGGACTTATGGGAACATGCCTATTACTTAAAGTATCAAAACAGACGGGCGGACTACATTGAGGCTTGGTGGAACTTAGTGGACTGGAAAGCAGTGGGCGACTACTATTTCAACTCCTAAACACTTTCTTCTTGTCAAACAACCTTTCGGCCTCCTCAAGCGTCGCCTCTACTTGGTTAAGCCCCGACTGCCAAAACGCAGTATCAGAGATATCAATACCCAGCCTCTTAAACAGCTCACCTGGGGCCACTGAAACTCCTGCAGAAAGAAGCTTTTTTACCAGTGCAACGGTTGATTTATCTTCTCTGGTACGTTTTTGAAAATATTTTGAGATCAATAAACCACTGGTATATGAATAGACATAGAAAAAAGACCGGATATGGCTCCAGTAGACCCACCAATTCTCGCTGCCTCTGCCTTGCTCTACAGCACTGCCCATGTATGCTCGCATATGCTTTCTAAACAGCTCGCCAATTTCTTTTTTAGATAGATAACCGCGCTCCCTAAATACTGTGTGCAAGTCAGTCTCAAATCTGTAGCAAGCCGTTTGCCTAAATATGGTGCTGATGTCGTCATTTAGTCGCTCCATCAAAAGCGACAGTTTTCCAGCTTCATCTACACTACTGGCCATCTCCAAGAGCGTAAAATCTTCAAAATAGGTGCTTGCAACCTCTGCCATAGCCAGTGAGGTCCCAAAATAAACTGGCGGTTGATTTTTTGCCGTGAACGCATTATTAATAGCGTGGCCCATTTCGTGAGCCAAAGTGGTAGCATCAGTTATTTTATTGGTAAAATTTACAAGGATATAGCTTGAATCGATGATTCGGTTAGAAGCGCAAAATGCTCCACCGGACTTACCTTTGCGGGGATATACGTCAACTGCACCCTTATCGAATAAAGCGTTATAAGTCTCCCCAAACTCATGGTCAAGGCTATAAAATACATTGCTAACAAGCGCCTTTGTTTGATCAAAAGTATAGTTTTTATCCAGCCCACCAAGCGTAATATTCCGCTCATGATATTTTAGTCTAGGAACGTTAAGCATTTTTGCTTTAAGCGCATAATATCTATGCGCTAACGAGTTCCTTGATGTTACCGCAGTAATCAATGCATCAACAACCGACGTTTCTATGTAATCACTTATATGTCGCGCGCTATCTGGCCGGGGATAGTTCCTAAGAATGTCGGTTTCTTTTTTCACTTGTAAAATAGAATTTAGCTCGTGTTCTGCAACGTCAGCATAGGCTCTCAATGTGGAGTTTATCGATCGTGCCGCCGAATCCCTAGTTGGTTTATTTTGACTACTCAAATAACCCAACAGTTGTGGGAACGGCGCTTTTTCTGTTTTGCCGTCCTCCGTAATAACCGGCTTTTCTTCTTTGCTAATAAACTCCTTTACCATGTGCACCCAGTTTGAAAATACCGGTTTGTGGTAGATGTTAAGCAGCTTTTCTTCCGGCTCGGATAATGTATGCTTACCTATTTCAAATAGCTTTGCCAAAAAGTGGCGGTATTTTTTAAGTAACGGGCTTTCAAGCATCAGCTTTTGAGTGCTGGCATCCAACTTGGACAGACGGTTTGAAAAAAACTCCAGCGAGTTTTCCAACTGTACTTCAAGCTCGGTAATTTTATTCAACTCGGCTTTTAGTTTTGGGTCGGTAGTATTTTGATGGTACCTTAGCGAAAAATAGTAACTAACCGGGCCGGTTCCGGACCAATCTCTAGCCAGTTGCTCAAACTCTATTAAAGCTGTATGCAAAGCTTCCGGATTTTGAAGATAATCCGTTCTTGTGCTCCATTTAGCGGCAAACGCCGAATAGACTTTTTGCGCCTCGGATACAACCTTTGACACGTTTGGGTCATCGTCCGACGCAAATAGGGGAGTGAGATCCCAAGTTATATCAGTCTTTTGCATGTGCGGATCTTTCGGCAATAAACTTCTCGCAGTCCATGGCGGCCATACAACCAAAGCCGCTGGCGGTTATTGCTTGACGATATTTCCAGTCACTTACGTCACCAGCCAAAAACACTCCTTCAGCCAGGGCGTGGGTGTATGTTCCTTCTTTAAGTAGGGCGTAGCCAAACTTACCTAGTGCAACCATTTCGGCATTTTTTAGGAAATCAGTGTTTGGTTTATGGCCAATAGCTACAAACAGACCCCGAACATCATTCATAATCGATTTGCCGCCTGTTTGTGTATCCTGAACTTCCAAGCCCTCTACGGAATTTTCGCCTAAAACGTCGGTGATAGCCGTATGAAATTTAAACTCAAGCTTTGGATTAGCAAAAGCCTTTGCTTGCATTATTTTGCTGGCCTTCATGGCGTCTTTATCGCTCCGAACTAACACATAAACTTTCTCTGCATATTTGGTTAGGTAGGTTGCCTCTTCCATTGCGGCGTCCCCACCACCTACAACTGCAATCACCTTACCCTTAAAGAAAAAACCGTCGCAGGTGGCACATGCCGAAACGCCTCGGCCCCTCAACCTTTGCTCGTTGGGAAGCTCCAGCCACTTAGCCACAGCGCCGGTTGCAATTATCACAGTTCTAGCCAAATAAAAAGCTCCAGTATCGCTTGCCACGGTAAAACCGTCGGTAAAAGAGCCTAGTATCTCCAAAGCGTTTTCGTTTACACATTTAGCCGAAAACTTCTCTGCCTGACTACGCATACCCGCTATTAATTGCGGTCCATCTATACCTTGGGGAAAGCCCGGGAAGTTCTCAACTTCAGAAGTCAACATTAATTGACCGCCGGGAGGATTACCAGCCAGCACCAATGTTGACAAGTTTGCCCTGGCAGTGTAGATTGCTGCAGTTAGCCCCGAGGGGCCACCCCCAAGAATTATTACGTCGTAGACTTGATTATTCATGGGTTTATTATATAACATGTAATCTAAAGTTATGAGCGATAAAGAACACATTGCAACATTAGTAACTAGCGGAGCGGCTTTACCTCCAATAAATCCGTACTTGGATGACTCTGTGATTAGCTCCGACGACGACGGTACAACGCTCACAAAAGGGAAGAAAGCCAAGGCCAAACCTGGCCGCAAGCCTGAAAAACCGGCCCATATAGTAAAAGAAAGTCCTATTGTTCCAGACCCAAAAGACTATGTAGCAGAGCTCGAAAGAACTGACGAAGACGACCCCCTGTAGTATTATATATACATGGCGACCCTGCTGTACGATCTAAAAGCCAGTCGGTTGATGAACAAGACTTTTTTTACCCACCACTTAAAGATATTTGACAATGTGATGGTTTTAGAGCGGCGGAAAATTCCCTTTCACAAAGAAGAAACAACCATTTCTTACAGCCACGTGTCGCAAGTGAACCTAATCAAAGACTTGTTTTTTGCGCATTTGGAGATTATTAACACCGGCGGTATAGAAAGTATTCTAATCAGATACGTTGGCAAAAGGCGGGGTAAGAAGGCAAAAGATATAATTGACGCCAAAATTCGCAGCACCCATGGGGTTTACGCCCACAACCAACATACCGATGTCAGCCAGCAGTTTGGATCGGATGCTCCCAGAGCCGAAGACGTCTTTGACGACAAAGCGTTGATTAGGATTAAGGACCTGTATACCAGAGGTCGGTTGACCAAAGTGGAGTATAATAAGCTTCTAAACAAGTACTTGCGGCGGTAGTTCAGTGGTAGAATGTCTCTCCCGCCAAGGCGGGATCGCCGGTTCGAAACATGTATTACGTTTATGTTCTTAGAAGCAAAAGATCGGGTAAGCACTACATCGGATATACGAGTAACCTTGAAAATAGAATAAAACAGCACAATTCTGGTAAGGGGTTGTATTCGAGGAAACACTGCCCATATGTGTTAGTTTACTCTGAAGAGTATTCAGCTAGAAATGTGGCAGTGAAGCGAGAGAAGCTATTGAAATCCTATAAAGGAGGTTGGGGCTTGATAAATCTGATACGCGGCGGTAGTTCAGTGGCAGAATGTCTCTCCCGCCAAGGCGGGATCGCCGGTTCGAACCCTATTATCTCTAATGACCCAGTGTGCGGCGGTAGTTCAGTGGCAGAATGTCTCCCTTCCAAGGAGAAGATCGCCGGTTCGAAACCGGTCCGCCGCTCCATTGAAAGTAAAAAAGTAGTCCAGTGAAGGTGGTTTACTAGACTATCGGTAAAGCATTTACTTATCCCTACCATGTATTCCACGCTTCAAGTCGGAGTCTGTGCCCCTACGTCTTGAATGGCCCTTCCCTCCATACTTTCTTATGTCATCTCTGACATCGGAAGATCTAGTTGGTGCAACACCAGCATCACGTTTGGGTGCCAATGATTTATTTAGTAATGTAGGATTAGCTTTAAACCCTGCTAGTAAATTAGAATATTGACTGGACAGTTCTTCTGCAACCCTCGCAACTTCATCATATGTCGGTCTAAATTCTTTTGTTACGGGAGAGTAGTAACTTAAAACCCTACTAGCAAAGTTATATAGATCTATAACACCGTCACTAATAGAAGCCAACCCAACGCTTCTATCGGGTCTAATAGCTTCAGGCAACCTCTGCAAAAAATCTAAATGTGCTCTAAAAATGTAGGGGAGATACCTAATATCCGGTACATGCCCGTCTTTATTAGCACCTACAGCTGTGATATCCGAGGAATAGGCATGGGGATTTACATACAGTACTTTGCTCTCTACGCTGATGCTCTCCAGAGCAAGCTCTACTTCCCACCTGGACGCCTGCATGAAAAAATCCTGCAAAGCATTTTCTTCAATATAGCCTTCGGAAAGCATCCTGCTTATCATCGCTCTACTTGTAAGGGCTGTAAAGGCGTTACGAAGGGCGTGTAGCTCCACTCGCACACCTAACACCTCGGCATCAGACTGCAACATAAACATAGAATATTCCTCATCGGGTTCAGCATTTTGCCAATGTCTACTTGCCAAAACAAATGCCAAACCAAGAACAGCCCCCTCATCTATGGGTCCTTCCCTCATGTATACGCTGGGATCTGCGCTTACTCCGGAACTAGCCGCAAAAGTCATAAACCGATTGTACAAACCTGTATCTTTTGACTCACTTAATGTTACAGAATACGGGATGTTGTCTTGCCAATGTGCGCCCTCGCTTAAAAAAGCCGACTGCCTACTTAAGGCTGTATAGCGAATCTGCCTTTCCAACAGTTCTTTTACAGAAATCTTCGTGGCATTCTGCATAATTTCGTTTGGATCTACATTGTCGGATACCAAAACCATATAAGTTTTTGAGACTTGATCACCGGAACCTTTAGATCCGTATGCTCTTTGCGTGCATCTAAAACCAGCGGCCTCGCCGCCGTTAAAGGTTATAGGAATTCGTGGCTCAAAACTCTCTGACCCTTCTGCAATTGGTATATTTGCCATAAGTTTATAGTAGCACAACGGTTTTACTGACAATAGCGTCGTTTTCTAGTAAAATGCACTGGATAAGCCCTCGTAGCTCAGCAGGATAGAGCAATTCCCTTCTAAGGAAGAGGCCGCGTGTTCGAATCACGCCGGGGGCACCATTCTTTGGAGCACTCACTACGCTAACACTTGTATCTTACATCCCGTCGTTTATAATAGCCTTATGGTTATAAATAAAAGAGGGGCAATTGTTATTGCGGTAGCCATGGTGTCCATAATCTCCTTAATGGGTCTTGCGGTACTTTTTTCATAGTTTGTAGACCTGTTTTAGGACAGTGCCTGTGCTAAAATAGCCTGATTCCGGTACTTCCGTTTTGGGCGAGTGGCGGAATGGCATACGCGGCAGACTTAAAATCTGCTGGCCGCAAGGTCGTGAGGGTTCAAGTCCCTCCTCGCCCACCAGCTTCCTGCCTAATATACCGGCAGAAAAATTTCAAACATCTGTTCAGATGGATTAGAGCCTACCTTCCAGTATATTTCAAAGTCAGACATGTCCTTGCGAACTTTAATTTTATTTAGCCCGCAATACGTTTCCAGCTCCTTCCAGAACAGGGAGAGCATTTTGCCCGATCCGTGGTATTTGTAGAAGACGACTTTTCCGGGATCAAACTCCATCTGTTTAGCAACACTTTCAAACTTCTCCTTCACTTTAAGTGGCTTGGATGCAAAGGCAGCTATCTTGATGTGGCAATCCTTGGGTCGGTAGCCTTGATCCTCAAATATAGCCATGGTTGTAAAATTCTTATCCGGCTTTTCAAACATACCATAAAGCTCGGAGCAATACTCGCCAATTTTTGCATAAGACCCAACCTTTTCAATGTAGTAAACACTTAAAGGTTTAAAGTTCATCACCGCCGGCTTTACCATGGTTTGGTTGTCCTTAAGGTTTTTAAGGTAAGAATCAACACTCTTCAAATTAAACTCCAGGTCACGGATCTCTTTTTCTATCTGCGGTCTTTTTTCCTTGAATAATTCCGGTAGTTTTCCCCGGTTGTCTAAATACTCCTTTATATCCTTAAGCGGTACCCCAAGTGTGGTGAGGAGCAAAACCATTTGATAGTCAAGAATCTGTCTTTGGGAGTAGTACCGGTAGCCTTTGTCGTCAATTTTTACCGGCTTTAAAACACCTTTTTCATCATAAAACAGAATCGTTCTTTTAGTTGTACAGGCAAGCTTTGCAAGCTCTCCTGCTGTAACAAGATCGTCCATATATTGACTATAACGTCACGTTATATCTTATTCTACCACTTGCAAGTTATGAGTTTAACAGATGAACAAAAAACTAATTTTGCCGGGTTTTTTCGCACTACCTTGAAACAGGTGGGTAAAATATGCCCCCAAGTCATAGAAAAGGATGGGTCCCTAACTTTGGTATCAAACTGGAAAGACCTAATAAAGTGTTCTGAAACTACTATAGAAACACCATATAGCTTGATCCTGGAGGACATCTATAACCAACCTAGCAACCTAATTGACGAAGACGAGCTTCTTACCTCTGAACAAATTATGGAGCTTTTTGCATCTCTGCAGGAAAAAGGTAGGTTATTACGCTTAAATCACATCGGTTTTACTTACAAGCCCATGTCGGTAAAGGCGAGCATCAAACACATTTGTAACGTGTCAAGTCAGAATGGCTTCCAAACACTAGAGCTGGATGCAGATCATCCTAAAGAGGAACCTATCTGGATGTTTGTGGGAGATACGAAAAACTGGCAGGATCCGATGCTTGAGTTCATACCTCTACAAGATGAAATCACGGAAAAAGAGGTTGACTACTTTCTCCCAAATCTTCATATAAATATAGACAGCAATCTCTCCTTTGAAAATATCGCCGATTCTGTCAGCTCTGTGCTTAAAGGAACCAGGAATGTCCACGCAAACTACTACGGCGGCTACATAACCCAAGCCAGAATATGGGTAGGTGTTGTTTCAGGCATAAACGTACATTTAGATATAGCGACTTATTCTCAAAACACCCGGTACACCAGAAAAGCATTACTCAAGCCTCTTAATGGGTAGCCTATTGACTATAACCTAACGTCATAGGCTACACTAACCCATAGTATGTCTAACATAAGCATAAAAGGTGCTAGAGAACACAACTTAAAGAACATTGACCTGGAGATCCCTAGAAATAGGGTGGTATGCTTTGTGGGCGTGTCCGGGTCCGGAAAGTCCACCATTGCCTTTGACATTGTGGCTAAAGAAGGTCAACGACAGTACTTTGAAAGTTTGTCCTCCTATGCCCGCAGGTATTTGCAAAAAAGCAACCGTCCAAATATAGACGACATTAAGGGTATATCATCCACGGTGATTATTAGTCAGGACAGACTCACCAAGAACCCACGCTCTACCGTTGGAACCATAACGGAAACCTATACATACTTGAGACTTTTGTACTCCAGAGTTGGCTCGCCGCCTATGGACTCGTCCAACTACTCCTTTAACCACCCGGACGGGTATTGTCAACGTTGTAAAGGTTTGGGCAGGGCAATGGATGTAGACATCAACAAATTGGTGGACATGGACCAAACTCTCAATGAAGGAGCTATTAAGTATAGTAACTGGCGTGTGGGGAGTATGTACTGGAAGATCGTTAAGGCTTCGGGTTATTTTGATATGGACAAAAAGCTTAAGGACTGCTCCAATGCCGAAATGGATAGGCTGTTGTACTCAAAAAAGGAAACTTTGGACGACAAAGTGGGCAACGGCGTTATCCATCCTACCTATAAAGGAATTGTAACGCACTTGCTTAGCCGTGGGTCCAGTGCTGTAAGACACGTAAATGACGAGGAGTTAAGGTACTTCACCTATGTTGATTGTCCAGTTTGTAAGGGTTTTAGGGTCAGTGAGAAAGCTCTGGCGGTAAAGCTTAATGGGCTGCATATTGGTGAGGTCGGAAACATGCCGATCTACGACTGCTTGAAGTTTGTTCAAGGCATTCAACACCCTCATGCAGATGTCATAAAGCCAAGGTTGGAGGCACAACTTAAGCACCTGATAAACGTTGGTGTTGGGTATCTATCACTCAACAGAACCACGGACACCTTGTCCGGTGGCGAATCTCAAAGGATAAAAATGGCAAGACAGCTTGGTTGTGATCTAACGGAGACCATTTACGTTTTGGATGAACCTACGGCCGGTCTTCATCCTAAAGATGTTGATAGAGTTATTGAGAATCTTAAAAGGCTTAGAGACGGTGGTAACACAGTCTTAGTAGTAGAGCACGACCCGGAAGTTATTAAGTCGTCTGACTATATTTGTACAGACCCTGATATTTTAGACACATACAAAGAGACTAATTTACTCTAAAATTGGTTAGAAAGTTTAAAGAAAGGAAAGTATGTATGTCTAAAAAGGTTGTGTATGATGCTAATTTCAAAACT
>Ga0209211_10004814_pt1 | contig 20678 bp, 23 predicted proteins | sample RifGroA2_FD_183992 | JGI IMG/M metagenome (GOLD analysis project Ga0209211, IMG submission 183992) | Groundwater microbial communities from Rifle, Colorado, USA - Groundwater A2 (SPAdes) (version 2) | ecosystem: Environmental > Aquatic > Deep subsurface > Groundwater | place: Rifle, Colorado...
TGTAAGCGTTAGACATCGTTTTTATCATGTGCCAGCCAGCAACACGGCAGTTGGACACCTTATCCTGGAGAATTCCTGACATGAGTAAACCCATCAAAGTCGCGCTGGCGGGCGCGGGTGCCTTTGGCATCAAACACCTCGACGGCATCCGACACATTGACGGTGTCGAAGTGGTCTCGCTGGTCAGCCGTGAGCTGGAAAAAACCCGCGAGGTCGCTGCCAAATACGGCATTGGCCACGTCACCACCGAGCTGGCCGACAGCCTGGCGCTGAAAGAGGTGGACGCCGTCATTTTGTGCACCCCCACGCAGATGCACGCCTCGCAAACGCTGGCCTGCCTGCGCGCCGGCAAACATGTGCAGGTGGAGATTCCGCTGTGCGACGTGCTCAAGGACGGCGAAGAAGTGGCGCAGGTGGCTGCGCAATCGGGCCTGGTCGCCATGTGCGGCCATACCCGGCGCTTCAACCCCAGCCACCAGTACGTGCACCAGGAGGTCACGGCGGGGCGCTTCAACATCCAGCAGATGGACGTGCAGACCTACTTTTTCCGGCGCAGCAACATGAACGCGCTGGGCCAGGCCCGCAGCTGGACCGACCATTTGCTGTGGCACCACGCCGCCCACACGGTGGACTTGTTTGCTTACCAGTGCGGCAGCCCGATCGTCAAGGCCAACGCCATCCAGGGGCCGATTCACCCCACGCTGGGCATTGCCATGGACATGAGCATCCAGCTCAAAAGTGCCAATGGCGCCATTTGCACGCTGAGCTTGAGCTTCAACAACGACGGCCCGCTGGGCACCTTCTTTCGCTACATCGGCGACACCGCCACCTACATCGCGCGTTACGACGACCTGTTCAACGGCAAGGAAGAAAAGATCGACGTGTCCCAGGTGGCGGTCAGCATGAACGGCATCGAACTGCAAGACCGAGAGTTCTTTGCCGCCATCCGCGAGGGCCGCCAGCCCAACAGCAGCTTAGGCCAAGTGTTGCCGTGTTACCGCGTGCTGCATGAGCTGGAGCAGCAGTTGGGTGGGTGATACCAAGCATATTAAAGATTGGCCACACCAAAAGTACAGACAGCATTTATACTTCGTCAGTATCTTTCAGGAGCCGTCATCATGCCCAAAGAAGCTGTTTTCACCATGAAGCTGGAGCCTGCGCTACGCGATGAGTTCATGAGCGAGGCGCAAGCCACGCACCGTCCAGCGTCTCAAATCCTGCGCGAGCTGATGCGCGAGTTCATCCAGCGCCAACGCCAGGCCAGGGAGTACGACGACTTTCTGGCGAACAAAGTCCAGACCGCGCGCGTCTCCATGCAGGCCGGCGTGGAGATATCCAACGATGAAGTTGAAGCGCAGTTTGCGGCCCGCCGCGCCAAAGCTGCAGGCCTGGCGTGAGAGTTGTCTGGACACCCGAGGCGCTGCAGGACCGTATTGATATCTGGGATTACATTGCGGCCGATAACCCGTTCGCGGCAGCTCGCATGGACGAGCTTTTTAGCGAGTCAGCCAGCCGATTGGTCGAACACCCCAAGCTGGGCCGTGCAGGAAAAGTGCCTGGCACGCGCGAGCTGGTTACCCACGAGCATTACCTCTTGGTGTACGAAATCAACAACGATACGGTGTGGATACTGACCTTGATTCACACCGCCAGACTTTGGCCACCGGCCAGGGCGTGAGTGTTCCAGGTGGGAGTCGCATGAACGGCATCGAACTGCAAGACCGAGAGTTCTTTGCCGCCATCCGCGAGGGCCGCCAGCCCAACAGCAGCTTAGGCCAAGTGTTGCCGTGTTACCGCGTGCTGCATGAGCTGGAGCAGCAGTTGCAGGGGTGACGAAATTTTATGGGTTCAGCGATGACACTCACATGCCCCAGCGTAGCGCAGCGGTCTGGACGGGTGCATCCCACAAGGTCAAAATTTCTGGATCAGCCACGCACGCGGTGATCGAACACCCAGCCATTTCAAGCGATGTCACGTACGAGCCCGTCAGGTGGCGGGCAACACGCACCCCCGCTTTGCTCAACACCTTGTGTGCGGCGTTGACCATCAGGTAAAGCTCAAGCATTGGGGTGCCACCAAATCCATTGACCAACAAAATCACTTCCTGCCCTGGTTTGACGGCCAGATCTTTGATGATGGCACTGGTAAGTTCTTCGGCAATGTCATCGGCGCTGGCCAATGGCACACGCCGTCGCCCGGGTTCACCGTGGATGCCAACGCCCACTTCCATCTCGTGCATGCCGATATGAAAGGTTGGTGTGCCAGCCGCCGGCACGGTGCATGATGTCAGCGCCACGCCCATTGATGCCGTGGCTTTGTTGACAGCATCGCCCAGTGCCTTGAGTTGCTTGAGGCTGTCGCCTCGTTCGGCGGCAGCGCCCAAAACTTTCTCAACGATCAAGGTGCCAGCCACGCCGCGCCGACCCGTGGTGTAGGTTGAGTCTTCTACAGCCACGTCGTCATTGACAACCACGATGGCGTTCTCCTGGTCCAACATGTCTGCGGCCATCTGGAAATTCATCATGTCGCCAGAGTAGTTTTTGACAATGAACAAGATACCCGATCCGCCATCCACAGCCTGTGCGGCATTCATCATCTGGTTGGGTGTGGGTGAGGTAAATATCTGCCCGGGGCAGGCGGCATCGAGCATGCCAAAGCCGACAAATCCGGCGTGCAGTGGCTCGTGACCCGAACCACCACCAGAGATGAGTGCCACCTTGCCGGGCTTGGGGTTTTTGCGTTGAAGAAACTCCCGGTCGGCACCCAGAAGCACAATGTCTGCATTGGCAAGTGCAAAACCGTCCAGTGATTCGGCCAGTGCGTTATCGACATGATTCATGAGGTTTTTCATGGATTTACCTTCTCTATTAACGTGAAGTGGTTAGGTGGGTGTCAGGCTGCGGCCAAGCTATCACAAATCGCGCCAATGATCAGGGCCATCGACCTTGACCCAGGGTCGATGTGGCCTTTGGCACGATCACCCAGAAAAGAAGATCGGCCGCGCGTGGCTTCCATGTCAGCCGTGGTAGCCGCGCTGTCATGTGCACCCTGACGCACGCGGGCAATCAGATCGTCGCCACCTTTCGCCAGAATTTTTTGTACTGGGTCTAGCACATCAAGCAGGGTCTTTTGTCCGACCTGGGCTTTTCCCAAGCGGGTCAGTGCCTCGATACCGGCGCGCAGCGCCAGGGCCAGGTCTTGCGAATTGGGCTCAGAGGGTAGCTCTTTGCCGAGGGTCATCAACAGGGTGCCAAACACCGGGCCAGAGGAGCCACCGATCATGGCAATACAGGTCTTGCCCATGGTCTTTAAAGATTCGTTGAGCCCCGTGCCTTCCATGTCAGAAAGCTTGGCCTGTATGGCTTGTGCACCGCGCTTCATGTTCAAGCCATGGTCGCCGTCACCAATGGCCTGGTCCAGCGCGGTGAGCTCGTCCAGATGATCGACCAGCGTCTGGGTCGTGTTGTGAATGATGGTGTTGAGATGCATGGAAGTTTTGCCTTCAAGTTGATCAGTGCCGCACCCGTTGCCCATTGGCATCGAAGCACAGACTGTGTGAGATGTGAAAGTGAACCTTGTTGCCTGGGTGGCCTGCTTGCCCCGGGTGCACAGAGGCGATCAGCGTGTGCTCACTGCCTTGCAAGCGCAGGTGCAGCAAATACTGGTCGCTCAGGCGTTCCACACGCTGGATCAGGGCGAAGGCTTGGCCACCGTCAGAACGGTCGTCTGTGACCAGGACATGTTCCGGGCGAACACCGATCGTGGCCACAGAATCTGGCACGGCCAGGTGAGGCAAGGCCGCGCGGGGCAGCAGATTGATACGCGGTGAACCGAGTCGGCTGGCCACTGCAACGGTGGCTGGATCTTCGTACACCTGTTGCGGCGTACCCAGTTGCACCAGGTCGCCGTGGTCTAGCACACCAATGCGCGTGGCGAGCGTCAGCGCCTCGATCTGATCATGCGTCACATACAACATGGTGGCCCCCGTGTCCTGCTGGATGCGCTTGAGCTCCAGACGCAGATCGTCGCGCAGTTTGGCATCCAGTGATGACAGGGGTTCGTCCATCAGGTACAGCGCCGGGTTGCGCACCAGCGCCCGGCCAATGGCCACGCGCTGCATTTGTCCGCCGGAGAGTTTGGTGGCCGGGTTGTTTAACTTGTCTTCCATGCGCAACATGCGGGCAATAGCGGTGACCTTGGTACGAATGTCGTCCTCGCTGGTCTTGCGCAAGGGCGACCTTAGTGGAAACGCCAGGTTGTCATAGACGCTCAAGTGCGGGTAGAGGGAATACTGCTGGAACACAAAGGTGACATCGCGTAGCGCCGGGGCCACTTGCGTGACGTCACGGCCGTTAATCCAGATTTGTCCCGCATCGGGTTGCTCCAGTCCGGCCACCAGCCGTAAGGTGGTGGTTTTACCTGCGCCGCTTGGGCCAAGAAGCACAACAAATTCACCGCTGGCAATGTCAAGATACAAGTCTTTGACAGCTGGCACGGGGCTAAAACTTTTGCTGATGCCGACAATCTTCAAATCAGCCATGAATCGCTCCCCGGTTTTGAGACGTACTGACAGCGATGTCGTCACGTGCGGTGGACAAGGCGCGCCCGCTGGTGGCATCAAACAGGCTCACTTGCGAACTATCAAACGTCAATCCGACTTGATCGTCGCGCAATGCCTTGACACGCACGTCAAGCTTGGCGCGCAAGGTGCCGCCAGCGGGCGTGCGCAGCGTCACGATTTGACAGTTGCCAAGGTATTCAACGCCCGTCACCTGAGCCCGAAATGGCGCGTTATCCGATAGCTTGACGTGCTCGGGCCGAATGCCATACAGCAGCGGCCGCTCGCTGATGTCGTCGCGCACGGCGGGCAGTTGCAAACTTGTTTCTCCCATTTTCACGGTGGTTGCCCCCTTGGTCAGCGCAGCCGACAGCGTGATGAAGTTCATCGACGGTGCACCCATGAAATCTGCCACAAAAACACTGGCCGGGCGTTCATAGATGTCCTGGGGCGCGCCAAATTGCTCGACCACGCCCTGGTTCATGATGGCAATTTTGTCGGCCATGGACATGGCTTCGCGTTGGTCATGTGTGACGTAAACCGTGGTGGCACCCAGCCGATCATGCAGGGCGCGCAGCTCCCCACACATCAGCTCCCGAAACTCGGCATCCAGCGCACCCAGCGGTTCATCCATCATGAAAGCCAAGGGCTGGCGCACGATCGCCCGGCCCAAGGCCACGCGCTGACGGTCGCCACTGGTCAAGCCAGAGACCGAACTGTCAAGCAAAGCAGTGATCTGCAAGGTGGCCGTCGCCTGTGTGACGCGCCGATTGATTTCTGTCCGTGGCAAACCTTGCGACACCAGCGGAAAGGCAATGTTTTGACGTACCGTCATGTGTGGGTACAAGGCAAACATCTGGAATACAAACGCGATGTCACGCGCTGAGGCACGTTTGAAGGTCACGTCTTCGTCCCCCAGAAAAATTTGTCCTGAGGTGGGCAACTCCAAACCGGCAATCATGCGCAGCGTGGTGGTTTTGCCACAGCCTGAGGGGCCGAGCAGACAAAAGAATTCGCCATTTTTTACGGTAAAGGATGAATCCTTGACCGCAGTGAAATCGGCAAATGCCTTGTGCAATTGATGTACGCGTATTTCGGCCATGGTGCATCAGTCCGGAAACTTGGAGACCACCGTGAACATGACGGTGCCACCAAGCATGGTCACAAATGACCAGGTGTATAAAACGAGCGCAAAGGGTTGCAGCAACATGAACAAGCCCAGGCCGATGATCAGACTGGCAAGCATTTCAAGCGGGCCGCGACGCAGCCATTTGGGCCAGCCGCCAGCAGCCGCTTCGGGTGCTGTTTGTTTTTGTTTTGAAGAGATTTGCATGGTGTGTAGCGTTTATTTGCGAACTGCGCCAAAGGTGATGCCGCGTAACAAATGCTTGCGCAGCAACACGGTAAAGACCAGGATGGGTACCAAAAAGAGCGTGGTTCCTGCTGCCACGGCGGGCCAGTCCTGGCCACCTTCGCCGATGATGATCGGGATGAAAGGGGGTGCCGTCTGTGCTTCGCCCGAGGTCAACAACACCGCAAAAGCGTACTCGTTCCAGGAGAAGATCAAACAAAAGATGGCTGTGGCCACAATGCCCGTGGTGGCCTGTGGCAGCACCACCTTACGAAACGCCTGCAGTCGGGTGTAGCCATCAACCATGGCGGCTTCTTCGTATTCGCGCGGAATTTCGTCAATGAAGCCCTTGAGCAGCCAGACTGCCAAAGAGATGTTGACGGCGGTGTAGAGCAGGATCATGCCCGTGCGGGTGTCTGACAGTCCCAGTTCGCGGTACATCAGGTAGATCGGGATGGCCACCGCGATGGGCGGCATCATGCGCGTTGACAGAATGAAGAACAGCAGGTCGTCTTTGAGTGGCACCTTGAAGCGCGAAAACGCATAGGCTGCCATCACACCAAGTCCCACCGACAAAATCGTGGAGCCAAAGGCAATGATCAACGAGTTGACAAAGCGCGGAATGTAATTGGACGTGCCTGCTACCACGGTGTTGTCGGCCCGTGCAATTTGTTCACAATGGGCCTCTGTGGCGGGCAAGGCGGCAATGTACTCCGGGGTCTGGCGCGAACGCGTGGTGAACAAATTGCAGTAACCCTGGGTGGTTGGTGTAAAGATCACCTTGGGCGGGTAACTGATGGCGTCTGCCGGGTTTTTGAAGCCGGTCAAAATAATCCATGCCAGCGGGGTGATCGTGATGATCGCATACAGCGCCACCAAAAACCCGGCAATCCAGCGGCTGGTGTCGCTTGGTTCCACGACGGAATGGGCGGTACTGATTCCTTGGCTCATAGTGGTTCTCAAGAATGTGTTTAGCGGTTTTTGACGTAATTCAGGGCTTTGACATACATGTTGGCCATGCCGAACACAGCAACAAACAAAATGATGGCAAAGGCTGACGAATACCCGGTGCGCCACTTCTCAAAAGCCTCGCGCTTGAGGGTGATGGAGGCCAGCTCGGTGGCGGAACCGGGGCCGCCCGAGGTAAGCAGGTTCACCATGTCAAACATCTTGAAGTTTTCGATGCCGCGAAACAGCACGGCCAGCATGATGAATGGCATCACCATGGGCAGGGTGATCGACCAAAATTGCCGCCATTTGGAAGCGCGATCCACCTCTGCCGCTTCATAGATGTAGTCAGGAATGGAGCGCAGCCCTGCCAGGCAGATCAACATCACGTAAGGTGTCCACATCCAGGTGTCAACAATCACAATGGCCCAGGGTGCCAGCGTGACCGAACCCAGCATGGAAAACGAAGAGGCCGACACACCAGAGAGCAAAGCTGCTGAATAGTTGAACAAACCCACTTGCGGCTGGTACAAAAAAGCCCAGAAGTTACCCACCACGGCCGGTGACAGCATCATGGGGATCAAGATCATGGTGGTCCAGAAGCCATGGCCGCGAAACTTGCGATCAATCAGGTAGGCCAGGGTAAAACCAATCAGCATCTGTAAAAGAATGGTCCAAAACAGAAAATGCGCTGTGTTTTGCATGGCCAGCCAGATGTCGGGGTCGGTCAACACGGCCACATAGTTGTCTATGCCTACGTCAGTGACGTTTGCATTGGGCCGGTTGGCGCGGTAGTTGGTAAACGACAGCTTGATGGTCCAGATCAGCGGGAAGATGTTGATCACCAGCAGAATCAGCATGGTGGGGCCAATGAACAGCCAGGCAATGGCGCGGTCCGATAGCCCACGCAGCCGCGACGACATGGCGGCGGGCGTTGCAAGTGCAGCGCGCTCAAGAGTGCGGTTGATGGTCATGATGGGTTTCGTGTTAGCGGTGTTACAAAGAAAAGCTTGGCTGCCCGGCGTGGCATGGGTCAACAACGCCGGGCATCCCCTTGCTTATTTCAGTTTGCCGTCTTCTTTGAAGATTTTTTTCCAGTCCACCACCAAAGCGTCCAGCGCCTCTTTGGCTGTGCCCTTGTCGGCAATGACGTAGTCATGCACGCGCTTTTGCATGGCCTGCAACAGCTCTGCATAAGACGGCTCAGCCCAAAAGTCCACCACCATGTTCATGGATTCCATGAAAGCGGGTGCATAGGGCGCGCTCTCGGCGTAGCCGGGGTCGTTGAGCACAGCATTGTGGGCTGAGGCACCACCCACGGCCTGCCACTTTTTCTGGATCGCCGGGTCAGCAAACCACTTGATGTATTGCAGCGCCTCTTTCTGGTTGGGCGAATAAGCCACCACCGAGATCCCTTGACCGCCCAATTGCACTCCCTTGCCTTTGTCGGAAGGATTGGCAAAGAAGCCAATCTTGTCGCCGCCCACCACCGGGTCTTTGTTCAGGCCAGGAAAAAAGGCAAAGAAGTTCATTTGCATCGCCACCTGACCGGACTTGAAGGCATCAAGCCCCTCGCCCATGTAGGCGTTGGTCATGCCCGGGGCGGTGCTGCCCTTGTAGATTGACTTGTAAAACTCCAACGCTTTGACAGCATCAGCCGAGTTGACGAAGCCGTCCATGGCATACGGCTTTTTCGGGTCTTGGTACTTGAAGCCCATGGGGTACAGCACGTTCGTCACCCCCATGGTGATGCCCTCGGAGCCGCGCTCGGTGTAGATGTAGGCACCATAGACTTTTTTGCCGTCAACCACACGCCCCTGGAAAAATTCGGATACCTGCTTGAACTCGGTCCAGGTCTTGGGGGCTGCTAACCCGCGGTTGAATTTTTTCTTGAATTCTGCGCGCAACTCCGGCTTGGCAAACCAGTCTTTGCGGTATGTCCAGCCCACAGCATCGGCCATGGCCGGCAAGGCCCAGTAGTTGGGGGTGTTCTTTGGCCACTCCGCATAGCCGGTGACGGTTGCTGGCGCAAAGTCGGTCATCTTGATGCCTTCCTTGGCAAAAAAGTCATTGAGCTTGACGTAATGTCCGCTCTCAGCCGAACCACCAATCCACTGGCTGTCGCCAATCATCAGGTCGCACAGCTTGCCCTTGGAGTTCAATTCGTTGAGCATGCGGTCGGCAAAATTGGGCCACGGCACAAATTCAAACTTCATCTTCACGCCGCTCTTGGCCGTAAAGTCTTTGGACAACTCAACCAGTGCATTGGCCGGGTCCCAGGCGGCCCAGCACAGGGTGATGGTTTTGTCCTGCGCCTGGGCGGGGGCAGCGCCCAGGCATAAAGCGGTGGCAAGGCTGATGCCGGCCAGGGCTAGTAATTTTTTCAATAACGTCTTCATCTACCAATCTCCTTACAAGTTTTAAACAGAGTCAAACCGACCAACACACATCTGGCCACCGCTTCAATCAATGCAGGTTTTCGGCGGTCAAGATTTCGACACGGGGTTGCACCACATTGAGTGCGCCACGGATGTTTTCGCACAGGCCACGCAACACGCGCGCTGCCGTGAGAACGCAGTAATGCACATCCTGGTGCAACACATACGACAAGGAATCATTGAGTAACAAGGCTTGGTGCTGTTCGGTGAAATCGTGTGCCACCAGCCCCGGTCGCAGTGCCAAACCCGGTGTGACAAGCGCTTGCACCACACCACCTGTGCCCGCGCCCGTGCTGTACACGCCTGCCAGCCGGGTGATGTCAATGTCCTTTTCAAACGCACTGCGCAACATGCTGGCAATGCCAGTTTCATCATTTGGCAGGTCGATTTGACGCGCCACTTTGAGCTGGGGAAAACGTTCCTCGATGACTTGCGCAAATCCAATACGGCGTTCGATCTCGCCCGACATGCGTGTGGCCTGGGACAGCAGCAGCAACAGGTCGCGTTCGGGTGGCGCTGCCATGCGTGCCAGCAGCAAACCCGCAGTTCGCCCGGCAGCGCGGTTGTCGGCACCAATAAACGCTTCGCGCATGGAACCGGCGACATCCGAAAACAGTGTCACAACATGCACACCTGAACGTACCAGCTCGTTGATGGCCAGTTTGATGGCGGGCAAGTCTGGCGCGACCAAGGCGATACCGTCGCAGTCACCGATGCGCGCGAGACTGGCGGCAAAGCCAACCGGGTCATCCGCGTCAAGCCGATGGGTTACCTCTGTGATGTGCTGATGCCTAAATTCGCCAGCGGTCTGCGCAATCAGGCGTTCCATCTTGTCAAAAAACGGCGATTGCGCTTCTGGCAAGACATAGGCAAAACGAAAGCCACTCTTTTGACGTGGACGCCCCCGCATGACGGTGGGTTCACCCAACGCATTGATCGCGTCCATGACTTTTTGGGTGGTCTCCGCGTTAACGCCTGCACGTTTGTTGAGCACCCGATCTACCGTCGCCGTACCGACACCGGCGTGACGGGCAATATCTGAAATGGTTGCGATGTTGAGGGCCATAAAAAATGCAAAAAGTGGGTTTGTTATGTCTGATGTCTTTAACTTGGTATCTATTTTTAAAGACATCAATAATTAAATCAATCATGGTTTACCCTTAAAAATTGAGGTCGTGGCACTTTGCTTCTTGGGGGTGACAACGCTGCACACGATTGCGCCGACGCAGTGCGGCGCGGTGTCGCAAAAAGGGTTTTCAAGGATATGTTATTCAGCCGCATCTGCGTTTTGAACTCGGCTACTGCGTGAGTTACGCAGGGCAGACTCTGAAATCATCCTACGGCGACTTCGGGTGACCCGCAGTCAGCGGGTTGGGAGCTACTTCAAATGGCGATGACTCCTGTACGGCCAAGTGCGTTGCGCCCATGGGGCCACCACTTCATCAGCAAGCTCCGTGTGACCGCTGGCACGCAAACCGCCTGCAGGTGGAAAATCAATCAGGCAAGGTCTTCGTCGGTTAACGATTTGACAAAGTTGACAAGTCCTTGACTAAAGCCGTTCAGCTCATCCTTGGTCAACAAACCGCGGCGGTAGATGGCAACAAGCTGTCCCATGGCGCTTGAGCGGCGAGGGTTGTCAAACATGTATGCCAGTTCTTTGTCTCTGCGTTCGATCATTCCGTACATCTCGGCATAGCGCTGATGACAAGTTTTGGCATCATCGGCACCGATCGCGTCAACCTCGTTGAGTATTTGCTTGCAAAAACGTTCAACTGCGACTGGGTGCAGTTTGCGAAAACGCTTCCAGTCTGATTCTGCGATGCCGTTTGTCATGGTGATTTGCCGTCTTTAAAGTCTAAATCATCGGTGGCTGATGGTCGGTGTAACGGATCAGCAGCGCTTATTTTGCCAGCAACCTGTAGCCCGGATGCCAATCCGGGTGACTTTTGGCGCTTGTTCATCACACGCCATTGCGCTGCGGTCTTGGGTACCCCCCGGATTGGCATCCGGGCTACAAACGTCCTGAAAACAAAAATGAGAATGGCTGGTAACGGACACTCATGTTGGAAATAACCGACACCACGACCGCTTGGGCGGTGCTACCTTCAGGTTTTTTTGAAATCCTGCAAGGAAACACCATGCCCAAAACCTTGATCGAGCCGTTTCGCATCAAAAGTGTCGAGCCCATCCGTATGACCACGCGCGCCGAGCGCGAGCAACTGCTGGAAGCCGCCAAACTCAACGTGTTCAAGTTACACGCCGAAGACGTGCTGATCGACTGGCTGACCGACTCCGGTACCGGCGCCATGTCGTCGCGCCAGTGGGGCGCCATCATGGAAGGCGACGAAAGTTATGCTGGCGCGCGCAGCTTTTACCGGCTGGAAAAAGTCATTCAAGACATCACCGGCATGCAGTTTTTTGTACCCACGCACCAGGGCCGCGCCGCAGAAAAAGTGCTGTTCACGGCGGTGTGCAAAAAGGGCGACGTGGTGCCCAACAACTGCCACTTCGACACCACCCGGGCCAACCTGGAATACCTGGGTGTTCAAGCGCTGGATTTGGTCATTGCCGAAGGCCTGCAGCCTGCCACCATCCATCCGTTCAAGGGCAATATTGACCTGGCGCGGGTAGAAGCCTTGTTAAAAGAGCAGGGCCAGCAGATCCCGTTTGGCATGATCACCGTGACCAACAACACCGGCGGCGGCCAGCCGGTGTCGATGGCCAACATCCGTGCCTACGCCAAGCTGCTTAAAAACCATGGCAAACCCTTCATCATGGACGTTTGCCGTTTTTCAGAAAACGCCATGTTCATCAAGATGCGCGAACCCGGCTACGAGAACACACCCATCAAGCAAATCGTGCAAGAGATGTTCAGTTATGCCGACGGCGCCACCATGAGCGCCAAAAAAGACGGCATGGTCAACATTGGCGGCTTCATCGTGCTGCGCAGTGAAGAGTGGATGGACGCGGTGCGCAATGTGCTGATCATGACCGAGGGCTTTCCCACCTACGGCGGCCTGGCCGGGCGCGACCTGGAAGCGCTGGCCGTGGGGCTGGAAGAGGGCATGCAGGAAGACTACCTGCGTTACCGCTTGCGCACCGCCGAATACCTGGGCGAGCGCCTGGAGGCGGCCGGTGTGAGCTTTGTCAAACCCACCGGTGGCCATGCGGTTTACATTGACGCCCGCACCGTACTGCCCGACATGCCGGTGGCCCATTACCCGGCCTGGGCGCTGTGCAACGCGCTGTACCTGGAAGGCGGCATTCGCGGTGTGGAAATTGGCTCGGTGATGTTCGGCAAGCGCCTGGCCGACGGCACGGAAACGTTTCACAGCATGGAACTGGTGCGCCTGGCTTTTCCGCGGCGCATGTACACCCAGAGCCACTTCGACTATGCGGCCGAGGTGATTGACGAGGTCAAGCAAAAAGCGGCCAGCATCCGGGGTGTGCGCATCACCAAGCAGCCGCAGTTTTTGCGGCACTTCACTTGTGAATGCGCCTGGGTGTGATGGTGTAGGCGTAAATCCACCTGCGCGCTTAGATTTAAAAAGTTTAAGCTATTGATTTATATATATGTTCAGTGTAAATTACAAAAATTAATTTTTATGTTGAACCAAGCCAACGATGCCAGCCACCAACACTTTGTTTGAGCTCTCGGAAAGCCAAAAACGGCAGTACATTGATGCCGAAACGGTCTTCCTCGCCACCGCGCAAGCCCAAAAGGCGGCCTTTGAGGTGCGTGGCTCCATGTTCTGGCGCGATCTCAAAGGCACGCGTACCTTGATTCGGAGCTCGGCATCCGGTGGGCAAAAATCTCTCGGTGCGCATTCTGAGGTCACGCAAAAATTGTTTGACAGTTTCATGCAGCGCAAGGCCAACGTGGAGGCCCGCGTAAAGGCCTTGAAGGCGCAACTCGTGACCCAGCAGCGGCTCAATCGGGCGCTGCGGGTGGGTCGGGTGCCCAACGTTGTGGTCGATGTTTTGAACGAGTTGGAAAAGGCGGGTGTGGCCGCGTATTTTTTGGTGGTGGGTACCCATGCCCTCTTCGCCTATGAGACCGCCGCCGGTGTCCGTATTGCCGAGCAGGCGATGGCTACCCGGGATGTGGATATGTTGTTTGATACCCGCAAGCGGCTGGCATTTTTTACTGTCATGCAAAAACTCGACAGTTCATTGATTGGTTTGCTGCGCAAGGTCGATGCCAGTTTTGAGGTGGTCGAAGAGCAGCATTACACAGCCAGAAACAAGGACGGTTTTGAGGTGGACATCATCCGGCGCATGGCCCGCGATTTGGACCCCCACCCGCTGCGCATGAGCGATGCGGAAGATGACTTTTGGGCTGTTCAGGTGTCCATGGGTGACAAACTCGCGGCAGCACGTCGCTTTGATCAGGTGGTGGTGGCGACCTCTGGGGACATGGCCTTGATGCGCACCGTTCACCCGCTTGATTTTGCGCGGATCAAGCTGGCGCTGTCACAGCAGTTGGGACGGGACCCCAACAAACGCGGTAAAGACGCACTTCAGGCCACGATTGTCAGTGCGCTAGTGGCAGAGTATTTGCCGCATTTGGCTGCCAACGCATCAAGTTAACCGCTTATTTAACTGCGTTGAGCCTTTTCACCCCAGCCACAAACCTGGCCAGCGTGTTGGACAACACGCCGCTGGGAATCGTCACTTCGATCAGCTGAAACTTGCCGCGCGTGGCCATGGCTTTGTCCAGCGCGCGTTTGAGTTCGGCCCGGGTGCCCACGCGCACGCCGTCGCCACCCAGGCCAGCCGCCATTTCGGCAAAGCCCCAGTGGCCGAGGTCGTTGAAGTGTGACTCGGGCTGGAAAGTGCGCAGCATTTCCCAGCTGGCGTTGTTGAACAGCAGCACGATCGGGTCCCAGCCGTAGCGTTTGCAGTTGCCCAGTTCCCAGCCGGTCATCTGGAAGGCGCCATCGCCGACCAGAATCAGCGGGCGTTCACCGGTGGCGGCTTGCAGGCCCAGACCGGCGGGCACGCCAAACCCCATGGTGGCGTAGTAGCCGGGCGCGACCAGCGCGGTGTGGCTGATTTCCATGGCGGTGAACAGGCAGTCGCCCATGTCGGAGGCCATCGGCATCTTGCCGTGTCGGGCCATCAGGTCGTTCACGGCCGTGGCAATGTCGGTGGGGGTGATGCTTTGGTCGTCCTCGGCCAAGCCGGTGGGGAAGCTTTGCGGCGTCACGCTGAAGGCTTTATCGGGCCCCGGTACACGTTCCAGCATACGGTTCACCACGTCGGCAAGCGGCAGATCGGCGTAGGTGTGGTAACCGATGTTGACCTGGCCGTTCAAGGCCTGGATGGTCTTGCGCATGTCGATCTTGGTCTCCGACACCGCAAAGTTGGTGTCGCAAATGATCTCGCCCAGCAGAAACAGGCCGTCCGAGCTTTCCACCAGCTGCGTCACCTCGGGAAAACCCGCCACGCCCATGTAGGTGCCTACCAGCGGTGCGTCCTGGTCGGCCAGCAGGCCGCGACCCATGAAGCTGGTCACCACCGGCAGCCCCAAGCGGCGTGACAGGGTGGCGACCTTGTTCTCCAGGCCGTAACGGCGCACTTCCACGCCGGCCATCAGCACGGGTGCTTGGGCTTGGGCCAAGCGCGCCAGGATTTCATCGACGCAAGCATCCAGCGCGTCCGGGTCCACCGTGAATGCGGCCTCCGGCACCACCTCCAGGCAGGGCACGGCCACCATGTCGCGCGGAATCTCGATGTACACCGGCTCCGAATGGCGCAGGCAGTTGGCCAGCACGCGGGCAATGTCGGCCGGGGCACGTTCGGCATCGTCCAGGCGGACCTGGTCGCAGGTGATTTCCTTGAAAATCTGAAACTGGCTGTCGAGCGTCTTGGCCTGGTGGTGCAGCAGCAGGCCCGAGCGTGACTCGTTTTTGCCCGGCCCACCCGACAGCACCACCAGCGGCGACTTTTCGGCAAAGGCGGCGGCCACCGAATTGATCATGTTCAGGGCCCCCGCGCCATAGGTGACCGCGGCCACGCCCAGGCTGCCATTGATGCGCGCCGAAGCATCGGCGGCAAAACCCACGCCGGGCTCGTGGCTCAAGGTGTAGAGCGGCAAAATTTGCGACTCTTCGATGATGCGGAAATAGGGCAGGGCAAAGTCGCCGGGGATGCCAAAAATCTGCCGCGCACCGTGCTTTTTGAGCGCGGTCAGCAGTTGTTCGGTGAGATTCATGTGGAATGACTCCTGGATTGAGGTGAGCGCATTATCACAGTCCATGGTGCCTGAGACCCCTGCTGCGTCAGGCTTTGCGGGGGTTCAAGCCGTTACCATTGCAGCTTCATTTTTCAGGAGTTTTCAAGATGGGCATCACAACAGTTGGCATCATTGGCGCGGGCACCATGGGTAACGGCATTGCACAGGCTTGCGCTGTGTCAGGCATCAAGGTGGTGATGGTTGACATCTCAGAGGCCGCTGTGGCCAAAGGCATTGCCACCGTGTCAGGCAGTCTGGACCGTTTGCTCAAGAAAGAAAAGATCACTGCCGATGACAAAACCGCGGCCATGGCGCGTATTCAGGGCAGCACCAGCTATGACGACCTCAAGGGGGCGCAACTGGTGATCGAAGCCGCCACTGAAAACCACGAGCTCAAAGTCAAGATACTCAAACAACTCGATGCCATGCTGGCTCCGGAGGTGATCATTGCCTCCAACACCTCGTCGATTTCCATCACCAAATTGGCCGCTGTGACCACCCGCGCCGACAAATTCATCGGCATGCATTTCTTTAACCCGGTGCCGATGATGGCGCTGGTCGAGATCATCCGCGGTCTGCAAACCAGCGACGCCACCCACGCCGCTGTGCACGCCATGGCGACCGCTTTGGGCAAAACCCCGATCACGGTCAAGAACGCCCCCGGTTTTGTGGTCAACCGCATTCTGGTGCCCATGATCAACGACGCCTTCTTTGTGCTGGCTGAGGGGCTGGCCACGGCCGAAGACATTGACGCCGGCATGAAACTGGGCTGCAACCAGCCGATTGGCCCGCTGGCACTGGCCGACATGGTCGGGCTCGACGTGTGCCTGGCGGTGATGGAGGTTTACCTGAGCGAGTTTGGCGACAGCAAGTACCGCGCCTGCCCCTTGCTGAAGGAAATGGTGGCCGCTGGCCGCCTGGGCCGCAAAACCGGGCAGGGCGTTTACGCGTATTAAGGCCGCGAAGGCCTTGCTGCGACAATCCACCGTTTATTTTGATTGATGGCCGGGCTGGTCCCCGGCGCTTGTTATGTCCCTGATTACGCCTACCGAAGTGCGCCCCGCGATTCTGCGCGACGCCAAGTCCATTGCCGACATCCGTACCCGCTCCAGCCAGGCCGCCTTCAAGGCTGTTTTTCCTGGCGAAGCCGTGCCCGTGGGTGGCACCCCAGAGCACAGCCTGGTGTACTGGCGCGAGGCCATTGAATACAGCGAACCCCAGGTGCTGGTGGCCGTGCAAAAGTCAACGGTGGTGGGTTTTGTCGGTTTTGACCGCTCACGCGACCCCAAGACGCCCAACACAATGGGCGAGATCTGGGCGCTCTACGTCGAAGCCGAGCAATGGGGCCAGGGCGTCGGGCTGGCGCTGTGGGACGCCGCCCGTGAAGGTCTGATTTACGAAGGCTGCACCAAGGTCAGCGCCTGGGTACCGCTGGGCTGTGAGCGCGCTCTGCGCTTTTTTGACATGGCCGGCTTCAAGCGCGAAATGACCAGCATCAAAACCGTACCCATGGGCAACACCCGGGTCGAAGAAATCCGCTTCAAACGCGACCTGAACTGATGGTGTTTCACCCCTGGCCTGTTTCCCCAACTTCATGAATCGAGTCCGTCATGGCCACTAGTCTTTTGGTGTTGCTCGACGACATCGCCACCGTGCTCGACGACGTGGCCTTGCTGACCAAGGTGGCGGCCAAAAAGACCGCCGGGGTACTGGGTGACGACCTGGCGCTGAATGCCCAGCAGGTGTCAGGCGTCAGGGCCGAGCGCGAACTGCCGGTGGTGTGGGCGGTGTGCAAGGGTTCTTTTGTCAACAAAGCCATTCTGGTGCCTGGCGCCTTGTTGCTCAGCGCCATTGCGCCTTGGTCGATCACACCCTTGTTGATGGCGGGCGGCCTGTTTCTGTGTTTTGAAGGCTTCGAGAAAGTGGCGCACAAGCTGTTGCACAAGTCGGCCGAAGATGCCGCTGAGCACGAGCAACTGGTTAACGCCCTGCTCGACCCAACAGTCGACTTGGTGGCCGTGGAAAAAGACAAGATCAGGGGCGCCGTGCGTACCGACTTCATTTTGTCCACCGAGATCATCGTCATCACCCTGGGCACGGTGGCAGCGAGCCCGTTCCTGACGCAGTTCACCGTGCTGGCCGGGGTGGCGCTGCTGATGACGGTAGGTGTCTATGGCCTGGTGGCCGGCATTGTCAAGATCGATGACTGGGGGCTGTACCTGAGCCAGCGCAAAACTTCCCTGGCCGAAGCCTTGCAACAAAAGTTGGGTCGCGGCCTGTTGCTGGCCGCACCCCTGCTGATGAAGAGCCTGACCGTGCTCGGCACGCTGGCCATGTTTTTGGTGGGTGGCGGCATTCTGGCGCACGGCTGGCATGACGTGGGGCAGGGCATCGAGCAAGTCAGTGCCGCAGCGGGTAGCACGCTGCAACCGGTGCTGGGTGCGCTGCTCAACATGGCGCTGGGTCTGCTGGCCGGCGGCGCGGCGCTGCTGGTGGTGACGCTGGGGCAGCGCTTGCGAAGGTAACTCTCAACTGTCAAGGTCAGCCGCAGCGTCTGTGTGGTGAACCGCACAGACGAACATGCGTGGCATGACTACCGTCCTGCTTGACCTCTTGTGTGGCTGAGCTGATTTTTATCATTGACGGCTCAGTCAACTTGGTCTAGCCTGTACGACATTGGCCAGTTCTTTGTACAGGTACTCACTACCGGAGCCCATCATGATCTATAAATTCAAATCCCAAGCTGACGCAGATGTCATCATGCTTCAGGCCAATGGGGATCAAATGCTCAGCATCATTGGCAAAGAGCCCTCAGCGCAGGGCATCATCATCGTGGCCCAAATGCCGGCCGCCATTGCGGCGCTGGACGCCGCTATCGAAGTTCATGAGGCTGCTGTAGCAAAACGCCACGAGCATCCAGAGCTCGTGGTTGAGGTTGAAGGCGACAGCGTCATGTTGCGCCATCGCGCCGCGCCCTTCATCGATTTACTCAAAACCAGCGCACAGGCGGGCAAGGACGTCGTCTGGGGCGTATGAATTCGGGCACCGTGGTGGCTGTGCGTGGCAGCGTGGTCGATGTCCGTTTTGACGTGCGTTTGCCAGCCATTCACACAGTGTTGCATGCAGATGATGGGCAGATCGTGCTTGAGGTGCTGACCCAGCGCGATGCACACCACGTACGCGCAATTGCGTTGACACCTACGCAAGGTTTGGCGCGCGGGATGCCCGTGCTTGACACTGCCGGGCCGCTCAAGGCACCCGTTGGCAAAGAGATTTTGTCGCGCATGTTTGACGTGTTTGGCCATGCCATTGATGGCCAGCCAGCAGCGCAGGGAGTGCAATGGCGCTCCGTGCATCGGGCGCCACCGCCGCTGGCAAGCCGTTCAACCCAGTCTGAGGTATTTGAGACCGGTATCAAGGTCATTGATGTGCTGCTGCCGCTGGAGCGCGGTGGCAAGGCGGGGCTCTTTGGCGGTGCGGGCGTGGGCAAAACCGTGTTGCTGACTGAAATGATTCACAACATGGTAGGGCACCAGGAGGGTGTCAGCATTTTTTGCGGTATTGGTGAGCGTTGCCGTGAAGGCGAAGAGCTTTACCGCGACATGAAGGCGGCTGGCGTGCTGCCCAATATGGTGATGGTTTTTGGCCAGATGAACGAGCCGCCGGGCAGCCGTTTCCGGGTCGGCCACGTGGCCTTGACCATGGCCGAGTATTTTCGGGACGACGAGCACCGCGACGTGCTGCTGCTCGTCGACAACATCTTTCGGTTTATCCAGGCTGGCTCGGAAGTCTCTGGCCTGATGGGGCAAATGCCGTCGCGGTTGGGCTACCAGCCCACCATGGGCACTGAATTGTCGGGGCTGGAAGAACGCATTGCCAACACCGACAGCGGCGCCATCACCTCGATCCAGGCGGTGTATGTGCCGGCGGACGATTTCACCGATCCGGCGGCTGTACACACGTTCTCGCATCTGTCGGCGTCCATCGTGCTCTCGCGCAAGCGGGCCAGTGAAGGGCTCTATCCGGCGATTGACCCACTGCAATCGAGTTCCAAGATGGCCACACCCAGCATTGTGGGCGAGCGGCATTACGCTTTGGCGCAGGAAGTCAGGCGCACGCTGGCCCAATATGCCCAACTCAAGGACATCATTGCCATGCTTGGCTTGGAGCAGTTGTCTCAAGAAGACCGCAACGTCGTAGGCCGCGCGCGCCGACTAGAGCGGTTTTTGACCCAACCGTTTTTCACGACAGAGCAGTTCACCGACATGCAGGGCAAGCTGGTTAGCCTGGAAGACGCTCTTGACGGGTGCGAACGCATCCTGCGCGATGAGTTCAAGGATGTGCCGGAGCGTGCGCTCTACATGATCGGGAAGATTGACGAAGCCAAGGCCAAAATCCAACAATTGGCGAGCGCCGATGAAACTTAAGATCCTTCTGCCCTTCAAGGTGTTTGCTGAGAAAACAGGCGTGTTGCGCATCGTCTCGGAAACCCACGCCGGCTCGTTTGGTTTATTGCCACATCGACGCGACTGTGTGGCGGCGCTGGCGCCAGGCATTCTGGTCTACGAGACAGCGTCCGACGGAGAAGTTTTTGTCGCTGTGGATGGCGGCGTGCTGGTCAAGACCGGGCCGGACGTGCTGGTCTCAGTCCGACGGGCCATGGGCGGCGCGAACCTTGCGCAGTTGCGCCAAGCGGTGGAGCAAGAGTTTTTGGCACTGGACGCGCATGAGAAAAACGTGCGCTCGATGCTGGCGAAACTGGAGAGTGGTTTTCTGCGTCGCTTTGCGACGTTTCAACATGACTGACGAGTCCGGAAAAACTTTGAAAAAGGATGCGGGCCTGGCCGAGCAGGTCGGCGCCAAAGCTGCGCGCAAGCTCAAGGCACAGCGCAACGCCACCCCGGGCGTGTGGTCTGGCCTGGGGCTGATGGGTGTCGTCGGTTGGTCGGTCGTGGTGCCAACCCTGCTGGGCGTTGCGCTCGGCCTCTGGCTGGACCGACGCTACCCCGGGGGGCGCACCTGGACGCTGGCGCTGTTGATGGCCGGGCTGACGCTGGGCTGCCTGAATGCATGGCACTGGGTGAGTAAGGAAGACCAGGCCATGCGGGAGGAACAGGAGAATGATGATGAATGACACACTGGCCC
>Ga0209211_10004818_pt1 | contig 20654 bp, 16 predicted proteins | sample RifGroA2_FD_183992 | JGI IMG/M metagenome (GOLD analysis project Ga0209211, IMG submission 183992) | Groundwater microbial communities from Rifle, Colorado, USA - Groundwater A2 (SPAdes) (version 2) | ecosystem: Environmental > Aquatic > Deep subsurface > Groundwater | place: Rifle, Colorado...
GCAGACTGCGCCCCACATTCATTCTTCCTGACAAAGGGTATGTAGCTCTCTCAAACAGAGATGTCTACTCATAAAAGGCTTCTGGAATGATCGACCGTTCCCAAAGGAGTATATCCTAAAAAATACCCGCACGAGACTTGACTGCTTACATAAAAGGCGGGGGGCATTCACCGAGCTCTCTCGTCTTTGTCCTCGGTGAATATCGATTAAAGAATATCGAATAATGAACGCCGAAGTTGATTGACCTCATTGAAGCAACGGTAGTATCCTGTAGCTGAAGCTGTAGTTCTGGTACGGCAGCCGGTACTGCTCAAGCGGCAGCGAATACCAGCTGTCGATGCCCGCCACGCCCATCTGCTGATAATCAATGTCGAGGTGAATGAACTCATCCGGCTTTAACTCCAGCGAGTGTGTTTGCTTCTTCGTTTCGCCGGGATAGAGTTGCTCGGGGCTGTACGGAAGCGCGTTGACGTTCAGCAGCCCATCGACAAATCTGATTTCAAATCCAGATCCGTCGCTTCGTCTAAGCCGTGCCCACCGCACATCGGTTTTGTTTCCGCTCTCCTGGGGTCTGACGTACGGATGATATTGACTCAGGATTGTTCCTTCATACAGCCCGACAAATGCCGAGCTTTTCCGATCCCAATATGACTCGTGCGGGCCGCGGCCATACCACTGAACAGCCGTAAAATCAGCAGGCAGCAACAGGTGGTTTCCGACTTTGAACAAGTTTGGATGTTTGCCCCGCAGTGCGATGAAGCTGTTATGGACGGTTATTGCGCCTCTTCCGTCGATCACGTATTCAGCCACGACAAGTGCATCGTTCTTCAGTAACGGTGTTTCGACGCGCACACTCACCAATCCGTCCGGATGTTTCTCGTCGCGATTGACAATCACCCGTTTCGCCCGCTCCGTTTTGCCCACATCCTTCCAGATTCCCATGGTCTTCTGAGATCCTGCGCCGAAATCGTTGTCATTGGGCGGGCGCCAGAAATTCGGCCGGGGTCCCTGCACCCATAGTTGTTTTCCCTTCACGACGTATGACTGAATGAGGCCGGTACCTTTGTTGAATTCAAGCGAGAAATTCCTGTTGCCGAGTAGCACTCGCTCTCCGGAATCGTCGATGGTGACAGACGTCCGGTCTGCAGCGAACGGTGCAGGCGGGGCTTGTCCGGCCACCGCAAATTCTTCCTTCGCCTGTTCGTGCCCTGCCGGAACAAGGCCTTCGGCGTTTTTCGTAACAAGGGAGAGCTGCAGGAAGTATTCAGATCCGGGGCGGGGGGATAAATTTAGTCCGAGATCAACGGCAACCGCTTTCCCGGGGAGCGCGTCAATTGATTGAATCGCTCCGCTTCGAACTTGTTTTCCGTTCTCAAGCAGCGTCCACCGTAATGAGTAGTTCGAGAGGTCGCGGAAGAAGAAGCCGTTCTTCACCTCCACGATGCCTTGCCGTTCGTCCAGTAACCGAAATTTGATGTTCTGATACATCTTCTTCATCTCGTACGCGTGGGGATTCGGTCGCCGGTCGGGCTGTACCAGGCCGTTACACAGGAAGTTGTTATCGCTGGGTGTTCCAGGCGGTCCCCAGTCCCCGCCGTATCCGTAGAACTTGACGCCGTTCTTCTCAAGCCAGACGCCCTGATCGACCCAATCCCATATAAATCCACCCTGAAGAGCCGGGTACGATTCGATGATATCCCAGTACTCTTTGAAATTCCCCAATGTGTTTCCCATCGCGTGGGCGTACTCGCACATGATCAACGGTCGCGTGGGGTTCGACAATGAATACTGGATGAGCGAATTCGGATGCGGGTACATCGGGCAATAGACATCGGTGTTCCACTCAAGCCCTGCCCGCTCATATTGAACGGGCCGGGTTCCGTCATAGTTCTTGATCCACTTAAAGCACTCGTAGAAATTCAACCCGTTGCCTGCCTCGTTTCCGAGCGACCATGTAACGATCGATGGATGATTCTTGTCCCGGATCACCATCCGGCTTGCACGTTCGAGGTGTGCTTTGAGCCAGAGGGGATTGTTGCCGAGCGTCCTGTTAAGATCGTAGCCCATTCCGTGCGATTCGATGTTTGCCTCATCGATCACATAGATCCCATATTGGTCGCAGAGATCGTACCAAAGAGGATTGTTCGGATAATGACAGGTGCGCACCGCATTCACGTTGAACATTTTCATCAGCCGTATGTCGTTTTCCATCTGTTCCCGGCTGAGAACGTGTATGGTTTCAGGATTATGCTCGTGACGGTTGACGCCTTTAATGAAGACCCTTTTTCCGTTGATAAGGAAATTTGGTCCTTTGATCTCGACTGTGCGGAAGCCGATTTTCTTCAAAATCGCCTCCTGCACTGTTCCTTTTCCGTCCCGAAGTTCGATGTCGAGGGTGTAGAGGTGGGGGATTTCTGCAGACCATTGATGTACCGATGGAAGGCGATCGGAAATATGAATCTCGGATGTCAATGATTTGCCATCGATGGCTGGAAATGTCTTCGTTTTACTCATCACTTCTTTGCCGGCTGCATCGTGCAGCGTGATAGTACAGGAAAAGTCCGCTGCTGATCCACCGGTCGCGGACTTCAATTCGGCGTCAAAGCCCAGGATTCCATCTTTGTAATGATCGTCCAGAACAGAAACGATCCGGATGTCGTACAGGTGCGTTTTCGGCCGGGCATACAGAAAGACATCGCGCTCTATTCCGGAAACCCGCCAGAAGTCCTGACACTCAAGGTAGGAGGCGTCGCTCCACCGATAGACTTCCAGTGCGACGAGGTTCTCCCCTTTCTTGATGAATGTTGTGATATCAAACTCTGCTTCGAGTTTGCTATCCTCGCTGTAACCGACCTTTTGCCCGTTCACCCAGATATAGAAAACGGATTTAACGCCTCCCAAATGAATATAGACCTGCATTCCGTCCCAATTTGACGGGAGCGTAAAGGTTTTTCGGTAGCTGCCAACAGGATTGAGAGAATCGGGGATATCCGGCGGCTGAGGATTCGAGGGACTGAACTCATACGGAAGATTGACATAGATCGGAACACCATAGCCTTTGAATTCCCAGTTCGATGGCACGGGAAATTGCGACCACCGGGAATCGTCATAGCCCGGCTGGAAGAAATCTTTCGGCCGCTTGTCCGGATGATCGACCCAGGAGAATTTCCACATTCCGTTGAGTGAAAGGAACCGCGCGGAGCTTGCTCGATTTTCTTCCCGGGCTGCTTTCATGGACTCGAACGGAAAATACGATGCGCGCATCGGCAATCGATTGATGGAAACCACCTCGGGATCTTCCCAGTCCGGCTGAAGTGTCTGGGCAAGGGAGAGGGAGGCGAACGCGCAGAGAGAAAGGGCAACAAGGAGTTTCTTCATGGCTTTTCCTGGCTGAGAACGAAGGATGTACGAATCGGGGTGTGTGATCGGTGGAGGAATGTAGCCAGAAGGGGGATGGGATGCAAGAAGGCTGGAAGAAGGTTTCCTTCATCTTGGAATAATCATGGATGAAGGAAACCTTCGACCGAATTCATTTAACCAACCCAAGTTTTTTCTCTGCCTGCCTGCCAGCCTCTTCGACGCTGACGTGTTTCCGGTCGAGGCGTCCATATCGCTGGGTTGGAACAGTGCCTACGGGATTGTGTCTGTACGTGTCCACGCCGCGGCAGAGATAGGTTTTGAAATGTGGATTCACGGAGAGATCACATTTTACGATCGTGCTTGAATAGCGGATGGTGAGCCCCGCGCGCCGCCGGTCGGACTGATTGGCAGGCGAGCCGTGCACCAGCTTGTCGTCGTGAATGGAAATCTGTCCTGCCTTCAGATTGAACGACACTGCCATGTCTTCCCGGTACTGCCCTTGCTCGCATTCGAGCGTGAGAACAGAATCGGTGTCCGACGATCGGGAATGCTTCAACAATCCCGCCTTGTGCGATCCTGGAATAACCCTCATCGCCGCGTTTTGTTCATCGACGTCTTCAAGGGCAAGCCATACCGTCGCTGAGATTTTTGGCTCGACCGGCCAGTAATACGTGTCCTGATGCCAGCCGACTGTTGAGTTGCTGCGCGGCGGCTTGATAAAGAAATTCGAACCCCAGAGATAGAAATCAGGTCCGAGAATATCTTCGACATAATCGAGGATCGTGTCGTTCATACAGATATCATAGAGAAATCGGCTCGATTCATGCCACTCCCGGATTTCCTTGGAATCTTCTCCCGGGCGGAGAAGTTTCATGAGCTCCTCCAATCCATCGTTCAACTCTCGAACCCCCTGCGGACCCAGCACCGGCGGCAAGCCCAGGATATACCCGTTTGTTTCATAGAATTTCTTCTGCACGGCTGTGAGTCGCTTGCTCATGACACGATTTCCCTTTCTGTTCTAATAGCAAACACGGCTCAAGGTGCAATAGTTCATCGGCATCCTTCCGGGAATCCCAGACCGGCTTTGCAACCTCGCTGATTGACACTTAATGGCAGTTCGTTTCAGAACAGTCGGTTGTTCGGAAACGAACACAACACCCCCCTCTCTCCTCATTTAAGCGCCAGTGCTGCACTTTTTACGCGGCCCGCAAATTGACGCTAATACACCGAATCTACTTCGCCGATGGCCGGCGCTCATTAAGCACAATTGATAAGGGAGACAGACAGTGCGGGGAAGTTCGAAACTTTGTAGCGGAGTGGCGGCGGTTCTGGTCCTCGCATTTACTGCGCAGAGCGCCAAGGCAGAAAACAGGCTGCTGCTCAAAAAGCAGCTGGACAAGGTGCTGGCGATCGAGCTTCGGAACGATGATCCGATAGCAGGTTTTCAGTTCTCGGTAAACGCTCGCGGCGGCCTCACGTTCGGATCTTTCGAGGGTGGTGTTCGCACTGCAGCGGCAGGGCTCCTTATCTATCAATTCTCGCAGGATGATTCCACGCTCAACGTGCTTGTCCTCGCGCCCCCCCACCTGGCCCTGTCCGCCGGCGAGGGGATTCTGGGCACAATCTCTTTCACATTGAATGAAAAGACAGGTTCAGATACGAATTATGTATTTCTGAGCCGGGTCGTGCTCTGCAACGCTGACGCGGAGTACGTCGATGTGACCACCACTGAATTGAAGTGGACCAATCCTGTTGGCGCTCGCGGGCCCTCCTCCTTCGTGCTGGAACGTAATTTTCCGAATCCTTTCAATCCATCTACCACGATCTCATACAGCCTTGATGCACCTGCGAAGGTTCAGCTGGTCGTCTTTGACTTGGCGGGCCGCCAAATCGCAACGTTGGTCGACCAATTTCAATCGGCGGGCAGGTACGCCGTACGATGGAACGCCGCCGAACGGTCCAACCTGACGCTTGCGTCGGGCATATACTTTGTGCGTCTGCACGTGGGCAGCGAAGTAGCCGTCCAGAAGGTGATTCTGGCTAAGTAACGGATCACGTATGGTCGCTTTTTGCTGAAACTTATCTCAAGAACGCTTTCATAAGATGGGAATTTTTGAGATGGATGCCAGACTACCGGATTTGAATTGGAATGTCGCGGGTGGGGAAAACGGCTAAAGGGGTAAAAGGGAAAAAGGTCTTTCGCGGATCGAGCGGACAAAGTCGAAGCGGTTTGGAAATTTTCTGTCAGCGAACGAAGCAATACCAAAGCGCGGCGGACATCATTCCTTCGACACTCCCAAGGATGGACTCCTTCACTTCCGAAAGTGAGGCGACCCGTTTATTGGCAGCGTCGTAGATTACCGAGCCTCGCAAGCTCATCATTTTTCTGTCTTCGGCGTCAAAAAGGACATTTCCCTTGATGAAACCCACCCTCTGATTATCGCGGTCGAAAAGGCTCTCTCCCCTTACTTTCGCTACAAGCTGATGATGTGCATTATAAAGCGCTGAACCCGACATCCGATGCTTACCCATGCTCAACCTCTACCTTCTCCGGGCCCACGCGAGGCAGGCCGGCTCTACGTTCAATGTAGACCTCCATCTGCTCAATAGCAAACCACCGGCTCTCGATCGTTAACGTGTGTGCGTCGACGGTTGGACCGGTCCGCACCTCCTCGTGCTGATTGTTCTCCGACAATCGCTAGCGTCGTTTTATCGTTCGGCGTGTTGGGATGGCCGACATTGGATTCTCCGGCCAGGGATGTTTCGGGTACCGCGCGCGCAGTTGTTTTCTGATCTCGGGATAGACGTTTTGCCAGAAGCTTCGAAGATCTTGTGTGACGGCGAGCGGCCTCGCGGCCGGAGAAAGCAGCTGTATGGTGACGGGGATTTTTCCTCCTCCCACTCGCGGTGTTTCAACAAGTCCAAACAATTCCTGTAATTTCACCGAGAGCGACGGATGGCCGGACTGTGTGTAATCGAGGGCGATGCGCGATCCGCTCGGCACCTGCAAATGAGAAGGGGCAAGGCGGTCGAGATCGCGAAGCTGTTGCAAAGTGAGCAGCGAGCGAAGGATCTCAAAAAGATTGAGCCACTGCAGTTGTTCGAGTTTCCAGATGCCTTCGACAAACGGTGTGAGCCACTGTTCCGGCGAGTTCGAGAGTGCTTCATCAGAAAGGTCGGGCAGACCGGACAAATCGGGTGCGGCTCTTCGAGCCCATTGCACGCGCGCCCGAAAACGCTCAGTTTCCTTTTCCCACGGCAAGCAGTGAAGACCGGTGCGGCGTATCCCGTCTATCAATGCCCGTGATATTTCTTCTCCCTCGGGTTCCAGCGGCTGCTCATCAAGGATGACGGCCCCCAGTTTCCGGAGACGCCGGGCTTTCACTTTGGCGTCCGCGATGCTCCAGGTAACTTCTTTTTCGGTGGTAATCTCCGGTTCAAAGGCCGTCTCCAGCTCGCTCTTGGTGACCGGCGCCGCCAGATAGATCCTTGCATCACCGCCGCCGGCATCGACGTCGGCAATCGTCAAAAACTCGCTACGTGCGAGCTGACTTCCTGCCGGCAGCACTGCGACCGTTCCGCCTGACAACTGGTAGGATCCGGACCGCTCAGCTCGTCTTCGGGCAATTCGCTCGGGATAAGCAAGCGCAAGCAGAAGGCCTGTGTTAGACGTGTCGCCTCCCTCGCCCCGAATTTCCATCATCTCCATCAATCGCTTGCGCTGAGAAGCCACGCGGTCGCTCACGCCCGACGTCATTCCTTTTCCCCGCCGAAACTCTTCGATGCGCGAGGCCAGGTTTGCATCCTGATTGGGTCCGCCCCCCAGGACCTCCCGCTCTTCAAGCAATGCTGCAAGCTCGCACGCGCCCGCACCTTGTCCAAGGTCTTTGCCTCTAAGAATCATATGGGCAAGCCGCGGATGTATGGGTAAACCCGCCATCAGGCGGCCATGAGATGTCAGAACTCCATCGTCTCGTGTAGCCCCAAGATTCCGCAGTACCATTTGTGCCTGCGCCAGGTGCGCCTCCGCTGGTGGATCGAGAAACGCAAGCCCTTTGCCCGCAGGATCCCCCCATTGCGCCAGATCCAGGGCCACGTGTGCAAGATCGGACGTGCGAATTTCAGGCACCGGATATTGGGGAAGATTGGCGTGTTCACTCTCGGTCCAAAGCCGGTAGCATGTTCCCGGAGCCTGCCTCCCCGCGCGCCCGCAGCGCTGATCCGCAACCGCATGAGAAACAGGTATTGTGACAAGTCCCGACATTCCGCGTCGTGGATCAAACCGCGCGGCCCGAGCGAGTCCCGAGTCGACCACAATCCGAACCTCGTCGATCGTCAGACTTGTCTCGGCGATGCTCGTTGAAAGAATCACTTTCCGTTTTCCTGCCGGCGCGGGGCCAAGCGCCGCTTCCTGAACAGCCGGCGACAAATCGCCGTGCAGCATGTGCACAGTTATATCTTCCAGCGATTGGGACAGCAGTTTCTCCTCGACGCGCCGGATTTCGCGCATTCCCGGAAGGAAGACGAGAACATCCCCTTCTCCGGAAGCAAGTGCGCGCACGACCGCGTCGGTTACTCTCACCTCGAGCGGTTTATCCGACGTAAACCCGGCGTATTTTGTCTCCACGGGAAAAGCTCTGCCGTCGCTCTTGATGACCGGCGCATCGCCGAGCAACTTCGCGACACCCACACCATCGAGCGTTGCAGACATCACCAACACGCGCAGGTCGCTGCGCAGGTGTTTCTGCACATCAAGTGTGAACGCGAGGCCAAGATCGGCATGAATGCTCCGCTCATGAAACTCGTCGAAGATAACAAGTCCGATTCCCGGAAGTTCAGGATTTGCATGCAGCATACGCGTCAGGATCCCCTCCGTCACAACCTCCACGCGGGTCCGATTGCCGACCGCGGCATCACCGCGAATACGGTAGCCAACGGTTTGACCAACCCGCTCTGCCAGCATTTGCGACATATAGGCTGCTGCCCGTCGTGCCGCAAGACGCCGTGGCTCCAACATCACGATTTTTGCTCCCCGCAACCATGGGGAATCAAGTATCGCAAGCGGTATGCGCGTTGTCTTACCCGCGCCGGGGGGAGCGCTCAACACCGCGCACCGCGACGCTGCAAGGGCTCCGTTCAGCGCGGGGAGAAATTCTTCAACGGGGAATTGCCATATCGGTTGGTTCATATCTGTCCGAGAATATGCGAAATGATGGGAAAGTATCAAATGAGCCATCAGCGTTCAGCAGTCAGCGATCAGCCGATAGGGCTTGTCTGTTAGCTGCCAACCGCTTGCTGCCGTCTCCCGATTTGTCTTTTTGCCCGGAATTCGCCTTTTTAACCATGAGACCATCCTGATCGTATCATCCACAGTGAGAGAATCCGTGAGCGATATCTTAGAGCCGCCGGGCGAACACCATGACGATGTTGTGGCGGGTTCACAACGCGGTGATCTTGCCGCTTTTGAGCGGCTCGTCCGAACGTATCAACCGTTCGCTTTTTCTCTCGCAATGAAATTTCTCTGTGATCAAGCCGAGGCGGCAGATGTCGTTCAGGAATCGTTTATCCGGGTTTGGAAGCATATCGATCGGTACGATCCCGGCCGGAAATTTACCACGTGGCTTTACAGGATCGTTGCGAACCTTTGTATCGACCGGATCCGTTCTCTTCAGCGGAGCCAGCGGATCTTCTCGTCCCGCAATCAAGAGACAACCCTGGAGGATCTCCCGGATGAACGCAACTGGGAAACAATGCGCTCACATCAACAGCTGGCGGAGATCATCCGAACGCTTTCAAGACGGCTTTCTGAGACGCAGCGCCTCGTGTTCACCCTGCGTGATCTTGAGGATCTCAGCGTTGACGAAGTGGCCGATATCACCGGACTCTCGATTGGCAGCATAAAGACAAATTTGCACTATGCACGGAAATCCATCCGGGAAACGCTGATCCGAAAGTATGGCGTTGTGAGGAGCGACCTATGAGCTGCGAACGCTATCAACAACTTCTTCATCTTAACCGACCGGGCGAGATCTCCGCGGTGGACGCAGACGATCTCCGTCAACATCTCGCACACTGTGAGTCTTGCTCTCTCGAATGGCGCCGGGTCCAGCGTGCCGACAAGTTTCTTGAACCCCTGAGATCTTTTTCTCCGACGCCGCCCGGTCCGGAGATGCTTACGGCCGATATCATGCGGCGGGTTCGGGATACGGCATCCACAGGGTCGCAGCGGAGCATCATAGACCGTATACTGGATATATTCCTTGTTCCCGGTGTTCGGTATTCCGCGGTGGCCGCGATTTCTGTTGTGATCATGAGCCTTGTCGCGCAATCGCTCTTTCTGCTTGATGATATTTCGAGCCTGGAGAACCGGATGGTCTCTGCGTCAATCCGGCGCGCCGCAGCAGTCTATACTGCGCGCTCCGAGACGCTTCGCAGGGTTGCGGAATCAGAGCAGGCACAGCCGATCGTTCGCAACCTCCCGCTTACGGTTAACGGCGGTTACATCCGGGCGCAGGGCCGGCGAATAGACGATTTCTTGTCCGACGGCAGCCTGCGAAAACTCCCTGCAATTATTGGCTCATCGGCACTGCGTGTCGACCCGAAGACGCTGGAGAAGATTATCGGCGAGATCAGGGCAACCTTAGAGCTTACCTTTCATGCCGGATAAAAAGGAGTGTTACTATGAAAATCAATAAGGCTTCAACCTCCACGGTGATCTGCTGTCTCGGCTTCCTTTTGATCGGCGGGTGCCTGGACATCAACACGACAAGCGAAGTGAAGAGTGACGGGACTATTGTCCGCACCATTACGTTCACGGGGGATTCTTCTGAGGTCTACGCCGGAAACCTCCCCGTGGAACTTGACTCTCTCTGGAGCAAGAGTACCGTAAAAACAAGCGAGAGAAAATACACTCTCACGGCAACCCGGACATTCCGGAGCGTCGATGAGATGAATAAGACGGTGGCGGGTCGGGTCGGCAAGACCCTTCAATACAGGATCGCTTTCGACAGATCCTTCCGGTGGTTTTTTACAGTGTACCGGTACGAGGAGACAAATCTTCCGTTCGCGCAATTCACATCAATTCCGGTGACGGGTTATCTTTCTAAAGAAGAGATAGAGTGGTTCAAAACGAAAATTCTGAATGACGAGCTTGAGAAGGGAAAGATGACTCTTGAAGATAGCTTGAAGTCCGAGCAGATTAAGCCCCGCGCGGAGGAGTGGATCTCGCGGAACCGCTTTGAGCCATTTTTCCTGGCATTTCGCTCCGGGGTTGCTGCACTGAACGATCCAGCGCTCTCAACTGCCACTGTTGAATCGCTGAAAGATACGCTGTATCTGCATTCGGCAGAAGCGATCGACGCGAACAAACTCGACACGCTACACATGATTTTCAGACATGTTTTGAAAACCCCCGCGGCAGAAAAGGCATGGCAGGCCAGTGCGCCTGCCATTGACGAGATCAAGCGCAAAATGGAATTTGAACAGTCGGTCGGCTCTCATAACTACGTCACGTCTGTGATCATGCCGGGGTTGATCACGGGATCAAATGCCCGAAAGCTTGAGGCCAACAAAGCCACGTGGCAGGAGTACCTGGGATTGTCCTCGTACTTCGAATACACAATGTGGGTGGAATCGAGGCAGGTGAATTGGTGGGCGGTGATCGTCGCTGTCGTTGTCATCTTTTTGCTGGCAGCGGCCCTTGTGTTTTCTGCCCTGCGGCGGCGCCGGGCATCATGATTCTTTAGCTGTGCATCGCTCTCCCAGCACAACATCCTCGTGCTCGGTGAAAACATGTCGCGACGACCATCGAGCATCATTTTGCGTCAGATTCTTCCGTCGAGACTCCCTTGAGTTGATCTTCTTCTCATATTCCCCTATGTTCACGAGGAAATTGACCTCGCCACGAAATGTGACCCCATGACTGTTTGCGGGAGAGGAAGCCGCTGTGGAGATCGCCGTCATCATAGGTATCATCGGAATCCTGATTTTCCTTTCTCATCTTCTCTCTGAAATTTTCCGTCGCACAAAAATCCCCGATGTTCTTTCGCTGTTCCTGCTCGGCCTAGTGGTTGGGCCGGTGTTTAGACTTGTCACGCCAGCCGATTTTGGTGCGGTGGGTCCTGTTTTCACCAGTGTCACCCTCGTGATAATTCTCTTTGAGAGCGGCGTTGGCCTGCGCATAAACAACTTGCTGAAGACAATGCGCCCCTCTTTGATACTCACCGTGGTGAATTTTGTCGCGACGGTGATTCTCGTCGGCGGCACCGTATGGGCGTTTGGAGAGATTGGACTGAAACGTTCGTTCATGTTGGGTGCGATCGTCGGAGGAACCTCGTCTGCGGTCGTCATCCCGCTGGTAGCGCAGTTGAGAATCCGGGATGAGTCTAGAGCCATTTTGGTGCTTGAATCTGCCTTGAGCGATGTCCTTTGCATTGTGTTCGCACTCGCTTTTCTCGCGGCTTACAAAATCGGCGACTTGCGCGTTGGCGCATTGGTGGGTCAAATTCTTTCCTCTTTCCTGCTTGCTGGTATAATCGGTGGTGTTGCGGCTTTTCTATGGTCGATTTTGCTTAACAGAATCAGAGCTTTTAGAAATTCGCTCTTCACAACCCCTGCGTTTGTATTTGTGGTTTTTGCTTTGACGGAGGTGCTCGGATTCAGCGGCGCTATTGCCGCGTTGACCTTTGGCGTCGCTCTCGGCAACGCCGGGTTCCTGCGCTTCCCCATTCTCAAGCGGTATACGCTTCCAGAACCGCTCGCACCAAATGACACCGAGAAAGCGTTCTTCTCTGAGATCGTGTTCCTCTTCAAGACGTTTTTCTTCGTGTACATCGGACTGTCGATCCAGTTTGGCAATTTTCTCTGGTTGTGTCTGGGAGTAGATATAACGCTGTTGATTTTCATTTTGCGTATTGCTGTTGTACGCTTCTCCCTTCAGGGTGCCGCACCCCCAGCTGATCTCGCGACGATGGCGGCAATTGTACCGAAGGGCCTGGCAGCTGCTGTCCTTGCGTCTCTGGCACTTCAAGAGAATATTCCCGGGGGCGAGTTCATTCAGAACATAACCTATGTCGTGATTCTTTTCAGCATCATTGGTACATCGGCTCTCGTTTTTTTGATCGATCGCCTACCCGCGTCGAGTTTGTACATCCGTCTTGTGTCACCCACCTCTGCAGCTCAACAGGACAACATCAAAAGCTCCGACCCGGTAAGTGAGTAACATTCTCGCAATCTGAATTTCGGTTGTAGACTCTCCACGTTTGCAGCGCCGGGCGATTCTCCTTGCATATTTCCACTGAGATATGTATGGTGTAGATGGAACAAGAATCAATGTTCAATCGAATCCAACATACTATTGTTGGCCTTCTGCTGACCAGCTATCTCTTCGTTGGTGCACTTGCCCATCTTGAGCCGATGGGAAGGCTGTTCCAGTACGATTCGAAACCGCAAAAAGTCGATGAACGAAAGCCGGCAACGCCGAGTCCGGAGATGGTTTATTGGACACAGTATAAACACATACCCTCGTTCACCAAGATTGTTTCGTTCTCTCCCGCATTTGTGGCAGCGTGTGAGCCTCCTCCACTGGAGCGGTTTTTCTCCCTGCTCGCTCTCAAGAACACAGAAGCCGATCCTTTTCTTTTCACCGCTTGTACCTCTTCCCGGGCTCCACCTCTCGCTATTTTGACAGCCTGATTCAACAGTCAAGGCAACTTAGAGCACATGACGGCGCCGGTTTACGGCGTGTCTGCCATACCTTTCAGCGCGACCATTCAACGGAGTCATCAGCGGGGTGACGCCCCGTTTCTTATGCTCTGACGATCCCACGCAGGGAACCTGTCTGCAGTTGATTCGCAGGTACTATCGAGAGGAGCTTTTGTCATGAATCGCAAAAACAAACTATTTCTCTTTGCCCTTGTCTTTCCACTTACTTTTTTCATCGGCGTGATCGTGAGCCTCACTATCGGTTTGCGGGGAGACGAGAATGTTCAAATTGACTGGCTGATTGTTTTCGTTGTCGCTATTGTCACGGATTTTTTTATTACCTGGTGGCATATTCGCGACGAAGAACGCCACAAGGGCGCTTCCTAGAAGCCCCCGCGATTGTCGCTCACTGCAGGGGATCGTCTGGTCTCATTCGGTATGGCCGCACGAGTACGAACGCTTTCGGCCCACGAAAATTACTGTCGGATTCGGATCGGCTTTGATTTCCAGGTCTCTGCTGCATTGGTTCTAGGAAAACAGATAGGCATCACTTTGTTTTCATGGGGAGCTGTGCGCTCCGGTCTCGCAGCCCTTCCCTCGTCTGTCACGTGGCGACATATCTATGGGGTGAGTTGGCTTGGCGGCATTGGTTTCACAATGTCTTTGTTTATCGCCGGACTCGCGTTCGTGTCTTCGCAGCTGATGGATTTTTCTAAGATGGGCATCTATCGCAGGCTCGCTGGCAGGCGGCACAGGCGGCGTCGCCATATTGTGGGGTGCAACCCGGTCGACGCATCGCAAAAAAGCAAGACATGAGCAATAATTTGGTTATCTTCAATTGCGAATTCCTTGCCGAGCGGTTGGTGAAAGCATGTTCTTGGATTGTGAGGCCCCGCTGCGGTTTTGAGCACTCGGGCACTTGAAAGGTCACCGACAATGAAGATTACTGTTCGCCTCATTGTTTCGCTCGTTCTAGCTGCTGCTCTTGTGGCCGCCGTGTCTTCCTACATTCAGGTTGAGGAAGAGGGAGGCCGCATGACGCATGAATTGGACGTGCGGGCAGCGGTGATAGCGGATGGTCTGCAGGAATCAATCCGGGTCTTGCTCCAGGCTAATTCCCCGGTAAGACTCAAACGGCTTGTCGACCGCTTTGGGAACCGCGAACGCCTGGTTGGTATTGCGGTATTCGATAGTGGCGGTGCTAATATCGCCGTCAGTACGGGCTTCCCCCCCTCCTTTCTCGAATCAGCGGGGCCGGTTTGGGAAGCTATGGCGCGAGACGAGAAGATCTCCGCCTATGCTGCACAGGATGGCGGTCGAAAGCACTTGTATGGCGTTCCCATCCATATCGAGGGAAGGGTGCTCGGAGGACTCCTCGTATTACATGACGCCTCCTATATCGAGGCCCGGCTTGACGAGATCTGGCAGAGAAACTTCATTCGACTCCTCACGAATTCCTTCTTCATTATCCTCATCACGGTGCTTGTCGTCCGGTGGAGCATTACCGGACCCATTGCGCGCGTGGCCCAATGGATGAGGGGGCTCAGGACGGGTAGGTCCAGCCAGATTGTCTCGTTGCCGCGTGGAGATATTCTTGAACCTCTCGCGGCTGAGGTGACCCTTCTTGCCAAGAGCCTTGCTGTGGCACGCGCGGCGGCAGAGGAAGAAGCCCGTCTTCGCGTCGAGTCCGGCTCTCTCTGGACCGCCGAACGACTGAAGGAACACGTACGGCAGGAGCTCGGCGGAAAGAGTCTCTTCCTTGTGTCGAATCGGGAGCCTTATATGCACGTCCGCCAGGGCGGGATTGTTGAATGCATCGTCCCTGCCGGCGGGCTTGTGACGGCTCTCGATCCGATCCTTCAGGCCTGCGGAGGAGTCTGGATTGCTCATGGCAGCGGCGATTCTGATCGTGAAACCTGCGACATCAAGGGACGCCTCCCGGTGCCACCCGACGATCCACACTATACTCTGCGCCGTGTTTTCATTACCAAAGAAGAGGAGGAGGGGTACTATTACGGGTTTTCAAACGAGGGTCTTTGGCCGCTGTGTCATATCACCCATACGAGACCGCTGTTCCGTCTGCAGGATTGGGTAAGTTACCAGAGGGTCAACGAAGAATTCGCGGAGGTCGTTCTCGAGGAAATTGCAGACGAAGACAACCCTCTCGTGCTGGTCCAAGATTATCACTTTGCGCTCCTTCCCCTTCTTATCAAGTCAAAGAGACCCGATGCCAGAGTCGCAATCTTCTGGCACATCCCCTGGCCAAATCCGGAGGTTTTTGGAATTTGTCCATGGAAACAAGAAATCCTGCTTGGATTGCTCGGGGCCGATCTCATTGGTTTCCACATTCAGTTTCACTCGAACAATTTTCTGGAAACGGTGGATCGTTTCCTGGAATCCAAAATCAACTGGGACCAGTTCACCGTTGAACGCAAAGGCGCCACAACGGCAGTTAAACCGTTCCCCATAAGCGTCGCATTTCCCTCGCCCGATCTGGCCCTTAGCTCTACGGCCGAAAATCGACGCAAAGAGCGGGAGATGGTCACCAAAATGGTCGGTATGCCCATTCAGCACCTTGCCGTCGGTGTTGATCGAATTGACTACACCAAGGGTATCATAGAGCGGTTCAAGGCTGTGGAGAGGTTTTTGGAAAAGCACCCCGAATATATCGGACAGTTTACCTTCGCTGAGCTGGGCGCACCAAGCCGCACGCACATCAAGAGATACCACGACCTTATGGCGGAGGTCGAGGAAACTGTTGACAAGATCAACTGGCGTTATCATGTAAAAGACTGGAAGCCGATCGTTTTTCTCAAAGCCCACCATGGCCATCAGACCATCAATCCCTTCTACCGAATGGCTAACGTATGTATGGTGACATCGCTCCATGATGGAATGAATCTGGTCGCGAAGGAATTCATTGCCTCGAGAGATGATGAAGACGGTACGTTGATCCTCAGCCAGTTCACGGGAGCCTCTCGAGAGCTCCAGGATGCAATTATTGTCAATCCTTATGATGTGGAAGAAATGGCTGATGCTATCTATACGGCATTAACGATGTCTGCGGCAGAGCGCAAAGATCGAATGCAGCGGATGCGGAATGTCGTCAAAGAAAGGAATGTCTACCGGTGGGCTGGTAACATCGTCTCGACACTTTCACAGGTAAGAATTCCACGACAGACCAGCGAGCCCCTTCGGGAGGAATTGTGACTCCTCGGTATGCCTTCGACGCGACGCACGCCCTTCGCGGCTCTCTCCTGCGGAAACTTCTGCCTTGTCGCCGAATTATTTTGCTTTCCGATTTCGACGGAACTCTCGCCCCCATACGACCGACACCGGCGGAAGCCCGAATGCCCGCCAGGACGAGGAAACTCCTCTATTTGCTATCGAATCATCCAAGCATCACCGTGGGTATTGTGACGGGAAGATCGCTGCCTGATATTCGGCGAAAGGTAGGGAAGAGTCATATGCTGCTTGTTGCAAATCACGGGTTTGAGATTTTTTTCGATCGCCTGAGTTGGGTACACCCATGGGCAGAACGCGCGGTGCCTTTACTCCGCCAACTCGCGCTCAGATTGAGAAAACAATTGAGACCATTTTCCGGTGTGTTGGTTGAGAATAAGCGGTACACCCTTTCCGTCCATTACAGATCAGTCCCCAAAAGGGATGTTCGAAGGATGAGGGAAGTGGTGCTCGATTTCTTGCTCCCCTTCTGGAAGGACTTCAGAATCACCGAGGGAAAGAAAGTCGTGGAGCTGAGACCAAACGTGCCATGGGACAAAGGTACGGCGATTCAACGGGTACTGACCTTGCTCAAACGGGAGAAGCATGGATGCGTGATCTATATTGGCGACGACACAACGGATGAAGATGCTTTTGAAACCTTGCGGGGAGGCGGCATTACGGTTGTGGTGGGAAGGAAAAAGCAATCGCGCGCTGCTTACTGGGTCAGAGATCCGGCAGAGGTCTGGGAATTCCTCGCCGCTCTTGCCATCACACTGGCTGAAAGGAGCAAGCCATGACTCTTCAGGCCAAAGAGCCGTTTCACTTCTACACCAGGCAGACACTCACTTACTTAACGGGCCGACGTGCATCGACGCTCGGCGAACTCCTGAGCGGTATCAAGGAAGCCTCCGAGGCATCCATCTACCATCACACACACCATTTTCTTGCCCAGCATGAGTTTCTTTCCCCGGAGCCCCCAAACGACTTTGCCTACTGGATCACGAATATCTTGCAGGACCGGCTCCTTGGCGAGGAGGTCGCAAGCATCGACCTGCGGGAATACGCTTCGCTGGAAGCGATTCGTTCGGCGACCGTTGATGTCATCGAGCGGGGTCAGCCAAGTGCCGGCAAGCGGCTGGATCGTCATGCGCCCGCGGGCGAAGAATTCCATTTCATGGAGGCAAAATCATTCGTCTTCCCCACCAGGCACGTTGCCCGAAGCCTCGAAGAGTTCAGAGACTGTCTTCAGCAGGTTTCCATCTTCTCGATCTATTTTCATGTGTTTGAAGCAAGACTACGCGAGGGGAACTCTGATTTCTCTCTCTGGCTCTCCACCTCACTTCAGGAAGAAGAACTGGCAAAGGAGTTCCTGCAATTCGATCCTTACACGCAGACGCTGGAGAACCTCAGGCTTACACTCATTCGTCTCGTCGAAGCGCGTCTTCAGAAAGGATAACGCATGGCACACCTGAACGATTACAGAGAATTTGCAGGCGCTGACGTCATCGACGAACTCGCGCTGAGTGCAGAACGCCTGTCGGGCGTGTCCATCCAAAACATCAACTCCACCGCTGTCGGGGGCGGGGTCGCTGAAATCCTGATGCGCATGGTTCCCTTGCTGCAAGAACTGGGTGTGAACGCTCTCTGGGATGTTATCAAGGGCGGTGAACAGTTCTTCGAAGTTACGAAGAAAATGCACAATGCCCTTCACGGGCAGCCGGTTCAGTTCTCACAGGACGAGATTGATCTTTTCCTTGCCACAAACGAAACCAACGCGCGCGAACTGAATCTTCACGGCGATATCATCTTTATTCACGATCCGCAACCATGTGCGCTTATCCAGAGGAAGTCCGAGCTTGGAAACAAGTGGCTCTGGCGATGTCATATCGACTTCTCGCGCCCCGACCCATTCACCTGGGAATTTCTCAAGACCTACATCGAGCAGTACGATGCGAGCGTGTTTTCGGCCCCGTCGTTTGCCCGGCAGTTGAGCATTCCGCAGGTGCTCATCTCTCCATCCATTGATCCCCTGAGCGACAAAAACAAAGAGCTTCCTCAAGAAGTAATAGACTCGGTCCTGCAACGGTTCAAGATCGATCCTGAACGACCCATGGTAACACAGATTTCCCGCTTCGACTATCTCAAAGACCCTGTTGGCGTCGTTCAGGTGTTCCGAAAGATTCAGAAGTATATCGATTGCCAGCTCGTCCTTGCGGGCGGGGGAGCGGTTGACGATCCCGAGGGGGCGAAGGTTCTGGCGGAGGTTCAGGAGGCCGTCAACAATGACCCGGACATTTTCCTCCTGCTCTTGCCGCCGGCAAGTGATATCGAAATCAATGCCCTGCAGCGTGCGTCGACCGTTGTGCTGCAGAAGTCTCTCCGCGAAGGATTTGGTTTGACGGTCGCGGAGGCGCTCTGGAAGGGAAAGCCCGTCATTGCCGGAGCGGTGGGCGGAATTCCGCTGCAAATCGTGCACAAATACTCCGGACTTCTCTCTCACACGGTCGAAGGCACCGCCTTCGCTCTCAAACAGCTGTTACAAAATCCGTCCTACGCCAACAATCTTGGAAAGAACGGACGCGAACACGTGAGAAGAAATTTCCTCATCACCCGCCATCTTCGGGATTACCTGCTTCTCTTTCATTCTCTGCGGCACCCGAAAGAAAGTATGGTGTACCTGTAGGGCGGCGCGCCGATCGGAGGCGTTATGAAACGGGCGACGAAGACACCTGTTGATCTGGTTGGATTTCTTTCCTTGAACCGGAAGCGGCTCTCACCGCTCCTCGTGTTGTCACATGATTACCCCGATCCTGATGCCCTGGCGAGCGCCTATGCTCTGTGGTATCTTGCGCAGCACGTGTCCGGCATTCGGACGAGGATTGTCTACCGCGGCGTCATCGGCAGAGAAGAGAACAAAGAGATGGTCCGCGTGCTCAATATTCCCGTTCATCGGCTCCGCGATGATGATTTTGAATCCTTCCGCTCGGTCGCGCTTGTCGACACGGAGCCTTCGTTCGACAACAATCCGTTTCCGCCGCGCAGAAGAGCCGCCATTGTTGTCGATCAGCATGATGCCGGCGGAAAGCCGAAGGCAGATTTTGCTCTCGTGAATGTTACGGCGGGAGCAACCTCCGTACTGCTTGCCCGCGAATTCCTCGCAAATGACATTGAAATCCCCCGGAATATTGCGACCGCCCTCGTCTATGGAATACTCACCGACACACTGAACCTGCACAGGGCGGGGCAATCGGAAGCACAAGAAATGTACATGGCGCTGCTGCCAAAATGCGACCTCAAGATGCTGGCACTCATCCAGAATCCTTCCCGGCCGGAGGAGTTCTTCAATACGTTCGCAAGAGGCCTTCTGCGGGCAACCATCCGCGACCGCCTCATTGTCTCACATCTTGGCGACGTTGAAAGTCCTGAATTCACTTCGCAGATGGCAGACTTCCTCCTGGCATGCCGCGGCATGGAGTGGTCGTTCTGTACGGGCCGCGTCGGCACGAACCTCCACGTTTCTCTGCGCGCTGCAACGTCTCCGCCGCGGGTCGTCTCTATTTTGCGATCGGTCCTGCATCGAATCGGCCGGGGGGGCGGACACGGACATATCGCCGGCGGGAAGCTCGTTGTCCGCGCACCTCTGGGCAGTAACAAGTGGAATGCTCTTGAACTTTTGCTCACTTCCCGGTTGGTAAAGAGCCTCCGGTTGCCGGCTCGCAGCCTCTTCCGACCGCTTGTACGCCTTGATCATTCTCACATGGGGGGTAATTGACAGATGACGGTTTTCTCGGTGATCGAAGAAATTGGAATATCAGGCTTCATCGACATCGCGGTTCTCACGGTTCTGATCTATTCTATCCTGGTCTGGTTCAAGCGTACTCGGACCGCGTTTGTCGTGAAGGGCATGCTCATCATGGGCGGTGCGTATCTGCTTGCACGACAGCTTGGTCTTGAGTTGACAACAACGCTCTTTCAGGGATTTTTCGCGATTTTCCTCATTGCGATCGTGGTCTTCTTCCAGGAAGAGATCAAGCACTTCTTTGAGCAGATCGCGAGCCGCAGCTCATTGTGGGGGGCGCGAGGCAAGACTGTTGTTGAATCACGGAGAGGAACCATCGACGCAATCGTAAACGCGGTGAAGTCGCTGGTGCGCGAGCGTTGGGGCGGGTTGATCGCCATCCGCGGAAAAGATCCGATTGTGCGTCATCTCGATGGCGGGTTTGACCTCGATGGCCTGGTCAGCGAGCCGCTCCTCAGAAGCCTGTTCGATCCACACACGCCGGGACACGACGGGGCTTTGATTATTCGTGATGACCGGGTAACCGCATATTCCTGTCATCTTCCTCTGTCGAAAAGTGTAGGGAAGC
>Ga0209211_10004819_pt1 | contig 20654 bp, 22 predicted proteins | sample RifGroA2_FD_183992 | JGI IMG/M metagenome (GOLD analysis project Ga0209211, IMG submission 183992) | Groundwater microbial communities from Rifle, Colorado, USA - Groundwater A2 (SPAdes) (version 2) | ecosystem: Environmental > Aquatic > Deep subsurface > Groundwater | place: Rifle, Colorado...
ATGGGACTTAATATAATCAATGCGAGAAAAATAATCTATTATTGGGCATCTTCAAGGAACCTGGCAAAAGACATAGTTTATTCAACAAGAGTTGAAAAAAATGTTAAAGACATTGAAAAGCGTATGCCAGACACGGCAGTCTTCACAGCTTACTCTGCCTATGCGCTAAAATACAGGGAAGCTCCTGCAGACTATTCGGAAGTATATGTTTACTGTGATGACCTGGACGAGATAAAAAAAAGATTTCCTTCAAACAGGAACAGGCCAAATCTATTCGTGCTCAAAAAAGACAGGAGCATTGACAAATACGGCAAAATAGCGACAACTGCAAATATCTTTGTTGACCTCTGGAACCTGGGAGAATGGTACGCTGCAGAATTCATAAAGGAATTGGAAAAAAAATGGAATATTGGAACACAGAAATAACTGAAAAAAGCTGGGAATTGCTGCAGAAAATAAAGGGCGACATAGATTTTGTCCTTATTGGCGGCTGGGCAGCGTATCTCTGGGCGAAATCGCACAAGTCAAAAGATATAGATATTGTAATAAATTTCAATGAGCTAAACAAATTAAAGTCAAAATACAACCTGACAAAAAATGATAATTTGAGGAAATATCAGGTTAAGATTGATGACATTGATATTGATATATATGTTCCTTTTTATTCAAAGCTTCCTCTGATTACCAATCTAAAGAACAATATTTCACAGATTGAAGGTTTCAATGTTGTCAGGCCAGAGGTCTTGATAGTTCTGAAACAGGCTGCGGAAATTGACAGGAGCAGCAGCGAAAAGGGATTAAAAGACAGGATTGACCTGATGGATCTGCTGCTGAACTGTGATATTGATTTCAAGTACTACAATGACCTCATCAAAAAAGATGAGCCAAAAAAGTTTAAAACCCATCTTATAGGCTTAATCACAAAGTTTAGGGAAACAAAATACTTGAATTTGACTCCAAGAGAGCTAAAAATTGAAAAGGAGAAATTGCTAAAAAAATTAAGAAATTCAAAATGATTCTTATGAAAACTGCGCTTATTTTTCTGTGGGTTTATGCTGCAATGATTGCAGCTTCCTTCTGGGAAGCCTATGTCGAAGGAAAACGGGCCTGGGATAAGGGAAAACTTGGCTGGAAGATTCGCTACAAAAATATCGTCATATTAACGGCATATCATTTCTGGCTTTTCTTTGTGTCATACCCCCTTCTCATTTTCCTGCCATTGGCAATTTTTGGATTTGAACGGGAGCTGTTTGGAATACTCCTGAGCGCTTATTCATCCGGTTTGGTTATTGAGGATTTCTTCTGGTTTGTTGTAAATCCCGTTTTTGGCTTCAAGAACTGGAATTCCAGACACGTGAAATGGTATCCTTGGGTGAATCTTGGATTTATGGAGATCCCGCTATACTATACATTTGGGATTTTGATTGCAATATTGTCATGGTATTTTCTTTGGAGATAGGGCAATCCTGCAAAATCAAGTGAACAAACAAAAAACATGGGATTTTCTTTTTCGCTTCCTCTCCGAAAGGACAAGCCAGCCTAAGAGGCTTTTAAAAATAAAAAAATCACGGCTTCCTTTCAGAAAGCTTCGCCAGAAAAGGAATCCGCAGAACATTTTGCACAATGCTGCCAGGAGAGCTAGTGTGGCAGCCTGTGCGAGGTTTGATTTGCCACCGAGCTTGGCAGTTGACATGAGCAATGGCTGCGAGGGCCTGCGACATTGGGCCCGAGCGTAAATCTGATAGTCACGAAGTGATGTAATTATATTAAAGAGTTCAAATACTCAATTTATCCTTTTCCCATCTATCTTACTTTGCGGACAATCCAAACTTTTTTATAGGTTCGCTGAGTGATTTCCCCTATGAAAAATGTAAAGACCGTGCTTAATGAAGTCCTGAAGGAAATTGAGCCAGATGAGAAGTACCAGAAAGAGATGTTCAAAAGGATAAATGAGATTATCATCAAGATAAACAGAGGATTAAAAGATGCAAATGCAGTTTTGGGCGGCTCTGGCGCAAAAGGAACCTGGCTGAAAACTTTTGACGCAGATATCTTTGTGCTTTTTGATTACAGGAAATACAATAGCAGAAGCCAGGAATTGTCTGATATTTTGGAGATTATACTGAAGAAAAATTTCAATGGATTAAGAAAGCTCCATGGCTCCAGGGATTATTTCCAGCTTAAGCATGGGAATTTCACATTTGAAATTGTCCCAATCTTAAAAATAACGAAGGCAGAGCAAGCTAAGAACATAACTGATGTTTCCCCTTTGCACAGCAGATGGGTATTAAGGCATAAAAAATTAGCCAGCGAAATGAAGCTAGCAAAGCAGTTCTGCAAAGCCAATAATTTGTATGGGGCAGAAAGCCACTTAAGGGGATTTTCCGGTTATGTATGCGAAATTCTTTCTGTTCATTACGGCTCATTCATCAATATCTTGAAAAATGCAGCAAAATGGCAGGAAAAAACACTCATAGACGTTGAAAAATACTACAGGCGGCAGGATGTCTTTAAAATAATCAACACATCAAAATTAGCATCTCCGCTGATAGTGATTGACCCTGTGCAGAAAGACAGGAACGCTGCGGCGGCATTGAGCCTTGAGAAATTCAGCGATTTCAAGGTGGCGGCAGCAAAATTTCTGAGAAAGCCTTCAAAGGATTTTTTCAGGCCAAAGAGGCTGATGGATAAATTCCTTAAAGGCAAAATTGGAAATAGAAATCTGATTATGGTAAAATTAAGCGCCCTTGACGGAAAATCGGATATTGCAGGCTCAAAAATAGTCAAGGCCTATGAATTTTTCATCCGAGAGCTTGAAAAAAATGAATTTAAAATAATAAAAAAAGGGCTCGAATTCCAGGACAGCGCGGCAACTGCCTGCTTCCTTTTTGGCAAAAAAGGGCTTGAAAAAACAAGATTAGTTGAAGGCCCTCCTCTAAAGCTGAGCCAGCACGTGCTGAACTTCAAGAAACTTCACAAGAAGACATTCAAAAAGAATGGAAAGATTATTGCACTTGAGAAAAGGAAATTCACGAAAGCAGAGGAGCTTCTGAAAAAAATTTCAAAAGAAAATTATGTTAAGGAAAGGTGTAAATCCGTCAAAATCAAGGCCATCTAAAATGCAGGCAATAATTCTCGCGGCAGGAAAATCAACAAGAACGTATCCTTTGACTCTGACAAGGCCAAAAACTTTGCTCAAGACAGCAAACAAAACTATCATTGAGCATAATCTTGAAAGCATGGCAGACTTTGTGGAAGAGGTAATCATTGTTGTCGGTTACAAAAAAGAGATGATAATGGATTTTCTCGGAAATAAATTCAGGAAAATCAGGATAAAGTATGTTGTGCAAAAAGAGCAGCTTGGGACAAGCCATGCGCTCCTAATGGCTGAAAAGCTCATAAAAGGAAGATTCCTTCTGATGAATGGCGATGATGTTTTTCCAAAAAACGGGATAAGGGAATGCGTAAAAAAACGGAATGCTATCTTGACTGCGAAAGTGAAGAATCCGGAAAATTTCGGCGTGATTGTTGCAAAAAACGGCATAATAGCTGATTTTGTTGAGAAGCCAAAGGAATTTGTTTCAGACCTGGTAAATGCTGGATTATATGTTCTTGACGAAAATATTTTCTCCTGCATCAGGAATACAAAGATATCAGAAAGAGGCGAGTTAGAGCTTCCTGATGCGATAAAGCTTCTTTCAAAAAGTGAGAAAATCCATTGCATAAAAACAAGGGACTGGCTTCCGATTGGCTATCCCTGGGACTTATTGTATGCTGACTTAAAGCTCAGAAAATGGAAAAATTCCATCGGGAAAAATTCTAAAATTACCGGAAAAGCCGTTAATTCTTCTGTTGGAAACGATTGCACGATAAAAGGGACTGTAAAAGATTCCATTATAATGGACAACTCAATCGTTGAAAAAGATTCCATTGTCGAGCATTCTGTAATTGGAGAAAATGTTCATTTCAGCGGTACAGCAAAATCAGGAAAGAATATTGAATTAAGTGTAAATGGCAAATCAATAAGAGTTCCTGTAATTGGGGCAATTATTGGTGACAACTGCAAAATCAGAAACGTGGAGATAAAGCAAGGATGTAGGATCAATCCAGGAAAAATAATTGCAGACAAAAAAATTGAAAGGGATGTTAAATGATTGTCGAGGCAATTGTCGGATATATCACAAAAGGAATTGAAATTGGAGGATATTTTGGAATTTTTATCCTGATGTCTCTTGAAAGCATGATTGCTCCTGTTCCGAGCGAGATTGTGATGCCATTTGCCGGCTATCTTGTTGCGCAGGGCAAATTCAGCTTTTGGGGTGCGCTTCTTGCAAGCTCCATTGGCTCAATTGCCGGATCCCTGATTTCATATTACATGGGAGTGTATCTCGGAAGGCCGGCAATACTCAAGTTTGGAAAATACCTTCTCTTGAATGAAGAGCATCTTGAATGGACTGAAAAATGGTTCAAAAATCTGGGAGAAAAGACAATATTGATAAGCAGATTTATTCCAGTTGTGAGGCACCTCATTTCAATTCCGGCAGGGATTGCCGGGATGAACATTCCGAAGTTTGCCATATTCACTGCAATAGGCGCAACCATATGGAATTTCATTTTACTGTATGCGGGATTCAGGCTTGGCTCGCACTGGGAACTGATACACAAGTACTCAAGCCAGCTTGACATACTGTTCATAATAGGAATTGCCATGTTTATGGGCTATTTCATCTGGAAAAGCTATAAAAAGAAGAAGGCAAAAATATAATCATGGAAAAAAAGGAGTTTGCAATAATTTGCATTGTGGCACTCTTGCTGATGGGAGCATCTTATGAAATTGACAACCAGATAAACTCCAGAGTTCAGCTTAATAGAAATGCTGCTTTGGATATTTTTTTCAGCATAATAACCAATGTCTTCCTTGTTGGGGCGATTTTTGTCCTAGCCCCGCTTGCTTTCATTTACTACAAAAAAAGAAAGATTGAGGTCTCTTATTTCTTGTCGCTGGCTTTTTCGCTTTCAATTAACCTTGTCATTAAACTGATGACGCATAGGGGTAGGCCGAATGGAATCATTGAATACAGCTTTCTGGACATCATTGACTATTCATTTCCAAGCTCGCATACGATGATTGCTTTTGCGATGCTTCCTGTGAACTTCAGGAATTTTCCAAGGCAGAAATATTATTTTTTGGCGTATGCAATTCTGGTTGGGGCAAGCAGGATTTATCTTGGAGTCCATTACTTAAGCGATGTCGTTTCAGGAGCATTCTTTGGATTGGTCATCGGATATGTGATTATGCTTGCAAGCAAAAAAAAGAAAAATGGTAAATAAAGATTTTGAGCTGGGAAGGCAGGCATTTCATCTTGCATTCGGCGTTGCCATAGCAATGCTGCTGAAATTCATGCTCATTGATGAAAAAATCATTTTATTGGCAATAATTCTTGGTTTGGTAATTTCATACATAAGCCGAACAAGAAAAATTCCCATAATTTACCATTTCCTGGAAAGATTCGAAAGAAAAGAGGACATAAAGGTTTTCCCGGGAAAGGGTATCTTATCGTATCTGATCGGAATATTTATTGTATTGATATTGGGATTTTCAATGGAAATTGTCCTTGCATCAATCCTTATTCTTGCTTTTGGAGATTCTGTTTCCCATGTTTTCGGGCTGCATTACGGGAAAACAAAGACCTCCTTGTCCAACAAGAAGTTCATTGAAGGAGCTCTTGCTGGTTTCGCAGCTGCTTTTATTGGAGCAAAATTATTCCTTCCATGGCACGAGGCTTTCTTCGCATCACTTGCTGCGATGATTGCAGAAACAACAGGGATAAAACTGGGCTCAAGGCAAATAGATGACAATCTTTTCATTCCGCTAATTGCTGCTTCTGCTGTCTGGCTCTTGAGGATTTTCTGAAAAAAGGAACAATTAAATATAAGTTCTTAAGTGTGGACAACCAGTGGGTTAAGAATTTATTTTGATAAGAAATATGCAAATAAATGTTGGGTTATTACCGCAAAAAAAAATTCTTGTAATAGGTCGTTTAATCTCTGCCAGAACCAGCGCTTAGATAAAATTATAAAATTAATTCCATCGTCAGGATTAAATGAAATGACTTGAAAGTAGTGACAAGAGAAAGGTTTAAATAAAAATGTTAAAACCGATACAATAGGATTAAACATGACAGAACCAACTCCAAACTTAGGCAGTACAGTTCAACAGATTTATTGGAGGAATATGTTTACAGGTTCTTCTCCAGCAATGCAGAGAGTTTATGATTCAATAGAAGAAGTTGGAGATACCGCTGCTACTGTTTTAATTCGAGGCGAAACTGGAACCGGGAAAGAGTTAGTTGCTCGCGCAATACATGAGGTGAGCAGAAGACGTGGAGCTTACCTTCCTATGAATTGTGCAGGCATCCCTTCTGAACTATTAGAAAGTGAGCTATTTGGCTATAAGAAAGGAGCCTTTACAGGCGCTTACAAAGATAAACCTGGATTATTCGAACATGCAAACCAAGGCACTTTGCTTCTTGACGAGATAGGAGAAATGCCAATGACACTTCAAGCCAAAATATTAAGAGTGCTTCAAGAAAAAAAGGTAACACGTGTTGGCGACCACGAACTTATACCAGTAGATGTTAGGATAGTTGCAGCCACTAATGTAGATTTGGAAACAGCAATTAAAGAAGGGAAATTCAGAAAAGATTTGTTTTATAGATTAAATGTATACCCTATATATCTACCATCTCTTCAAGAGAGAAAAGAGGATATACCGGCACTTGTCGGACATTTTTTATCCAAATATTCCAGAGAGTATGGAATACAAGAATTATGGATATCACCTGAAGCTGTCGATATTTTATATCGATACGACTGGTCTGGAAATGTAAGAGAGTTAGAAAACATAATGGAAAGAATTGTTATATCAAAGAAGAAAAAACCAGAAATAATTACAGAAAAAGAAGTTGGAAAAATTATACCAAGTAATGAAAGAGGTTTATCTGAAGTAAAAAATGATATAATTAACCCTTATGAAGGAAAAACTTTGGATGAAATACGGAAAGACGCGGTATTTTATGCATTACGAAGATACGATTATATTAGAAGCAGAGCCGCTAGATATCTTGGAATTGATATAAAGACGATCAATAAATACGTTAAAGAATATAAAATAGAAGTTCCAAGTCACCAAATACCAGGCGCTGCTGTGGATGAAAAACCAATAACATCTTTAAGAAGTACAGAAGAGGATGCTATTAAAAACGCATTGGAATCGACTTTGGGCAATAAAACACGTGCCGCAAAACTTCTTGGGATGAGTGTAAGAAATCTAAATAACAGGCTTAGAGCTTATGAAGAAAGAAAGACTGTACGATAAGAACCACGTACAAAAATACAGCCGAGCTTGTCAATAACCAGAGCATAACGAGATTCAAGACAGAGCCAAATTCCATCAATACGTTTATAAATCACTCTTTCTTCTCTTCAAAGTTTAAAAAATGAACGACGAGAAATTCAGGAAAAAATTGCTGGAAAAGAATCCATTCCCTGACATTTTGGGGCAGGAAAGGCAGAAGAAATCCATAAGCGGGGCTTTGCTGACAGAGAGGCACGTCATCATAGTTGGACCTCCTGGAATCGGAAAAACGACTTTGGCAAAGAACATTGCAAAGCTTCTTCCGGAGCTGGAAGTTAATGAAGACTGCATTTACAATTGCACTCCTGATAAATCGGTTTGCCCTTCCTGCAGGCAAAGGACCAAGCACAAAACAAGGAAGATTGAAGGCGCAAAGCGTTTCATAAGAGTGCAGGGAAGCCCTGACTTGAATGTGGAAGATTTGCTGGGAGATATAGACCCAATTAAGGCCTTAAAGTACGGCCCATTAAGCCTGGAAGCATTCACGCCTGGAAAAATATTCAAAGCAAACAACGGAATTCTTTTTTTTGATGAACTGAACAGGTGCCCTGAGAAGCTGCAGAATTCCCTGCTGCAGGCTTTAGAGGAAAGAAAAGCAACCATTGGCTCTTATGATGTTGATTTTGACATTGACTTCATCTTCATTGGCACAATGAACCCTGAAGATTCTTCAACTGAAAAATTGAGCGATGTCCTTCTTGATAGGTTTGATGTGGTCTACATGAATTATCCGGAAACTCTTGACATTGAAAAGGAAATTGTCAAGACAAAAGGGAAAAGAATTGCAAATATAAGCGAAGAATTAATTGACTTGATTGTTTATTTTATCAGGATATTAAGGGCAGATGAAAAGCTCGAGAAAAAGCCGAGCGTAAGAGCCTCTCTTGGATTGTATGAAAGATCGCAGTCAAATGCTGTCCTAAACGGAAGAAAAAATGTCGAGTTCAGTGACATAAAGGAGGTTGTTGTTTCAGTTTTGTCGCACAGAATAAGGCTGAAGCCGTCTGTGAGATATTTGGAAACTGTGGAAGACTACCTTAAGGAAAAATTCAGGGAAAATATTGAAACAGCAAAATGGCAAAACAAGCTTGACCAGGAGCAGGAACTCGAATCCGGTGATTTACGGTAGCGAGCCTGTTGAAGTAAAACAATTTTCCCAGGCTGAACAATTGCAGGGAAAACTCTCATTCCAGCATCTGGAAGACAAATTGATGCATTCTGTCCTGAAAAATGACAAGAAAGTCATTGATTCCGGCAAGCTTATCAGCGACGTAATAAACCAGGGCATCAGCTCATTTTCTCCTGACATGATGTTTGAGCAGCTTGTGCAGAACTACAGGCTCGCAAAGCAGATTTACGGTGAGTCAATCATAAGGCTGGTTTCAGGATATGAGCCGGATTATGTGAAAAAAAACATTGGCATTCCTGAATTCCAGAAAGAGCTGAAGCAAAAAATCCAGGAAAAAATACAGGAGCTTAAGGATGAAGGGTTCCTTTCAAATGATAATTCTGTTTCTGAAAAAGGAGTGGAGCTTGCATCACTTGTCCTTTATTATGAGGAGCTTGACAAAATAACTCCAAAAGGGATTACAGGCGAAAAAATAAGCAAGAAATCTTTCATTTATGGGGATAAGGAATCCTCGCGGCAATATAAAAAAGGCGACAGGTACAGGGACATTGCGCTGAAAAAATCAATCAAGCTGGCCATAAGAAGAAACCACCTCGAATTAGGAGAAAAAGATTTGCAGGTCTTTGAAAAGCAGGCAAAAGGCCAGACCTACATAATTTACGCGCTTGATGCTTCTGGTTCTATGAAAGGAAAGAAAATAGAGGCGTGCAAGAAGGCAGGAATTGCACTTGCCTACAAGGCCATTTCAGAGAAAGACAAAGTCGGCTTAATTGTTTTTGGCTCTGACATCAAGGAAATTATTGAGCCGACAAGCGATTTTACAAGATTCATAAAAGAGATAACAAGAATAAAGGCGACGAAAGAAACAGACTTGGTTTCAACCTTGAAAAAGTCTGTTGAGCTTTTTCCAAATGATAAGGTAACCAAGCATCTTATCCTGATTACAGACGCATTGCCGACGAAAGGCGAGGAGCCTGAGCAGAAAAGCCTTGAAGAAGCTGCAATAGTTGGAAGCAGCGGAATAACAATTTCATTGATTGGGATAAATCTTGACGAAAAGGGAAGAAAATTTGCAGAGAAGCTTGTTCAGGTTGGAAACGGAAAATTATATGTCGCAAAAAAACTTGAGGATATTGACCAGATTGTGATACAGGATTATTACTCAATCTAATCGTATGCCGCGCAATTCCAAATTTTTAAGTGCTTTGTCCAAACTTGGACTCCCTCTGTTTCTTCTGTCTAGCTCTTCCTTTTTCCAAACTTCGAAAAAATTATTACCATATGCCAGCAGGACAACTTGAGATCCGCTTTCTATACCCAAATAGCTCTTGATATCCGGCGGTATTCCAAGCTTCTTGCTTTGCCCATTTACAATTAGTTCAAGGGGAATTGCAATTCCGGAAGAATTTTGCGAATGTATATCTACCCATCTATCGTCATCACAAATCATTTTGGTTGCGTATAAAGGACCAGCTGCATTATGATATGAAGAATCGGCAGGAAGCCTAATTTGATTGCCTTCCATTTTTGATATTCTCGTTCCTCTGTATATTGGCTCATTATCCATAATCAAAATATCAGTATTTTGGATTTATAAATGTTTCTATTTTTAACTATTTATAAGTAATAACAATTATCTTTAAATACCTGAATTGATTCCCAACAAAAATGAAAATACTCGCATTCACTGATACGCACGGTTCAGCAATTGCCCTTAGAAGAATTGAAAGGCTTTGCAGGGCAAAGAACCCTGACATAATTATATGCTGCGGCGATGTTTCTGTTTTTGAGCACGGGATTGTCGGCACATTCAGGGCATTGAATAATCTGGATAAGCCTGTGGTAATGGTCCACGGCAACCACGAGAGTGAAGGAACATTTGAAAAATACTCAAGAATCCTGAAAAATCTGAATTTCATCCACAAGAAGCATTTGGTTGTCGATGATTATCTTTTCCTTGGCTATGGCGGAGACGGATTTTCTATCGTTGACAGGAAATTTGAAAAGCTGGTCAAGGATTTTGAAAAGACCATTAAGGAAAACAAAGGCAAGAAGGTTATTTTGGTGACACATGGCCCTCCTCACAAGACAAGGCTTGACAAGCTTGTTTCAACTCATTGTGGAAGCAAGTCAATTAGGAATTTCATCGATAGAAACAAAATCGATTTCCATTTTTGCGGCCACATTCATGAAAATTCCGGGAAGGAAGACAAAATCAAGAATACCAAGGTAATCAATCCAGGGCCGTTTGGGAAAGTTGTGAATGTATAACTTCTGTTGATAGGTGCTATAACAATCTTCTATCCAAAAATCCTCAATAAGTCTTAAAAATTTTTGTTTTAAATGACTGAATAACACTTTTTTGACCGATTATAGTCAAAAAAGGTTTTGTAATATATAAAAAACACATAAATAAAAATAAGTGTATAAGATACATGGCTAAGAGGAAATTTTTTATATGTCCCTAAGATGACTATGGTAAATATTGCGGTCATCACCTGCTCCAAAATAAAGTCACTGGGATGAAGCGGGTTTATTGCAGTGATAGCTAAAAATACAATATAAGCGACAAAGAGCCATTTGGGATAATTCTTGTTTTGAAACCAAGTCATAGTATACTTCTTATATGTTTTGTTTAAATAATTGTTGAATTTGTAATCCCGATCTGATGGATTATGCCACAAAAATACCGTTAAATTTATGTGACCAATTAAAATTTTTGTTTATAGCTAATATTTTTACATTACCCAGTCTTTGTCTTTTTTCTTGATTGAATTTAAGAAAACTTTCCTGACCAGTAGATGTAATTAGGAACAATCTAAGATTTTGAAGTTGACCCAATTTTCTGCAATAGTCATAATGGAAGTTTTTTCTCAAATTTTTTTCAAAATCTTTGCTAAAATTTAGTAGTAAGCTGTCCTTAAGAATGTTGTTAAGCTCCAAGTAAACAACATAAGAAATCTTTCCAGATTTATATTTTTCTGGAGCAAGCATAAAAAGGTTAGCTTCGATTTTATATTTTCTAAATAATTTATCAAAAATCCGATTGACATGCTCTTCATTAATCTTTTCACCGAATAAATCAGAAGTATTACCTTCTTTGCCCACAAATTCTACCAAAGGTGCAGAATTGTAAAAGCCTTTCACTCTTATCAAATCATTGAGTTTATACCTATAGAGACCTCCACTCGTAGTTATAATAACCGAATATACTTTATCCATTTCTAATTCATGTGCAAGCTTAATTTTCTTATTTACCTTGTCTATAAATTCAAAAAAATGAGAATTTATTGAAAGTACAGGAAACTGAAGACCAAATCGTGGCAAAGACACAAATCCTTCTGTAGCAATTAACCCCTTACCCTGAATTTCGACATTTGGGAAATACTTCTTTATTTCGCTTAAATAATAAGCAGAATTCCCAGAATCCCAGCAGCTTATCAAAGAAAGATTAGGCCATATTTGCTCATAAATTGATTCTCTTTTTTGCTTAACAATGTTTCGTTTATTAAATATATCTCTTAATTCATCTGCTCTTTTTTTATCTCTGCTTAACTTTATGAGAAGTACTCTCCGAAGTTTAGTATCAAGTTTTATTTTATAGCTGACCTTACCAGTTTCAATGTCTAATATTAAATCGTCTATGCCACTTTCTAAATTATTTAGAAAAAAGTTAATGTAAGTTGGGTTCCAAATTGAAATAAAGCTAATGTGTTTATTCTTTAGTAAAAACAGTAAAGTTACATATCGAAAAGAATCTATATCTTTAATATTCTTTACTTCATTTGGAACTGCTAAAGTTGCAGTAATTAAGAATTTTTGAAGAAATCCAAAATAAGATGTGTCATCATCAAACCCGATTGGAATTTTGCTTTTTTTGAGCATTGTTTTATTGTTCAGAGGGGTTATTGACCAATAAGAATTGCCTGTCAATATCTTATACTTTTTAGTATAAATGTCAAATATCCATGGTCCGATTCCTTTCTGGAATTCTTTTTTCAGGCTTTCTGTGTAGGGTATAAGTTTTGAGGGGGCTGTTGACCCACTTGTAGGTTCAAGTAATTTTACATCCTCTTTTGTCAATACATTTTGATTAGCGTCACAAATTAATCTTATATAGTTTTGATAGTCATCATAGTTAGTGATTGAAACATTTCTCTGAAAGTCCCTAATCTCACTTATGGAAGAAAATTGGTGATTTATTCCAAATTTTGTTTCTTTGTTTTTATTAATGATTCTTAGCAATAATTTCCTTTGGACTCTTTCTACATTTGATAAAGAATATCTAAATATCAATTCATATTTAATATACGATGCTATTAATAGGGAATTTAAGACAAAATAGTACAGTTTTTTAAGCATAATCTTAGATTCAATTCAGACTATATAATTATTTCTTTGCCGCATGTTTGGTTTTATATAATAGAAAAACAAAAGCTAAACCTGTAAAAATGACTACAAACATAAGCCCATAAGTCTGAGCGGGTTTATTGGCAGATTCTTGAAAACCTTGAAATATAATAGAAAGGTACTGGAGTAATCTAAAAAATAGTACTACCAGTCCTGCATAAATAATTGGACGAAATCTTTTTGGATCATAAGCTGCAATTCCCATCATAACACCAAAAACAGTAAGGTAGGCTGCTAATGGTCTAATTAAAGATAATATTTGAGGAGTAATGGTTAATGATAAGTTAAATATCGAACTAGCGATGTATCCTAATTCTTTTCCATAAATCAATCCTATTATTCCAAGAAACACATGATAAAGGCACATATCCCACAGGAGTAATTTTAAAATCTGGTTATAATAATCAATCTGTGTTCTATTTTTGTTGTTAGACATTTTACGGTAATAAATTAATCCCTAAACTAAGTTTTAATATTAAAAAAATGAAAACATATAGATTATGTAATACTACTGCAGTCATAAACCACACAGTTGCTGTTCCTAGCCCCTCACTCTTAAAAATTGAGTAAAGAATCAATAGACTGAAAGCAACTAACACTTGCCATAAATCCAACAGTTTTACAAATGGTACAAGAATTAACATACATAATAAAAATATAATAAAAAGAATTCTATTGCCTGGTACACATCCAACAGATTGATAAAAAAATTCTTTTAAGGTAGTCATTATTATTTTTTGTTGTTAGCACTATATAATACTTTTCGTAGTTTACCAAGTTTTCATATTATTAACTATGTTATAGAATTCCTGCAAGGCTCTATCATCCTCTGTAAAACTTGGATGGAATTCCAGCGTATCCAATATTTTACGGTCATCGTGCAATAAAAAGTGAGTTACAATTATTGATAGTATTAATTTAAAGCCTTTTGGCGCAAAAAAGAAAACATTAGTTATAGCTCCATTATCATTCGAGTGCCTTGCTGTGAACAAAACATAGTATTTTATTGGCTGCAATACTTCAAGCCATGCTATATGTCCGCCAATGGTATTTGACCGGACTTTTATTTGACACTTTTTGTTAGCTCCTACAATTTTTTGTAATAGTTTTGATTTAGGGTAACCTTCCATTTCTACTGTCAATTTATATGGTCTAGTTACTTTTATTCTTGAATTTGGTTTAATGTTTAGTCCATGAAGCGCATCAAAGTGAGTTACATCCATTCCATTTGCAGTGACAATGTGTGGATGACAATTAATACGTTGTGAAGGTGTTTTTAATACAAAATAGTTCATGCCATTAGGTGGTTCAGGTATATCAAAAAGAGGTTTAGGGCCATTAAAAATCCAGATGTATCCCCACTTTTCTTGAGTAGGATAAACTCTTGCTTTTCTATTAGTTGGTTTGTTTTTTGCAGTGTAACAAACTCCCACTTCGTCTACGATCCAATGATGAAATGCACATTGCAATTTACATCCCATCACTTTACCTAAGCCTAAATCAGCACCCAAATGAGGACATTGTGCGTCCAATGCATGGATATTTTCTTTATGGTCACGATAAATGGTTATCTTCCTTTTTAAAGCATCAAAAGTTTTTACACTCCCAGTTTTTACTTCATCTGATTTTGTTATTACATACCATGATTGTAAAATAACTTTGTGATTATTAAAATTTTGAGAATTTGGGTATGTAATTTTAGCATTAACCATTTTAATCATTTATAACTTGCTTAAAAATCGGTTTCATATTATCTTCAGTAAGTTCAACAAGACAGGCTAATTCTTCGCCTTTGATATAATTTGGATTTTTATTCTTAAAATATTTGATATTTGAATCTTTTAGTAAATCTTCTGTAATTTGTCCAACTCCATTTTTAAGATAATAATTAAATTGTATTCTGACAATTCCTGTCTTAGGTTCATAAGCAGAACCAAATTTCTTAAATGCCAATGTATCAAGCACTTTCTTTTCAAATTCAGTAATTTCTGAATCATACTTTGGATAAAAATTATAAAAATAACGAGGCATCAAGAGATAAGTCATATAACCCTTAGATATGTAAAACCAATAAAACTTAATTTCTTTGAATTGATGTGTAAGAGCTATAACAAGCTTTCCCCAAACTCTTGGTAATTCTCTACTTCCCCAGTAATTTTTATCGATTATTGTATCTCCAGAGAATAATGCTTTAACTGGAATGCCATCGATTTTTACCTCCATTAGGGTTTGTGTAGAGAATCCTTGTACTTCTCCATTGATTATATCTTCAAATATTATAACCCATTTTTTTCCACTTAAATCTTTAAAGAATAAATCTTCTTTAACATTATCAAAATAGAGTTTTAAGAGATTGAGCATTCGTGTCTTGTGTCTTATTGAAAGTTCTGAAACTTCCATAAGTTTGCCTATTAGCTTTTTTTCTTTATGCAAGTCCATTGCATTATTTGTTTCCATTTTGATTATAAGGTTGCAAGTTCCACATATGGGATTCTACTATCGAGTTGTTTAAAAACGTTTTCACCATCTTGCCAATAAACTATAAATAATTTACTATTAAACTTTATGCAAGTAAAATCATCAAGCACTTTTGATAGGGCATCTCGTGAATGTAAACCGATCAACAAATGTGAATAATTTTTGCCAACAAAATCATTATATAAAGCATAAAGCAATTCTCTAAAAATTTTTGAATCATTATCCTTAATCGCTATAAAGCTTACATAAAAGAAATTAAGTTGCGAATTTGGTTGTGGTAGGGGAGAGAATCCAAATAGATTAGATAGGGTGTTATATATAGGTTTAATTAAAAGCATAACACCCCTATAACCAGTTATAATTATTTGCCTAAATCTTCTTTGATCCCACTTTCCGATTACCCCAACTATTTTATCATCTTTCATAGCAACATAAAAATCTTTGATATCAAAACCTATTAAATTTTTATTTTTAGAATTAAAATCATTTAACTTAGAATAAGGATAAAATTGCTTTTTTGCACCAGTATTGTTCAAGAAATGCACAATTTTTTTTATATCTCTATCAGATCCACTTATGATTTTAAGTTTATTTTTGTAGTTTCTTTGTTTTCCAAGAAGACTGACTGCAAATGTGCAGTATCTCCCTATATCGTGATAAGCTGGTAAGTAAGATTTTTTACTAGTCAATATTTTAATTGCAACTTTATTATCTTCTATTATTGTTGAATAATAAATAGAAACTTTTCTGTCTTGATGAAGTTTTCTCAAAAAATTATAACCATTGTGGAGATAACCCTCCCCTTTATATCCCTTAATTACTCTTAGATTACTTAAATACCCTACATGTTGAATTTTGCCATTGATATAAGCTTGTTTGATTGATCTAGTTCCAAACCCTATGATTTCATTTTGCTCATTTCTACCAACAATAACCTGATTATGCTTACCTTCAATCTTGAGAGCATTAAAATAACTTGGGTATCTTTGAAAAGCAATACTAATATTACCCTTCATTTCATTATCTCTCAATATACTATTCAAAATCGAGTCATCTGACTTCTTGGAAAGTTCAACCTTAACATTTTCCATTTTTTAAATAAATGAGTCTAATCAATTGTAAGAATTGGTTTATTAATTTTTATTTTTTCAATGGGCACTTGATCATCTCCCAAAGGTAGCCCTCTTTTTTGATATATCTCTTTTCTCAGGGAAAAATTTAAGGAATAAAACAGGGCTAAATTGAAAATATTACAACAATTAGCTTTGAATTCCATTCGCTTCATCATTGATTGGAAGCTATAAAACTCTTTTCTAATATTATGTATTTGATCTTCCAACTCCTTGGTTGTCATGCTTTTTGGCTTGAATGCTACATCACCAAAATGGTATCTCTCGTCTAACCACCATTTATCATAAACAAGCATAGCTTCTTCTTCAAATCTTCTATACAAAGGTGTTTTAGGGAAAGGCATTATGTAATTGAATGCGGCAATAAAGAATTTTTCTTTTATTGCAAACTCTAAAACTTCTTTAAAGGTTCTTTCTGAATCATAATCATAACCAAAAATAAAGGCACCATACAAAACTAGGCCATTATTTCTAATTTTTTCTAAAGCTGAATGATAATTTTGCAGGCTAATGTTCCAGCTTTTATTCATTAGCTTAAGATTTTCCGGACTTAAAGACTCAAATCCTATCAATAATCCAACACACCCTGCGTCAACCATTAATCTAAGCAATTCATCATCATGAGCAATGTTAACTGTAGACTGGCTTATCCACTTAATATTCAATGTTTTTAAAGCCTTAAATAACTCTTTTGCTGCAGTAACATTTGCAGTAATATTATCGTCAACTAAAAACACATTTTTTTGTTTTAAGCTTTTAATTTCTTCTACAATATCTTGAATAGGTCGTCTTCTATGTGTCTTATTGTGTGCAGCAAAGATAGAACAAAAATCGCAAGAAAACGTACAGCCTCTTCCTGTTTCGACTAGTGCTAATGGCAAATAATTTTTGCCATCAAAAATACTCCTGTCTGGTTGGATTCCCTCCAAATTAGTTTTTTCAGCGTGGTATAATTCTTTCAAGTCATTTTTTTTAAAATCATCTATTACTTTGTGCCATATTCCTTCAACTTCTCCAACAACAACAGAATCTGCAAATTGTATTGCTTCTTCGGGAGCTAGTGTCGGATGAATTCCACCTAATATCACAGGAATTTCACGTTCTCTAAACTTTGATGCAATTATGTAAGCTCTTTTGGCTGTGAATGTTTCTACAGACATTGCAACTAAATCAGTTTTTTCATCATAAGAAATATTTTCTATTCTGTCATCATAAAACTTAATCTCTACATCAGATGGTGTTAAACTTGCAATTATTGCAGGTGCCAAAGGCTCCATTTGCCATGTTCTAACATACTTTTTCTCATCTTTCTTTCCGATAGCTGGTTGAATGATTGTTAATTTCATATATCCAAATCCTCTAGCATTCTTTCTTTTGTATAATTATGAAGATTATTTGCATAATATCTATATGCAAGATTTAGAGGTAGTGTTATTCTTGTGAAAGTGCGAGCACCTGCCAATCTTTTAAATATGGAACGTAATTTGTAAGTTTCTTTCCAGGCCCATCTTGTCCCATCTTCTAACTCTTGAGGCGTCATTTGTGCTGGTTTGAATACAGCATGTTGGGCATCATATAGTGACCAATTGTCTTCAATTATCCTACCTTCGCTTTTTAGCTTATTATGAACTGCTGTTCCAGGAAAAGGAGTGTATATGGCATATCTTGGCAAATCTATGTTTGCTTTTTGCACAAATTCAACTGTTTTCTTAAAAGTATCCTTATCATCATTATCAAAGCCAAAAACAAAACACCCATTTATAGCTATTCCATGGTTATGTAATGTCTCAGCTAAATCATAATATTGTGATACATTATTGAACCCTTTATTAGCATTTTTTAGTGTAGTTTGATCAACGCTTTCAAAACCTATTAATAGACCTTTACATCCACTTCTTGCTGCTAATTCTAAAAGCTCATTGTCATGGTATATCTTTGTGGTTGAGATGCCAAACCACTTCAATTTTAAAGGTATCATTGCACTGTAAAGTTTCTTTGCATAATCTACATCCTCTGTTGGACTTAAATCCAAGAAAATTAAATGCTTAGCTTTCATATGCTTAATTTCAGCTATAACATTTTCTACTGGTTTTTGATATAATTTTCTGCCCCATGCTGTAGGAACAACACAGAAATCACAATTGTTTAAACATCCGCGTGCTGCCTCTATACTATAGATAGTAGTATAACCATTTTTCTTAAGCATGTCCCTTCTTGGAAAAGGCATATTTGCCAAAGAATGGTTTGGAGATTGATAATAGAATTTTTCCATTTTCCCATCTTTAAAATCCCTTAACAGTTGTGGCCAATTTTCCTCTGCGTAACCAACTACAACAGAATCCGCATGTTCTGCAACTTCATTTGGCACTAAAGTTGCATGTACCCCACCCATAACAACTGGAATGCCTCTTGACCTGAATTTATCTGCAAACTTGTAAGCTCTACGAGAAGTGCCCGTAATTGCCGTTATAGCAATTAAATCAGCTTCTAAATTTGGATTTATGTCTCCTACTCCTTCATCAATAATTTGGATAGCTGCATCTAATTCAGGTGGTACAAGAGCAGCTAATGTGGTAAGCGTTAAAGGGGCATACATTAGAGATTTTTTGAATGAACCAGTCTTATTTTTATACAATGGTCCGCGAGGCTGTAATAAGGCAATCTTCATATAGTAACACCTTATCTTCAGCACTTATTTAAACTTTTTGCAGTCTTAGGAATAGTAATTACATACCAATCATTTTCACAATGCTAAAAACTAGAAATATTACTACCCCTACTATTTGAATTAGTATAGCTCTCAAATTCTGAGTATAAGTTATTTTAAAAGTTTTTTTAAGTCCCTTTCTTAAAATAACCCTATAACCTATTCTAATTAACAATAAAATGATAAAAACGAATAGAATTGGGTAATACTCATCTAGGTTAAAAAGTGCCATAAATCCTATTATTCCAACAGCTAAGGCTAAATTTCCCCATGGCCTTACAATAAGAAAATATTGAATTGTATCAGTTGGTTGAAATCCATAAAGAGTTTTGTTAAATTTTAAAGCTAATCTTGGGAAGAATACTGAAATAACTCCTGTGACTATATGGTATAACGAGAATAAAAATAAATAACCTATAGCTAGAAACTCAATAAATTTTTCATTAATCAATTTAACTTTCTATCCATTATAAAGATGCTTAGACCAATTACGGTAACAATAGCCAATGCTAAAATATTTCTTGTTGGATCAAGATTATTTATCAATCCTTCAGGAGCTACAAATAAAAATATTATTCTCTGCACAATTCTTATTGCAAAAAGTGCTACACCGATTAGAATAACGGTTTTATACTTTGCAGGATCAGTAGCAGCAAGTGCCATGAAAAACCCGAATATTAAAACATATGCAGAAAATGGATTTAGTACCCAATAAACTTCTGGTGTTAAAGTAAGATTAAAATTAAAAAACGTACTTGCTAATGCTGCTGCTAAATCCTTAGCAAAGATACCAAGAAGACCGAGAAGAATATGATAAATTGCAACAAACCAAAGTAATCCTTTAAGCCACTTATGGGAATTATCTGCCATTATTGGGTATATTTTTCCTATATGTTAATAAAGTTTCCGATTTTGAGTTCTCATGTTTAGTATCATAATCACGTAACATTTCTTCGAGTTTATAAATAAAGGAAAAATTCCATTTCTGGTGATGTAAAATGTATAGACTAAATGAAAAAAACGTGAGTGGATTGTTAGACAATTAAAAAAAGGAATGGTTATAAAGAACATAGCCTTAGAACAAAACATAACCAGAAAATCTGTATGGGAAAGTTGTGAATGTATAACTTCTGTTGATACAAATTATATAAGTTTGTTATAATTTCTTAGAAAAAAATGGCAAAATCTGGCCAAAAACCAGACCAGAGCCAATTAACGCTTACTCGCAAAAAGCCATTGATATATCAAACTTTATAAATTTTACTCTCAGCATCAGTAGATGACCATATTATTTTTTGAATTCTTTTTTATCAATTTGTATGTCATATTGTGCCATTTTAGCATTGTATTTTTTTAGTAGTTCAAGTATTTGTTCTGCTTCTT
>Ga0209211_10004820_pt1 | contig 20648 bp, 14 predicted proteins | sample RifGroA2_FD_183992 | JGI IMG/M metagenome (GOLD analysis project Ga0209211, IMG submission 183992) | Groundwater microbial communities from Rifle, Colorado, USA - Groundwater A2 (SPAdes) (version 2) | ecosystem: Environmental > Aquatic > Deep subsurface > Groundwater | place: Rifle, Colorado...
CAATACCGACAAGCGAAGCAATATATTTGGCGGCTTTCTCATCATCTCCTGTAAGCATAATTACTTTGATTCCGAGATTGTGCAGTCCGGTGATGGCTTCTTTTGATTCATTTTTTATTTCATCGGCGACCATTACAAAGCCCAGCACCTTTCCTTTTGCCGCAACGATAACCGGCGTCTTGCCCTGCAGAGTGAATTTCTCTATTTTTGACGCATCAAACGATATATCTAGGTCGTGTATCATCTTAGCGTTCCCGATAAAATATTCCGTGCCGTTCACAAATCCTTTCAGCCCCTTTCCTTTAATGCTCTCAAAGTTCGCTGATTCAGTTATCTTTATATTTCTTTCTTCCGCGTAATTCACGATTGCGTGCGCAATTGGATGTTCCGACTTTTTCTCAAGCGACGCGAGAATTGAAACGAGTTCATCGTCTTTCATCTCGGAAGAGTTCTGTATATCAACCAAAGTCGGCTTTCCGATTGTAATAGTGCCTGTTTTATCAACAATGACTGTATCTATCTTGTGCAGTTTTTCCAACGTCGCCGCGTCTTTAACTAAAATTCCCTCCCTTGCACCCTTACCCACCCCAACGATAATCGCCGTCGGAGTAGCGAGCCCGAGGGCGCACGGGCAAGCAATCACCAAAATACCAACAAAAGACATAAGACCAAAAGAGAGTGCTTGTGAAAATCCGAGAGTACCGTAAAACAAAAGCCACACACCAAGAGTGAGAAATGCTATCACTAGCACAATCGGCACAAATACACTGGAAATCTTATCTGCGAGTGCCTGTATCGGCGCCTTGCTTCCCTGCGCTTCTTCTACCATTTGTATGATATGCGCAAGCAATGTCTCGGAGCCAACTTTAGTAGCTTGAAATGTAAACGCTCCGCTGGTATTTATAGTTCCAGCAACAACACTATCTCCGAGCTTCTTTCTTGCAGGCATTGGTTCGCCAGTTACCATTGACTCGTCAACAAACGATTCTCCCTCGGTAATTATTCCGTCAACAGGAATTTTCGCTCCGGGCTTTACGATAATAAACTCGCCGTACTTTACATCATTAATAGAAATCTCTGTTTCTTTTCCATCACGGACAACAAGAGCTGTCTTTGCTTGAAGATTTAGCAATTTCTCAATCGCATCGCCTGTTTTTATTTTTGAACGCGCTTCAAGATATTTGCCGAGCGCGATAAATGTTATAACTATAATAGTCACATCATAGTAGGTTGCTTCAACATCAAGAAATGGGCGGAGCGCATCTTCAAATGCGGTAACAGCAAAGCTGTACAGAAAAGCGGCAAGCGTGCCTATACCGATAAGAGTATCCATATTCGCTTTTCCGTAACGCAAAAATCGGTAGAAGCCGAGAAGATAAGGCGTGCCTATCACAAACAAGACATAGGTAGCCATTAAAGGCAGAAGATGGTGAAAGAATTCTGCCAAAACTGGATTCATTGCAGGAACTATTTGATATTTTATTAGTACCTCCCAACCCAAAATGATCGCACTGATAATAGAAAGCGGAATAGCGGAAATGACTTTCGTCCGCATATCGGCAATTTCAGCGAGTTTTTCCTTTTTGGATTGATTGAGTCCTAGATGCTCAGCATGTTCATTTTCGCTCATTCCCATTTCGCGTGCAGACATATTTTCCATTTTATGAATTTGCGGGATAACGAGCGAATACCCAAGCGGTTCTAATTTCTTATTGAAATATTCCGAGCCTGTTTTACTTTCATCAAAAGAAATCTTCGCGTTTTCCGTGCCGTTATTGACAGATATACTCTCAACGCCATCAATTTTCTTGACTGTTCGTTCAATAATGCTAGCACAAGAAGCGCAGTGCATTCCTTTTACTTTGTAGTTTCCAGTATGCATATTATTTTCTTTTAAGCTTATATACTTGGTTTTCATACTTTTTTCAATACGCCATTCGTCTGGCGCATTGCACTTTTTGGCTCCGCGGCCAGGGCTCGAACCTGGGACATCCTCCTTAACAGGGAGGCGCTCTACCAACTGAGCTACCGCGGAATGTTTATGTACTCGTCTGTTTGTTACTATATCGTTTTTCTGTACGCAACTCAACTTGTGATATAGTGCGTTTGTATGAGAATTACAGTCAAAGCGAAACCGAGCGCGCGCGATGAGTCGGTCGTTAAAGCGGACGACGGAAGTTTTACTGTGTGCGTAAAAGAACCGCCGCAGGGTGGAAAAGCAAATGAAGCAATTTCGCGAGTGCTCGCGAAGCATTTCGGCATCGCGCGCGGGCAAGTAGTGCTGGCGTCCGGGTTTTCCTCCCGCCAAAAGATTTTTGAGATTGCGTTATGAACAAAAAATTAAAGGTCTTCGTCGGCTTGTCGGGCGGAGTTGACTCGTCGGTGAGCGCCGCATTACTTAAAGAATCCGGATATGAAGTAACGGGCGTGTTTATTCGGGTGTGGACTCCGGATTTTTTTATATGCAATTGGAAAGATGACCGGCTTGATGCAATGCGCGTGTGCGCGAAATTGGGAATCCAATTTCACGAGTTGAATCTTGAAAAGGAATATAAAAAGGAAGTCGTGGATTATATGATTCGCGAATACAAAGCGGGGCGGACGCCAAACCCCGATGTTGCGTGCAACCGTTTCATTAAGTTTGGCGGGTTTTACAAGTGGGCGATGGAAAACGGCGCGAACTTTGTCGCAACAGGACACTATTCGCGCATAGAAAAGAATAAATTATCGGCTGGAAGCGACACCAACAAAGATCAATCGTACTTCTTGTGGCAAATTAAACGCGAACAACTTCCGCACATTTTGTTTCCTGTTGGAGGAATGAAGAAGCCGGAGGTTAGAGAGTTGGCGAAAGATTTCGGGCTTATAACTGCAGACAAGAAAGACAGTCAAGGGCTTTGTTTCGTCGGCAAGGTGGATATGAAAGAATTCTTATCGCATTATATAAAACAAAAAAATGGGGAAGTGAGAAATCAAAAAGGAGATATAGTTGGCGAACACGACGGCGCAGCGTTTTATACGATTGGCGAGCGATTGCTCGGCGGGTATGTCGTCGGTAAAGATATGAAAAAAAACGAGGTCGTGATTTCTAACAAAAATGCTGCGGGGGAACTTGCGCGCGCGACAACAGAAGTCACAATTAAAGATTGCAATTGGGTGTCGGGTATGCCGGAAAAAGGCAAAGAGTATCTTGCGCGTACGCGCTATCGCGCACCGCTCCAAAATTGCAAAGTGACATTAAGACACGATCGTATCTTAATTTCATTTGAAAAGCCGCAGACCGTCGCGCCAGGGCAATCATTGGTGATATATGGTGGCGAGATATTGCTTGGTGGTGGTATAATAAAGTAATGGAAAAAATCTTTGTCGTAAAAACAGACGGTACGCGGCAAGAATTTGATGTGCGAAAACTCTCTGCATCGCTCGCGAAGGCAGGCGCATCGGAAGTTGCGCGCGAAAAGATTGTAAGCCATATCAGTAGCGAGATAAAAAACGGAATGACGACAAACGACATTTATCATCATGCGTTTGAGTTGCTCAGAAAATTAGAAAAGCCAGTAGCCGAGCGCTATTCGCTGAAGCGCGCGCTCGCCGCGCTCGGACCAACCGGCTTTCCTTTTGAGCATTTCATTGCTGATATTTTTAAAGCGAAAGGGTTTGAAACGCTCACCGACCAAGTTGTGCGCGGAAAATGCACCGCTCACGAGATGGATGTCGTGGCGTGGAAAGAGGGTGAGCTCATAATGGTGGAAGCGAAATTCCATCACGAGTTCGGTATGAAGTCGGATGTAAAAGTTGCGCTGTATGTGAAGGCGCGTTTTGACGACCTGTACGGGCGGGTATTTTCGTACGGCGGGAAGGAACGCGCTCTTACGAAAAGTATTCTTGTTACCAACACGCATTTTACAGACAAAGCAATGGAGTATAGCGAATGTGCCGGCGTAGCACTTATTGGGTGGAATTACCCAGTGCGCGGAAACTTACACGATATGATTATAGAAAGCGGCGTGTACCCGCATCCCAACTATGTCTGAATACTACAAGCCGCACCGGCGGGCGGAATGGAATTACGGAGGTCAGAACTGGAAGCTCTCGCGCTCCAAGATAGATTTATTTATGGAATGCCCGCGGTGTTTTTATACCGACAATAAGCTCGGTGTTGCGCGGCCGCCCGGGTTTCCGTTCAGCTTGAACAGCGCGGTTGATAAACTACTGAAAAAAGAATTTGATGCGCATCGCGCGAAGGGTTCTGCGCATCCGATGATGAAAAAGTACGCAATAGACGCCGTGCCGCTCCAGCATCTGAAAATAGAGGAGTGGCGCGATTCGCTCCGCGCGGGCGTCGCCTTTCGCCACGCACCGACAGGGTTTTTAGTGCGCGGCGGGGTGGACGATGTGTGGGTGCGCCCAAATGGCGAGCTGATTGTGGTTGATTACAAAGCGACAGCGAAAGACGGCGAGGTGAATTTGGATGCGGAATGGCAGGACGGATACAAGCGGCAGATGGAAGTGTACCAATGGCTCTTCCGACAGAACGGCTTTACGGTGTCGGACACTGGGTACTTTGTGTATGTGAATGGAAAAACAGACCGCGAGGCGTTTGACGCGCGACTTGAGTTTGATGTTTCGGTTATTCCGTATGTCGGCAAGACGGATTGGATTGAACCGACGCTTGCGGAAATTAAAAAATGTTTGGACTCCGAAAACCAACCCGCCCCCGCGGAACACTGCGACTACTGCAACTACCGTAGCGCCGCCGCAGAGGCCAGCCAGAATGTCGCGGGCGGGATGGTTTCCGTAAAAAAACTCTCGCATCAAAATATAGGAAAAAACTCTTCAACAGAAAAACCCACGCTTTTTTAATGGGCAGAAATGCGATAGGATAGATGTATGACCACACAGGAAGTGCGGGAGAAGTTTTTAGAATTTTTTAAGGCGCGGGGGCATGTGATTGTCCCGAGTTCATCGCTCGTGTCCGCGGAAGACATGTCGGTGCTGTTCACGACTGCGGGGATGCAGCAATTCAAGCCGTATTACACAGGCGAGAAAGATGCACTCAAGAATTTTGGTTCCAAAAATGTAGTATCTATACAGAAATGCCTGCGGACTTCGGATATAGACGAAGTTGGCGATGCAACGCACCTGACTTTTTTTGAGATGTTCGGTAATTTTAGTTTTGGCGGCTACGGCAGAAAGGAGGCGATTGAATACGCACATGATTTTATTACCAAAGAGTTGGAACTTCCAATCTCGTATGCGACTGTATATAAAGGAAGCGAAAATGTTCCTCAAGACAAAGAATCACAGACGATCTGGAAATCACTAGGCATAGCCGATGTACGCGAAGAAGACGCGGATGTTTTTTGGGGTCCGACGGGAAACAGCGGGCCGTGCGGGCCGACAACGGAGATTTATTGCAAGGACACAAGCGGCAAAGATATAGAGATTTGGAATATCGTCTTCAATGAATATTTTTGCAACGGCTCGCGCGAGCAGTTGGATAAGGGCGAAGCAAAACTTACGAAACTTCCGTTTCTTGGAATTGATACAGGAATGGGCTTGGAACGATTGTGCGCGGTCTTGCAAAAAAAAGAAAGCGTCTACGAAACGGATGCGTTTCCGCCAGGTATACAAAATAAGTCGCAGAGAATTATCGCAGACCACGAACGGGCGGCGATAGCGATGATGCAAGAAGGAGTAGGACCGTCCAATGTCGGGCGCGGGTATGTGCTTCGCCGGCTCATCCGCCGCGCGATTCTTCACGCCGACCGTATTGAGGTAAAGATAGATGAACGATTCAGAGATGAAGAAGCGCGGTTCAGAAAAACGCTTCAGACGGGGTTAAAAGAGTTTGAGAAGGGAACGGACCCGTTCATTCTGTTTACTTCATACGGATTTCCGATTGAATTAACGAAAGAATTGGCTAAAGAAAAGGGAATTGCGCTTGATACAAAAGAGTTTAAGCGAGCATTTGAAAAGCACAAAGAAATATCACGGGTGGGCGCGGAGAAAAAATTCAAAGGCGGACTTGCTGATACGAGTGAAATGTCAGTGAAGTACCACACAGCGACACACCTTTTGCATCAAGCACTCCGCGATGTACTTGGAAAGGAAGTGCAACAAAAGGGAAGCAACATTACGCTCGAACGGTTGAGATTTGATTTTGCTTTTTCACGAAAGCTCACGGATGAAGAAAAAAAGAAAGTTGAGAAAATTGTGAATGAGAAAACAAAAGAAGAGTTGCCGGTTCAAAAAATTGTTTTGCCGATTGCGGAAGCGGAAAAGACGGGCGCACTTCACTTTTTCGGAGGAAAATACGGCGAGCAGGTGAGCGTCTATTTCATCGGGCCATCGCTTGAAACCGCGTACTCAAAAGAATTCTGCGGCGGTCCGCATGTTACAAACACAGGAACCCTCGGCGTGTTCAAAATTGCAAAAGAAGAAGCCGTCTCCGCAGGAGTTCGGCGCATAAAGGCGGTCTTGCAATAAACCCGCCAATGGGTGGCGGGTTTGATGTATGAGTGTTTTTTGTATAAAGTTGAGTTATCCACCGGTTGGGCTATTGCATTTGACAGGAAAAGGGTATAGGTATATACTCTCTTTGTATTTGTATTTGCGGAACGAATGAGTTACCCAGCGCGACTTTTAGTAAACAATAGAGCGCCATTTTGCGTTCATACAATTAAATACAAATTAACAACATAGAACAAGGGCCTTGGCGAGGGCTTTTGTTTTCGTTTTGCGTTATTTCTTTTTACATTCTAAATAATATGGGAATTGCCATTGATGTTGCGGGCGTTGCGAAGCGCCCGAAGAAATATTTCGGAGCATTCCGCGAGCCGCTCGCAAAGTTTCCGAATTTTGTTGAGCCCCAGCTGGATTCGTTCCGTTTGTTTATTGAAAAGGGTGTGAAGGCCGTTTTTAAGGAATTTTCTCCAATAAAGGATTATTCAGGCAAGAAATTTGAACTGGATTTCTCGCAACTTTCCATCGGTGAGCCGAAGTGCGATGAGCACACAGCGAAAGCCAACAAGGTTTCGTACGAAGCGCCGATTAAAGCAGTGGTGCGACTCAAAAACAAATTGGCGGGCACTGAGAAGGAACAAGAAATCTTCATGTCGGATGTTCCGCTGATGACCAATCACGGAACATTTGTAATTTCCGGAGTAGAACGCGTTATCGTGCCGCAACTTGCGCGCTCTTTCGGTGTCTTTTTCACCGCAGAGGAAGCGCGCGGCAAGAAATATTTCGGCGCGAAAATTATGCCCGCACGCGGTGCATGGATAGAAATAGACACCGACCCCGACGGCGCGATTTATGTGCGCATAGACCGCAAGCGCAAGTTTCCGCTCTCGTCACTTCTTCGCATTTTAGGTGCGGGAACTGATGACGCCATCAAAACACTTTTTGCGGGTACTCCGGCTGAACAATTCATCACAGTAACGCTTGCAAAAGACCATGCGAAGGAAGCCGCGCAAGCATATCTTGAAATTTACAAACGCCTTCGCGACGGTGAGATTGCAACTCCCGATACCGCGCGCACATTCGTTACCTCTATTTTTGATGTAGACCGCTACAATCTTTCCAAAGTTGGGCGGTTTCGTTTTAATCGCCGTTTTGGAAAGACGTTGGAAGGCAAGGAAGCCGAACGGATGACATTGTCGCTTGACGATGTCGTAACCTCGGTCGTTCATGTGGGCAAGCTTGCAACAACCGACGGCGCGGTTGAAGACGACATAGACCACCTCGGTAGCCGCCGCGTGCGCTTTGTCGGGGAACTTTTGGAACAAAAAGTGCGCGTGGGTATGACACAGATGAAGCGCAATTTGCAAGACCGAATGTCCACCGTGGAGTCGGACCTCACGCTACCGTCGCAATTCATTTCGCCGAAGCCCTTGCAGGCGCGCATTCGCGAATTTTTCACCACTAACCAGCTCTCGCAATTCATGCAGCAAGAAAATATTCTTGCGGAAATAGAGCACTTGCGTACGGTGTCCGCGCTCGGTCCCGGCGGTCTTACACGCGAGCGCGCGGGCTTTGAGGTGCGCGATGTGCATCCCTCGCACTACGGGCGGCTATGCCCAATACAAACTCCAGAAGGCGGGAGCATCGGTCTCATTTTACGCCTTGCGAACTACGCGCGACTCAACGAATTCGGAATGATTGAAACGCCGTACGCGCGCGTGAAAGACGGCATTATTACGAAAGAGATTGAATATCTGAACGCGCTGGAAGAAGAAGGTAAGAAGATTGCTCACGCCGCCGCGCTTCGCGACGAAAACGGCGCGCTCTTGGAAAAGGAAGTAGAGGTGCGCGTGGCGGGCACTCCTACGATTGTGTCTGCGAAAGAAGTTGACTTCATTGATGTGGCGACAAATCAGGCATTCTCTATTACTACTTCAATGATTCCGTTCCTGAACCACGATGACGCGAACCGCGCGCTGATGGGTTCCAACATGCAAAAACAGGCGACTCCGTGCCTCGTGCCTGAAGCGCCGCTCGTGGCGACAGGCATTGAAGGCAAAGCGGCGCGCGACACTGGGCGGCTTATAATTGCAGAAGAAGAAGGTGTTGTTTCGTTTGTGGATGCGCGACGCGTTGGCGTTAAAAATGTAAAAGGGAAGGAACGCTCATACCCTCTTGTTTCGTTCCAGCGCACCAACGGATTTACAGCTTTTCATCAGCGGCCTGCGGTGTCGGTGGGAGACAAAGTAAAGAAAGGCACACTCCTTGCAGACACTTCGTCCAGCGAAGGAGGGGAGATGGCGCTTGGACACAATGTGCTAGTCGCATTTATGTCGTGGGCGGGCGCGAACTATGAAGACGCAATTATCGTATCTGAACGAATGGTGCGCGAGAGCAAGTTTACTTCTATACACATTGAAGAGTTTGTTGTAAATGTGCGCGATACAAAACTTGGACCTGAAATTACAACACACGACATTCCGAATGTCGGCGAAGCGAAACTTAAAAATTTGGACGAAGACGGCATCGTGCGCATTGGCGCAGAAGTCCGCCCCGGCGACATCTTGGTCGGCAAAATTACGCCAAAAGGCGAGACCCAGCTGACCCCAGAAGAGCGACTCCTTCGTTCGCTCTTTGGCGAAAAAGCGCGCGATGTTAAGGACACCTCAAAGCGTACGGAGGGCGGCAAGCGCGGACGCATCATCAGTGTGAAGGTGTTTTCGCGCGAGCGCGGCGACAAATTGGAGAGCGGCATTCTGAAGCGCATTCATATTGAAGTCGCGCAACTTCGCAAGGTGTCGGTCGGCGACAAACTGGCGGGCCGCCACGGCAACAAAGGCGTTATTTCTAAAATCTTGCCTGTGGAAGAAATGCCGTACACAGCAGACGGTACGCCGATAGATATTATCTTGACTCCATTAGGCGTACCTTCTCGTATGAACCTAGGGCAGATTCTGGAATTGCACTTGGGGCTCGCCGCGGGCGCGCTCGGTTATCAAGCGGTCGTTCCGCCGTTTGCCGGCGCGACTGATGGGGAAATAAAAGACGAGTTGGTTCGTGCTGGGTTTGCTAAAAGCGGCAAAATGAAACTGTACGACGGAAGGACGGGAGAAGCGTTCGCGCAAGATATCGCGGTAGGCACGATGTACATTATGAAATTGCACCATATGGTTGAAGACAAAATCCATATGCGCTCTATCGGCCCGTACTCAATGATTACACAACAGCCACTCGGCGGCAAAGCGCAGGGAGGAGGCCAGCGGTTCGGCGAAATGGAAGTGTGGGCACTCCTTGGGCACGGTGCGGCGTATACGCTCCGTGAAATGTTGACGATAAAATCAGACGACATTCCGGGTCGTGCGGCGGCATTTGATGCAATAGTGAAAGGCGAGCCGATTTCATACAGCGGCGTACCCGCGTCCTTCAGTGTGCTTCTGAACAACCTGCGCGGGCTTGCGCTGGACACCGATTTACAAGGCGGTACCAAAGGCGACGGCGATGCGCCTCAGCGTCAGCGTTCACGCTCTCCCCGCACCCGTTCCTAGTTTTTTGTATCTATTCGTAGCCATTCGTAGATTCGTATTATTCGTATATTGGTATATTAACTTATATGTTTCGTCCAAACCCAACTGGTATTTCAAGTGACTTTGATTCCGTGCGCATCGGGCTCGCGTCTCCTGAACGCATAAAGGAGTGGTCGCAGGGCGAAGTGACAAAACCTGAAACAATCAACTACCGCACCCAACGCAGCGAGCGGAGCGGACTTTTTGATGAAAAGATTTTCGGCCCTGAAAAGGACTATGAATGTTATTGCGGCAAGTACCGCGGTATCCGCTTCAAGGGAATTGTGTGCGAAAAGTGCGGAGTAGAACTCACACGCGCGGTCGTGCGCCGCGAGCGAATGGGGCACATAGACCTCGCCTCTCCCGTTTCCCATATTTGGTTTTTGCGCGGGCTCCCGTCGCGGCTATCGCTCTTTCTCGGTATGACTTCGTTGGATGTTGAACGGGTAATTTATTTCGCGGGCTACCTAATAACGCGTGTGAATGAAGCTGAGCGCGGACGGTTGCTGAAAGAGCTTGATACTGAATACAAAACGAAAGTAAAATCTGCGGGTGACGAGAAGACGAAAGAAGCGTTCAAAGAGCGGTTCCTCTCTGCAAAACGCGAAATAGACAGCATCGTTCCAGGGCTTGTTTTGGATGAAGTGTCGTTCCATGGATATTCAATGCGATACGGCGCGTGCTTTGAGGCGGAAATTGGCGCGGAGGCGATTTATAATTTATGCAAACAGGTGGACTTAGAAACACTTCGTAGCGAGCTTGAAGCGGCGCAAGAGAAGGCGGGAGCAGGGGAGCGCGAACGGCTGTCTAAACGGCTCGCGCTAGTGCGCGGGATGATTGCCTCCGGTATGCGCCCAGAGTGGATGTTCCTATCGCGTATTCCAGTCATTCCGCCTGGACTTCGTCCGATGGTGCCTTTGGACGGCGGCCGCTATGCAACCTCGGATGTGAACGACCTATACCGCCGCGTCATCAACCGCAACAATCGCTTAAAGAAACTTTTGGAAATTAATGCGCCCGAAGTAATTTTACGCAACGAGAAGCGCATTTTACAGGAAGCGGTTGACTCGCTCATAGACAATTCCATCCGCCACGGTTCGTCGTCTTCTGGTGGTGGTCCTGCAGCGCGCCGCCAGCTTAAATCTCTTGCTGACAACCTGAAGGGCAAGCGCGGGCTTTTCCGCCAAAACCTTCTCGGCAAGCGCGTGGATTATTCAGGACGCTCCGTTATTGTCGTGGGTCCCGAATTAAAATTGAACCAGTGCGGGCTTCCGAAACATATGGCATTGGAACTCTTTCGCCCGTTCGTATTGTCGGAGATCATTAAGCGCGAACTCGCATTCAACATTCGCGGAGCCGGGCGCCTTATTGAAGACCAAATTCCCGAAGTGTGGGCGATTCTTGAAGAAGTTACGCGCGACAAGTATGTGCTCCTAAACCGCGCGCCAACCTTGCACCGGCTTGGCATTCAGGCGTTTCAGCCTGTGCTGATTGAGGGAAGCGCGATTCAAGTGCACCCGCTTGTGTGTTCCGCATTCAACGCGGACTTTGACGGAGACCAGATGGCAGTCCATGTGCCGCTTTCGGAAGAGGCGCAATTGGAGGCGCGCGAGTTTATGGCGGCGGACAAAAATATATTGAAGCCCGGGAACGGAGAGCCGACTGTGTCGGCGAAGATGTTGGACATAGTGCTCGGCGTCTATTGGAAAACTAAAATTGTGGAAGGCGCGCGCGGCGAGGGCTCGTATTTCGCGTCCCCTCTGGACGCGCTTACCGCGCTCCAATTTGAGACGATTGATTGCCGTTCGCGCATCAAAGTTGGTGTGCCGAAAGATACAAAGCACGCCGCGTTTGCGGGCGACTATTTTGAAACAACCGCAGGACGCGTTTTGTTTAATGGCGTACTGCCAGAGGATTATCCGTTTCTAAACGCTGAAATTGACCGCAAGAAAATGGCTGGGCTGGTAGACGACTTGATGCGTCGGTATGGTCTTGAAAGGATTCCGGAAATTATGGATGCTATAAAGAATTTTGGATTTAAATATGCAACGCAATCAGGCATAACTTGGGGTATTGACGATGTACTTGAACCGAAAGATAAAGATGCGGTCATTGCAAAAGCGAAGATAAAGTCGGACGAAGTGTTTGTACAGTGGGGAGAAGGACTCCTCTCCGAAGGCGAGCGCATCCGCAAAAATATTGAAATATGGCAGGCGGCGAAAAATGATGTAGAAAAACTCGTGCCGGGCACTCTTCAAAAAGACGGCTCGGTGTACGATATGGTGCATTCCGGTGCGCGCGGCTCGCTCTCGCAGATTACGCAGATGGTCGGTATGAAGGGGCTCATTCAGAACACTGCGGGGGAGACGATTGAGATGCCTATTACTTCGTGTATGAAGCGCGGGCTAACGCCGACGGAATACTTCGTAACGACGCACGGCTCGCGTAAAGGTCAGACAGACACCGCACTCAACACAGCGAAGGCGGGTTATATGACGCGCAAATTGTTCGTCGTGGCGCAAGATATGGTGATTACCGAGGACGATTGCAGTACGAAAGAGTTTGTTGTGATTCGGAAGGGTGGCGCGTCCGGTATGGATATTTCGTTTATGAAAAGCGCGCGCGGGCGCGTACTCGCTGCGGATGTTGCAGGCGTGTCGGGAGAGAAATTGTTCACGAAGGGGCACCTTCTGACTAAGACGGACGCGCAGGCGATGGATACAGCGCAAGTGAAAGAGATTGCCGTCCGTTCGCCTTTGCGGTGCGGGCTACGCCACGGTGTGTGTGTTCGCTGTTACGGCGAGGACTTGGGCAAGGGCGAGCTCGTTCAGCTTGGCGAGGCAATCGGCACGATTGCCGCGCAAGCAATCGGCGAACCTGGTACGCAACTTACAATGCGTACATTCCACGCTGGAGGCACCGCGTCTGTTGGCGGCGATATTACGCAAGGCCTCCCGCGCGTAGAAGAGGTCTTTGAGAAGCGCCATCCGAAAAACCCTGCAGTTATTGCGGCAGAGGATGGAACGGTTATTGAAATTAAAGAAGATGGAAAAGAAAAAATAATTGTCTTGATGCCGAATGCGCCCGCAAAATCCAAAAAAGGTCCTGTTTTACAAGGCGGGGAGGCGATTGAGTATGCGACAAGCTTAAGCCGTACGCCGCTTGTAAAAGTTGGGAGCGTGGTGAAGCGCGGCGACTTATTGACCGACGGCTCCGCAGACATAGGAGAACTTTATAAATTGGCTGGAAGGGATCGCGTGCAAGAATATTTGATTGCGGAAATTTCCAAACCGTATGAATTGCAGGGCGAGACGGTATCACGCAAACACATTGAAGTGATTATACGCCAGATGTTCTCGCGGCTTACGGTGAAGGAACCGCACGATACGGCATTCTCTGTGGGAGATGTCGTAGACCAGCGCGAATTTGATGCGGAAAATGAAGAGGCGGAGAAGCGCGGTGAATTGCCCGCGAAAGCGGAGGCGGCTGTGATGGGTATTTCGGAAGTGTCGCTATCAAGGCGCAACTTTCTTGCGGCGGCATCTTTTCAGCACACTACACGCGTACTTATCGGCGCGGCATCGCGCGGAAGCGTTGACCGCTTGCAAGGGCTTATGGAAAATGTAATTATCGGGCGTCTCATACCGGCGGGTACAGGTTTTCCGGCAAGCCCCAAATACGCGCGCATTGCCGAAATGCAAAAAGAGCGCGCCGCGCGACTTGCGGCTAGCGCGGCGGCGTACGAGGCGGAAGAAAAAGACGCTTAGGAATGCACTCGCTCTTGTTATTCTTACAAACATACCAACAAACTTGAGAATGTTGGTATGTTACAAACCCGCCAAGGGGTGGCGGGTTTTATAGTGGATTGGCGGAGAGATAACTTGTATAATGGTTACATGTTAAGTTTAGAAATGCGCAATAAGATTGAAACGGCGACAAGGAATTTTTGGGACGAAAAGATTAAAGAATCGTCTTTTGCAGAAATTGCTCAAGGTACGGAAATTGGACACAGAATTGCCGACCTTGTGTCAGATAAAACGACAGGTCTTCTTGCGGTTGAATTTACAGCAATGTTCCAGCGAAACAAGGCTGGGCACAAAGTACCCCGTTCTATGGGTGACATTTGGATTGCCCATGAAGGCATAGCGCATCCAGTGAATGTTAAAGCTAGTATTGCAGACAACGGAGGACAACCGAATATGGTTTCTATGAAGAAACTACTCGCCGCACTTTTGGAATACCGTATTGATTCGTACTACCTTTTATTTGTAAAAATATCAAACACAGATGAACTATTTTCAGCAAAAGTGCATTTTGTGGATATGTTGGATTACTTGGACTATGTAACTTTTGATTCAGGTCCTGGACAGATAATGCTTCGTTCAAAAGATTTCTTTAAAGCTCTTGAGAAGAAAAGTGCGCCGGAAAATAAACTGCTATCGCAAAAAGTCAGCGGTCTTGTTGATTTGTTAGAAGATGGAGAACGCAGATTAATACGCAATCGCCGCACAACACTTAAACGGTTTAGAACAGCCGTGAGTAAATATAATTCGTCACATCATAAGGTTACGCCAGAGTCACAGGCGGTTTTTCATTTGTTATGAGCATTACAAAATTACAGCGACACAAAAAAAGACAACTAGGTCAGTTTCTGACACCGACCCCTCTCGCAATGGGTATTGTTAATGGGCTGTCTCTTAAAAAAGAACACAGAGTGTTGGAGCCAAGTATGGGCGACGGCTCGTTTGTTATTCCGCTTATTGAGCGTTTCCTCGGTTTCTATAATGGCTCAATAGAAAACCGTCTCAATGAAGTGCTTAATAAAAATATTTGGGGTGTAGAGCTTGATGCGGAATTGTATAAAAAATGTCTTAACAACATCAAAAAGCACTGGAATTATCTTCCGAAGTCGCACAACCTTATGAACGGGGATTTTTTTAAACATCAATTTTTTAGAGATGTGTATCGCATTTCCTTTGATGTTATTGTGGGTAATCCTCCTTTTGGCGGCTCCTTTGACCCTATTATTGAGGACGAGTTAGACAATATATACGGAGTGCGCAATGGAAAAAAAATAAAAAAAGAGACCTATGCATTTTTTATTGTAAAAAGTACGGATTTACTCAAAAAAGACGGAACGCTTGTCTTTATTTGTTCAGATACTTTTCTGACTATCAATACTATGCGGGGCTTACGCGCGTACCTTATGGAAAACGGCGACATATCCATTGAACGGCTCAACGGTTTTTCCGAAGAAACAACGCATCCAATGGTAACCTTGCGTTATGTGCATAAGCATACACCCGGTGTTATCGAGATAGATAAACAAATCTTGCCATACGGAAGCGTGATAAAAACGGATAATCTCTCATTTGGACTTAAACCAGAATTTGAAAAATATTTTGTCGGTCAACTAATGGGGGATTTCTTTGTTGCGACAAGTGGAATGACTACGGGAAAGAACGAGTATTTTGTAAGAGAGATTCAAGATGATTTTATTGAAGAACCATATATGTTTTCCTTTTCTGACGAGCCAATTCTGTATAAGGAAGAACTTAAAAAAGCTCGCTTAGGGAGGCTTTCCGCAAGAGTTGTTGAGGAATTGATGCAACAAGAGGCGGGTGGAGAGACTCGGCGCGTTGTTCGTGTTGAAAAAGCGGCATCTCCGAAAAAAATCAGACTTCCTGATGCGCGATACAGGTATTATAACAAAGCCGTAAACTCAATTATTTATTCTCCGCCAAAAAATGTGATTTTTTGGGAAAATGATGGGGAAGCGGTACTCACTTACAAAAAAAACGGAAACTGGTATTTGCGCGGCGTGGGCGGACAGCCGTATTTTATGCGAGAGGGTATAACATGGCAACTAATCGCAAGTCGTATGCATATGCGCTATTTGCCGGCTGGATATATTTTAGACAGCGGTGCGCCGTGTGCTTTTCCGAGAGAAAATACGCAGAAAGACGAAATATTTTTTGCACTTGGCTGGGCGCTTACCTGTCAATGTAATAAAATCCTTAAAGAAGTAATTAATCATACGAAAAATATACAAGGCAAGGATTTTGAACGATTACCATATCCTTTTTGGGTCACGCCTTTTAACAAGGAGTTGATTATTTCGTTGGTAAAAAGCATGTATGCTCTCGCAAAAAGAGGACATACTTACACTTATGAAAGTCCCGAACTTATGCGCATAGAGTCTCTTTTTTCGTTTTCGGATACTTACAATCATTTGCAAAACCCATTTATTCAGGAACGAAACCCCGTGTGTCTTTTCTAATAGACATACCGATTACACCACACCAATAACATACCAACAAACTTGAGAATGTTGGTATGCTATAAACCCGTCGGTGGGTGGCGGGTTTGTTGGTGGGAGTTTGATTGACTTGAGATATGCACAAGCCGTATTTATTTTGTGGTATAATGTTTGCTATGAAAAAAATTAACGGGAGTAGGGGATTAGTGAAGGCGATTTTGCTTATTGTGGTGGCGCTAGTAATACTCGGATACTTCGGGTACAACCTGCGCGACATCATTGCTTCGCCCGCCGTGCGCGATAACCTAGGCGTTGTGTGGGACATTGTAGTAAGGGCTTGGAACTGGGTGAAAGACATCTTGCCGCCACAGTAGGGAATCGGCACCAGATGTCTAAATTGCAGACATCTGGCGCCGAATGCTATACTTCGTATAATGTATGTTAATCCACATATACCTATGAGCAAACCACTTCCCCAACACCTTAACGATTTTCTTGAATACTGCGAAGTTGAAAAAGGACTTTCAATAAACTCCGTGAAAAATTATTCGCGGTTCGTACAAAAATTTTTCGGCTGGCTCGCGGAATATAAATTAGAAAACCTCTCGCCCGAGAAGCTGACCGAGGACCATATTTCCAAATACCGCATTTGGCTCTCGCGTCGCCCCAATCAGGTGCGCCACGCATCGCCGAACCTCCACCAGTCCACCCAGATACGCTATCTGATAGCCCTGCGCTCGTTCCTCGCGTATTTCCACGAAAAGAACATCCCTACCCTTCCGACGGAAAAAATTAAGCTTCCGAAAGACCGGAGCGCGGAGCGGCATATAAAATTTTTAGACATTGAAGCCATGCGGGAGTTCCTTGCCGCGCCCGATACTAAAACCAATGCGGGGCTCCGCGACCGCGCGCTCATTGAAACGCTTTTCAGCACCGGACTGCGCGTTGCGGAGCTCATTGCGCTCAATGTGAAGCAATTGCAGAGCGCTTTGCACAAGACCGACTTTGAATTGAGCGTTGTCGGTAAGGGCGGGCACCCGCGCGTCGTCTATTTCTCCGCTCGCGCGCTCTATTGGCTCAAGAAATATCTCGCAAGCCGCACAGACAATGATGAGGCGCTGTTTATAAACTTCAGGGGGCCTAAGAAGGATTCGCGGCGCATCTCGGTGCGCGGCGTAGAAATGATTGTGGAAAAATACTCAAAAATAGCTGGCGTTGGCTTTTTGGCGACCCCACATACCTTGCGGCACTCTTTTGCGACTGATTTGTTAAATAAGGGAGTGGATTTGCGTATGGTGCAGGAATTCCTCGGTCATCGCAATATCGCAACGACGCAAGTGTATACTCATGTTACCTCCAAGCGTTTGCGCGACATACACAAAAAATTCCACGGCGGAAAGGAACTTTCGTAAAGCAAGCCCCCTCACTTGTCGGACAAGTGAGGGGGCTGCTAATAACTTTTACTCTTTCATATTCTGGCTTTTCGCGACCGCTAGCGTTGCGCCTGCTTTCCAGCATTTGCCTGACGAAGCCCACGGCTGAAGGCCTTCCTTTTCGTACAGCCATTTGGCGTACACAAGGTTTCCTTCAAGGGTTTTAATGTCCAATCCAAGCTTTTTCGCGCGCTCCGCGTGATACCGTTCGTTAATCTGCATTACGCCGATATCATTATAGTCGTAGTCGCCGCGGAGAACTCCGCGTGCGTCAAAGTGGCGGAAACGGGATTCGCATTTCGCAACTTCCGCAAGCGCCGGGCTGTCCGCGAAATAATCGCGTACATACTCCTCAAGCGTTATTGGATTATTCGCTACCGGAACCATCGGAGCAACTTCCGTTGCGGAGACGGCGGGTGCGGCATTAAAGACAGAAAGAAAAAGTAAAAGTCCGTTCAAGGTTTCAATCATAATGTTCACTCAAATCGGCTAAAACTAACGACCGTAGGCGCGGGTGCTTCCTGACCTCGGTACTATATATTATAGCATTGTCAATATGCACTTGTCAAGGGCTCTCATTCCACCCCTTTGCTTCCAGCGCATTGGCGGCGGCGGCTTGTTCTGCCTCTTGTTTTGACTTGCCATCCCCTTCCGCCACTTTTTCGCGGCCGAGAAATACCGCTACGGTAAAATGTTTGTCGTGGTCGGGACCCGTCTCGCGCACGGTTTCGTATGAAGGCGTAACACCCGCAATCTCTTGCGCCTTTTCTTGAAACTTACTTTTTGCATCGAGCCACTTCCCTTCCGCCACAATGTTGTCGGTAAGAGGAAGAACAAATCGCGATATGAAGTCGCCCGCTTTCGCATACCCTCCGTCCAAATAAAGCGCGCCGATGAGCGCCTCAATCGCATTTGCGAGAATGACCTCGCGCGCGCGGCCCGTGTCCTTCGCTTCGCCTTTGGAAAGGAGCATATAGCCGTTCATACCGAGCCGTTCCGCAACGCCCGCAAGCGTGACGGCGTTGACGAGCGCAGAGCGGTACAAGGTCATATCGCCCTCGTTTTTGTGAGGGTATTTCTTAAACAAAAACTCCGTCGTTAAAAGTTCAAGCACGGCGTCGCCGAGAAATTCCAACCGCTCATTGTGCTCGGTCTTGAGTTTTTTGTTTTCGTTCAGATATGAACGATGTGTAAAGGCGGTCTTGAGTAAGCCCTTATCAGTGAAATCTATGCCTATCTTTTTTTCAAACGAATCAAAATTCATTTTTTTAATAAAATATTTACGGCTTTTGTGACAATCGGCAAAGTGTCGAGGTAAAAATTAAGATTGACAATGTCTTTTAACTTAAACCACCGCGCGTCGTCCAACCCGCCCGACGAGCCGAGCGTCAGCGGAATAAACGCCGACTCGCCAAGGAAGTAATGCACCTGTTTGCGGAGCTTCCCTTTCTCGGGGTCGGACGCGATGTATTCGTTGAACCCAATCGGCTCTTTAAGCGTAATATCCAAACCAAGCTCTTCTTTAATTTCGCGAACGGTCCCCGTTTCAACGCTCTCGCTCGCTATGTCGGGAGTGTCTCCTATTTTGCCTTTAGAAAGCGTCCAGTGGCCGAAAATGTCGTGCACCAGAGCGATGTAGGTATCGCCTTCGGCTTTTGCGTACACTACCGCGCCACCGAGTTTCTGAATAGGCATCTTTTCGTATGGCACTTCTGCGGGACGCTTTTTGCGCTTTGGCGAGTCCGCTTTCCCCGGCTCGCCAAGTTCACGATAGACGGAACCGAGCACTCCATTCACAAATCTTCCGCTTGCGTCGCCTCCGTAGGTTTTTGCAAGTTCAATCGCTTCGTTAATCGCAACTTTTGCCGGCACTTCTTTGCGGTCTGAAAATAAAAGCTCATACAGCCCGAGCCGCAAGACATTGCGGTCTAGACACGAGATTCGCTCCAGCGGCCACTCCGGTGCTGCTTTACCTATAATGTTGTCAATTTCTTTGCGCTTTTTCAAAACGCCATTTATGAGAGTGTGTACAAATGAGTTATCCTCTATCCCCGGCGCAAATTCTGCAATGTTGCGCGCTTCTATCTCCGCAAGTGCCTTTTCTGGAAGCGCGCGGAAATCCCACTCAAAGAGTGATTGTAGCGCTATTGATCTGCCAAGGTGCCGGTTAGCCATAATTATCAAGAAACTTTACTTTGCTTTTTGTTTTTTTGATTTTTCAACTACATTAACAACTGTTCTTCCGCGATACTTGCCGCAATTGGCGCACGCGGTGTGCTGTGTGTTCAGCGCTTTACATTCAGGACACGCCGAAAGCGCGAGCACCCCAAGTTTGTGGTGCGCGCGCCTGTGGTCGCGACGGCCTTTTGTTGAACGCATTCTGACTACCATATTTTCTATGATATCAGAAAAGAAAAAAGCGCGCAAACCTTCGGTTTGCGCGCCGCGCGCTCTTCGGTTAGAAAAACCTTATCTGAGGAAACTTTTCAAGGACTTCTCCGTAGGAGCCCCTAATAAGCTCCTTCTGGTGATGTGTCTCCGCCAAGTGGTGGAGAAGGTTCGCCGCCGCTTCTTTATGTGTCTTTTTAGCTATGCGACTTTCCATAAACTCACTTATTTCTAAAAACTTCGGCGGGAGAAGTAATGTATCGTCCGTTTCAGTTTTTTGGAAAGTACGATAACTCACCGCGCTTTCCAACTCCAGCAAAAAAAAGTGCTGGGTATGGATGCCACTGCCTTTGTTCGCATCCCCGGGTTTAATGACTTTGTGAATAAGCTTCGTACTGCGAAGAGGGAGCGCGCTTTGGTCGGCAACTATTTCCGCACTTGTTTCCCTCGTGGTTGTGGTAAGCGGGGTTTCTCCCGCAATACCGGTACCACCAGGAAACTGCAATTTTGAGTGCCTAATTCCTGTTTTCGGATTCGGTT
>Ga0209211_10004821_pt1 | contig 20648 bp, 18 predicted proteins | sample RifGroA2_FD_183992 | JGI IMG/M metagenome (GOLD analysis project Ga0209211, IMG submission 183992) | Groundwater microbial communities from Rifle, Colorado, USA - Groundwater A2 (SPAdes) (version 2) | ecosystem: Environmental > Aquatic > Deep subsurface > Groundwater | place: Rifle, Colorado...
GTGGCGATTATTATTTTGTGGTATCTTAATTTGGAAATATCAAACTCGTCGGCAATGGCCGCGCCTAAAGCGATAATCAAAGCTTTGATTTCTTTGAAAGCCAGCATTTTGTCTAAACTCGTTCTTTCCACATTCAAAATTTTTCCTTTCAAAGGCAAGATCGCTTGCGTTCTTCTGTCTCGGCCTTGTTTGCTGGAACCGCCGGCGGAATCCCCTTCAACGATAAAAATTTCCGCCTCGCTGGCGTCTCTGGTTTGGCAATCGGCCAGCTTGCCCGGCAAAGTCAAACCTTCCAAAACGCCTTTTCTCAACACGCTTTCTTTGGCGGCTTTGGCGGCTTTTCTGGCCTTGAGCGCCAACAAGACTTTGGAAACTATGGTGCGGGCGTCGCTCGGGTTTTCCTCCAAAAACGCCGAAAAAGCTTCCCCGAAAACGGACTCTACCGCCGTTCTGGCTTCCGGATTGCCGAGCTTGGCTTTGGTCTGCCCTTCAAATTGAGGCTCTCTTAACTTAATCGATATGACCGCCGTCATTCCTTCCCGCACATCATCTCCGGTAAAATTGTCTTCGTTTTCTTTGATGATATTATTTTTTCTGGCGTAGTCGTTGATAGTTCTGGTAAGCGCCGTTCTAAAACCGGTCAGGTGCATTCCGCCGTCCGGAGTCTTAATGTTGTTGGCAAAACTTATTTCTTTGATGTCTATTTCTTCAACGTATTGAACGGAGCTTTCCACCATAATTCCTTCCGCCTCTTTCTCCACATAAAAAACTTTATCATGAATCGGTTTTTCTCCGTGATTAAGATGCCTGACCAAGGACATCAGTCCGCCTTCAAAATAAAAAGTGAATGATTCCGCCGGCAATTTCAATGAATCCAAATACAAAATTTTGGCATCGTCTATTTTGCCTTCGTAACCCCTTAAATCCATCACTCTTATCCTTAATTTTTTGACCAAATAAGCCTGCTGGCGAAGATGATTTAAAACAGTTTGGTAGTTGAATTTAATTTCCGAAAATATTTTAGGGTCCGGTTCAAAGGTGACGACGGTGCCGCGCAAATCACTTGAAGCGACTTTTTTCACTTTGGCTTGAGGCTCTCCGATTTTGTACTCCTGAATATGCTTGCCTCCGTCTTGGTGAACTTCCACTTTCAGCCAAATGGAAAGAGCGTTGACCACCGAAGCGCCGACACCGTGCAAACCGCCGGAAATTTTGTACGATTCTCCGCCGAATTTTCCTCCGGCGTGAAGCGTCGTCATCACCGTTTCCAGAGCGGAAACTCCGGTTTGTTTATGAATGCCGACAGGGATGCCTCGGCCGTTATCGGCCACTCTTACTTTATCGCCGGGCAAAATCGCCACTTCTATCTCGTTAGCGAACCCGCCCATCGCCTCGTCGCGGCTGTTGTCAAAAATTTCCCAAACCAAATGATGCAACCCGTCCACTCCGGTAGATCCGATGTACATTCCCGGCCTTTTGCGCACCGGCTCCAAGCCTTCCAAAATATAGATGTCGTCGGCCGTATAATCGCCCCGCCCGCCATCGCTACGCTCAGGCGTTAGCGGGCGGGCTTTTTTGCCCTTGTTTTTAGCAGGATTTTCCTTAGCCATAATATGCTCTAATTATAACATAATTTCCGAAATTTTCATCATTTTTACTTCCTTACTTCCCAATCTTCGTTGGCTTCCACAACCTCAAACACTTTTTCCATAACGGCGTTGATTTCTCCGTCGGTGAGAGTTTTTTCCGGCGATTGGAAGATAAGATGAAAGGCCAAGCTTTTTCTTTCTTCATTTTCGTAAACCCCCACACCATTACTGGTGTGGGGGTAAATATCAAACAAATCGGTGTCAATCAAAAGTTTTCCAGCCGTGTTTTCTATGACGTCTAAAACATTTTCCACTTTTTCGTTAAGCGGAACAAAGACGGCAATATCTCTGACGATAGCCGGATATTTGGAAACCGGCTCGTATTCAACGCTTTCGTCCGCCAACTTTACCAATTCGTCAAAATCAAATTCAAAAGAATTGGCATCTATGTGGCCTATTGTTTTGCCGTCAGCCTGGACTTCCGCCACTTTGTTGTCGTGATCTTTGTAAAAAAAATCGTCTATGCCCAAACCGTTAAGCAACTCGTCGGCCACGCCTTTCATTTCGTAAAAATCAGCTTTGTTGCTTATGGCGCCTATGGCCATTCTTTCTCCGTTTTTGGGAAAAATTTTTCCCAACTCAAAAATTTTTATGTTTTTGAAATATTTGCTGTTTTCTTTAATGTTCGCCTCAAACCCATTCGTCAAATTCGTTCTTAAAAATTTCTTGTCTTTAGAGGGCGGGTTTTGCAGTTCCCAATCGCCGTTTTTGACAAAAGAATAATTATAAACTTCGGAAAATCCCAAGCCTGTCATAATGTTTCTTGCCGCGGAAGCGAAAAATAAAGCATCGTTTCTCTTGGGCGGAACAAGCAAGCCTTCCGGAATTTTTTCTTCTATCTTTTCGTAGCCGTAAATACGGGCGACTTCTTCAATTATATCTTCTTTAATCTTTAAATCAGTCCTTTCTGACGGCGCGCCGACGGAAAAAACATCCCCTTTTTTGCTTACTTCCATTCCTAGCCGGCTTAAAATATCCGTTATTTCTTTTTCGGGAATTTTCACCCCCAGAATTTTTTCAAAATCGCTTTCTTTGATAAAAATAATTTCTCTTTCTTCAGGCTCCGGCAAAGAAATTTTTGCGTCCAATTTTAAAATAGCGGCAATGTCTCTTATCACTCCAAGATAATCAATATAATCGTAAGCGCGGTTGGGTAAAATTTTAACGTCAAGTTCGTAATCGCCGTTTTTCGGCTCTACAGATTCCACTTCCTGCGAATGCATAGTCAAAAGCTCGGCCGATTTTTCCGGAGCCGGAAGTTTTTCGTCAAAATGCGATTGTATCCAATTGTAACTTATTTTCATAACTAAAACTGTTTCAAAAATCTTAAATCGCCGGAATAAAACAGCCTGATATCGTCAATATTATGCTTGATCATCGCCAATCTATCCACGCTCATTCCGAAAGCGAATCCTTGCCACTCGTTCGGATCAAGCTTCATATTGTCCAAAATTTTCGGATGAACCATCCCCGCTCCTGCAATTTCCAGCCATTTATCTTTAAACTTCATATCCACTTCCACCCCGGGCTCAACGAACGGGAAATAACTGGCGCGAAATCTGATGTCTATGTTTTCGTCGTCGAAAAATCTTTGTAAAAATATTTTTATGACAGCCTTAAGATTGGCTAGATTTGTTTTCCTGTCCACCATCAGCCCCTCAATCTGGTAAAATTGCGTTTCGTGTGTCGCGTCGGTGGCTTCCATTCTGAAAACCCGTCCGGGCGATATTATCCGAAAAGGCGGCTGGTTGCGTTCCATATATCTTATCTGCACCGAAGAAGTATGAGTGCGAAGCAAAAGTTTTTCTTTGCTTTTTAGCCAAAAAGTGTCCTGCATCGCTCGCGCCGGATGGTCGGCGGGGATGTTTAGGGCGTCAAAATTATAATACTCGGTTTCCAATTCCGGCCCGTCTGCTACTTCAAAGCCCATAGACTGGAAAATATCACCGGCCTTATCCATCACCTGCGTCAAAGGATGCAAATGCCCCCTTTCCATCTTCTTGCCCGGAGCGGTTACGTCTATGAATTTTTTTCTTTTATCAGTCATTGTTGATATGCAATCATAATAACTGTTTTTTAGTTTTTTTCCAAGGAAAAACAAAAAGTCCAGCCCTCCCGTGCTGAACTTTGTAGATTGTTTATGTTTATTTCTTATATGTATTGTTTTTACACAGCTACTGCTGTTTTACTATTGTTTAACTTGGTAACCATTACTTTTGGTAAAACTACAGTTTCAATTTTGCAGAGATTTACTCCTATGGGGCAATTACTACAATCGTTCTTTTTTATAACCACTTTGATGTACTTATACCTCTTGTCTGTAAAAATTTTATTACTAAACCCAGTTTCGCTTTGGATTGCTTTCATAATACACCCAATAATTCCATCATTACTCTTGCTAACACAAGAACATTTCAACTCTATTGGGTTTTTTTTAGTCCCCAAAACAGGTTTAGGCATAAATCTTTCCCCCTTCTTCAAAAACAATATTCATTTAGCTAAACACTATCACGATCACACTTCAATCAATCAAAAAATAACTAAATAGACCCCCCCTTTCTTTCCTCCAAAAATTTAAAAACGAAATAATATAAGGAATATAAATATATTTTAAAAGGTCAATTTAAGCTGATTGCATTGTATCAAAAAAAATAAAACAACGCAATAGCTGCTACGCGCCATGACAATGTTTATACTTTATCGGAGTTCCGTCCACTTTCTTCGCTCCGCACGGGCAGGGGTCGTTGCGGCCGGCTTCTTTTTTGGCGGAAGAAGAAGTCAAATTGGCCGAGACATTGCCTATCATCGGGCCGGAATTGTGGATTTCCAAAACCGGCTCTTGTTTGAGTTCCGCTATTTGTCCGCCTGCCCGCCACGCATTCGCTGACGAAGCGGGCGGGCCGACTTTCAAAGCCATCTCGGCGATGGCGTTGTCTATAGCCGCTTCCATCCGGATAAAAAGTCCCCGGCCTTCGTTTTTGTATTCCACCAACGGGTCTTTCTGCCCGTAGGCTCGCAAGCGGACGGACGACCTCATATAATCCATCGCTTCCAGATGCTCCACCCAAAGCATATCTATCGCTTGCAACATAAGCATCCTCTGGCTGTGGAAAAATTTATCATCGCCCAATTCCGCCTTTCTTTTTTCCAAAGCTTCAACTTTTTCCGTTGAGTCAGAAAATATGCTTTTTAATTCTTCCAAAACGAAATCATTTTCTCCGTACAAAATTTTCTTTCTTCTTTCGTAAATTATTTTTCTCTGGTGATTTAAAACATCGTCGTATTCCAACAAATGTTTCCTGGCGTCAAAATTGAATCCTTCTATTTTAGACTGCGCCGATTCAATCGCTTTGGAAAGCATCCTGTTTTCAATCGGCTGATCTTCGGGTATGCCAAGACGGCCCATCAAGCCCTTGATTCTGTCCGAGCCGAAAACCCTCATCACGTCGTCTTCCAAAGAAATATAAAATTGCGTTTCGCCCGGGTCGCCCTGCCGGCCCGACCGGCCTCTTAACTGATTGTCTATTCTTCTGGCTTCGTGCCTTTCCGTGCCCAACACGAATAATCCGCCCGCTTTTCTCACCTCTTCGGCTTCTCCCGCAATCGGCGGATTGCCGCCCAAAACGATATCCACGCCTCGCCCGGCCATATTGGTGGCGATAGTCACTCCGCCCTTTTTTCCGGCTTGAGCGACAATTTCGCCTTCTTTTTCGTGATGTTTGGCGTTAAGAACGGTATGAGGCACGCCTTCTTTTTTTAACAGCGCCGAAAGATATTCGTTTTTGTCTATGGAAACCGTGCCGACAAGAATCGGCTGGCCGGTTTGGTGGACTTCTTTTATTTTACCGGCTATGGCTTGGAATTTGCCTTTTACGGTTTGGAAAACCAGATCCGGCTTATCCTTCCTTGCCAATGGTTTGTTGGTGGGAATGCTTACCGTTTCCAGTTTATAAACCTTGTGGAATTCTTCGGCGGAAGTGAGCGCCGTGCCGGTCATTCCGGCCAGCTTGCCATACAATCTGAAATAGTTTTGGAAAGTGATGCTGGCCAGTGTCCGCGACTCTTTCTGCACCTGGACTTTTTCTTTGGCCTCCACGGCCTGATGGAGCCCTTCCGACCACCTTCGGCCCGGCATCATTCTGCCGGTAAACTCATCTACGATTATTATTTCGTTGTTTTTTACCACATAATCTTTGTCCAGATGAAAAAGCGCTTTCGCCCTTATGGCCGTTTCCAAATGGTGAACATATTTTATCCCTTTTTCCGTGTAGATATTGCCGACGCCCAACGCTTTCTCGGCCTTCTCAATGCCATATTCAGTGAGCGACACCGCTTTCATTTTTTCGTCCACGGTGTAATCTTCGTCTGCGTTCATTTTTTCCGCTATTTTGCTGAACATTATGTAAAACTGGTCCGAGTCGGCGCTCGGCGCGGAAATTATAAGCGGAGTTCTGGCTTCGTCTATCAAAATGGAGTCAATTTCGTCCACGACGGCGAAATTGTATCCCCTCTGAACAACATCTCTGTCGCTATAAGCGATGTTGTCGCGGAGATAATCAAAACCGAATTCGTTGTTTGTGCCGTAAGTGATGTCGGCGGCGTAGGCTTCCTTTCTGGAACAAGGTTTTAGAAATTCGTGAACGACATGGAACGCGCCCGTAATGTCTCTTTCTTTGTCCAATTTATCATCACTCTCGCTCGCCCTCACCGGACTTCGATGAGCGCTGTCGTATATATAACTAGCTTCGTGGTTGGTACAGCCGACCGTCAAACCCAGCGCATTATAAATCTGCCCCATCCAAACCGCATCTCTTCGGGAAAGATAGTCGTTGACGGTTACCACATGGACACCCTTGCCGGAAATGGCGTTAAGATACGCCGGCAAAGTGGCGACCAAAGTTTTTCCTTCGCCGGTTCTCATCTCGGCGATTTTTCCCTGATGCAAAATAATTCCGCCTAAAAGCTGGACGTTAAAATGCCTCTGGCCCAGCGTTCTTCGGGACGCTTCTCTTGTCGCGGCAAACGCTTCCGGCAAAATATCGTCCAACGACTGTCCGCCATTAAGCCTGTTTCTTAATTCCGCGGTTACGCTTTTCAAGCCTTCATTTGTAAGGCTTTTCATTTTTTCCTCCAAATCATTGACGGAAGAAACAATCGGTTCCAATTTTTTCAGAAATTTTTTGTTGGAATCTCCGAGTATTTTGGTTAAAAAAGACATAAGCCCATAATAGCAAAAATCGCCACAAAGTTTATCTTGACAGATTTATTGCTATATGCTAGTCTTCTAATATAAATATCTTAACTTGTAAGATATGATTCGGATTCAGAACCTTTACAAAACAGGAGGAAATTTATGAAAACTGTTGATAAAACTATCAACCCGTCGCAGGCAAAAAAAATATTCAAAGATTATGCAAATAAAATTGTGGAAATACTTAAAAGAAAAGGAGTTAGAATAATTAGAGAAAAAAACAGTGACAATCTTTGTTGGCAGAGCTCCAGAGACAAAGAAGGTAATGCCTATGCTGATATTACTATTTTTTATCATAAAATTGATCCTAATTATGTTTCTGTTTCCTTTCTTGTCTTTATTTATTATCCAGACCCTCGTCCCAATGAAACCGATTTAGAAGCAATTATACAGAAAAAGACTAAGGGTAAAATTTATAAGAAATACCCGCTAACTAATTTTTGTATATTTGTAGATGCGGAAAAACCAAAAATACCCATTCTTGAGCCGTCGGAAGAAGTTGCTGAACAATTGTTTTTGGCGTTAAAATATTATAACAAAACAACAAGCCCAAAAGTAATTTCTAATATAAAAGATGCCAAGAAACGAATCGATAAAATTTTAGAAAAAGAAACAAACAAGATACTTAAATCATTTTGAATTTTCTAAAATAAAACAATCCGTATACACAACCACTCAAATATCGTTCCATTATGTTTGAGTGGTTTTTTTATTTTCCTTCGTTTTAAAATCCAAATATGTTAAACTGTAAATGTTACCATTTTTATGCTGGAGCAGAATTTCGGTAACATTTATTTAAATCAAAATTTTTAATTAAAATGAAAGACTCAACCAAACAAAAAATTCTTTTGTTGTTATCGTCTGGTCTTGTTCTTAGCCTTTCAAGATCGCCTAAGAATTATTTTAAAATCTTGGGAAATTTGCCATCAGCATGGAAAGAAATAGATAAAAACAGGCTTTATCGCGCTGTTCGCGAATTTTATAATGAAAGACTAGTTGGTTGCAAAGAAGATAAAGACGGCTTTGTAAAAATTGTTTTGACAAAAGAAGGAGAAAAGAAAGCGTTGAAATTCAAAATTGACGAAATGGAAATTAAAAAACCGGCAAAATGGGACGGCGAGTGGAGGGTTGTGATTTTTGATATCCCGGAGAGATTCAAAAAGGCCAGAGAAGCATTAAGGAAAAAATTGAAAGATTTAGGTTTTATAAAATTGCAGGAATCAGTGTTCGTGCTTCCATATGAATGTGAGGATGAAATCAATTTTATTGTGGAGGTTTTTCTAATTAGACCATTCGTAAGATTTGTGAGAGTGAAATCTTTTACAAATGAAGAACAGATAAAAATTAAATTCGGCTTGTTTTAAATGTTACCGAAAAAATGCTGGAGCAGAAAATACGTAACATTTTAATTATTAAGTAAAGTAATAAAGACTCTATTATTTTAAATTACCTGATTTTTGGCGCTCTAAATCCGATAAAGGCCACGGCGACCGTGCCGATGATAGCCGCAAAAAGAGCCATTGAGGAATCAATCTGTGGATTATTTATGATTACATAGGCCGAACCGAACCACATTGCCGCTAAAGTTACTCCCACCCAAGGATATTTCATATATTTTGATATTTAATGTTAATTAAAGCTTTTTAAGCAAACTTCTTATCTCTGGATACCTTTCCGCGTAATAAAAAACCATTTCTATTATTCTTTCTTTCATAATCGCCACTTTTTCCCTGTGCGTTACCGAACTTTCCGTGAACGTTTCCCAATCGTCGTTGAGGGATATTATGTTTTCGTCTATTTCTTTCCAGTTAGCTTGGTTTCTCACGATACTTTCAACTTCTTCAACGGAATGTTCCTCAAAGAAAGAACGCATCGCTTCCATTATGTCAAATCGCGGGGATATTTGCAAAGCCACCATATCGTCAATAACCAGCCCCCTGAAAAACAAAATAATGTCCAAAGGAAAATGAACTCCGTATTTTTCCGCTTTTCTAACCAATCTTAAAAAAGCCAGAGCGGCGGATTTATCCTTATAATTCGCTTGGCCGTCTTTTATCGCGCCAAACCACGGTTCCATAATTTCCCGAACTTCTTTTTTGAAATCAGAAATAATTATTTCTTCTATCTTTTCCATAATTTCGTCAACAATTTTCTGTTTTTTCGGCTCAACCTTAAAATAAGAACTAATCTCGTACTTAAAATTTTTTTTGCCGTACTCAAGCAAATGTTTGGTCGTCATCTCAATATCCTTGATAGAAATGCTATGAACGAATTTAAGCAGAATCAGTCTGTTTTCTTTTTCCGCCTCGCCCACTATGCCGAAATCAAAATAAGCCAGCTTGCCGTCGGGAGAAATATCGTCGCCCGGCAGAAGCGCCAGATTGGCCGGATGAGCGTCAGCGTGGAAAAATCCGTCTATAAAGTACTGCCTCATGGCGTCTTTTATCAGATATAAAGCCATTTGGTCGGGATTGATTCCCTTCTCCATAAGCTGTTCCGGGCCGTATTTGCCCAAAACAACATCCAAAACGGAAACTCCGTCCGAAATAAACTCCTGGATCAAAACTCTAGCCGAAGTGTATTCCTGATATTGTCTCGGTATAACGGTGGCGGGCGTTCCTTGGCTGTATTCCAAAAAAGCGGCGGCGTTGTTTGATTCATGCCTGAAATCAAGCTCTCTTTTCGTCCACCTGATGAAGTCATCGGCGACTTCTTTGACGTTCAAAGAAGAAGTCAAATTAAACAAATCAATCAGCGAAGCCAAAAAAGATATGATTAAAAAATCGGCCTCAAAAACTTTTTCAATGCCGGGACGGCGAATCTTAACCGCCACTTTTTCGCCGTTTTTTAGAACGGCTTCATAAACTTGAGCTATTGAAGCCGAACCTATCGGATTTTCATCAAAAGACTTGAAAAATTTGCCCGCCGTTTCGCCGATATCTTCCATAAAAATTTTGTGAATTTCAGCAAATGGCGCTACTGGCATATTGTTCAGCAGTTTAAGAAGTTCTAAAGTGTAATCCGCCGGCAAAAAATCCCGCCGCAAAGCCAATATCTGGCCGAGTTTTATAAATGCGCCGCCCGATTCTTCAAAAAACAATTTCAACCGCTGGGGCCGAGACAATTTCGTTTTAACTAAAACTTTAAAAGCCGTTTTTAAAATATAAAACAGCCTTTCGCAAAATAAAGCCGCACTTTTGAAAAACATAAAATTTAATTTATCAGGCGGCCGATTTAAAGCCTATGTAAGAAACCGCCACCGTCGTCAATACCAGAAAAATATAAAAATTGTTCGGATTGGCCAACTTGTCCGACATTATAAGAGTTATGGACGATATCCATAAAGCGACAATGGCAAAACTTACCCATGCGTATCTCATAAAAAATTAATTTTAACTTATAATATATTTCCGCCCAAGGAAGGCCGGCAAAGCTATACTCCAACACATATCCTATGTGAGCGCTTTTCGCCGGCCATCATTGGAAAGAACTGACTACAGTGTAGCAAATCCAACCAAAAACAAAAGCCCTGTCTTATCTTGATTAGATAAAACAAGGCTTTTAAAAATACTGGAATAAAGAAAGTTAATTTATTTTATGCCTCTCCGCCAGTTTGTAAATAGCAATGCCGAAAGCCACCGAAACATTAAGCGATTCTTTTTTGCCGCGCATTGGAATTTGGATTATCTTGTCCGACCGGTCAAGAATCGTTTTCGGCAAGCCGTTTACCTCTTCGCCCAAAATTAAAGCGACCGATTTTTTAACGAATTTTAAATCATTTAAATAAACAGCGCCTTTCGCTTGCTCTAAGGAAATAATTTCCGCCCCTTCTTTTTTCAGTTCATCTATAACCCGCCAGGTTTCTTTGCGTTTTTCCCAAGCCACAAAATTCTCCGCGCCCAAAGAAACTTTTTCTATGTTCGGATGAGGAGGCGCAGGCGTAATTCCGCACAAAAAAATTTTGGAAACTCCGGAGGCGTCGGCCGTCCTGAAAATAGAGCCGACATTGTGCCGGCTCCGAATATTGTGGCAGATGACAAAAATTTCTTTTTTGTTCATTCAAGTTGGAAAACTACCTGCCCGAATTGGCTTCAAACAAAGAAAACCGCCTTTCTAAAACAATGAAATCTTTATGATCAACTTTTTTATCCAAAGCGCCTTTTATGAATTTCACATCCTCTTTTATTGTTCCAACATTTTCAGTCAGTGAAGAAATTTTTTCCGAATGGGTATTCAATTCCGTTTTAATTGCGGTAATATCTTCTTTCATTACGATAATATCTTCTTTGATAACAGTAACATCTTCAGCTAACCCAGCGATCATCTCCGCATGAGAATCAAGCTTTCGGTTAATGCCGGAATATTGTTCGGCCACGGCCTGCGTTTGCGATTGAAATTCTTCCGCCAGCGCTCCTGTATGATTTTGAAATTCTTCTCTTTGTTTTGCCACAATGTTATCGGTATATTTCTGAAATTCTTTTTTCTGTTTTTCAAACCGCACATCAACATGTTTTTTAAATTCATTTCCTTGTTTAACCATTCTCTTATCCAGTTCCACGCCAAAATATTCCTGGTATTCCTTGCGTTGCTCTTTCAAAATTTCTTTTAACTTTTTCTCGTTTATTTCCATACTTGGATATTATAACGGCTAAAAATTATCGCGCAACTCAATGCGCGACACTCGGTGTCGCGCATTGAGTTCATTATCTGTTTTTGAAAACAAGACTGACAATAAAAAAGACGATACTGGCAAGAATTATGACCGGGCCGATGGCGTTAAAAGACAAGCCGAACCGCGCCGCCAAAAACGGGAAAACGGCAAAACCGGCAATGGCGCTGGCAACGCCAATTATTATGGACAATAAGGAATATTGCCTCATATTCCGGCTCATATTTCTGGCTACCGCCGCCGGAACAATTATCATGGCGCTAGTTAAAAGAGTTCCGCCGACTTTGATTCCAAAAGCGACGACGGCCGCTATCAAAAATAAATATATCAGATTGTATTTGTTTATTTTCACCCCGCTAGCCAGCGCCAAATCTTCGGACACGTAGGCTAGCATCATTTTTGAATAAATAATTCTGGCTGCGATGAAAACAATAATGCTTACAAAAACCGCCGCGACCGCGTCCGGCATCGCCACGGCGGAAATATTTCCAAAAAGACTATGTAATAATTCCTCTTCGGGAGTGATCAGAAAACCGACCGCCAAGCTTAACACAAAAACAACCCCAACCAGAGATTCCATGGAAAGTTCCGTTCTCAAGCTTAATATCCATATCAGCATAATTCCCAATATCAGCGAGGCCAGCGCCCCTAAAGAAATATTGATGCCGTAAAGCAAGCCCAGCCCTATGCCCGGCAAAGCGATGTGGCTCAACACGTCGCCGACCAAGGACATTTTTTTGGTGGCCATAAGAGAGCCGACATAACCGGCCGCTCCGCCGATAAAAATCGCCGTTATCAAACTTATATAATAACTAGTGTTCATGTTTGTAAAAAGTTACCCCTTCTCCGTAAAGTTTCTTCAAGCCCTCCGAGCCGAGAGCCTCCGCCGGAGAACCGTGGCAAATTAATTTTTTATTCAGGCACAAAACGCTGTCCGCGAATCCGTAAACCACGCTCATATCGTGAGTCACCAAAATAATGGACAAATTTCTTTCTTTTTCTATTTTGTTCAAAAGATTGAAAATCGTTTCTTCCCCGCCGATGTCTATTCCGGCCGTCGGCTCGTCAAAAAGCAAGACGTTAGGGTTGCCAATTAAACCCCAGGCGACAAGGACTCGCTGAAGCTGTCCGGAAGATATCGTTCCTATCATTTTTTTAAGAAACCGCTCATCCGTTATGCCCACGGAAGTCAAGGCTTCTTTCGCCTGTTCTCTTCCCGCTTTTTTCATTCTGAAAAATTCTTCCACGGAGAGCGGCAGATTTTTTTCCGGCAATATTTTTTGCGGAACATAACTGATTTTCGCGTTTTCGCTCCATTTTATTTCTCCCCGATACGGCAATATGTCCAAGAGCGCTTTAAGCAAAACGGTTTTACCGGCGCCGTTTGGCCCCATTATGGCGACATTCTCTCCTTTCTTTAAACTAAAACTTAAATTATCAACAACCTTCTCCTCGCCGAAACTTACGGTCAAGTTTTTCACCTCAAGAATAAGTTCACTCACCTCCAGAGCGGGAGGTTGAGGAACAAGAGGGACAGCTTGAGAGGCGATAATTCCCGGCTCCAAAAGTTTTTCTTCTTTATTATCAATCAAAATTTGATTGTCCTGAAAATCCATATTTCAATAATAACACTTTTAGCGTTCTAATGCCAAAACCAACAAACGACATCCGATGTCGGTAGCCCACCGACATCGGATGTCGTTTGTTGGTTTACAAAATTATATAAAAAAGGTATAATTTTGGCTTGATTAAAAACAAGCCTCTAAAAATTGAAAGTTCCGCCAATCGCCCGCCCGTTATCGTTGTGATGGGCCATATTGACCATGGCAAATCCACGCTTCTTGACTACATAAGAAAGGCTGATTTTACTTCCAAAGCCGCCAAAAGCGAGCCTCATCCGATTGCCGGACGGGAAGCCGGCGGCATCACCCAGCACATCGGAGCCTACGAAACGGAAATAGAACACGAGGGAAGAAAAAGAAAAATAACTTTCTTGGATACGCCGGGACACGAGGCTTTTTCTCAAATGAGAACAAGGGGGGCGACTGTCGCCGACATTGCTATTCTAGTGGTGGCCGCCGATGACGGCGTTCAGCCTCAAACAATAGAAGCGCATAGCACCATCAAAGAAGCAAACCTTCCTTATATAATCGCCATAAACAAAATAGACAAACCCGGCGCCGATCCGGAAAAATTAAAGACTCAATTGGCGGAAAATGGGATTTACGTTGAAGGGTATGGCGGAACCGTCCCGTTCGCAAAAATTTCAGCTAAAAACGGAGAAGGTGTGCCGGAACTTCTTGATGTCGCTATAATTTTAGCCGATATGGAAAACCTGCTAGCCGACGCAAAACAAAACGCCGGCGGTGTCGTCATAGAATCAAATATGGACCCAAAAAGAGGAATTTCTTCCACTTTGCTCATCAAAAACGGAACGCTGAAAAAAGGGATGTTCGTTCTGGCTGGCAAGGCAATGGCGCCGGTAAGAATTTTGGAAAACTTTTTAGGCCAGCCGATTGGGGAAGCCTCTTTTTCTTCTCCTGTTCGGATAACCGGATTCAGCGAACTGCCCGTTATCGGAGATGAATTTAAAACTTATGCCGATAAAAATGAGGCCGAAGAAGCGCTTGATCAAGCGAAAGAAACCGCCCAGACAAAAATCAAAGATTCCAAACAAAATATTGACGAAGAAACAAACCCGCTTCGCCAAAGCTCCAGCGAGGCGAGTAAAATAACGATAAAAATGATAATAAAAACGGATGCGGCCGGCTCTCTTGAAGCTTTGGAAAAAGAATTGATTAAACTCAAAGACGAAGAAATAACGATTGAACTGCTTAAAGGCGGGGTGGGCAATATAAACGAAGACGACGCCAGATTTTCATCGGCCCGCCTGCCGGACGGGCAGCCCTCAAAGAAAACAGTTATCCTTGGATTCAACGTCGCGACAGACCCATCGGCCAAAGAGATAATAGATCGCAACGGCATTCCAACCTTCACTTCCGACATAATTTATAAAATCAGCGATTGGCTGAAAGAAGAAATCGCCAAAAGAAAAGCGGAAATTCCAAGAGAAGAAATCATCGGCACGGCCAAAATTTTGAAAACTTTCAGCCGGCAGAAAAACAAGCAAGTCATCGGAGGAAGGGTTTCTTCCGGCAAGCTCGTTGAAGGCAAGGCTTTCAAAATAAAAAGAAAAAATGTGGAAATAGGCGAAGGAAAAATCGCTAACCTTCAGCAAGGCAAAAAAGAAGTCAAAGAAGTTTCTCTTGACGAAGAATTCGGCGCCATGACCGAAAATAAAATAGAAATCGCCCGCGACGACGAGATAATAATTATAGGGAAATAAACTTATAATCCCTCTTCCCTCTTTTGGCGATTAAATATTGACCGAAAAGAAAGTCTTTTTTGCCAATAACTAAATTCAGGTCGTTTATTTTTTCGCCGTTTAACTCAACGGCGTTATTTTGAACATCTTCGCGGGCTTGGCGTTTGGAGTCAGTAACTTTTGCCGACACCAATAAATCCGCGATATTAACCTCGTTTATTTTTTCCAATTTCACGACGGACGAATCTGTGAAAATTTGCTTTAAATCGCTTTCGGACAAGTCTTTGATTTTCCCGCCAAAAAGATTTTCGGAAATTTTTTCCGCGTTTTTAAAAGCCTCTTCTCCGTGGACAAAAGTCGTCACTTCTTTTGCTAGAGCTTTTTGCGCTTCTCTTTTTTCTGGCGCAGTTTCGGATTTGCTTTCTAATTCTTTTATTTCTTCCAAACTTAAAAAAGTATAATACCTCAAAAACTTTGCAACATCTTTGTCGTTCGTATTTATCCAAAATTGGTAAAAATGGTAAGGCGAGGTTAGATTAGCGTCTAACCATACGGCCGTCCCTTCAGATTTGCTGAATTTTTTTCCGTCGGAACGAGTAACCAATGGCAGCGTCATGACAAAAACTTCTTCTCCTTTAGTCTTTCTAACAAGTTCAATGCCAGCGGTCATATTCCCCCACTGGTCAGAACCGCCCATCTGCATACGACAGCCATACTTCTCAAAAATCTTCAAAAAATCGTAAGCCTGCAAAATCATATAACTAAACTCGGTAAAAGATATGCCCGTCTTCATTCTTTCTCTTATCGACTCTTTGGCAATCATTTCATTGACAGTGAATTTTTTGCCGATATCTCGGACAAAATCTATGTAAGAAATTTTTTCGGTCCAATCTAAATTATTTACAAACACCGCTTCTTTGTTGAAATTGAAAAATCTGCCTAATTGTTTTTTTAACAATTCAACCAAATTGTCCACTTCTTCTTTTTGTTTAAGAATCCTTTCTTTGTCTTTAAGGCTCGGGTCCCCAACCAAGCCAGTGGCCCCTCCAACCAAAACTATTGGCTTGAGGCCGTTTGTTTCCAGTCTTTTAGCGGTAACTATCTGCAACAATGAGCCCACATGCAAACTCTCGGCCGTAGGATCAAAGCCGAAATAAAAAGAAGCGTCTTTTGCGTTCAAAAGTTTTTTGACACCTTCTTCGCTGGAAACTTGGTACACCAGACCCCGACTTTTCAATTCCTCGTATAAATCCATAACTGCTTCAATAATAGCAAAATTAAACAAAAAAAACAGGGTTTTGAGTTATACAAACTCAAAACCCTTTCAAGAAAACCTTTTATGCCGAAGGATATTCATCATCCATTATGATATCATCCACCATAATGCGTGAGCCACGATACCCCTTTTTGTAACCATTTTTTTTAATTATTTCGTCCAGTTCTTCTTTTTCGCTTGTTTTTATTTTTTCGACTCCCGCCTTAACAATACCTTGTTTAGTTAAAAATAAAATGTTCACAATTTTACACCTCCCAAAAAAGTTTTTTCAAAATATGTTAAAAAAGCTACTTTTTGAAAGGCTATCATAAAATACGTAAAAAGTCAATATGCGGGTAAGGAGAATCGAACTCCTGTCTCATCCTTGGCAAGGACGTGTTCTGCCACTAAACCATACCCGCTTTATTACCATAATAATCTAGCAGAAAAAGTAAAAAAAGAAAATGCCGGGGAGAGGACTTGAACCTCCGCGGGATTGCTCCCACCAGCTTCTAAGGCTGGCGCGTCTGCCATTTCGCCACCCCGGCTTTCGCTCATTGCCTCGTGAGGGATTTGAACCCCCGACCATCTCCTTAAGAGGGAGTTGCTCTACCAACTGAGCTAACGAGGCAAATTTTAAAACACCTTAAGGATAAAGAAATTTTGGCTTAAAATCAAGCAGTTTGCCGGTGGTGGGACTCGAACCCACATCCCTTGCGGGACACGATTTTAAGTCGTGCGTGTATACCATTCCACCACACCGGCATTATTGAATTTTGAGGCCACGGCGAGAATCGAACTCGCGAATAGAGGTTTGTCCCGATGCTGAAATTTTTGAGGCCTGAGGGAGAATCGAACTCCCGTATAGGAGTTTTGCAGACTCCTGCCTTACCACTTGGCTATCAGGCCATTAACTCAAAAATTTCAGAACGGGATCCCGACTTCTTTATTGTAATTTATAATAGTGCGTCGGGACAGACCTCTGCCTTCCCACTTGGCTACGTGGCCGAATCATATCTTTATCTTGCCGATCTTCAGCTCCACTTCCCAGCCTCTGTCCAGATCAAAAAACGCTGACGGCAAAAACTTCATTCTCGTTTTCGTTTTAAGATAATTTTTGAAAACGGAATTCTTTTTGTTCAGACTGGCCAAAATTTCTCTCTCTTTGTTTTTTGGAAAAACGCTGACAAGAAACTTGGCCGTCCGCGAATCTTCCGACAGTTCCGTCCTAGTGACCGTTACCATCGCATTAGGGTCCACTTCAAACCTAACGAAAGAACCGGCAATTTCGGCCAACAAAGAAACCAGCTTCTCTTTTTTCTTAATCTTAACATTAGGGCTATCCATCAGCCCATTATGCGTTATCTTTAGCTTATTTTCAAGACAACTATTTTTCTATCAGCGAAACTCCAGTCATTGCTTTTGGCTTGCCTGCGCCCATAATTTCAAGAATTGTCGGCGCAATGTCGCGCAGACTCCCTTTTACTGACAATTTCAAATCTTTTTTCATAACAATAAACGGGACTGGATTAATCGTGTGCGCCGTGTGAGACTGGCCTGTACATCATTTCAGCATTGCCGTGGTCGGCTGTTATCATAAAAACATACCGGCTGTTTTCAACTTCTTTTATTATCCTGCCCAAACTGGAATCAATCGTCTCCGCCGCCACAATAGTTTCTTTCATTTTTCCGGTATGCCCGACAATGTCCAAATTGGCAAAATTAGCCAGAATAAAATGATACTCGCCTTTTTGCGCGGCTGTTATTATTTCATCCGTTATCTCCCTTGCTTTCATTTCAGGCGCCAAGTCGTGCGTGGCAACTTTGTTTGACGCAATAAGTTTTCTTTCTTCGCCGACAAACGGTTCTTCTTTGCCGCCGTTAAAAAAATAAGTCACGTGGGCGAATTTTTCCGTTTCGGCTATATGAATTTGTTTAAGATTGTTTTTTGAAATAATTTCCGCCAAACCATTATCAATAATTTTTCCGCTTAAAATAACATTACCAGACAACGATTCGCCATAATCTGTCATTGTCGTATAAGTAAAATCTTTGGCATGGCAATCTTCGTTGAATTTTTTGGCGAGTTGTTTTGCTCTATCAGAGCGGAAATTAAAAAATATCATCGCATCGTGATCCATAACTTCGCAAGTTTTGCCTTTTGCCGCGGGAATAACGCACGGCTCTATGAATTCGTCTGTTTTCCCAGATTTATAACTTTCTCTTATCGCTTCCAAAGCGGAATCGTATTTTTTCCCCTCCCCTTTGGCGATAGCGTTATAAGCGCATTGCGTCCTTTCCCAATTATTGTCTCTGTCCATCGCGTAATACCTTCCGGAAACGGAAGCGACGCAGGCTATGCCGGATTCTTTGCAAACTTTCTCCAATTCTTCAATGTATTTTTTAGCGCTTTTTGGCGGCGTATCCCGCCCGTCGGTGAAAGCGTGGACAAAGACTCTCGGCGCGCCGACTTTTTTTGCCAAATTGATTAAAGCGTAAAGATGGTCTGTGTGCGAATGCACTCCGCCGGGAGAAACCAGCCCTTTTATGTGCAAGGTGGAATTATATTTTTTTACTTTTTCAAAAACTTTAACCAGAAGCGGATTTTTCTCCAGCAAATTATCTTCTATGGCCTTGTTTATTTTCTCCAAATCCTGATAGACAATCCTTCCGGCTCCGATATTTAAATGGCCCACCTCGCTGTTGCCCATTTGACCCTCCGGCAATCCGACCGCCCGGCCCGAAGCTTCTAGTTTTGTGTGCGGAAAATTGTTCCAAAGATAATCAAAGTTCGGCGTTTTGGCTTGGGCTATGGCATTGTATTTTTTGTCGTCCGACAAACCCCAGCCATCAAGAATTAATAAAACAATTTTCTTCATACTTAACCCAATGTCAAGGCGAGACCTTGACATTGGGGACCTTGACATTGGGGATATTTGGCTTTTTTGCCCAGCATTTCTTCTATTCTCATCAGTTGATTGTATTTCGCCACCCTGTCGATGCGAGAAAGCGAACCGGATTTAATCTGTCCGGCGCCAAGTCCCACGGCAAAATCGGCGATAAAAGTGTCTTCCGTTTCTCCGCTCCTGTGAGAGATGACCGTTCCCCAGCCGGCTTTTTGGGCTATTTTTACCGCCTCAACCGTTTCGCTGACGGTGCCGATCTGATTGACTTTTATCAAAACGGCATTGGCCGCTTTTTCTTTAATACCCCTTTTGATAATTTCCGGATTGGTGACAAAAATATCATCGCCCACTACTTGGATTTTTTTGCCCAGTTTTTTGTTCAACAACCGCCAGTTATCCCAATCGCCCTCCGCCAAACCGTCTTCAATGGAAACAATCGGGTATTGAGAAACCAATTTTTCGTAATAACCGACCATCTCCGCTCCGGTTAATTCCAAATTGTCTTTTTTAAGGACATACTTGCTTGTCCCGCAAGAAAATTGTTTTCCTTCGGGGACTTCTTTGTAAAATTCATTGGCGGCCGAATCTATGGCGATGGAAACATCTTTGCCGGCTTTATATCCGGCCGCGCCGATGGCCGCCATTATCACCTCCAACGCTTCTTTGTTGGAAGAAAGAGTCGGCGCGAATCCGCCTTCGTCGCCGACATTGGTATTTAATTTTTTATCTTTTAAAACTTGTTTAAGATTATGAAAAATTTCCGAACCCATTCTTGCGGCCTCTCTGAAATTTTTCGCTCCAACGGGTACTATCATAAATTCCTGGATGTCGGCGGAATTGTCGGCATGCGCCCCGCCGTTGATAATATTCATCATCGGAACGGGCATAATATATTTGCCGTTTATCGCTCCGCCAAACTTTTCGGCTATGTAAGCGAAGAGCGGCATCTTGGCGTCATAAGCCGCCGCCTTCAAAACCGCCATTGAAACCGCCAAAATAGCATTAGCGCCGAGTTTGCTTTTATTGGGAGTACCGTCAAGCTCAATCATCATCCGGTCAATTTTTTCCTGGTTGTCCGCTTCTTCGCCAATAAACGCTTTAGCGATTATTTTGTTCACATTGGCCACGGCTTTCAGAACTCCCTTGCCTAAAAATCTTTTTTTATCGCCGTCCCGAAGTTCCAACGCTTCTTTGGAACCGGTTGACGCGCCGCTTGGCGCGGCCGCGCAAGCCGTCGCTCCGCTTTCCAAGTAAGCATCCGCCTCCACCGTCGGATTTCCCCTTGAATCCAGAATTTCTCTGGCGTGAATTTTTACGATTTTTGACATAAGGCCTCTAATTTTAGCAAATCAAGGGCATTTTTAACACCTTGACAACTAGCCTGATTTCCGTATAATGTAAACAAACTTATTGATAGAAATTTAATAACTGAATATCAAAAACTTTTTTTGAGAAAGAGGTGGAAGATGGACTTAATACTGAATGTGGACTGGAAAATAGTTATCGCTGTTTTGTTTGGTTTAGCTATATGGGCATATATTTTGGCAGGATATGGAACATTTTTTTCTTTTGTTAAGTCGGGTGAAATCTTGC
>Ga0209211_10004824_pt1 | contig 20644 bp, 21 predicted proteins | sample RifGroA2_FD_183992 | JGI IMG/M metagenome (GOLD analysis project Ga0209211, IMG submission 183992) | Groundwater microbial communities from Rifle, Colorado, USA - Groundwater A2 (SPAdes) (version 2) | ecosystem: Environmental > Aquatic > Deep subsurface > Groundwater | place: Rifle, Colorado...
AAGGCACAGCAACAGCACTATGGAAAGCTTTCTCATGGTTGCTATGATAGTTGCTTTCGCCTGTGGTTCAAACCTTTCGGGATGGCGGACTTTGTTGCAAAGTGTTTCAATTCCTGTATGCCCGTGGCATGGCCATGTGTGAGATCCATGCCATCTGGAAGAGATGTATGGCACCGAGGTATCGCCCGGACCGAAGTGGTCAGGTTCATAGCTGCAGGTGGTGACAGAACCCAGGAACCGTGGTGTGTCTGACATCTTGATCGCCTGCATAGATGGCATAAAGGGCTTCACGGAAGCCATTGAAACTGTGTTTTCCAAAACTGCCGTGCAGCATGGTGCGTCATAGCCTGAACTTCGTTGGCTGGAAATTGCGCAAAGCTGGCGGCGCAACGGGGCGCGCATTACGCCGTTCTTTGAATATCCGCCGGGGATTAGAAAGTGATCTACACCACCAATGCGATCGAGACGCTGAGCATGAGCTTGCGGAAGACTACCAAGAACCGGGGCTCGTTCCCGTCCGATGAGGCGCTGTTAAAACTGTTCTGCCTGGCCCAACAAAACATCGGCCAAAAACGGATAATGCCAATGAGAAACTGGGAGGTAGCGCTGAACCGTTTTACTATCCAATTCGGTGACAGGATGCCGCAGCATTAACGAATTCCGTTTACACAAAATTCAGGACACCCTGCACGTCCCGACTGGCCGAGATGCAATACCGATTCAATCGCCGCCTCTAACTAGGCTCCAGTCTCAGCCACATGCTGTGTAACTCCGTCCTTACCGGAAGTCGTACAGGGTTGCGGCTGAGGCTGGCTTAAAATCAGCGCTGATCAGTTTACATTTTGGGCCCGCTCCCGCCGACAAAAGTACGCTGATCGACAGCCTTCATAACCGTTTCAACCAGTTTCTCCTTCTCCACTGGTTTGACGAGATATTCAACAACACCCTCTTTCATGAATTCCACTGCAAGCTTGACGTCAGGATAACCGGTCAACACGATGACAGGGATATGCGGATACTCGCGACGGAAGTATGCAATAGCCTCAACGCCGTTTATATTGGGCATTCGTACATCGCAGAGGATCGCATCCACAAGGGTAACATTCTCGGCGTCTAGTACTTCTATCCCTTTCTTCCCGTCCTCTGCCTCCACGACTTCCAGGCCGGTGTCTTTGAGTTGGAGCCGGATCGTTTTACGAACTTCTTCTTCATCATCCACCACTAATATCTTGTGCGACATTTGCAATCCTCCTAGATAGATTTTACGCCGGGTAGCAGAATGGTTACCGTTGTCCCCTTGCCTACTTCACTTGCCAAAGCGACGGTTCCATTGTACTTATTTACAATCTTCCGCACAATATACATGCCCAAGCCTTCGCCTTCGTCCGGCCCCTTGGTGGTGAAGAATGGGTCAAATATCTTGCCAAGGTGCTCTGCCCTGATCCCCGTTCCGGCATCATGAATGCGTATGCAAACCTGGCTGTCTTCAAGGGTAGTCGTCACCTCCAGGATACCCTTCTTCCCCTTCATGGCCTGAACGCCATTGCGAATAACATTGAAAAAGACTTGTTGGATCTCTTCCGGCTTGGCAGCTATTTTGGGTACAGGCGCGAAGTTTTGACGGATTTCAATTCGATCATCGAGCAGTGAAAGTTTCACCATTGCAAGAGCCTCAGCGAGTTTTTCATGCACGTCGACTTGTTCCAATTCATGCTGGCTGGCAGGGCGGATGTACCCAGAGAAATTTTTAATGATGGCCGCAATGTGTTTGCCTTGCTTGATGATATCCCGGGCATGCTCGTTACACGCTGAAATATCCTTTTCATCTCGTATCGCCTCAGCCTTGCCCATGATGACATAAAGAGGATTGTTGATTTCGTGCCCGATGCCACTGACCATCGTGCCGATTACCGTCATCTTTTCCGCCTGAATGAGTTGCTCCATAACACGATCTTTTTCGGCCTGATTGTCTCTTAGCTCCCGGGTCCGTTCCTCAACTTTATCTTCCAGAGTATCTATGTGCTGGCGCAGTTGAATTCTCATCTCATCAAATTCATCGGCAAGTTCCTCGATTTCATCACCCGTGTGAACAGCTAACGGCTGGCTCAGATCACCACCGGCGATGCGACTCGCCTCATGGCGAAGCCTCTGGACCGGTTTTACGATGCGTCGGCTTGCATAGTAGCTCAGGGCGCCAAGCAATCCCAGGGAAAGCAGGCCGGCAAGTAGTACGCCCATAAGGAGGCTTTTTGCCGGGGCAAAAATTTCCCGGGAATCTTGCCAGACGAACATGTGCCATGACTCACCTGGTGGCAGAAGAGAATTTACTCCGGCCAGAGGCGCGTAACCTATGATGGAAAACTCATGACTGCCGTGCCCGCTGTTTTCCGCAGTAGTCCAACCCGCATAATCAATTGTGATAAGGGCAAGAAGAGCCCGATCTTCGATGCGGCTTCCTGTTGCCAGCAACGGACAGCTGATGATCATCCCGGCGTTATTAATAAGCATCACGTGACCGGTGCTGCCGAACCGGACCGGGTAGATGAGAGGGTCGAACAATTTCTTGACATCATAATCGCGGTGCAACCAACCAACAGGTAATGTTTCCTTTCTGTCATAAATCGGCATCGCTATATGAAGCAGAGTGTCCTGAGTTGCACTGTCCAGGTATAGCCCGGTCACCGTGGTTGCCGCCTTCTCGGTGGACGAGGTTGCGGCTTTCGCTCCGTTAAGCCCTGCTTCTGGCCCCGTCACCCAAGATGCTTTAAGGGCGCCTGAAACGGACTCGGTTTCCGTGATTGTGGGCCAATCGAACTGAACCACAGATGAATTCTTGCCCCGAGGTTGATTGCCAATGAGTTCTGTGCGTATCTTGGAATTATCCGCCGCCTGCTGTGCCAGCGTGCGATCAACTGTGAGAATTCGCTGGAGCTCCGCATCCACCTTCGCAGCACTGACCTCGGCCAGTGCCTGAAAGTTTGCGCCGATTACATCTTGAAGTTCGTTGCTACCCCTGTAGTAGGCCACTGCAAGGCTTGTTACCAAGGGAATTGCACCCACGGCCAGAATGGCCAGCACCAGCTTTCCCGACAAACCAAGGCGATGTTTTTTAGATTGCATTATCATGTCCCTGTCGTGCCTTGTTGAGTTCCGCATTGACGCCATTGTCGCTCATCTTTATGGCGCACGCATCCATTCGCTCAAGCATGACTCTCAATAGTGGGCAAATGATGGGCCACAACAGCCGACCGCATGCCAGCGGTTGTATTCTGTCAACGCAACCACCCGGTCCACAATCCGCCCGTTTCTAGATGCGGCAATCCGCTATCTGGACTTTGCAGCGCAAAGTGCGCAGAATTGCATCGTTCCAAACAAGATGACCCAGATGGATAAAATCGGCAAATACGAAATCGTGCGCGAACTCGGCACCGGGGCAACCAGTACCGTGTACCTGGCTACCGACGCGTTCAGCAAACAGCAAGTTGCGATCAAGTTATTCGATTTGAAAGGCTTGCGCGACGTCAATACTGCCAGGATTTATCGCAAATTGTTGATGACGGAAGCCTCGCTGGCCGGCAAGTTATCTCATCCGCACATTGTAAAAATTCTGGATGCCGTGATGGACGGCGACATGAATTATATGGTGATGGAATACGTCGAGGGCAGCACCCTTGAGCAGTACGCCGAGGTGGACAGTTTGCTGCCAATCAGCACGATTGCGGAAATTGCCTACAAGTGTTGCAAAGCGCTTGAGTATGCGCAGTATCAGGGGGTAACTCATCGTGACATCAAGCCCGCCAATATCCTGCTGCAGGGGAAGACGAATATCAAGATTTCGGATTTTGGATCGGCCGCGATTCAGAACCAGCAAACCACCCAAGTTAGTGGAGTAGGTTCGCCGGCTTATATGTCGCCCGAGCAGGTCAAAGAGTTGCCGCTGACGCACCAGACCGACATTTATTCGCTGGGAGTGGTGATATACAAGCTGCTCACCGGCAAGCTGCCGTTCGATGCGAGCAACAACTTCAGCATGATCTATCACATTCTCAACATCGAGCCGCCGCCACCCAGCATGTTTCGCCCTGAAACACCGCCGGAACTGGATGCGATTGTGCGGCGTGCGATGGAAAAGGATATGGCAAAACGTTATCAGACCTGGGATGAGTTTGCGCGCGATCTGGTCGGATTTTTCGGCCATGTCACGCCGTCCCCGGGAGAAATTTTTGACACCGAAAAATTCGATACCCTGCGCAGCTTGGCGTTTTTCAAGAGCTTCAGCGATGTGGAGCTTTGGGAGGTGTTGCGCATCAGCGAGTGGCGCAAGGTATCGGAATCGGAATATGTTTTGCGTGACGGCGAGAGCGGGCGCACTTTTTATATTCTGGCGCAAGGCACGGTGCGCGTGGTCAAGCATGGCAGGCTGTTAAGTTTGTTGCGCCGCGGCGATTGTTTTGGTGAAATGGCGCACCTTTCCGAGCGTGATTTCAAACGCAGTACCGATGTGATCGCCAAGAATGACGTGGTGCTGATCGAAATAAAACCAGATGCGCTGGTGCACGCCACAGCCGGGTGCCGTTTTCAGTTCAGTGATGCATTCCTGCGTATGCTGGTGAGGCGGCTGTCGATGGCGAATACCCGCATTTCCCGTTTGCTGGCAGACCAGAATCAACCAAAAGAGGAATAAGGAGATTGCGGGCTTCATGAATAACAGTAATTTCAGAAATGTCACTATCGTGGAACTGGTGGCAATACTGCAACGAAGCATTTGCGTCTGGTGGAAGTGTGCAACCTGCAAGGCGGTGCACGCTGGCCTGCCGATCGCTGCCTGAATGACAATGTCCAGGATAAGCGATGTTGAACTGGACGTGCGGCGGCTGGCTTGCCCGTTGCCGATCCTGCGCGCAAAAAAATCGTTGTCCGCCATGAGTAGCGGACAGGTGTTGAAGGTTGTGGCAACGGATGGCGGATCGCCCAAGGATTTTGTCGATTTCTGCAGCAAGACCGGCAATGAGTTGCTGTCCTCGACCGAAGAGAACGGCGAGTTCGTTTTTCTGATCCGCCGCCGTTGACAACTGTCATTCCTGCCGCCGGAAATGTCGCGGCGTATCAGTTCAGTTTGCTGCGCTGAATTTGCAACTGCGCCAGCGTCGCGCCGAAGCCTTCCAGTCGCTTGCGCTCCTGTTCCACCACCGCAGCCGGGGCGTGGGCGACGAAGCTTTCATTGGTAAGTTTGGCTTGTGCCTTGGCGATCTCGCTAGCCAAACGCGCGATCTCCTTGTCCAGCCGCTCGCGTTCCGCCGCGACGTCGATCTCCACCTTCAGCATCAGCTTGAAATTGCCCACGATGGAAACGGGCGCATCCCCTTCCGGCAATTCGTCCGCGACCTGCACTTCGCTCAACTTGCCGAGGCTGCTGAGGTAGGGGGCGAGCGCGTGCAGCACGGTCGCTTCTCCCGCGGCGATCAGCGGCACGCGCGCGGCAGGGGACAGGTTCATCTCGCTGCGCAGGCTGCGGCAGGCGCCGACGAGTTCCTGCAGCAGCGTGATCTGCGCGCTGGCGGATGCGTCGATCTTGCTGCTATCGGACTTGGGATAGGCTTGCAGCATGATGCTCTCGCCTTTCCTGTCCGCCATCGGCGCGACCGACTGCCACAGTTCTTCCGTGATGAACGGGATGAGCGGATGGGCCAGGCGCAGGATGGCTTCCAGCACGCGCACCAGCGTGCGGCGGGTGGCGCGTTGGGCCGACTCGCTGCCGTTCAACTGCACCTTGGCCAGCTCCACATACCAGTCGCAGTAGGTGTTCCATACCAGTTCGTACGCCGCGCGCGCGGCCATGTCGAAGCGGTAGTCGGCAAAGTGCATGGCCATTTCGGCCTCCGCCTTTTGCAACTCGCCGATCATCCACCGGTCAGCGGTAGAGAATTCCAGCGGCAACGATTCGTCGAGCCCCACATCCTTGTCTTCGCAATTCATCAGCACAAAACGTGTGGCGTTCCACAGCTTGTTGCAGAAATTGCGATAGCCTTCGCAGCGCTGCATGTCGAACTTGATGTCGCGTCCCGGCGAGGCGAGCGAGGCGAAGGTGAAGCGCAACGCGTCGGTGCCGAACGCGGGGATGCCGTTCGGGTACTCCTTGCGCGTGCGCTTCTCGATCTGCTCCGCCTGCTTGGGGTTCATCAATCCGCTGGTGCGCTTCTTCACCAGTTCGTCGATGCCGATGCCGTCGATCAGATCGATCGGATCGAGCACGTTGCCCTTGGACTTGGACATCTTCTGCCCTTCCGCATCGCGGATCAGGCCGTGCACATACACATCCCTGAACGGGATCTGGCCGGTGATGTGTTTGGTCATCATCACCATGCGCGCCACCCAGAAGAAGATGATGTCGAAACCGGTGACCAGCACCGATGACGGCAGATATTTATGCACAAAGGCATTCTGTTCCTGAAAGGATTTTCCTTCTTCCCAGTCCAGCGTGGAGAACGGCCACAGCGCGGAGGAGAACCAGGTGTCGAGCACGTCGGCGTCGCGGTCAAGTTGCCCGGCGTAGCCCGCCTTGTCCGCGAGGTGGCGCGCCTCGGCCTCGTCATGCGCGACGAACACTTCGCCGTTCACGCCGTACCACGCGGGGATCTGGTGACCCCACCAAAGTTGGCGCGAGATGCACCAGTCCTGGATATTGTTCAGCCACTGGTTGTAGGTGTTCACCCAGTTCTCCGGGTGGAACCTGATCTCGCCGCTTGCCGCGCATTCCAGCGCCTGTGCGGTGATGCTCTTGCCGGGCTTTCCATCTTTTTCCGGGCCCGGCTGGCTCATCGCGACGAACCACTGGTCGGTGAGCATCGGTTCGATGACGACACCGGTGCGGTCGCCTCTGGGCACCTTGAGTTTGTGCCTCTCGGCTTTTTCGAACACGCCTGCGGCTTCGAGATCGGACACGATTTGCTTGCGTGCAATGAAACGGTCTAGTCCTCGATATGCGTCTGGTAATGCAGTGCTGGTAGTTAGGTAAGCATCCATATGGATGCCTTTATGGTAATCGCCGTCAATGAGTTCAGAGATTTCACCGTTCGAGTGAGTGAATCTGGCACCTGGTATCAATATGACTTCAGCATCACTTCGGACATTCCCATTAAGTTCCAAGACGCTGACCATTGCTAATTTGTGTCGCTGTCCCACCGCGTAGTCGTTGAAGTCATGCGCGGGCGTGACCTTCACCACGCCGGTGCCGAATTCTTTGTCGACATACTCGTCTTTGATGATCGGAATAGGGCGGTTGCATAGCGGCAGCATGACCTGCTTGCCGATCAGGTGCCGGTAGCGTTCGTCTTCGGGGTGCACCATCACAGCCACGTCGCCGAGCATGGTCTCGGGGCGGGTGGTCGCGACGGTCAGATGCGTCAGGCCTCTCACGCTGTCCGATTCGGCGAGCGGATAGCGGATATGCCACATGAAACCGTCTTCCTCTTCCTGTACCACTTCGAGGTCGGACACCGCGGTATGCAGCTTTGGATCCCAGTTCACCAGCCGCTTGCCGCGATAGATCAGGCCTTCGTTGTACAGGCGCACAAAGGTCTCGGTGACGGCGCGCGACAGCCCTGCGTCCATCGTGAAGCGCTCGCGCGACCAGTCCGGCGAGGTGCCGAGGCGGCGCATCTGTTTGGTGATGGTGCTGCCGGAATATTCCTTCCACTCCCATACCTTCTCGATGAACTTCTCGCGGCCGAGGTCATGGCGCGAGACGCCCTGCGCGTCGAGCTGGCGTTCCACGACGATCTGCGTAGCGATGCCCGCATGGTCGGTACCCGGCTGCCACAGCGTGTTGTCGCCGCGCATGCGGTGGTAGCGCGTCAGCGCGTCCATCAATGTCTGGTTGAAGCCGTGCCCCATGTGCAGCGTGCCGGTGACGTTGGGCGGCGGCAGCAGGATGCAGAAGTTGTCGGTCTTGTCCGGATCGAGCCCGGCCTTGAAGTAGCCGGATTGTTCCCACTGGGAATACCAGTGCGATTCGATGACTTTCGGTTCAAAACTTTTGGCGAGTTCCATGTTGGTGGTTTTGCTGTTCGATGGTGGTGCTGCAGAAAGGCGCGATTATAAATGAGTCGCTGGTTGTGAGTTGGCGTTGTCAGTTGCGCGGGTTATTTCATCGATTGGCGATGGTTTTCTGCTGTGTTCAGCGCGTCGCGCAGCAGTTCGGGCAGCTCGGCTTTGAGTTCGCTGACCACCTGCTCAACAGCTTGTCGTTGCAGTTGTTCAAGAAGGAGGCTGAGCTTGTGCGTGAATACTGTTTCGAGATACGCTTCGAGTTGTTCCAGCGACTGTTGCATGTCTGCTTCGGCCAATGAGGGTGAGAGGGCGGCATGTTGCGTATCCTCGACGATTTCAGTGAGGGTTGGCAGCTCGTCAAGCGCGTTTTCATCCGCCACCTGAGTCAGCAAGGGCAAGTTATCTGGCAAGTCGCCGCCGGGCTGTTTGATGGGATTCATGGTGTTTTCGACAGGTCGGTATGGCGTAGCTCATAGCCGCGGTCGCGATAGAACTTGAAGCGCTCACGCCCAGCGCGGCTGTCTTCCTCATCGTTGCTGATGATTTCGATGACGCGCTCGAAGCGGCTGAAAAAAGACACACATTCGTCATGCAGGCTGATCAGCAGATCGTGATGCGGAAATTTCTCGCTGCCGTTGTTCAGCACCACCGGCATCTGTCCGGCTTCTGCTGCATCGCTACGGCAATGCGGGATGAAGGAGGTGGCCGGAAAGTGCCACAGCAGTCTATCCAGCGCGTCGGTGAGCGCCGCGCTCGGTGCGCTGAGCACCACACGTACGCCGTTCTGCATGGCTTTGTGGCTCAATTGGCAGGCGGTGCGCAGTTTGTCGGTGGAACCGGTATAAAAATCGACTTTCGTCATTTCGATGCCGCACGGTTGATAAGATATTGCGTCAGCAGCGGCACCGGCCGGCCGGTCGCACCTTTCTCCTTGCCGGATTTCCATGCGGTGCCGGCGATATCCAGGTGCGCCCAGCGGTAGTCCTTGGTGAAGCGCGACAGGAAGCAGGCGGCGGTGATGGTGCCGCCCGCCCGCCCGCCGATGTTCTGCATGTCGGCGAAGTTGCTGTCGAGCAGCGGCTGGTAATCGTCCCACAGCGGCAGTTGCCAGGCGCGGTCGTGCGTTTGTTCGCCGGCTGCGAGCAGTTCCCTGGCGAGCTTGTCTTCATTGCTGAACAGGCCGCTGGCGACATGGCCCAGTGCGATGACACAGGCGCCGGTGAGCGTGGCGATGTCAATCACGGTGTCTGGGTTGAATTTCGCCGAGTAAGTGAGCGCGTCGCACAGGATGAGGCGGCCCTCGGCGTCGGTGTTTAGTACCTCGATGGTCTGACCGGACATGGAGGTGACGATGTCGCCGGGCTTGGTGGCGCGGCCAGAGGGCAGGTTTTCGCAGCTGGGGATGACGCCGACCACGTTCAGCTTCAGACCCATCTCGGCGATGGCCTGCAGGGTGCCAAGCACGCTGGCAGCACCGCACATGTCGTATTTCATCTCGTCCATTTCGGCGCCCGGCTTGAGCGATATGCCGCCGGAATCGAAAGTGATGCCCTTGCCGACCAGCACGATGGGTTTCTGTTTCTTGTCGCCGCCGTGATATTCCAGTGTGATGAGTTTGGCAGGCTGCTCGCTGCCGCGTGTGACGGAAAGGAAAGAGCCCATGCCGAGCTTCCGCATGTCCTTCTCTTCCAGCACGGTGGTCTTGATGCTCTTGTGTGCTTTGCCCAGTGCCCGCGCCTTGGCGGCGAGATAAGTGGGAGTGCAGACATTGCCCGGCAGGTTGCCGAGCGTCTTGGCGAGTTCCATACCGCGTGCGGTCGCGGCGGCTTGATCGAGCACGCTCCTCAAGGCAGCGCCCGGTTTTTCCCGCGTGGCGAAAGTAACGTGCTTCAAGACTGGCGCTGTTGAGGGTTTGCTCTTCAGTCCATCTGCGCGGAAAACCTGTTCTGCGGCAGCGAATACGGCCTGTCTGATGGCCCACGCCTGTCCTGAGTCCCGAGCTTGCCGATGGGTCGAAGCGGCGGCACCGTTGCCGATGCCTTCGTCGGCGATATACAGCACCGCATCTTTGGCGGCGGTGGCATTCAGGGCGGCGAAGGTCGCGCGCAGAATCTCCACGCTGGTTTTGCTGTTCAGCTCACTGGCCTTGCCCAGGCCGACCAGCAGCACACGCTCGGCGGCGACACCGGGGAGCCTGTGCAGCAGCAGGGTGGATGAAGATTTGCCGCTCATGTCGCCGCGTGCGATGAGGTCGCTAAGTGCATGTTTCGTGGCTTTGTCGATTATCTGTGCGGCAGTGGACAACTTGCCGCCTTCAAATACGCCGACCACCACGCAGCCGACCTTCAGCTTCTCCGGACTGCCTTGTTTTATGCTAAATTCCACGCGCTGCTCCTTATTAAAAAATTGCTTCTCAATGTTTGATTATCCGCAAACTCATCGCATAAAGTCAAAGCCGCTGCGCTTCGGGCTTTTCCATCGCGCCCTGGTGGGCGAATTTGTCAGCAATGGTTTGCTGGTATTCGCGGTGCTGCTTGGTATTGTAGTAGTCAGTCAGCTGATACGTTTATTGGGTGATGCGGTCAGCGGCAGGCTGGCGGTGGACGGGGTGCTGGCGCTGCTGGGTTTCAGTGCGATGAATTACCTGCCGGTACTGCTTTCCATCAGTTTATTCATCTCCATTCAGCTTGCCTTGTCACGCTGTTATCGGGACAGCGAGATGGTGGTGTGGCTCTGCTCCGGGGTTGGGTTGACGCGCTGGATACGTCCGGTGATGTGGTATGCGCTGCCCGTGGTGATGTTGATTGCGCTGCTCAGCCTGGTGCTGTCACCGTGGGCATTGCAGAAAGCCGACGAATTCAAGAATAAACTGGAAAGCCGCGACGATGTCGCCGTCGCCACGCCGGGCACGTTCCGCGAGTCGAAGCAGGCCGATCGGGTGTATTTCATCGAAAATGTTGACGCTGGCTCCAATCGTGTCGGCAGCATTTTTGTGCGATCGGAGCAGAACGGCAAGCTGGGCACGATGGTGGCACGGCAGGGTTTGCAGGAAACGCTGCCGAACGGGGATCGTTTTCTGGTGTTGCTCAACGGCACGCGCTATGAAGGAATGCCCGGACAGCGTGATTACAATATTGTGGAATTCGAGCGCTATGCGATACGTATCGACAGTGTGCCGGTCAAGCAGGCGCAGCCCTGGGCGCGCACCATGTCAACGTTCGAATTGTGGCAAAACCCCACGCTGTGGAATATCTCGGAGCTGGAATGGAGGATGGGATTGCCGATCAGTGCGGCAATCCTTGCGTTGCTGGCGATCCCGTTGAGTTATGTCAACCCGCGTGCCGGCCGTTCGCTCAATCTGATCTTGGCGATTGTGCTGTATATGTTCTACAGCAACATGATCAGCGTGACCAATGCCTGGGTCGGCCAGGGCAAGCTGTCACCCGGCATCGGGCTGTGGGGGATTCACGCGGTGATGCTGGCAATAACGCTGCTGATGTTTTATCGCCGCATGACCCTGTTCTCGCTACGCAGGCTGCTGGGAGTCCGCCCCGCCATGCAGGCCGGAGGGATTGAGGTGAACCCATGAATCTGCTGACGCGCTATCTCGGCCGTGAGATTTATCTCAGCGTCGCGTTGGTGTTTGCCGCGCTCATCATGCTGTTTGCTTTCCTGGATCTGATTCACGAACTGAATGTGATGGGGCAGGGGCAATATCATCTGGGTTATGTGCTGCTTTTTGTGGTGTTGACGGTCCCGGCGCACGTTTACGAGCTGTTTCCGGTCGCGGTGCTGGTGGGCACCATCTTCGCACTGGTGCAAATGGCGGCCAGTTCGGAATTGATCATTTTTCGGGTTTCCGGCGCATCACTGTGGCAAATGGTGGGTGCATTGTTCGGAATCGCGCTGCCGCTGGTGATATTGAGCTTTGTTTTCAGCGAATTCATTGCCCCGCCCAGTGAGCGGATGGCGCAGCAGTTGCGCCTGAAGGCGCAGAACGCACAGGTCACACTCAAGGAATTCCGCTCCGGCGTGTGGGTAAAGGATGAAAACAGTTTCGTGAACGTGAAGAACGTGATGCTGGATACCAGTTTGTCGAATATCGACATTTACCGGTTTGATGAAGCCCATCATTTGCAGGCGATCACCAATGCCAAGCGGGCAAATTTCGTCGAGCAGGGACGTTGGCAGCTTGAAGACGTGCTGGAGACACGTTTCGACAGGCGGGGGGTCAGCATCCACGCCGCGCCGGAGCAGGAGTGGCGTTCGGCCCTGAACCCGGGCATTCTGAGTGTGTTATTGGTGGTACCGGAGCAAATGTCCGCTTATGACTTGTATCAATATGCCAGCCATTTGAGAGATAACCGCCAAAAAAGCGCACGCTATGAAATCGCCATGTGGAACAAGCTGGTTTATCCGTTGGCGTTGGTGGTGATGATGTTGTTGGCTTTGCCATTTGCGTCTTACCATCGGCGCACAGGAGGGGTGGGCGCAATGATATTCATGGGCATCGCGCTGGGCCTGGTGTTTCACTTTGTCGGGCGGTTGTTTGCCAGTCTCGGCGCGCTCAATGACTGGCAGCCCCTCATCAGCGCCACGGCAATGACAGGTTTGTTCTTGTTGCTGGCGCTGGCAATGCTGTGGTGGACCGAAAGGCGCTAGAGGGGCCTTAGGCATTGGTACTAAATCCGTCGTTTTGACGATTCGGTACGCAGGCTGGTTATGAGCGGCACAGTCTTGCATCGCAAGACTGTACCAGAGTTACGCACAATTCACGTTTTTGCAGCCTAGAGCGGCTTGCGCACGCTGATTGCGCCGCGAATCTGGCCTACAGAGTAGCCGGTGGCGCGATCATTGGGGTAGTGCTCGCCGAGAACGGACTTGACGGCGGGGCTGAGCTGGTCAACTGGACCGTGGCAATTGAGGCAGAGCGGTTGCACCGGCAATGCTTTGACGTAGCGGTATTCATTGCCAACCGTTTCGCCCTTTTCCAGTTGTGCAGGCGGTTCGCCGGCAGCGGCGCGTTTGTCGAAATCCTCGAGAGCAGCCTTCTCCCAATCATCTGGAATAGCGCGTGCTTCGTTGCGCGGCTTGAGGCTGACACGCTTAACCTTCCAGCCGGTCTCCTGTAATATCTTGCCAGCCATCTTTGGCGCCATGTCCTTGCAGACGGGAATCGCGCCTTCCGGCCCGGATTTTTTGATTTCTTCCTGCAGGGAAGCGAGCAGTTTGGGCGGTAACGACATCGCCACATTACGCGCTTCGCTCAACATGGCGTCGTCGCCGGCATGGACAAGTGTTGTAACGAATGGGGCGACTAGTGCAGCAGCGATTAGCAGTGTTTTCATGTAATACTCCTTACAAATTGTGATTAGAGAAACAAATTTCAAAATCCCGAAGCTGGCTAGTGTTGGCCGGGCAGGCGCCTTGGTAATAAACGGGGCAGACTGTGCTTACTGGCGATAAATTGCATGACATTCCACGCAATACTGCATTGTTTTGTTCAGCGCGCGTAATGACTTGTTGACATCCTTGGTTTGCAATGCATCGCCGAGATCGTCACCGCTTTTGTGGAAAGCAAGTCCTAACGTCATAAATTTCTCATCGCCCATCATGCTGCACATCTTCTGCATTTCCGGGGTTGAACCGAGTTTGCTGTGGGCTATTTGGGAAGCCTTTTCAAACTTGCTTTCCGACATTAAACCGATAATGGACTGAATTGCTTCCGTGTGTTCCCGCATGTTCGATAGCTGGTGCTGCTTCATTTCCGCTGACAATCCTAAGGGAGTTCGTGTATCCATCATGCTCGTGCCGTGATGATGGTCATGATGCTGCATTTGTTCACCGGCAGCAAATGCCACGTTCGATCCGCCCATTCCGAGCAAGGTGGGAACGACCAACAAAATTCTTCTCATGCTTCATGTCTCCAGAGTGTTTACCAAATGACAAACTTTATTCCCGATGGATGCTTGCTTATCGAGAGTGCACAAGATTAGGTAAAAGTCTCTCCGCAGTCTGTGACAATAGTTACACAGCCAGTTCAAATTCGGAATAACAGGCTTGTGCGGTATATTAAATGCAATCGGGAGCGCGCGGTTTATGACCTGTTTTGCGTGGCGGCACGAAAGATACTGAAAAATCTGCTACTTGGCCTGTTCTTCCCTGACCATTCGCCGCACCTGTTCGCGCTTGTCTTCGGGAACTTGGCTAAAGGCGCGATATTTGTCGCGTGCAGCCTGACGCTGTTCCGGGGTGAGCTTGCTCCATGCACCCAGGCGGCTCAGGAAACGCTGTTTTTCCTCTGTGCTCAATTCCGGGAAGTGCTTGGCGACATTCAGCATGCCCTGCTGTTGCGCTTCCGGCAGGCTGTTCCATTGCTTGGATAATGGAGCGAGCGCCTCCTGCTGGGAGGGCGTGAGCGAATGCCAAGGTTGTGGTGATGCGGCGGCGGAAGAGATGCTCAAGGCGCAAAGTAGCGTCAGGCAAGCGACAGAAATGGCCAAGCCGCGACAAGCAGCGCCGGGAGGAGTGAGCCGGGTTGGGGTAGATTGCTTCATGCGGTTACCGATCTATGAAAATCTCCATAGGCAAGTCATCAGTCAGGATGGCGATATCCAAGTGACTCATTTCATGTTCATGCGCATGATGCCAGTAGCTTATTCCACCCGCAAGCAGGGCGATCAGCAGGGCGGCCATCGCCATCCATTGGTGGGGAGTGTGTGGTACCGGCCAGTGTATGCCGTGCCCTGTGCTTAGCGTAAAAGCAGGCTGGTTCAATATCTGCCTTTCCAGGGCAAGGTTGCGTGCCCGGCGCAATGCTGCAACGGTGTCGTCATCAAGCCGCTCGGTGGCGCGGGTAAGCAGTCCGGCAATCGCCTCGGGAGTAATGTCATGCGGATTGGTGGGTTTCATATTCCTGTCACCTGTCTTCGGTCATTTGTCTAAGAGATGCAGCGAGCGCACGTGTTGCACGCGAACAGTGAGTTTTAACGCTTCCTTCGGCGCATCCCATTGCCATGGCGGTTTCAGCCTGATCCAGACCCTCCCAATAACGCAGCAGGAAGGCTTCGCGTTGACGCGCCGGAAGCCTGGTAAGCGCTTGTTCAATCAGCGCGATTACTTGGCGCTGTTGCAGGGATTCGTCGGGGCCGGCCGGCGCGCTCTGATTCCCGCCGTCTTGCAGGGTTTCGAGCGGGTCATATTCCCCGTTGTCATTTTTCGGAATCAATGAGGAAAATGCAGTCATGCAGGCATTCTTGACCTTTTGCCTGCGGTAATAATCGCGAATGGTGTTTTGCAGGATGCGCTGGAATAGCGGCGGCAATTCCGCGGCTGGCTTGCCCCCGTATTTTTCAGCGAGCTTGATCATCGCGTCCTGCACGATATCCAGTGCGGCATGCTCGTTCTGCACGGCATACAGCGCCTGCTTGTAAGCGCGGCGTTCCACGCTGCTGAGAAACTGTGATAGTTCGGCTGGGCTGGACAGGTTGATTGCTCCTTCTAAGTGGCTGAATGGTAGCAAATTACTGTTTGGAATTGCATCTGTGTGAATATTTCCTTGAGCCGGATATTTCAATTTTTACAACAAACTTGACAAACTTTATCGACAATGATACATAGGCAATGCGCCGTGGCATAACCGCAGTTGAGTTGTGCAGTTTGGCGCAACCGTTTGATCGAAAACATTTTCATGTGATTTTTGTTCATGCGGCAGGGAGTAGGAAGTGGAGAGTAGTTTAACAACCTCAACATTCTGGGAGAATAATTATTATGAACAAGAGCTACAAAAAGGCGCTGGCGGTATTGGCAGGTTTGGCCGCTTTGCCGCTGGCTATTAGCAGTGCTTATGGTGATCATGTCAATGCTCCGCCAATGAGTGCAGATGAAATGTATCAGGGAAGCAAGATCTTTTTCGAGCGTTGCGCGGGTTGTCATGGTGTACTGCGTAAGGGTGCGACCGGCAAGCCGCTGACGCCTGACCTTACCGTTGCCAAAGGCACAGATTACCTGAAGGCATTTATCGGTTACGGCTCGCCGGGCGGTATGCCAGGCTTTCAATCCGGTGGAGAGCTGACCGAAAAAGAAGTCGACCTGATGGCGCGTTACATACAACAGACACCAGTGGCTCCGCCTGAAATGGGTTTGGCTGACATCGAAGCCACATGGAAGGTTTTAGTTGCGGTGAAAGACCGCCCAAAAAAGAAGATGAACAACATTAACCTGGATAACATCTTCTCCACCACGTTGCGCGATGACGGCAAGGTGGCGCTGATCGACGGCGATACCAAGAAAATTATCACCACGCTCAACACCGGCTACGCAGTGCACATCTCGCGCTACTCCGCATCCGGCCGCTACCTGTATGTGACCGGCCGCGACGCCAAACTCAGCCTGATCGACCTGTGGGCGAAGGTGCCCAATGTCGTGGCTGAAGTCAAGACTGGCGCCGAAGCGCGTTCAATTGAGACCTCCAAGTTCAAGGGCTGGGAAGACAAGTACGCGATCTCCGGCACTTACTGGCCGCCGCAGTACGTGATCCATGATGGCCTCACATTGCAACCGTTGAAAGTTGTTTCGACCAGTGGTATTGCCTCCGAGACCAACCAGTTCGTCAGGGAAGCGCGTGTTGCGGCTATCGTCGCCTCTCACTACAAGCCCGAGTTCATGGTCAACGTGAAAGAAACCGGCAAGGTGGTGATTGTCGATTACTCCGATCTGGCCAATCTGAAGACAACGGCGATTGACACACCGCGCTTCCTGCATGATGGGGGTTTCGAGTCAACCAAACGCTACTTCATGGATGCGGCCAATGCCTCCAACAAGATTGCGGTCATCGACATCAAGACCAACAAGCTGGCCGCAACGATTGACGTGGACAAGGTTCCCCATCCGGGCCGTGGCGCAAACTTTATCGATCCGAAATTCGGACCGGTTTGGGCTACCAGCCACCTGGGTGCGGATACCATCGCTGTAATCGGTACCGACCCGGTTAAACATAAGAAAAATGCATGGAAGGTGGTAAGGACCATTAAGGGTCATGGCGCCGGATCGCTGTTCATCAAGAGCCATCCGAAGTCCAGCAACCTGTGGGTTGATGCGCCGCTCAATCCGGACGCTGCGGTCTTCCAGTCGGTCGGTGTGCTTGACATCAACAACCTTGAGGCAGGCGTGACCGTGTTGCCGATCGGCGAATGGGCTGGCGTCGGCGAAGGTTCCAAGCGTGTTGTTCAGCCTGAGTACAACAAAGCTGGCGACGAAGTCTGGTTCTCAGTATGGAGCGGCACGAAGGACAAGTCCGCCATCGTGATCGTTGACGACAAGACCCGCAAGCTGAAGCATGTCATCAAGGATCCTAAGCTGATTACGCCTACCGGGCACTTCAACCTCTACAACACGATGCACGACATCTACTAAAGTAACTGCGATGTGTTCAAAGGGCGGCGTGATCCGCCCTTTTTTGTTTCATCAATAAATCCATGGAAAAACATGATGGAAATTCAGTTAAACAAAAGACGGATGTTCTTAACGTTAGGCTGCATTTTTGGTCTGGTCAATGCGGCGGGTGCGGCCGAAAGCGATGAGACAGTTGAGTTGGACGAGGTGGTGGTGACGGCCACCAGAACCCATGCTTCGCTTCCCGATGCGCCTGTCGCAGTAACGGTAGTTAGTGTCAAAGACATTGAATCAAAAAATGCCGCGCGCCTCGGCGATGTGCTGGACCAGGTACCCAGCCTCTATTTGCGTGGTGGAGCACTTGGTCAGTCGCAGGGCACCAGCGGCTCACGGTTTTATTTGCCCGTTTGAGGAGCTAATCTAATAAGCATCCGGCTTTGCCGGATGCACTTAACTTGTTTTGGACAAGAGTAAAAAGATGTCAACTAATCCGTTGCGATTTTTCCGAGTCGGCGTTCTGCAGCTGTTGCTTGCGCACTCGGGTTTGACGTGGGGCGATTCTGTTGCTGAAGGTGTTATGGCGCCCGCTTCCGCACGTCAGGCAGAATTGCTCAACATTGTCCGTCAGGACTGCGGGTCATGCCACGGTTTGCACTTCGGGGGCGGACTTGGCGTGCCGCTTACACCGGCGGCACTCAAGGGGAAATCTCCCGAGGCACTCAGGGATACCATCCTGTATGGGCGCAATGGCACAACAATGCCACCGTGGAAGCCGTTTTTAACCGAGGCTGAAGCCGGCTGGATTGTACAAATGTTGCTGAAAGGATTGCCCTGATATGCGTTACTACAAAATTTTATCTTTGCTCCTTGCACTGCTTTCCCTGACAGGCTGTGCCACTACCACAGCACAGCGTGGCACGGGGGATTTGGGCGTGGTTATCGAGCGCGCCACGGGCAGCATTCAGGTGGTGGAAACCACACATCGCACCAGGCTCGGCAAGATCGCAAGTTTGGGCGACTTGTCACATGCTTCCGTCAACTACTCCCGCGATGCGCGCTATGCCTATGTATTCGGCCGGGATGGCGGCTTGACCAAGGTGGATCTGCTGGAGATGCGCATTGTCAAGCGCGTGATGCAGTCCGGCAACAGCATAGGCGGTGCGATTTCCCAGGATGGCAGACTCGTTGCGGTGGCTAACTATACGCCCGGTGGCGTCAAGGTTTTTGATGCGGAAACACTTGATTTGGTGGCCGACATTCCCGCCATCGACCAAACAGGGAAATCGTCCAAAGTGATCGGATTGGTGGATGTGCCGGGCAACCGTTTTGTGTTCAGCTTGTTCGAGGCCGGTGAAATCTGGATGGCGGACATGCGCGCGCCGTCCAAACCGGCGGTGACAAAATTCAGGAATGTTGGCAAGGAGCCCTACGATGCTATGATTACTGCCGATGGCCGCTATTACCTGGCCGGGCTGTTCGGCGAGGATGGACTGGCCTTGCTGGATATGTGGAACATCGAAGCGGGCGTGAAGCGCGTCCTGAACGGCTACGGCAAAGGCGAACAGAAACTACCGGTGTACAAGATGCCGCACCTCGAAGGCTGGGCGGCGACCGGCAACGAGCTGTTGGTGCCGGCGGTAGGGCGGTATGAGGTGCTGGTCATCGATCAGGGCAAGTGGGCGGAGGTCGGGCGCATTCCCGTCCACGGCCAGCCGGTATTCGTCGTGGCGCGCCCCGACAACCGCCATGTATGGGTGAATTTTGCCTTCCCGCACAACGACACGATCCAGGTGATTGATGTGCCGAGCCGCACAATCATAAAAACGCTGAAGCCGGGCAAGGCGGTGATGCACATGGAATTTACGCCGCGCGGGGAACATATCTGGGTTTCCGCCCGTGACGAGGATCGGGTGGGTATTTATGACTCCGAGACCTTCGAGATAATCGGCGAATTGCCCGCCGACAAGCCCAGCGGAATTTTCTTTACGCACCGCGCGCATCGCACCGGGCTGTGATTTCTTGAGAATGACCGTGATTATCGGAAAATGACCGACCTCGAACTCCACCTGCTCAACGATTTCCAGCGCGACTTCCCGCTGGTGCCTGCACCCTTTGGCGTGATTGCCGGGCGTCTGGGCATAAGCGAAACCGAGGTATTGGAAGCATTGGTTCGGCTTCAGGCTTGCGGAAAAGTGAGCCGGGTGGGCGCTGTATTCAGGCCGCACAGCATCGGCTCCAGCACTCTTGCCGCACTGGCCGTTCCCGTGGAAAAGCTCGACGAAATAGCGCAACTGGTCAGCAGTTACGCCGAGGTGAATCACAACTATGAGCGCGAGCATTGCTACAACCTGTGGTTTGTCGTTACCGCACCGGACGAGGCGCGGGTGCAGGAAGTGCTGGCCGAGATTGAGTCCGGCACCGGCTATCAACCGCTGCATTTGCCGATGCTGGAAGATTTTCATATCGATCTTGGTTTCGACCTGTCACAACCGCATAAGGGATGCAATACCGCTACCCTGAAAGGCGCAAGCGGCACAGTGCCTCCGCTGTGCCGGGCATTGCCGCAATCATGCGAAACCGCGCTGATAGGCGCAATTCAACATGGTTTGCCATTGGTGCCGCGTCCCTTTGCAGAAATCGGGTCGGGCATCGGGCTTGCCGAGAATGAAGTCATCGCCGGTCTTGCGCATTTGGTGGAGCAGGGTGTCATCAAGCGTATGGGCGTGGTGGTCCGCCATCATGAGCTTGGTTATCGCGCCAACGCGATGGTGGTGTGGGATATCCCGAATAATCAGGCGAGTGCGCTGGGACAGCGTATCGGCAGTTACGATTCCGTTACCCTGTGCTACCGGCGGCCGCGCCGTTTGCCGGCCTGGCGCTACAACCTGTTCACGATGATTCATGGCCGGCACCGCGATGAAGTGCTGGATATCGTGGCGCAATTGAAGGAGCAGTGCGGCCTAGAGAATGTCGCGCATGAAGTCTTGTTCAGTTGCCGCCGCTTCAAGCAATGCGGGGCGCGTTATGTGGCAAAATCCGCATCAGAATTCACAGGGGCACGGTGCGCCGTGCCCGTCAGTGCAGGTTAAGCATCCGTGGATAAATCGGAACAGATGGCCGAACTGGATCGCGCCATCATCAACGAGTTGCAGGGCGGGTTTCCGGTCTGCGACCACCCTTTTGCCGAAGTTGCAGCGCGGCT
>Ga0209211_10004825_pt1 | contig 20643 bp, 17 predicted proteins | sample RifGroA2_FD_183992 | JGI IMG/M metagenome (GOLD analysis project Ga0209211, IMG submission 183992) | Groundwater microbial communities from Rifle, Colorado, USA - Groundwater A2 (SPAdes) (version 2) | ecosystem: Environmental > Aquatic > Deep subsurface > Groundwater | place: Rifle, Colorado...
GGGTGTTGGCAGAGGCCCTGATACGCCTCTTGACCGATAAGGAAAAAGCCGGGTGCATGGGCCGGTTGGCCAGAGCTCGTGCCGAGCGTTTGTTTGACATTGAAAAAACTCTGGCCGGGCTGGAGGCATTATATGCGCTGGATAGCAAGGAATGAAGCAGATGCACCGACAGCAAAAAACCATTTTATGGATCTGCCACGGATCTTTCTTGGGTGGTGCGGCTGTCAGTTTTTTTGAAATCGCCAAAAGGCTGGATCGGAACCGATTTCGCGTGGTTGCTATCCTGCCGGGAAAAGGGCCGCTTCGGGAATGGTTGCAAAAGGAAAATATCGCCTGCCGCGTGATTCCTCTAGGTGTTTTTTACTATGGCTCTTTTGCCAAAACTTTTTCGATGCGCAACGGCCTATTTTTTCTGGCGAGTATCAGGAATCTTTTGCTTTTATCGGTGAACACGATAGGGAACCTCCTCGTTTTGCCCTGGGTGATTCTTAAAGAAGATCCGCAAATTATCATTCTCAATTCTTCGACGCTTTTTCTTTCGGGCCTGGTGGCCAAGGCTATGAAAAAAAAGGTGGTCTGCCATGTCCGGGAGATCTATTCGACGGGAAAAATGCGCTGGCTGACTCGAGCGCTTGGCGGACTGATCCGCTATGCCACCGATCGGGTGATCGTCCATTCGGAATTTTCAAAAAATGACATGAGTTCCATCGGTGTGAAAAACACGGTGCTTCTTCCGATCGGATTTGATTTAAAACGCTTATCCCCGCCGGCGCTTTCGGGGAGACAGCTGCAAGCTGCGGCGGACCCTGGTTATCCGATGGTCGGGTTTGTGGGGCAGCTTAGCTATGAAAAAGGCTGGCGTACTCTGGTGCAAGCTGCGTTTATGCTTGTGAAAAGGTTGCCTGGGATCCGCTTTCTCATTGTGGGTGGGCGTCCCGCGAAGAGCGGAGCTGAGGCATCCTCCGATGCTATTTTGAAAGGGCATCACGAGTACGCGAGGTTCCAAGGTCTTGTCCGGGAATTGAAATTGACCGATTTTTTTTCTTTTGCAGGACCGCAAGACAACGTGGAAAATTATTTTTCTATGATGAGCTGTTTGACTTTTACTTCTATTGCTCCCGAAACCTTTGGGCGAGTGATCGCGGAGGCCATGGCTTGCCAAGTGCCGGTTGTTGCCTCCTGCGTAGGCGCTTCTCCGGAAATTGTCCGGCACGGCATCACGGGGCTCTTGGTCAAAGCCCAGGATCCGGGTGCTTTGGCACGGGCTATCGAGGAAATCTTAACCGACCCGGATCAAGCCAGAGCGATGGGAATCGCCGGCAGAAAACGCATTGAAGAACTGTACGATATCGAAAAGGTGCTGCCGCGACTTGAGGAAGTTTATTTTCCTCCGGCGGCACGGCCGTGAAAAAGGTGCTTGAGCTTGACCCGCTGTGTTTCTTCTTGCGCCCGATCCAGATCTGATAGGAGGAGCCCCTTTGTATTTTCGTAGTAAAGGCCCAGAGTTTTCTGCAGGTGATAAAATTTATACTTCTCCGCGACATTCAGCCAGAAATCGTAGTCGCCGGCGATTTTTAGATTTTCGTCGAAGTAGCCGAACTCGTCATGAAGTTTTTTTCTCCACATCGGATGAGGGCCGCAGAGGCATTGAATGAGGAGCTCTTTATGAGAATAGTCCGGCCACCGAAGGCAGCGCTTCCGGCTCGAGTTGTTCTCGAAAGTTTCATCGGGCATGTCCGTGACGAGACTGTCGGCGTAGACGACAGCGATTTCAGGGCGGTCATCGAGGGCTTGAGCCAGGATTTCAAGGGCGTCCTTTTTGAGGCGATCGTCCGTATTTAAATTCGTGAGGTAAGTCCCTCGCGCGGCCTGGATACCCAGATTCCAGGCGTGATAGAGTCCCAGTTTTTTGGTTGAAAGGTATCGGATCTGAGGGAACCTCTTTAGAAATTCGGAAACGACGGCTTTTTCGTTTTCTTTTGAGTCGCCGTCGATGACCAGAATTTCAATTTGCTTAAGGAGGGTTTGTTGAGCGAGCGATTCGAGGCACCCGCGAATCAATTTTTCTCGATCGCGAGTGGCAACTAGTACGGATATTTTAGGCGGCATGAACCTTCCTTTGTCATGAGACGGAAGTATAATAATCAAAAAAGACAGAAGGGCGCAACCGGAAACGCCGTACTGAAATCAGGCGGTTAATGGTGAGCCCTGAACTTTGACGGTAGACGAGGGAATTATGTGCGGTATTGCCGGGATTTGGGTGCGGAAGGGTCGGAAAACAAAATCTGGGGTTTTGGAGAAGCTGGCGGCCTCTCTCAATCACCGTGGACCTGATGACCGGGGGTGGTGGGAAGACAAATCGCGCGGACTTTCGCTGGTGCATACTCGCTTGACCATCCTCGACTTATCAGCGCATGCGCACCAACCCATGGTTGGGAAGGATGGGCGCACTGCGATCACGTACAACGGGGAAATTTACAACGCTAAGCGTCTTAAGCAAACACTCAAGGCGGCGGGGCACAGCTTCTTTAGCCGCTCGGATACCGAGGTGATTCTCAATGCGTATCAGGAATGGGGAGAGGAGTGTCTCCCGAAGCTGGAAGGGATGTTTAGTTTCGCTCTTTGGGATCACAAAGAGCAAGTTCTTCTTTTAGCGCGGGATCAATTTGGGATCAAACCGCTTTACTACAGCTTCGCCGCCGACTCTTCTTTTATTTTTTCCTCGGAAATCAACGCTTTGACTGCTTCCGGTTTGATCTGTCCCCAAGTGAACCCGTGGGCTGTGGGGGCTTTTTTGTCTTTGGGGTATATTCCGCCTCCTCAAACATTTTATAAAAATGTTCTGGCCCTGATGCCGGGGCACTGGATGAAGGTTTCTGCTCATGGGGTTGAAGTGCGGTCTTATGCAGATCTGAGGAGGCTCTTTGCGGCCAAACCTCTTGTGGGGTCTTATGAAGATGCGGTGCGGCGCACGCGAACGGCGCTGACTCAAAGTGTCTCGGCGCACCTAGAAGCCGATGTGGAAGTCGGCGCATTTTTGAGCGGGGGAGTCGATTCATCCAGTCTGGTTTCTTTGATGCGTCAGGCAGGCCAAAGGAAAATAAAGACAATCACGGCTGTTTTTCCGGGCACCGATCTTGACGAAAGGCGCTTCGCAAAAAAAATAGCTCAGAGGTTCGACACTCAGCATTTCGAGGTGGAGATTCAGGAAAAAGATTTTTTTGAGGAGATCGAGCGCATATTCCACTTTATGGATCAGCCGACCGTGGATGGGGTGAATACTTACTTTGTCTCTTTGGCCGCTCGGCGGGCGGGACTGAAAGCGGTTCTTTCGGGTGTGGGGGGAGACGAGGCTTTCGGAGGTTACCCAAGCTTCGACCTTGTGCCGGAGTTGTTCAAAAAACTGAGCATTCTCAGAGCTTTACCCGGCGGCGACCGCACGGATAAATTAATGGCTTTGCAATCGATCAAGGTTAAAACACTTTTCGAAGCTAAACGTTTATCTTTGGCAAAAACCTATTTAATGCACCGTAGTCTGTGGTTCTCGGATCAAATTCGGGAAGTTTTGAGCCCGGAGTGGGCAGCGTTGGTTATGGCGCAGTGGGACTTCGACTCCTACGCGAACACTTCTTTAAAAGGCCTGCCAGACGATTTCTCCAAGATCTCATTTTTGGAAACCCACAGCTACCTCAGCGGACAACTACTACGTGACGTCGATTGTTTCTCCATGGCTAACAGCTTAGAGGTGCGGGTGCCTTTTGTTCACCGCCCGCTTTTGAAAGAGCTTGGAGTGATCTCTTCTCGGCACAAAATGGGAAGGGGCCCCAAGACACTTCTGGTCGACGCGGTGGGAGACCTTCCCAAAGAAATCTGGGATCGGCCCAAGAAAACGTTTACGCTTCCATTTGAGGCGTGGTTCAAACAGCGGTCGGAAATTATCTTTGACGAAAATTTGGAGAAAGCGCAGTACTTAAATCCAAAAGCTATACAAAAGATCCGATCGGGTTTTTTAAAAGGCCAAGTCCATTGGTCGCTGATTTGGTCCCTCTTTGTACTCCATAAGTTTCTGCCGCCCTCCAAGCCGGAGAAGTATACAGGAGCGTGCGGATGAGCGCGAATCTCCGTGCGATCGATTTATTCGTTTCGCCTTTAGGACAAGATCGCTGGTCGGGAAGACGGCCTGACCCCAATGCGGACCGCACGGATGGTCCTTTTGCGACGCTTGAGCGTGCTCAAAAAGAAATCCGAAAACTACCAAGACAAATTAACTGGCTGGCGATCAGGCAAGTACTCATGGGAAAAGGGTACCGCCATCCGATTCGAAAATTACAGAAAATATCGCGATTGGCCCAAGTTGGACTATCGCTGAAAAGCCCTGTGAACGTTTGGCTTCGCGAAGGCCGGTATTTTTTAGAAAAATCTTTGGTTTTTAAAACCAAAGATTCCGGAAACGGCCCTGATTGCCTGGTGAATTATGCCGCTTATCGCGGAGAAAAAGTTACGCTCAGCGGGGGCAAGCGGATCACGGGTTGGAAGGAAGATGCCTTGAAAGGGAAAAAAATGTGGACCGCACAACTTCCCGAGGTTCAGAACAGACAGTGGAGTTTTTCTCAGCTTTTTGTCAACGGCGCCCGGAGACTGCGTACGCGAGTTCCCAGAGAGGGTTTTTTTCACGTGCAAGAAGTTTTGGATGGTGCCTATGAAGGAACTTTTTCAGAGACGGTTCGCAAAGGGGCCAAGCGTTTTATTTATCGGGAAGGGGACGTCCGGGAGTGGAAAAATCTTTCAGACATCGAAGTGGTGACACCGATTCTATGGACGGAGTCACGTATGAAATTTGAACGCGTGGATCCAGTCGGCCGAATAGCCGTTTTTGATCGCCAGAGTCATTTTCGACTGACCGACGGGCACAAAAAAGAAGGGGCGCGATATTTTATTGAAAATGTATGGGAGGCCTTGGAAGAACCGGGACAGTGGTATTTGGATCAAAAAGAGGGGTGTCTTTATTACCTTCCTCGTCCCGAAGAGAACCTTGAAACTGCTGAAGTGGCAGCGCCTTGCCTTGGAGAGCTGGTGAGGATCGAAGGGGTTGACCCATTTTTCCCCGTTCAATTCATTTCATTTTCGGGGATCTCTTTCGAACATACCGTATGGGAATTGTCCGGTGATCAATCGTCGGCGGGGCAAGCGGCCCATGCGGTGGGAGGTGCCGCTCTTTTAATCAACGCCAAGGATTGCGGATTTTTGAAGTGCTCTTTTTCGCATTTGGGTGGAACGGCAATAGAGCTTCGAAGCGGGTGCGAAGCGATTCAGATCCTTGGGAATGCACTTTATGATTTGGGTGGCGGAGGCATTAAAATTTGGCATGGGTGCCACCGCAACGTTGTTGCTGATAATCAGATCCATGAAGGCGGGCGACGTTATTTTTCCGCCGTTGGTATTTTGATCGGCGCAAGCTCCGAAAATAGCATCATCCATAACGAAATCCTGAATTTTCATTACTCAGGTATTTCCATGGGGTGGACGTGGGGTTATAGCGGCAGCGGTGCTTGTGGCAATCAGATTGAATTCAACCATATCCATCATTTGGGATCGGATCTCCTCGTGGATTTTGGCGGGATTTACACTGTGGGAATGCAGTCGGGATCTGTGATTCGACATAATGTTATTCATGATATCCGGGGCCGTTCGGGAGACACCGGGGCGGGTTTTCTTCTCGACGAAGGCACCGGCGATTTACGGATCGAGAAAAACTTGCTGGTCAGAACGGCGGCTGGAGCCATTACCTGTCATTACGGAAAAAACATCGTTATTTCGAATAATGTTTTCATGGGGGACGGTTGGCTGCTGCTTTTGGCGCGAAGGCAGGCACACTTGACGCTAATTTTTGAGCGTAATATTGTTCAATTGAAAAGTCGACATGCTCTGGAATGGGTTCATGGAGTCTGCAGCACGGGGGATGCCCTCTTCAGGAACAATATTTATTCTTGCTTACCACAACAAGAGCCGCTTTTTGGTCCTTTGGATTTTGTGAAGTGGCGGTCCACCGGCCAGGATGAGGGAAGCTTGATCCAAAGTCCGCCTCTCCTGAATTGGGAAAGCAAAGATTTGTTTAAAAACGATTTTTTTTCCGTGGACGAAGCTTTGGCCGCCAAGATTGGTTTTGCGCGATTTGATTGGTCTAAAGCAGGGGTGTGTGATGAAGTTCGCGAAATGCATAGGTCTGCCGGCCTGAGAAAGGGCTGATTTTTTTGGCTCGGAATTTGTCATCAGCACTTGCCGGGATAGTTGAGGATTATAACGAGAGGCTAATGAAGCCACTCTTTGAGTTTCCAGACTGAGCGTTTTACAAGATTTTTTGCCAAGTCCAGCCAGTGTGTTAGAACCATCCGAATGCCTTTCCGGTTGGTGTAATAATCCGGGTTGGGGACGAAGTAGCACAAAAAAAACAGAAATCTTTTGACTGGAGAACGCAATTCAGATGATAAATCAACATCCCCAACCGCTTCTTTGCGGTAGGGGGCTGAGGGTTCTCGAGTCAGAAAGAAACGGATCAATGTGCCCGAGCGTCCTTGTGTCCAGGAAGCCGGGGCGGCAATGCCAAATATTTTTTCGACATCATCCGTCAAGGCCTTGATTTTTTCTCTCGAAGCATTTGCAAGTCCTGAAACCTTCTGGCGCCATGCCGTTTTAGCGTGAATATCTGCCCGACTTGTCACGAGAGCCAAGTCCAAAAGCTGAATCAATCTAGGGTGATGCATTTCAGCGGTGTGGAGCGTTAAGTGCCAAGCCAGATCTTCAGGAGACAGGATTCGTATGTTCGCCCCCAATTCCGGAGCCGGGACGGTTCGTACCCAGAGCGACTCAATGTCGATTTCGATGTCGTGTCCGCCGATACGGTATCGCGGGTTCCAATGGAGATCGATTTCCACCCTGTTTTTTTTGAACCCCATACGGCCTTTACGAGTTTCTGCGAACGAGACATCTTTTTTGGAAATAAAGTGATGTTGCCAGCGATTTTTGAGACACGATTTTTTAGACCGGAAACCTGAGTGAAAAATAAATTTTGAAACTTGGGCCAAATCACTTTGATGTATCAATAAATCGATGTCAGCCATTGGCCGAAAGGGCATGCCCCGGTATATCCGGAGACTTAAGTCGACCCCTTTCAACGGAATCACGGGAATGTTTTTTTCTAAAAAATCCCGGTTGCTTTTTTTAAACTCGCTGAATGTTGCTCTGTTGGATAATTCAGCCCCGATTAGTGCGTCTTTCAGAGCAAGCCGGAGGTCTGGGGGTAACGAGCCAAAAACGCCGCTGCGCTCCACGGCAAACGCGACGAATCCCAAGATGCCGTGGATTTCACTGATTGCGAATACTTTTCTCCAGTCGAGGCGACTTAGATTCGAAACATTAATATCGCTTTTTGCTGAAGGTGAATGGCTTTGGGCCACCCATCGGAGTGATTGCAGGATCAGATCAATTTCAGGCAAGAAGCGCATGGTTTTCCTTTGAATTGACGCCTAGTATACACTATATCTTTATTGGATTTAGTGAGGGGCGAAAGGATTTTTATGGACAACATTGACCGGGAAAAAGTGTTTTGGAGAGAGGTGGACGGCGAGATGGTGATCCTTAACATCGAGTCCGGTTTTTATTATTCCTTGGACGAGACAGCCAGCTTCATCTGGAGTCGACTGGCCGGGGGGCAGAGTCCTGAAAATATCGTGGATGATATGGTTAAAGTCTACGAAGTTAGCGTTGCCACGGCGCAAAAGGATCTCGAGATTTTTTTGGAATATTTCAGAAAAGAAAGCCTGATACGATAAAGCCAGACCCTTCAGAGCCAAAGTCTATATTTGGATACCTATCATCTCAATCGATACGGCGCGAAAATGCTTAGTCATAAGGTTGCGCAAGCTGCCGAGCGTTTGGTGAAAGAAAATCGTATGCTGGATTCTCATAATTTTGAGTAAAGTCGGTGCGTCGGATAGCCTCTTTGACCGTTTCGTAATTGGTGAGTATTTCAGGAACTTGCCAGATATTTTGCTTCAGGGTGCGGGCAGTCACGCGCTGGCTGTCTAAAGCAAGAAAAGGGAAAATTTTCCGGTCAAAGAGAATTTGAGGCTTGTTTGTCAGCTCTTCGTAACTGATCCAAAGCGATCGTTTGCCGATCTCTGGAATCCCCAAGGTTTTTTCATAGTTTCGCCGGATGCGATTGCAATAGCCCAAAGCGCTCCGGAGCACCAGTTTCATTTGGATCCGCCCCAGTTTTGGGTGGTCCGCAGAGCGATATTGTATCCAGCGTCCAGTTTTGAAAGCTATCTTGTGAGAGAGGTACTGATCCAAAATATTTTTTCTGTATAGAATTAGCCATTTTGCTGCTGGAAATGCTTCGCAAAGTTCTTTCAAAGAGATTTTGCGCATTTCTAAATGCCAGAAAAAAATCTTAGCACCGCAAACCGGATGATTTTGAGCATTCAAAAAATGGTGTAAGTGGTTCAAAGCTGCTTTCTTTGAAACCCACCGGCGCCGGATCCCCATCGGGTCCAAATGAGAAAGGACCTCTCCGCCAAAAAACACTTCAGGGTTGGAATTGAGATAGCTGACCAAGAGCGAGCTGCCGCTTCTTGGAGTTCCGAGAATGAAAAACGGCCGCGAAGAGGTCTTTTTTACTAAAGCGTAAACCGTGGCGATTTTTGCGCGAAAGAGCTCCTGCCTCAGGATGTGGAGAAGGCAGCGTTTTAAGGCTCCGAATTTTGGTTTGAGGGTCCGCAGAAAACGCATAAGCTGTTTCAGCATAAGATCTCAAAAACATTTGTGTTGTTTGTGCCAAAAAAGCTTTGTTCCAAAAAAGAAGCCTCGGAGGGGATGTGTTTCAGTCGAATGCTAATGCTCGATAAATATCGACATGGTAGCAGTCAATTTATCGGGCGAATGGAAGTTACCCTACTGCAAAATGCGCTGACTGACAATGCAAAACTGAAGTTTTTGAAAATCCTCTTCGCTTTGTCAGGTCTCTTTGCTATGCTTTTCCGGGTTGTGGCTGGAGAAAAAGTTGCCTTTGTTTTCATAGAAATTCAGAGCGGAGTTTTCCGTGAACCGCATGATATATAGAATGCGGGCCGGGGGATATTGCGAGCATGCCTGCGGTTCTGGAAAGGCTTTAATATGGAACAGTTTTCGTTTAAACAGGAACTGACTGTACTTCGCAAGTTTTTCAAGCTGGCGAGGGTCAGTTTTTTCTCTGTGGGCAGCTCTATCCTGCTCGCGCTTTTAGCCACAAGTTTGGAGGGCGCGAGCTATATTCTCATGGTTTCAGCAACACATGTTTTAATCGGAGGCAGCGCCGCTTCCATTCGCCAATCGCCATATCTTAAAGATCTCATCCCCTGGCTGCCCCCCCCAATGAAAGCATCGGACCTGCGCCTCGTGTTTCTTTTGATTGGATTTATTTTTTTGATTGCGATTCTCAAGAGCCTGGCGCAGGTTCTTTTTAACATGAACGGTATGCGGCAAACCCGGGACATTTCCAACCGGATCAGACTTTTAATTTATGAGCGCTACCTGGGTTTTGGCAAATCTTTTTATGATCGGCACACTTCCGGGTTTTTGCAAAATGTTTTGATGAATCACTCACGTCACATTGCCCAAGGTTTGAAATCACTCCAGCAGACATTTTATTCTGCGGCCATGCTAGCCATCGGCTTGGTCATCATGATCAAGATTTCCTGGGCGCTTACGCTCGTTACGCTTGTTCTTTGGCCTCTTTTGAATCTTTCGGCGGGCGGCATTATCCGTCAAATCCGCAACTCGTCGGTTATATTCGCGCGTGCTAACGCGGATTTGGCCAAAAAAGTTTCTAATGCACTGGCCTGTATGCAGCTCATCAAGGCTTGCTCTTGCGAGGAAGCGGAGAAGGCTCGGTTCATAAAACCGAGCGAGGCTGTTGATAGTGCGGCGGCCAAGATGGCTTGGAAACAATTCCTGATTGGCCCCATTCAGGAAACCTCCGGTCTTGCCATGATTTTTATTCTGATGGGTCTATTGGCGTATAATTTGATTGAAACAAACTCCGGACATGCTGTCGCCCCCTACCTGGTCTTTTTCTTTATTTTACGGCGCTTAATTCCCATGCTTGGGGCATTCTCTCGTCTTGAGGCGGCTTTGGCCGCGATGCGCGGACCATTGGATGAACTCGAAGAGCTTTTCTCAGATAAAAATAAATTTTATGTGACTGACGGTCAAAGAGAATTTAGAACATTGCAACGCGGAATCCGCTACTCGCACTTGAGCTTTGAATATCCCGGCCGGACTTGTGCGCTAAAAGACGTTTCGTTTGAAGTTCAAAGGGGGCGAATGACCGCTCTGGTGGGGCCAACTGGCGCTGGAAAGACTACGCTGATTCATCTTCTGATGCGTTTCTATGAATGTCCCAAAGAGTCAATTTTTATCGATGGTCATGACTTACGCGAGTTCAGCTTGAAGTCCTTTCACAAGCGCGTTGCATTCATTGGCCAGGACCCGCTGCTTTTTAATGAGACCATTCGCTTCAATTTAAATTATGGACTAGAGGTTGAAGCATCCGAAGATGCAATAACGACGGTTTTAGAACAGGCCAAGTTGCGCGATTTTACAAGGAATCTTTCCAAGGGGCTGGACACGACGATTGGCGATCGAGGAATTCAGCTTTCGGGTGGTGAGAAACAGCGGCTATCTATTGCGCGGGCACTCTTGAGAAATGCGGACATTCTTATTTTGGACGAGGCGACTAGCGCGCTTGATAGTGAGACTGAACGATTGATTCAGGAAGCTATTGGGGCGGTGATCCATGACAAAACGACGCTTGTGGTGGCGCATCGATTCGCCACTATTCGGAATGCGGGGCACATTGTGGTTTTGGACAGTGGAAGCGTTGTTCAAGAAGGGCCGCTTAGCCAACTGCTTGAGGAACAAGGCCTGTTTTCAAAGTTGTGGGAAGCGCAGAGATTTTATTAGGCGAATTCTCCCATTTTTAATAAAGCCACTAGTACCTCACAACAGTTGTTTTTGGTAGGGGCAATTCATGAATTGCCCCTACAGGAACGACTTACATCCACAAATTCAAATGTCACGAGGTACTAGGGGGCGTGAATAAAATCAAACATAAAGAAGGACGACCCAACACGGAGCCCCTCTTTACATGGGCTCGGCAGACACTAAATCGCTGGCCGCGTCTTCAAAAAAAACTAAAGGTTGTTTACTATGCTCTGCGAAGAGAACCCCCCGTATCTTATTCCAAAATAACTAAGGACTTGATCCGAGCCTGCGTTGGAAAAGATAACCCCACGATTTTAGAGATTGGCTGCAATGACGGCACGCATACTATTTGGTTTCTCGAAATTTTCAAAAACCCAAAAATTTATTGTTTCGAACCTGACCCAAGGGCAATTGCCAATTTTAAAAATAAAGTAGGACGGCATGACAACGTGCATCTCTTCGAAATGGCGTTAAGTGATCGTAACGGGGAGATAGCTTTCTACCAAAGCGGCGGTTGGCATAAAGCGCGTGAAGATTGGGACCTTTCAGGTTCGATTAGAAAGCCCAAGGAGCATCTTATGGCATATCCATGGGTAAAATTCGATCGAGCGATCACCGTGAAGACGGTTACTTTGGATGCCTGGTGCAGCGAACATGAAGTAGAGCATATTGACTTCATTTGGATGGACGTTCAGGGGGCCGAAATCGATGTGTTCAAGGGTGGAGTAAACGTTTTGGCTAAAACGGACATTATCTATACGGAGTACAGCAACAGAGAACTGTATGAAGGGCAGTTTACTTTAAAGCAATTACTGAAGCAGTTAAGAGCTTTTAAAGTTTTGATACGGTATCCCGGCGATGTACTTCTCGCACACAAGCGTCTCAACCCCTTGCCCGAAAAGTTGCTTTGGAAAAACGCGAAAGCATGATACATGCCTGAGCATTTTTGGTTCACATTTATTCATAACCCGGCAGTGGGTTTCACGGACAACCTGTATCAGTTTAATTCTTTTTATAAGCTTGGCTGCGCGGTTGGGGGCAGCTATGTGCATAATCCCCTCCGGAACTATCGCAGTGCCCGCGGCATTTTTGAATTTCTTGGATTTAATCAGTCCTGGCTGTATTCGATGAACCAGCCCGAATTTAAAAAGAAACGCTTGAGCAGGCTTGTGCTGGGAGATGCGCTATTGGCGCGGGAGAAAATCCAAACCTTTGAAGGTCTTAAGAATTATGTTTGCTTGAGAATCGCCGAGATTCGAAAAGAAAATTCAGATGATGTTGTGATCGCCTTCGAATTGCGAGGATCTAGAGCTTTTTTTATGCTTATCCAAGAAGCTTTGCCCGAACGGCCCCGGGAGTATCCCGTGATGCCTGCTTATCAAGCAGTCCGGCAACGGGAATCCAAGCGGAGCCTTTGGCAGCCTGAATCTCTGCGCATTCTCGTGCATGTGCGGCAGGGCGACACCGCTACGATTCGAACCCCCTGGAATTCCTACATTCCGGTTTTGCCTTGGGATGAAAAAAGTTACAAAGAACTGCGGTGCCCGCAAGAAGCAAAAATTTATGTGCCGACTGAGACTTTTTTTGATTTTTTAAAACAACTGCAACTCCATCTTCAGCCCAATAGTTATTCCACAATTGTTTTTTCGGACGGATACAGGGCTGCATTTTCAAAAATTTATTCTCGTTGGAGACAATTTCGGTTTTCATTATGGCAATGGGCAAAACTTATAGGATGCCAATTTCGTTATGATCAAAAAATGTTCAACATTTTTAAAAAGCTGCCTGATACACATTGTCTTATTGGGGAATCGGATCCTAATCTCTATGATCTTATTCAGTCCTGCTTGACGGCAGACATTATTGTGATCGGGACGCAGCAGCGACTTATCCCCAAGTTGTTGTCGATTTATCACGATACTGCCCGGCCCAAGATTTTAGTCATTCTGACACCGAATGGTATCGTCGAAAATTACACGGCTGTTTTAGGGCTGCCGGCGGCAGCAGCAACCATAATACCGGTGCCAATTTATCAATACCAGTTTTCGGATATTTGGCCGGTTTTAATGGCGGCCACGACACGTTACAATTTGTCAATAAAAGAGAATCTTTCGCCATGATCACTTCGCTTTTATTTTTTCCGGAGAAGGACATTGTCGAGCGGCCGGAGGATTATGGGCTAAAAGCTGAAGATGTCTATCCGGTCACCGAGGATGGCGTCAAGCTGCATGGCTGGTATTTGCCCGCCAAAGAAGCCACGGGTGCGCTGCTTTTTTTGCACGGTAATGCAGGCAATATTTCGGGGCGTTTGCACAAGGCCAAAGGCTGGGTGGAACGCGGTGTTTCTGTTTTGCTTCTTGACTACCGGGGCTATGGGCTGAGTGAAGGACAGATTCAAACGGGCGAAGATATTGTGCGCGATGCTCGAAGCGGGCTTGAATGGCTGTGGCATACGCACTCATGGCCCATGAATAAAATCATTTTATGCGGGGAATCCCTGGGTAGTTATCCTGCAACCCGTCTGGCAGTAGAACATAAAACTGCCGGATTAGTACTTGAAGCGCCTTTCACTGCTTTTTCAGAATTGGCTGTGGTTCATTACCCCGCGCTGCCCAAGATGCTAGTGACTGCCATGCTCAAAGATTTTTCTTTCGATAATCTCGGCTTAATCCACAAAATCAAAACGCCTGTTTTTATTATGCACGGTACTGCGGATGCGACGTGCCCCTATGAGATGGGAAAAAAGCTTTTTGAAGCGGCGCCCGAACCGAAGTCCTTTTTCAGTGTTCCCGATGCCGGGCACAATAATCTTCCCGAGTGCGCGGGAGCTGATTATTGGGAAAAACCGATCGGGTTTATGAAAGCCTAGCGATTGGTTTCAATGATTCGAAGAATATTTTTTTGAAGCAAGCCATTGGAGGCGACGATGGAGGGCTCAGTGAGTGGGGCTTTCCTGCCGGAGTAGTCCGTTACTTTGCCGCCGGCTTCTTCGAGGATCAATATTCCCGCAGCTTTGTCCCACGGATTTAACACGGCCTCCCAATAGCCATCGAACCGGCCGCAGGCTACGTAGCAGAGATCAATCGCCGCCGAACCGAGGCGGCGGATTTCCTGGGCCTGCATTAAAAACTCCCGAAAAATCCTGAGATATTTATCCGGATCTTTGCGGCGATCGTAAGGAAACCCGGTGGCGAGCAGAGCGTCGCCGAGAGTTTTCGTTTTTGATACGGCAATTTTTTTACCGTTCAGAAAAGCGCCCTTGCCGAGTTCGGCAAAAAAAAGTTCATCTCTCATGGGGTCGTAGACGCCGCCCAGTTTGACCGCGCCGTTTTCTTCATAAGCGATTGAAACACTGCAGACCGGCAGGCTATGCGCGAAATTGGTGGTGCCGTCGATGGGATCAATAATCCAGCGGTGAGGCGAGTTGCCGCTGCCCAGGGATTCCTCGGCCAGAAAGGCATGGTCAGGGAAAGCGCGCTGGATGATTTTAATGATCAGCCGCTCGGCCGCATGGTCGGTTTCTGTGACTAAATCAACCACACCTTTTTTGGTGATGCGCTTTTTACGTGAGATGGCTTTGCGGATGAGCTTGCCGGCGCCGTCGAAGGCTTGGAACAGGGTTCTTTTCAATTTGGGGTTATTCATATAAAATGACACTTCTTGATTTTAGTTTAGATTCCCGCCAAAACATTGCGGGAATGACACAGCGCTAGCAGCGCTGTGTACATGACAGTATCGGTTTCCACAACGATGCGGGAATGACACAGCGCTAGCAGCGCTGTGTACAGTGACAAATGCAAGTTGCTATTATGGATTTCAAATTTTATTAGTCAAGTTGTAAAGGAGTACTCATATGGGTAAATACGCAGTCACATTGATTCCCGGCGACGGCATCGGACCCGAAATTGCCGATGTAGTAAAAAAGTGCATCGATGCCACGGGTGTGCAGATCGACTGGGACATTCAGCACGCTGGGGTCGATGTCATGGCCAAAGAAGGAACGCCGCTTCCCGATCGCGTGATTGAATCCATTCGCAAAAATAAAGTCGCTCTTAAGTCTCCGATTACAACGCCGGTGGGAACGGGCTTTCGTTCCGTGAACGTGGCCTTGCGCTCCGCTCTGGATCTTTATGCTTGTGTGCGGCCCTGCAAAAGTTATGAGGGCGTGCGTTCGCGCTACAAAAATATCAACCTTGTGATTGTGCGCGAAAATACCGAGGATCTTTATGCCGGCATTGAATTCCAGAAGGGCACCCAAGAGGCGCTGGAAGTCATCGACTTCATCAATAAATACCAGACTAAGAAAATTCGCCCTGATTCCGGGATCAGCATTAAGCCGATCTCGGTGTTCTGCTCAGAGCGTATTGTCCGTTACGCTTTTGAATACGCGCGCAAGCACAAGCGTAAAAAAGTAACGGCGGTACATAAGGCCAACATCATGAAGTTCTCCGATGGCCTTTTTTTGGAAGTGGCGCGCGAGGTGGCTAAAAAATATCCCGACATTGAATTTGACGATCGTATCGTGGATAACATGTCGATGCAGCTCGTGCAGTTTCCGGAACAGTACGATGTTTTGGTACTACCGAATCTTTACGGGGATATTCTTTCTGATCTTTGCGCGGGACTGATCGGCGGGCTTGGCGTGGCGCCGGGCGCGAATATCGGGGAAAAGGGCGCTCTTTTTGAAGCGACGCATGGCTCGGCACCCAAATACAAAGGTTTGAACAAAGTCAATCCGACGGCTGTGATGCTTTCAGGGGTTCTGATGCTGGCACACCTCGGCGAGGCGGATGCGGCTCAGCGTCTTGAGACCGCCATCGCGGATGTGATTCGTGAAGGCAAGTCTGTGACTTATGACATGAAGCAAGATAAGAATGATCCGACGGCGGTCGGTACCAGAGAAATGGGCGATGCGATCATTGCTAAAATGAGGTAAGTATGTCGAATCCAAAAGTAACGGTAGTCGGGGCGGGATTTGTAGGCGCGACAACGGCGCAGAGGCTTGTTGAAAAAGACATTGCCGATGTGGTCTTGATCGATGTGGTTGAGGGCTTGCCGCAGGGCAAGGCGCTCGACATGATGGAATCGGCCACGGTGGAAGGATTCCGCATGCGCATCACGGGTACGAATGATTATGCGGATACCAAAAATTCAGATGTGATCGTGATTACGGCTGGCCTGGCGCGCAAGCCCGGCATGAGCCGCGATGATCTTCTGGCCAAGAATGCGGAGATTGTGGGTGGCATTGTCGATCAGTGTGTGAAGTATTCGCCGCGAGCGGTGATCATTATTGTCACAAATCCGCTGGATGCCATGACGTATCTGGCCTGGAAGAGATCGGGCTTTCCCGCGGGACGTGTTTTTGGGATGGCGGGCGTTTTGGACTCAGCGCGCTACGGCTACTTTCTTTCAGAGGAATTATTGTGTGCGGCGGGTGATGTGGAGCCGGTGGTTTTCGGCGGGCACGGTGATGACATGGTGCCGGTTCCGCAGTTCACCAAAGTGAAGGGCCGCCCCGTGACGGAACTTTTGCCGGCCGAAGTGATCGAGAAAATTAATCAGCGCACGCGTGATGGCGGTGCCGAGATTGTGGCCTTGCTTAAAACGGGCAGTGCCTATTACGCGCCGTCGGCTTCGGTGGTGAAAATGGTGAAGGCCGTGGTGCAAAACACAGGTGACATCATGCCCTGTTGTGTTTACATGAACGGAGAGTACGGCCTTAAAGACGTTTACTGCGGCGTGCCTGCGCGGCTTGGTTTTGAAGGCGTACTGGAAATTCCCGTTTGGCAGTTGACCGAGAAGCAGCAAAAAGAATTGGCGGCGTCTGCCGCGCATGTCCAAGAAAATTGTTCGAAAATAAAAATATAACCGTAGGGGCAATTCATGAATTGCCCCTACAGAATGTGATATGCGGCACCATGTTTATGGGATTGGTGGCGGGACAGATTTTATGAACTCCTACAATAGCCGGGGTACTCTCAAAGTCGGTTCCGCTTCTTACGCGATTTACCGGTTGGAAGCGCTGAAAAAAGCAGGTTTTGCGATCGAGAAGCTGCCCTTTTCGATTCGCATCCTTCTGGAAAACCTACTGCGCACGGAAGACGGAAAAAGCGTCACCCGCAAAGATATTGAAACGCTTGCCTCCTGGGATTCCGCCAAGAAATCAGAAAATGAAATTGCATTTACGCCGGCGCGTGTTCTTTTACAAGACTTCACGGGTGTGCCGGTGGTGGTGGATTTGGCGGCGATGCGCGATGCCATGGTGAAAATGGGCGGGGATCCGAAAAAAATCAATCCGCTGGAAGCCGTCGATCTTGTGATCGATCACTCGGTGCAGGTTGACAATTTTGGCTCACCGGAAGCCTTTCGTCAGAACGTGGCGCTGGAATTTCAGCGTAACGGCGAACGCTACCGGTTCTTGAAATGGGGCCAGCAGGCCTTGAATAATTTTCGCGCCGTACCGCCGGGGACGGGCATTGTGCACCAGGTCAATCTTGAATATCTGGCTTACGGTGTTTTTAGCAAGAAAACAGGCGCAGAAATCCTGGCCTATCCCGATACGCTGGTGGGAACAGATTCGCACACGACCATGATTAACGGGCTGGGAGTGCTGGGTTGGGGGGTTGGCGGCATTGAAGCCGAAGCCGCCATGTTGGGCCAGCCGGTTTCCATGCTGATCCCTGAAGTGGTGGGCTTCAAGCTCAAGGGGAAGCTTAACCCGGGGTTGACCGCTACGGATCTTGTGCTGACCGTGACGCAAATGCTGCGCAAAAAAGGCGTGGTTGGAAAATTTGTCGAATTTTTTGGTCCGGGGCTTGACGCGCTTTCGCTTGCGGACCGCGCCACGATTGCCAATATGGCGCCCGAGTATGGCGCGACGATGGGATTTTTTCCGGTAGACGATGAAACCCTGCGGTATTTGCGTCTTTCCGGCCGCAGCGCGGAGCAGGTGGCGCTTGTGGAAGCGTATCTCAAGGAGCAGGGTCTGTTCCGTACACCGCAAACGCCGGAATTTCAATTCTCAGACTGTCTTGAACTGGATCTTGCCAGCGTGGTGCCGAGCATGGCCGGCCCCAAAAGACCGCAAGATCGCGTGGCGCTCGGCGATGCGCCGGCTTCTTTCGCGAAATTTCTTTCCGAAACGCTCGCGGTCAAAGGCGGCGATGCCAAAGCATCGGCGACCGTAACACAGAATGGCGAAACCTTTGGCGTAGGGCATGGCGCGGTTGCGATTGCGGCGATTACAAGCTGTACAAACACCTCCAATCCTGCGGTGATGCTGGCCGCGGGCCTTGTGGCAAAAAAAGCGGTGGCGCGTGGGCTGCATTCCAAGCCGTGGGTCAAGACCAGTCTCGCGCCGGGCTCCAAAGTGGTCATGGATTATCTGGAAGCCGCGGGTGTGAAGCAAGCGCTTGAAACTCTGAAATTTAATTTGGTGGGCTATGGCTGTACGACTTGCATTGGCAACTCAGGGCCGCTGCCTGAAGCGGTTTCAAACGCTGTGCGCGAAAAAGATTTGGTTGTGGCCTCCGTTCTTTCCGGTAATCGTAACTTTGAAGGACGCGTGAATGCGCAGGTGCGCGCGAACTATCTAGCCTCGCCGCCGCTGGTGGTGGCGTATGCGCTGGCCGGAACGCTTGAGATTGATTTAAGCAAAGATTCGCTGGGCAATGATCAAAGCGGGAAGCCGGTTTATTTGCGTGATATTTGGCCGGCGGATCAAGAGGTGGCTCAAGCTGTATCGAAAATTCAAGCCGCGATGTTTCAAAAACAATATGGAAATGTTTTTGACGGCGATGAAGCCTGGCAGGCGCTCAAAGCTCCTGCCGGCGACACTTACCGCTGGGACGAAAAATCAACTTACATCAAACACCCGCCTTATTTTGAAAACATGCCGCTTGAACCCAGGCCGGTAGAGGACATTCGTGCGGCGCGTGTGCTTGTGATGGTGGCCGATTCAGTGACGACGGACCATATCTCGCCGGCGGGATCGATTGCAAAAAATTCCCCGGCAGCCAAGTATCTGATCAGTCACGGAGTTCAGCCGGCCGATTTCAATTCTTACGGGGCCCGGCGCGGCAATCATGAAGTGATGGTGCGCGGAACGTTTGCAAATATCCGGCTCAAGAATTTACTTGTGCCCGGCGTGGAAGGCGGCGTGACGCGCTATTTACCCGGTGCTGAAACCCTGAGTATTTTTGATGCCTCTGAAAAATATCGTGCTGAGGGCGTTCCCTTGATCGTGCTTGCCGGCAAAGAATACGGAACCGGATCTTCGCGCGATTGGGCGGCCAAAGGCCCCATGCTTCTTGGCATTCGCGCGGTGATCGCGGAAAGTTTTGAGCGAATTCACCGCAGTAACCTGATCGGGATGGGGATTTTACCGCTGCAATTTAAAGAAGGCGAAACTCGTGAGACCTTGGGGCTGACCGGCGAAGAGCTTTATGATTTACAGGGGCTGGCTGTGGTGGAGCCGGGGAAGAAAATTTTCGTCAAGGCCGGTCACAAAACCTTTGAGGCGATTTGCCGCATTGATACGCCTGTAGAACTGGCCTATTACCGGCATGGCGGCATTTTGCAGTATGTGTTGCGGCAGTTATTAAGCCAGCCATGAAACCCATCCTTCCTAAAATCGGCCGCCAGGTTTTCATCGATCCGTCGGCGCAGGTTATCGGCAAAGTCAAAATTGGGGATTACTCCAGCGTTTGGCCCGGCTGTGTGCTGCGCGGCGATATTCACAGCATCTCCGTGGGCCGTTATTCCAATATTCAGGATTTAAGCGTGATCCATGTGGAATCGAATCTTGGCACCTGTTTGGGAGATTATGTCACGGTTGGGCATCAGGTCATCCTGCATGCCTGTACGGTGGGCGATATCACCCTGGTGGGGATGGGGTCGATTGTATTGGATGGGGCGGTCATCGGCGACGGTGTTTTGCTCGGAGCCGGCAGTCTTGTGACGCAGGGACAAAAATTGAAGGCCGGCGGACTTTATTTCGGGCGTCCGGCCAAGCGCATCCGTGATTTAAAGCGCCGTGAAATTTCAGATCTGAAAGCCTGGGCCAAACGCTATGCGGGCTATGCCCGCGATCATCGGGCAGGAAAATATGCTCGGCTCAATAACTGTAGGGGCAATTCATGAATTGCCCCTACCGTCTTTTCAAGTTTTAGGTATAATACGCGCCTATGCCGAACTCTCCGACACAAGCATCTTCAAGTGACGACAAAGCCTCAGGATATGTCAAAGGCCTCGACGGTGTCATCGCTGCCCAAACCGCGCTGAGCCTGGTCGACGGCGAACAGAGCCGTCTTTTTTATCGCGGCATTTGCATCGAAGAGCTCACGCCCAATTCTTCATTTGAAGAAACGGTTTTTTTACTTTGGTACGGGCGTCTGCCGACGGCACCGGAGCTCGCGCAATTCAACGAACTTTTATCCAAGCACCGCGAAATCCCAAAAGAGGTCATTGCGGCGATCCGGACCTTTCCAAAAACCGCGCATCCTATGGCGGTCTTGCGCACGCTCGCTTCCATGCTTTCGCTTTTTGACAGTGAGGCGGATGCGCGCGATGTGGAAGCCAACCGCCGCAAAGCCGTTAAGCTGACCGCGCAATTTCCGACTCTGA
>Ga0209211_10004826_pt1 | contig 20641 bp, 28 predicted proteins | sample RifGroA2_FD_183992 | JGI IMG/M metagenome (GOLD analysis project Ga0209211, IMG submission 183992) | Groundwater microbial communities from Rifle, Colorado, USA - Groundwater A2 (SPAdes) (version 2) | ecosystem: Environmental > Aquatic > Deep subsurface > Groundwater | place: Rifle, Colorado...
CATGGCGCGCTTCCTCTTCGCCCGCCGCGAGTTCGTTAACATCTCCGACGAGTTCAGGACGGCAAGGGGCGCCATCCGCACAGAACTCCGAAACATCTGCGCGGGCGCGATGTGGCGCGTAAGGGCGTTCTCCAATCCGTTCTATAAGAACGGCGCGAGGGAGGTTTCCGACCAGAGTGCTCTAAGCATCAATCTCGAAGTGCGCACGCCACTCTTCCGTCCCGACGGCCAGATCGTAACGGTGTGGCAGAAGGACGCAAACGGCAATCGCATGGGCGACGCTCCACTTCCACTCAAGGTCGACTACTGCCTCCGCGTCGTGGATGGCGCTATCACTCTCGTGACGGCGTAACCCAAAGAAGCGACAAAAGTGGTCTGGGGCCGATGTGCGTACTGCACATCGGCCCTTTTCTATCTGTTTTTTGTATTTTTTAAAAATAAATTCACAAAACGCCCCGCGCCTCTATAAAGAGGCGCGGGGCGTTTTAGTTCTATTTTCTACTTTCTGCTTTTCTAATTCAACAGCTTCCCTCCCGTATTTTTCGGTCTAGAAATTTTAGCGTCACCAAGATTTTTGGTATCCACTTGGTGAGGCTCTGTCCACACATCATAAACAAACTTCCTGCTTGTCGTCGGCAAGCCTCTGGCCAGTAATTTCGTTCGCCTGGAAACTTTTTTCTTAAATTCTTGTTTTTTCATACCAGGTAGTGAAAATTCGACTTAATCATTCATCGAATTTCTGATTATTTTATAAATTTATCTTATTATAATTTTTTAGTACCACCAAATAGCAGTTTTTTGTCGCTGTGGGCGACCTGTCGAATTTCTACTACCTGGCATATTTTTTAAATTAAAGTTTTGAGATTTTATTTTTGAGATTTTATGTTATCTTCACCAAAATATTCCCCGTGATATCCGCTGAGGCCGCGGCTCTGTCGGCGGCATTGGAAAGATGCCTATAAACTTCGCGTGTTTTTAAAATTTTTATGACATTATTGGACTTAAAAAGTTCCACCAATCCCTCTCTATAGCAAGCCTCCACCAAATTCTCCGCCTTTCTGATGCTCATAAGATGATCGGCGCATATGCCAGGATGTTTTTTTAAATTTGAAACAGCGCAATTAATATCTTGCGCCGCCTTATACAAAATATTAACCATTTTTTTTATATGTTCATCTGGCTCAATGCCAAAAAGATTCATTTCTTCAACGGTAGAGTCGGCATAGTCCATCACATCATCGACTGCTCGCGAAAGGGCAAAAATATCTTCCCTATCAATGGGCGTCACAAAGGCACGATTTAGTTCTTCTACCAAATTTTTTCTAAGGTCATCTGCCTCTTGCTCGATAAAATTGACCTTACGAGCTTTATCAGAGGTAGGATCGTTTAAAAATTCAACAAGAGCCCCTAAGCCCTCCTCCACCTTCTCTGTTTGATCAGAAAGCATTTTTAAAAAGTCTTTTTGTTCTGGAAATGGCCACATAACATTTTTTAGTTAAAAAATTTTATTTAAAATATAAAAAATTGTACCGGCCAAAACGGCACTCGACGGCATAGTGATAAGCCATGCCACCGCCATATCTTTAGCCACTTGCCATCTAACCATCTTTATACGTGTAGCGGCACCGGCGCCCATAATAGAAGAGGAGATCACCTGGGTTGTAGATATGGGAAACCCAAACGTGGCCGTCAAATACATTATAGCAGATGACGCAATTTGTGAAACAAATCCGTGAATGGATCTTATTTTATAAAGTCCAGCCCCAAGGGTTTTTATGATTCTCCATCCACCGATTATGGTTCCTAAAGATAATGCCAGGGAGCAAATTATAACAACCCATGAGGGAATAGACATGGAAGAATTGCTTCCCGGACTATAGAGACCTAAAATCACAAGGGAAAAAGTTATGACACCCATAGTTTTTTGAGCATCATTTGTACCATGAGAAATACCCTGCGCCACTAAAGAAAAAATCTGTAGCTTTTTAAAAACCTCATTGGCCTTAGGGGTAGACCATTGAGCAAACCTCCAAGCTAATCGGGTAAAAAAATAAGAAACGCCAAATCCAACCAACGGCGAAATTACCATTATTAAAATAATTTCAAAAACTTTCAGCCAGTGAATAGGCGCAAATCCCCACCCCACCACAAACGCTCCCACAAGCCCCCCGATTAAAGCATGGGATGAAGATGATGGCATTCCAAAATACCATGTTATGATGTTCCACAAAATAGCTCCACAAATAGCTCCGATAATCACCAGGACCCCAGAAACGCCGATCTGCAAAACCCTGGGATCAACTATGCCCTTGCCAAGAGTTTCCGCTACCGCCGTACCAAAAAAATAAGCTCCTATAAAATCCGCCATAGCCGCAATAATTAAAGCGGCCGCTGGGGATAGGGCGCGCGAAGCGATGACTGTCGCCACCTGATTTGCCGAATCATGAAAACCATTAGTAAAATCAAAAAATAAAGCCAATACCACCACGATAATTGCTGATATGATTGCTAATTCCATTGGTTAATTTTACCCCCACACCTAACCAGCGCGCAAGACTTTAAAAATCTTGGATAGATTATAAAATTCCTTTTCTAAAGCAGTTTGCGTAAAAACCATACGCTTTTCTATTTCAATATATTTTCCATAATCCACTTGGGAAATATTAATAATATCCAGAGCCGTTGTCTTGCCTCCGCATGGTCCGCCTGTCAAAACTATCTTTTTAATATTTTCCATATTTTGCTAAATTTACCCCGTTAGAGAATGCCCTGCGGCTTGCCGTGGAGTGGATTTTCTCCTTGCGAACGCGAAGTCTAATGCTCCGTGCGAGTTCTCTAACGGGGTTTACTTAAGCATAAACAAAATTTTGAATGTGGGCAATATTTTATTTTTTCAATCTGGAAAAAGTAGATAGACAAAAAATGACACAAAAACCCACGAAACATTGTGAGGGGATTGACAGATGACTTTTTTGCGAGTACAATGTGTAATTGTAATTTAGGTTCGAAACAAAATAGGTTTGGTTTTATATAATAAATATAGAAGCGCCATTTTGATCGGATCGCAAAAGGTCGCGAAATTTTAACAACGATAAGCAAAAATCAAAATGGCTTACGATAATAACGACGGCTCCCCAAGACAAATGTATCAGGGAGACTGGAAGTGTTCAAATTGTGGTGCGTCTATCACAGAACTTCCTTTCCAACCAGATCCATCACGCGTAGGAGAACTTCTTTGCAAAGATTGCCACAGACAGAAAAGATCTACCTTCACCAGAGGAGGTTTTAGAGGTGGCGATAGAGGCGATAGAGGCGGTAGCTTCCAAAAGCAGATGTACCAGGGAAACTGGAAATGCTCAGGTTGCGGCGCATCCATCACCGAGCTTCCTTTCCAACCAGATCCATCTAGAGAAGGACAACTGCTCTGCAGAGATTGTCATAGACAAAGAAGATCTTACTAATCTTTCTTTAAAAATAAATCACCCCGCTCTTTTGGCACAAACCAAAAGAGCGGGGTGATTTATTTTAATTTACCTAACACGAAAATTAAACAGCCTCATGGAATTTATTGGCGGAAAAAAATCAGTAATAAAATTGTATGCCGATGCGCTTTCCGAAATCAAAATGCGGCCAAAAACCAATATCAGGCCAACTGCATTTACTACCGCCTAAATCAAAAAGTTTTGGCTGGCAAATATCCCACGAGTTCCAAAAAACCCTGCCCTGAAACCTTTTTTCCCTGAAAAGTTCCGGAAATTTTGAGTGGGCCTTCCCAATAATTGATAAATCCAAATGTCATTTCCTGATTTTTAATTAAGGGCTCTACTATAAAATCAGCATTAAGTTCGGGAATTTTAATCTGCCAGGAAAGAGGGTATTTTGTTCTGGTGTCTGGGCTTGTCCAAAAATCTTTTAAATTTATGAGATCAATTTTACTGGTATGAAAGGTGTTCCCTTCAGCAAACATTATGCTGGCAAGGCATGTGTGAATTTTGTCGTCTCCATACTGAAAACAAACTATCTCCGTATTATCGTCTAATTGTAGAGAGAACCATGTCCATTTATCCTGGGAATAAAACGTGTCGGCCCATTGATGATCAAACCAGGACTTGCCTTTAACTTTTATTACTTTATCGCCAACTTTAATTTCACCTTTCGTGTCTAAACTAGTTAAAGAGTAATAATACGTTTTTTTGTTCAAAACTTTAATAAAGCCATCGCCCCCCTCCAAGAGAGGCGATTTCTTTGAAACAAAGTCTAAATTAAAATTTTCCGTTCTTATTTTATACTTAAAAGGCGCGTTTTCGATTATTTCTGAATTAAAATACTCTCCCATTAAAACGGACGCGGTATAATTTATAAAAAGTAAATTTTTTTTAAAACTGTCTTTGGAAATCAAGCACAAAGGATCAATTTTTTTATAGCTTTTTTGATTCCCAATATCCGAAAGAACGTGGTGGGCAAAATATACCTCCTTCGTGGGTAATGATTTTAAAAATGGTATTTTTACCTTTTTGGAGTCCGCCTTAAAAAGACAGTCCATAAAGGCATATTTTTTGCCGTCTTCACCCAAAAGATGGCCGTTAAAATACCACCATTCTATTATGCTACTGTGCGCCTGTTCGTCTTGAGGAAATTTTATCGGCTTGAATTTTTTAACTGCCATGGCTTATTTTTAGAATTTGCTATTATTTTAATCTTAACAAAATTTTACCAATAAAAACAGGCGTCGTATTTTAAACTTAAACATTATAAAAAAATCGATTGTTAAAAAAAGTTTTTGTTACTATAATATAGTAATCATTATGGAAACTGATAAAAAAATATTTGGTGTAAGAAAAAATATCTTCTTTTTAGGGCTGGTAAGTTTTTTTAATGATTTTTCGGCTGAAATAGTGCAGTCAGTGATGCCCGCTTTTTTAACGGTTACTTTAGGAGCGCCGGCATTTTTTGTCGGCTTCATAGAAGGCGCCGCGGACGCTCTGGCGAGCACACTCAAACCTATCTCCGGATGGTTTTCGGATAAAATCGGCAAGCGTAAAGGCATGGCAGTTTTGGGTTATAGTATTTCAGTTGGCATACGACTATTTTTGACTCTGGCGCAAAACTTCTGGCAAGTATTTGGGCTCCGCATGGGCGACCGAATAGGCAAAGGCATGCGAGACGCCCCACGCGACGCCCTGATAGCCGAATCCGTTCCCCACGAAGAACTTGGCAGCATATGGCCTCCACCGCGCCATGGATGCCCTGGGCGCGACACTGGGGCCCTTACTGGCATTTTTTCTTTTGCCATTTTTAGGCGGAAGTTACAGAGTTTTATTTCTCATTTCTTTCTTTTTAGGACTTGGCGCCATAGGAAGTTTTGCCCTTGTAAAAGAAAAAAGTAGAGACGACAAAAAAAGCAAACCCCAAGTCGCTCCCACAAAACTTAAATGGAGTATTTTTAAGGAAAACAAAAAATTTATTTTTATTGTCTTGGCTATTCTTATTTTTGGCTTGGGCGCGTTGCCTATCGGACTCGTGCTTCTTAAAACTAAAGAGGTTGGCTCAATTGGAGAAATTCCTCTCATGTATTTTGTTTATAGCTTAATGTTTGTCCTTACCTCTATACCGCTCGGACGGCTGGCAGATAAAATCGGCAGTAGGTCTGTAATAATTTTTGGTTTTCTGTTTGCTATAATATCTTACTCGGGCCTGGCCCAAGCATCGCATATTATATCCATGACAATATTTTTTATAACTTTGGGAATTTATTCTGCCGCCACAGATGGAATACAAAGAATGCTGGCCGCCCAAATGCTGAAAGGTGACTTGCTGGCTACTGGCCAAGGCTTTCTGAATATGGCGCTGGGATTTTCTTCTTTGGTGGCTGGAATTTTGGGAGGAATTTTGTGGACTAAATTTGGTTCAACATCAGCTCTGTATTATGCGGCGATTTTTTCTTTTTTAGGACTTCTGTCTTTTGTTTTGGTTTCAAAAAATTTAACTGAAAAAAATTAATTAATAAAAACTCCTCGATAACGATCGAGGAGTTTGAAATCTAATATTGATCAGATTTTTCAACCGGCATTTTGCGAATCAACTCAATAGCCTTTGACAATTGCTCATCGGTTAAATCTAAGGTCTTAAACTTCCAACGTTTTTGCTCTTCAAGAGAAAGCGTTTCTTCCAAAGTATAACCTTTGGGCATTTTAGAAAGCTGTTCTAGAGATACTTCTTGGCATTTAATTTGCTCGGCCAGCTTTACCGCGGCCCCGGTGTCAAGAATTCCTCGACCATAAAAGCACGGATTGTAGTAGTCGTATCTGTGTAAAGTTGCGTAGATAATGTTCATAATAACATCTGGATCGTCAATTCCCAAGCTAAGAATTAATGCCACCGTGCCCGAGACCTGCGGAGCGGCAGCCGAAGTTCCGGTAATCATAAAATAAGACAGCTCTTCTTCTGGTATTTTATAAAATTTCCTGGTCCCAGTTTTAATGTCTAAATAAAAATTATTTTCTCTGCTACACAAAATTCCGTAGGTGGTAGAGCCATGCTCTTCATTTATGGTATCAGCGCCCCCGGGAGCGCACAGGTTCAATCCGATCTGATAATTTGAATATGGCGCTAAAAAGTTATTGTGAGTAGTCGCTCCAACCGAAATGACTTCGGGATACCCGGACGGCCAACCGGTGCGGTTCATCATAAAACCATTATTTCCAGCGGAACAGATGGTCAGAATGCCGTTTTTCCTAGCGTATAAAATCGCTTTTCTTAAAATTTCTTCATTTCTAAAAGGACGATAATCGCCTAAAGACATATTAATAACGCCCGGTCTGTGATTTTTAACACAGTAATCAGTTGCTTCGATAATAGCCTTAGCCAAAATCACGGGCGACGCTCCAAAGAGACGAGACTTTGCGCTCTCGTGAGAATTCAGAGGTAAAACCTTAATAATTCCCATACTGACACCCGGGGCAACACCCACGCCACCGATATTGTTGTTGGGCTGCATGCAAATGATAGATGCAATACTAGTTCCATGAAAATGATCATCTTTGGGGTCTTCATTATTATGGATATAATCATGGCCTCTGATAAAATTCACACCTTTAAAATCAGAAGGGCCTGTGTCGACTCCGGTATCTATTACCCAAGCAATAACTGTTGGATCGCCAATAGTTATTTTGTGGGCCTCGCTAATGTTCATATAATCTTTTTGAAGGTGCCATTGATACGACCAATAAGGATCATTATAATCTGGACTCTCCATAAGTTTTGTAGGTGGGTCAACACAAGTATTTATTGGCATGGACGCATCAGAGCCCACTGGCAAATACTTATCAATGCCAAGGGGTGGACGACCGCAATAATTCTTCTTGCTCGCACAATCAAGGAGAAGCATTGATCCAATACAAATCACAATCAAGAGAGAGATTTTTAGCGTGAAATGTCTGACTTTAATATGTTGTAAAAGAACGCTTGATCTGTTTTTATGCGCGCCCTTCAAATCGTTTCTGCCAAAACTACCGCTCGGCCTCATCTGGACATCCTCCCGCTAAGATCACTAATTACATTTTACTCTTATTTTTTACTTGTCAACATGAACGTGTTAATCTTCCGTGTTCTTTTAAACAAATTTAATTTTTGTTTCCATTCACGCCCATCTTGACATGGGACACTCTGAACAAAAAATAAAAATAAACCGCCTCATTTCGGGGCGGCTTATTTTAACTTCTCGATTAAGAATCAATAAATTTTCACAATCATTTTGCCAAATTTAATTCACGCCAAACCAACAATTCAGAATTTTTGCGAAAACTTAAACTATACTCCACAGCTACCCCCTTTTTGTCCTCCTTGTTGCTGAACTTGAGAAGATATTTTTGCGTATCCAGATCCACTGGAATAATTAAATCCGAGCATTTCTTGCGGCGAAACATCTTTCCACTCAACTCCCTTGTTTTTCATATAAGTCGCAATGGTGAGATATGTGTCAGGAAACCAATACGAATTAACAGCCAAAGCCGCTTTGTACATATCCTGTTCGCTCACGCCTTGCGATGCCATAAGTTCCAGAAGGCCCAGCATAGCCATTCCGTGATTACAATCGGGAAAATGTGTTGAATTGCCGCAACATGGCCTATATATTCCACGGGAAACTCTATCTACAATAGCTTGCTGTTGTGGCGTCAAATCAAGGAATTTGTGGTGGCTATAGTGGTCCATCATATTGCCTCTTGCCATAGTCCATCCGCCCGTTGAAGCGAAATTCTGCACTCCGCCATAAGCCTCATTTGTCATCTCTCCGGCGTCTAGAATTGGATTCTTATTCGCCAGCCCTAAAGCCCAAAGTAGATTGAGGATGTATCCTGCATTGTCTTGCGTGATTTTAAGTTTATCGCTACTTGTCCCAGTCAATAGTTGTTTGTACTCTTCCGTAAACTGGCCTCGACTTTCGTAAAGGGCTTTAAATTTTTCTTCATCAATTGCTCCCGTTTCAACAAGCCGCGCGCCAAGATCGCCCCACGACACAGGCAAAACTACTCCGCCAGACGGCAAAACGGCTTCTTCAAGCGTTGAAGCAGAAGTATTTTGCGTTAAATTTTTTTGATTTTTCCCAAAAACCGTTTTTGATGGATCCTGCAAGAAGTTGTATACCAAAACTATGGCGAGCATAGATACCGCAATAATAGTAGTCAGCGCCATCGCAGATAATTTTTCTTTTTCTGTTATTTTATTTTCCATATTTTTTACCCTGTTAAATAAAATTTGTCTTTTTATTCAACGAAGGTTATTTTTTTAATTCTAATATATTATGCAACGCATTAATATTCACGGTGACAAATTTTAATTTCAAATTTTGTATAAAATTTGAAATTATTCAACAGGGTGAATTTATTCATTACAACAATCGGCAAGCTTATTCACCAAATCTTCAAGTCGTGAACTGCCTACGGTGAGCGACTTGTCCTGAGCCTCATCGAAGGAGGTCGAACTGTTCTTTGCCGTTTCTTGTATTTTTTCTCCGGTAATTAATTTTAATTTCAGCGCCCAAAATATGGAGTAAATTTTGTACGCTTTTTCAAACATGCTTTTTGCTTTTTCTTTTTTGCCTTCGGAGTGAAGCTTGTTACCCACTTCTATAAGACGCATAGCTGTGGCCAAAAGATGTTTGGAGATGCACCACGTCTCACCTTCGTTGTGTGGCATAAGTTCGGCCAGTAAACTTTTTCTTATTTCACGAATTTCAAGCGATGCATCAAAATGTTCGTCTTTTTTGGTCTTCACGCCGGTAAAGAAAAAATGTTCTTCCAAGCTAATCAGATTCATTACCGCCAAGCTCAAGTCTTCAGCAGTAGACAGATCAGCCCCCGCTTGTTCTTTAAGCGATTCTATTTTAGCAAGAAACTTGTCCATCGTTAATATTTTTTGATTCACTTCGTTAGAATTTTTCATAATTGTTCAATAAATTAGATTAATTAATCAGCATAATCCTGCACCCGCCGAGAGATTAAATGAATAAAATTAAAATGCCGATAATAATCATAGCCAGGCCGGCCCAAAAGCGCACGCCTCCCATATTCGTTCTTTTCCATTCCTGTATTTTATCCACGAGCGCCTTATCAGCCGCAATCCAAAGCACGACCACTAATGGAACGATTAAAATGGCGTTATAAAGGAGCAGATATCCAAATCCTTTTAAGTAATTAATTTGATCATGCAAAAGTCCGATAATCATAAGGTATGGCCCGCCCATACATGGAAACTGACAAATCCCAACCAAAATTCCCAGCCCAAACGCGGCAGGAACAGATGCTTTTTCCATTAATCGTCCCATTGCGGTGTGGGAAACCGATGGAATTTTGAGCCTGATTGGAAATCTCGGAAAAAATTCATTAACCAGATTAATGACCCCAAAGACAATAAGAATCGTCGCTCCAAGCTTTCCCATAAAATGGGGCGTATTGAATAAATGCAAGACTTTCAATATCCCCAAACCAATCAGAAAATAAGCAGTAAAAATACCAGCGATATACACGCCGCCAATCTGCAGGATTTTATTTCTTGTCATTTGCATTCCAAAAAGAAACGCTATCGTGATGAGTAAAATTGAGAACGAGCACGGATGAACGCTGTCCAAAATCGATGAAATAAGCACCAGCGGCAAAAGCCATGCGCCCTTATTGCTTAGATTCCAGACAAGCGAAGCGGTCGCGGGACTGTATTTGAGTATTGCAATCCCCACAATAGCGACCACCACCACCAAAAGAATTATTAGTATTCTTTTCATCGGGATTAGGGGGTCACCTCCGCCCTTATCTCAAGTTGAAACGTTCCTCCTGAAGCATCGGTCAAGTAAATCAATCGATCAATTGTTCCCACGCCCGCGGGCCCATGAGCGTTCGGATCAAAAACCACTTCCACATCACGGCTTTCTCCAGCTCCAATCTTTTCATTAGCTCTTGTTAGCGCCGAACTTCCGTGCCCGGGCATTCCATAGGGCCCTTTTTTAAAGCCACCATTTCCTATATATGCAGTCGTGCACATACAAGAGGTAGAGATTTCTTTTACCAAAATATCTTCAGCGGTATTATTAGAAACCCTAAATGTCTTACTGACATTGCCATTGGCCATAGAGATCGTTCCAAAGTCATAAAACACTTCGACCGCAGTTAACTGACTCGCGCTTTCTGTTAAATTTTTAGATGTTGACGATGACGCTTGACCCTTAGAAAGTAGCCACAAAAAACCTACAAAAACCCCGCCAACTAACACCCAAATAGCAATTGTTTTAATTGTGTTTTTCATATAATTTTATTAATTTTATTTTTATAGAATGAATCATCCCCCGAATAACCAAAGGCCCCAGTTGGGGGCTTGTGGGTAGCATCAAAAAGCTTTTCTTTTTTGGCGAAAAGAATCTTTAGATGCCTTTTGAAAAAGAAGGACTATTCTCAAGCAACGCTAAATAACGCGTGATTTTTGTCGAGTAAATATCAAAGACGTTATTTTGGCGCAAATATAATTTTTGAAGATGATTTTGCTGATTAAAATATCCTGGCGATAAATTTTTAATAATCAGAGACAAAACAACGAGCCAGAAAAAAGCATACAAAATGCTGGATGTGGCGCCAGAAAGCGGCAAGAGAAAATTGGAAAATTCTTGAAACGCCGCGATATGGTGAAATGTCATATCAACCAATCCCAGTGGGCACAAAGCTCCTCCCACGGCAAAAGGCACACATCCTGTATTTGAATGGTTCATATCGTGATTCATTGGAATAAATCCTAAAACTGAAAATCCAACGAGCCCTACCAGTAGTAATGCCAAAACATTTTTCATAATCCAATATTACCTCATTTTAATAATTTTACAATATTTGGGCGCAAAAGCTTACTTGCTAACTTTTTTTAATCTCAGTGAATTTAGCACCACGCTGATACTGGAAAACGCCATTGCCGCGGCGGCAAAAACGGGATTAAGCAAAATTCCAAAGAAAGGATATAAAACTCCGGCCGCAACGGGAATAAAGGCGGAATTATAAAAGAACGCCCAAAAAAGATTTTGTTTGATTATTCTCATCGTGCGTTTTGAAAGATCAATCACCTCCGGCACAAGCATTAAATCCCCTCTCATTAAAGTAATATTTGCCGACTCCATAGCAATGTCCGTGCCCTCGCCCATAGCAATGCCAATATTGGCTTGAGTTAAGGCTGGCGCGTCATTAATACCATCACCAACCATTGCGACAATTCTGCCCTGTTTTTGCAATTCACGTACTTTTTCTGATTTTTTCTCCGGCAAAACTTCGCTCATTACGTTTTCTATTCCCACTTGACGGGCAATGGCATGAGCGGTGAGATTATTGTCCCCCGTAAGCATCCAGACGTCTATATTATTATTTTTTAAAACTTTTATCGCTTCAACTGATTCTTTTTTCAGCACATCGGCAACCGCCAGAGCGCCTTTGATGGTGAGCGGCGTCGAACCACCAACGACAAGAATCATTACCGTCTTACCCTCGCCCTCAAGTTTCTTAATTTTTTCTTCATATGGAGAAACGTCCAGTCCGATATCCGCCACAAGAGCTCTATTGCCCAAATAAGCTTCGACTCTTTGGGATTGAACCCCGTTAGAAACTTCGTTATTAGTGTTTTCTTCAAAATTTATTTTTGATGAGGCTTGTGATTGAGTGTTTCTAACAGGGTGAATTTGCAAAAATCCGGTCAAGCCTTTTCCAGAAATTACTTTAAAATCTTCCAGTTTATATATCTCGATTTTTTCTTTTCTCGCTTCGTCCATTATTGCTTTATCCAGAGAGTGTGAAGATTTTTGGTCTAAGCTTGTAGCGTATTGCAAAATCGCTTTCGCCAAAGGATGCTCTGATCTCTGCTCCAGTGAAGCGGCAAGCTCTAAAACTTCTGTTGTTTTTCCATTTTCAACCCCGTTAGAAGTAAAAGACAAGTGGTCGCCCCCGCTACTTCTAACGGGGTCAAAAGCAATGATGTCTGTAAGTTGTGGTTTGCCCTGTGTTAAAGTGCCAGTTTTATCCAAAATTATCGTGTCTATTTTGTTGGCAATTTCCAAAGAAGTGGCATCTTTGATTAAAATCCCCTTGGTCGCGGCACTGCCTGAAGCGACCATGATTGCCATTGGCGTGGCAAGACCAAGCGCGCACGGGCAGGCAATAATCAAAACTGCCACGAAATTAATCAAGGCAAAATTGAATGCCGGCACAGGTCCAAAGAAAAGCCAAATAATAAAAGTTAAAACGGCAATAACAAAAACTGCCGGCACAAAATACGAAGAAACCAAATCAGCGAGACGCTGAATGGGCGCCTTTGATCCCTGCGCCTCTTCTACCATCTTAACAATCTGAGAAAGGACAGTGTCTTTACCGATTTTTGTAGCGCGAAAAGTAAAAGTTCCGAATTTATTTATAGTGCTACCAATGACCGCGCCTCCGACCGTTTTGTGAACCGGCATTGATTCCCCTGTAACCATCGACTCATCAATTTCTGAATCACCCTCAATGATGATCCCATCCACCGGCACTTTTTCACCCGGCCTGACAATCACCAAATCTCCGACACCAAGTTCTGAAATTGGTATTTCGATTTCTTTACCATCTTTTAAAACTTTTGCTGTTTTTGGCTGAAGCCCTATCAATTTTTTAATTGCCTCCGACGCTCTTCCTTTCATCAAAATCTCAAAATATTTGCCCAAAAGAATCAGAACAACAATGATGGCCGATGTGTCAAAGTATATTTTCGGCGCAATCCCTCCTGTGACAAAAAAATGCGGAAACATTGTAACTGCGGCGCTGTAAAAATATGCCGCCAGTGTCCCAATGGCAATCAAGGTGTTCATATCGGCGGTGCGATATTTTATGAGAAGCTTAAGCCCGCTGTAAAATTGCCAGCCGACCCAAAATTGCACCGGCGTGGTGAGTATTAGAAGGGTCCAATAATTACTTAGAGTTTTGGGGACAAAAGAAAACCATTCTGGAAAACTGCCCAAAAATATAAAAACTGAAAGAACGCCGCCGACAATAAGTTTACGCTTCAGAATTTTTATTTGATTTTCTCGCTCAATTTTTTCTTTATCCAAAACTTCTTCAGCCTCGCCCTCTTCCTCAATCGGTTTATAGCCAGCATCAGTAATCACTTTAAAAATTTCATCGATGGTAAGTTTTTTTGGGTCAAATACTACTTTCGCCCGCTGATTTGAAAAATCTATATCGGTATTTTTTATACCCGACAATGTCTTAAAGGCGCTTTCCACAATCATCGCACAATGAGGCGAGTCCATTCCTAATACTTTTAGTGAAATGGTTTCAGAACCTTTATCGATCACCTCATCTTCTTTTTTAACTTTATCCCCCATATCCATTTCATGCATTGGGACATCGACGTGAGAATGAACGGGAGAAGCCTGAGAGCCAACGTCCAATTTATATCCTACAGATTCAACCGCTTTGGCAAGGCCTGCCCCAGAGACAATATTTTCGTCAAATTCAATCAAGGTCGATGTCCCAGCAAAATTGACCGTGGCCGCACGCACTCCGGCTGTTTTTAACAGCACTCTTTCAATTGTCCCCGCGCAGGAAGCGCAGTGCATCCCATAAATTTTATATGTTTCTTTTTTCACCCCGTTAGAAATCTGTCTTTATATAACTATGCTGTTAATTTCTGACAGATATTTAGTCAAATTACTTTATTTCCCATTAGTAAAGAATTTCTAACGGGGTTCATTCTTTTTGTTTATTTTAATTGTGATGATTCTAGTCCATTTTGTTCGGCACAACTGAATGGCTTGTGATTTCGAGATTGCAACTTTTACGCTCCTTGCACCATGCCTCGCACTTTTCTGCCCATTCCTTATCATTGTACCACAAGCCGCATTCCGGGCACTGATACAGTTTATTGTCTTCTTTTTTCGTTGTTAAATTATGATTACAGCAATCCATACAATTTTTTTAATTAATGCTTACAAAACATTTTACTTTAATTTTTTATGCAATAAAGCATAATAAAAAGCGACCCCAACCGCCCCTAAGGTTATCCAAAAAACAAACTCTTCCAGCGGAAATTCTACTATTCCCAAATTCACATAACCGATCAGCTGGTGTTTTGCCGGGAAGGTCCATTGTCCTAACAATAAAGCTGTTATTTCATAGATTAAAGAGAGGAAGAAAAAATAAATTCCTGCCCAGAAAAATTTTGCGTAAAAATTGGGGAATTTAAAGAGAATCAAAATAATCATCGGCAACACTAATACAAAACCGATTTTAAGATAGAAATAATGTATATTCAAAAGCTCTGGTTTTGTAAATAAAACCACCAAAAACAAACCAAAGGGCGCAAAAAGAATACCGGCAAAGTATTTTACTGCCGGACCAAAAAGCTGGTGAGTGCAATGTTCGTCCAAAAAATTCTCGTAGAACATCGCCACCAGATAAAAATACAGGAAAAGCCAAATCAATTGTTCAATACTTACATACCCAAAAAGTCTGAAGTTGCCAAAAATCGAATACGGAAGAAACCAGCCACCTGTCAATTCCATAACATAGTCAATGATTATCGCAAGCGGAACGCTAGCAATAGCCGAAAAAATTGCCGCCATCTTTATGCAGGACGGCTTGCGGATAGAAAGATAAGCCGCCGGCGCTCCAAGAAAAAGTAGCATGGAAACCATGACGTCGGCGCGAACCAAAAAAGAAATTAGCGAAGCCACTATCGGCCAAACAATTAATGGTAACAGATTTTTAATCATAATTTTAATAATTTAATTACAGTTTTATTTATAATTACCAAACAAAATTTCTCACAACGTTTCCAATGCCAGAAATCTTCAGCTCAATGACTTTTGGAGTCGGCATTATTTTATTAAAAATAAGAACCCCCTCTCGATGATGACCTCCGATCTGTCCCTCCCAATTAATTGGTCTGTGCTCTTTACCCTGATCATCTACAAGAACAGCGGACTTTGTCAGGTCCTGGTCTAGCTCAATCGAGTGGGTGTTCATCACAATATCAAATTTCCATTCTTTTGATTGAGATAAAATATCAATTGGAGTAATGGTGACTGTCGCTGCTAATTGATTGTCAGTTTTTGATTCCCAGTTTTGTTGAGAGCCTGTTGGCTGATTTGTCGTATTAGCAGTCGATGCGCTTTGCTTCGCGGAACGATTTTCACGAACAATAAAAAATCCCACGATAATTGCAACTACCGCCAAAATTATTATTGTTGCTGTTTTTTTCATCTCGCCAGAAATTTCCATATTTTTTATGCTGTGTCAAAATTTTATTATTAATAATACCCTATTTATATTTTAGATTAATTATCGCTGGACTTCTCGTAGAATTTATATGTGTTTTTTTCCGCCCGGGGCGAATCCGCCGTGAGCGGAAAATTTGATGATTTTATTACTAATAAATAAAATGCCGAATATATTAAAAATAAGACCGATCCAAAAAATCTCAATCTGATACTGGGCAATAACAGAAAGGGTTCCGGCGATGCCAAGTATCGGAATAATATTTGCCAAGTAGTGCGCGCAACAAGAAATCATCGCCAGGCTTGAGGTTGCCCCAGTTACAGCCACAGTTTTATCCGACATGGCCCCGCCCTTCATTTTCACAAGCTCTTTAAGATAAAAATAAAGCCCCATCTGCACGCCAAATCCCAACGCCAAACTGATTAAAAAATACCAATAACTTAAAAATTGAGATGAGGCGAATTTCCAACCGGACACAGCACTAACTATGACAAAATAAACAACCAGAAGTGAGGCGGTCGCAATAAAAGCGCTCAGGAAGATTTTTATCTTCTGTTTTTTATCCATAGATAGTTTGTGAATTTGGATTAATTTACGAAATTGGCGGGGTTGGAATCAAATTGCTTTTTGCAATGGCTGGAGCAGAAATAATAGGTCTTGCCCTGATATTCGGATTTGTTCAGATCAATTTTTACATCCATACCACACACCGGATCTTTGTGGCTTTGCTCTTGTGACTTGATAGCTCCACTCAATTTTTTTACGAATGATTTAATCTTATTTTCCATTTTATAAATAGTTAAATTTTAATTTTTAATTAATGACAACATCCATGGCCAGAATGAACATTGTTGTCCTTGGCGCCTTTACTTTTATCTTCTCCGTCAGCTGTCTCGTGTTCTTCGTCAGAATGTTTATGTGATTTTCCCATCACAAACATCATAAAGAGGTGGAGTGCCGCCATCACCACAATCCCGCCCCAAATGACCCCCATGGAAGACCCCGACGCTTTTCCTCCTACCCCAAAAAAGATAAGGATCAGAAGAAGCGGCAAGGCGCAACAAAGCACCATTGCCCACATCGTCCATTGGCTTTGTTTGTCTTCGTCATGATTATGCATATATTATTAAATTATTTTGCCTCGCTGACTAAGCTTGAATTGTGCATCCAAACCATGTACCAACCAAAAATAACCGCGAAAATCGCGATATCTATAGCTCCCACAATAAAGCTTCCGAAGGAAAACCATGTAAATCCAGGCAAGAGATTAAAGAGTTCGTGATGTAACGTCGCTCCGCTGATATCGCCAAAAGAACCAGCAACAGCATCTAACACACGAGTCCCCAAGGTAAAGCCAAATATGATACAGGCTACATAAAATATTTCTGCTCCCAACGCGCATTTAGATACGTAAGATTTTAATGAAAGTTTTTCCATGATTAATTTTAAAATTTAATTTGTAAATAATTTTAATTTTCGGCTTTTATTGATTTTTGTTATCTATGCCAAATAGACGATGAAGCCCACACCAGCCAATAAAACTCTCGGCAAGCGCAACCCAACCCACAAAGACGATGAGCCAATTGGCCCATTCGGCACCAAACTGCGGAGCCAACGGACTAAGCCACCATACTGCCAGCGCAAACCGCAAGATCCTGTCCACTTTGCCTAAATTTTGATTCATATAATTTTTAAATAATAAATAATTTTAATTTTTCGACTTTTATTGGTTTTTTTCTTCTTGTAAGTAAACTAAGGTGCACACTAAAGACGAGATGGCGATAAGTGTAAGCACTATCGCGTCGTTATAAAGATGCTGTTGGGAAAATCCCAAAACTGCCCCGCTTTCTCCGGCAATCCACGCCCCGACAAGAGAGAGCCCTCCCCAAACGCCTATTATGCGCGCAATCCAATGCATGATTGATGATTTTTTCATATTTTTTGATTATTTTTAATTTTTATAATTATTTTCGACCCTTGTTTAATGATCGTGACTTTTTAAATCTCGCATCTTGCTCTCAAATTCTTCTTTGTTGATTTCGCCTTTGGCATAGCGTTGCCTTAAAATTTCTTCAGCGGTCTTGTCATTGCCAGAATTAGAACCGGAGCCGGGCCCTCTTATCACCCAAAGAATCAAGTATATGATACCCGCCCAAAATAGAAGCATGAAAATAATCATAAAAATGCCTCCGAACATTCCGAACCCAAAAATATCGCCGTAGTACATCATATTTTTTATTTTATTAGTTATTAATTATTAGCTAAATTATAAATATCCAACAATTCTTTGGTGGCTTTATTGATATTTTTATTTTGCATCTGCGTTTTCACGTGTGTTTTAATGTGATTTTCAAGCAAAAGCCGATCCATGCTTTTCAAGGATTTCTGAATCGCGAGCGATTGATACAAAATCAAAGGACAATACTTTTCATTTTCAATTGCCTTAATGAGCCCTTTCATTTGCCCTTTGATGATATTGGCTCTGTGAACGGCTCTTTTTTTAAGATTTGGATCAACGTGATTCATGGTTGTAATAAATAAAAAGTAATATACCCCACGGGGGTATATTACACTGTGCCATCCCTTGTGTCAACAACATCTCCATTATTATTAACAAGCAAAAGAGAGGCTATTGCGGATTCTTGATTTTTTATCCAAAAGATCCCGCGTTAAGGTGGGGATATAAAATCGCCAGCGCCAATTGACTGAAGTTTTCGGGCCACGCTTCGCAAATCATCTGCAAGCGGATTCTCTGGCCACCGTTCCATAATGGTAGCAATTGCTCTCAAATAATGCTGGAGTATTTTTTCTTTTGGAGCATTAAAACGAGTAAATATCGTATCGCCACCATGCTCGTAGTCGTCAACGAGTTCTGAAACATTATTGATAATATCTGCCGACTTCACTAAAAGGGATCCTTGAGAAAAACTCTTTATATGTTCTAACGCTTCTCGCTTTCGTTCTTCCCATGAAAGTTTTTTGTTCGATTCAGAAACACTAACAACTATTTCCGCTACATTTTTGCCGAAACGCTCCATAAGCGTTTCTTTTGTCACTTTCTTTTCAGGAATACTGTCCTCGATAGTATCGTGGAGTATTCCCGCGACAATTATATCTTCGTCCGCGCCCGCACGAGCAAGGATGAGCCCCACAACAAGAGGATGCGTGATATACGGAATATCCTTACCCTTTCGTTTTTGCTTTTGATATACCTCGTGCGTTTTGATTGAGAATCTGATTGCGTGACTGATTTTGTGGCTATATAGCATAAAAAGTTTTAATCATGGATAACTTGTTTTTATAGTATTGGGAATACATGACCCACAGATTATTTTTACCAAAATATATTTTAATTCAATGTCCAGACAGCAAAATTTAAATAAGCGGCAAAACTGACCCAAAGAATATATGGCGCTAAAAACCAAGCGGCGGATTTGGAAATTTTAAAAAATACAACGATTGTGGCAAAAATAGCAGACCAAAGAAAAACAATCTCAACAAGCGCTCCTCCCGGAGAGCGCAATCCGAAAAAGATAATTGACCAGAGAGTATTCAGCGCAAGTTGAAAAAAGAACAAGGCAATTGCCCATTTCCATTTTTTTAACATTCTAACATTCTGCAGAATGTTAGAATGTTGTTTCCAGACAAGAAAAAGTGAAATACCCATAAGCGCAAAGAGCACTGTCCAGACTGGAGCAAATACCCATGCCGGAGGATTAAGAGGAGGTTTGGCAAGTTCTAAATACCAACCAGACTGAACCGCGGACGTTGTGGGTATTTGATATTTGAGTTGTTGAAAAAAATTTGTAAGTGATGAAAATAATAATAAAAACTATAATCATCACCAAAATATATAATAATTTTTTCCAGTTCATAAAATTAGTATAGCATGCCCCCTAGGGAGGCAATAAACTCGCAACATACAATTTGGCTCGCCCTACTCAACGATTTTCGAACTTTTGACTGGGCGGAGGAATACAAATATCCTACCGTGGTTTTGGATCAGATGAAAGGATTGCTGGCCAAGTACGAGAACCTGTAGCCCCTGATTTCCCACTTGGTTGCCCTTGTGGCGAGCTTTGTGCCAAGGGTAAGAGCTTTGCACCCGATTGCAACACTGACGAGCCGTAAAACCAAATTTGAGAGCGTGGGACGATTTGCTTAACTTACGCAATATTAAGCAAAATATGCCGAGTCATAATTGCTTAACAAAACTTCTTATCCGAACACGAGCACTTTATCCGACTCCTCAACCATCTTGAGCAAATCGGTCATGGTAGAGATCGGGCAGACTCCAGCCTCCTTTTTACCGCGAATTTCTAAACACGTGCCGCATGCGTACAGGTTTCCTTTTAATTCCTTATACTCCGCAACCTTCTTGGAAATATCAAAGTGTTCCGTATCGGCAATAGTATCGAGTTCTGATCCCTCGCTCATCAAAAAGATAGTCACATCATGACTGGCTTTAAGCGAAGTGATGCCGAAACGAAACGTGTTCCAGATATGTTCCGGATTGTTGGATTGTAAAATAATACCGATTTTCATAACAGTCTAACTTAAATCTTTTTTCTTTTCTTCAAACTCCTGCTTGTTAATTTCACCTTTGGCGTATCGCTCTTGTAAGATTTCGAGTGCCGATTTTGCGTGATTGTTAGTACCGCGCGACTGGCTCGTGAGCCATTTGATAAGCGCGACAATACCGGCGATTATCAAAACCCACCAGAGAATCATAAATATCCAGCCGAAGCCGCCAAAAGGTCCAAATCCAAAGTTCATCATATTGTTGTTTGTTGAATTATTATCAAAGGGAGACGACCACCCTCCCCACATCATATTCATCATCGGCATCCAGCCACCGCTTATTGCCGGAAATG
>Ga0209211_10004830_pt1 | contig 20633 bp, 21 predicted proteins | sample RifGroA2_FD_183992 | JGI IMG/M metagenome (GOLD analysis project Ga0209211, IMG submission 183992) | Groundwater microbial communities from Rifle, Colorado, USA - Groundwater A2 (SPAdes) (version 2) | ecosystem: Environmental > Aquatic > Deep subsurface > Groundwater | place: Rifle, Colorado...
GACCACAAGCCATGGACAATCAAGTATCAGCCAAGAACTGCAAAAGATGTTCAAGGCCATGACGAAGCTCTAACAAACATTAAGACATTCATTTTAAACTACAAAAACCAAGAGAAAAAAGCAGTACTTATTCATGGCAGTGTTGGTTCTGGCAAAACTTGTTCAATTTACGCAATTGCAAAAGACTTGAACTATGAAATAATTGAAGTAAACGCTTCAGATTTTAGAAATGCAGATGGAATTAATGCAACAGTTGGCAATGCATCCAGACAATTATCTCTTTTCGCGCGAGGAAAGATAATTCTTGTTGATGAAGTTGATGGCTTGTCTGGTACAAATGATAGAGGTGGTGTATCTGCATTATCATCATTAATCGAAAAATCATATTATCCTATTATTTGTACAGCAGCTGATGCCTATGATGACAAATTAAAGCCATTAAAAAAGATCTGCAGTTTTATTGAGTTCAAAACATTACCTTATACATCAGTCTACAAGATCTTAAAAGATATTTGTTCAAAAGAACAGATATTATTCAATGAAATGGACTTAAAGTCATTAGCTAGAAAATCAGCAGGAGATGTACGTGGAGCAATAAATGATCTGCAAAGCTTGGTGCAGGATAAAAAGATTCTGCAGACAGAGGCAATTGATGATTTAGGTGACAGGGAAAAAGTAGAGTCAATATTTAATGCATTAGTTAAGATATTCAAAGCATCAGATGCATCTATTGCAAACACAGCATTAGATTATGTTGCAGAGGATCTGGATGAATCCGTTTTATGGATTGATGAAAATCTGCCGAAAGAATACACAAACCCAGCAGACCTCGCAGCAGCATACAATGTATTATCAAAAGCAAACGTCTACAAAGGCAGGATCAGAAGACGAGAACACTGGAGATTTTTAGTTTATCAGACAACATTGATGACAGCAGGAATCGCTGCAGCAAAGACAGAAAAAAACAGAGAATTTATCAAATATTCTCCAACGCAAAGATTATTAAAGATTTGGCGTGCAAATATGCGCTATGGCTTGCGCAAAGAGATTGCAGCAAAAATCGCTGTAAAGACACACACTTCAAAAAAAGAAACAATCCAGAACACATTGCCATTTGTCTCAATAATGATGAAGAAAAACAAAGCAATGAAATCTGCTTTTATCAATGAGTTTGAATTGACAGATGATGAAGTTGGATTTTTGATTGGTTGAGCAATATCACAAGAAATAAATCTAATTGCAGATATCCAAACACGCTTAAATCAAATATTTCCTGAGTGAACAAAGTGAACTCGGAGATATTTAATTCCACAAACTATATTAACCAATTCAATTAAAATATCTATTGAGGTGATGCCAATGCACGGAAATGATGAAAAAAAAGATAAGAAAAAGAAAGATAATAGCTCATGTTGTTGTGGATAATTCTGCATTTTTGCAAAATTCTTCTCAAGGACTCTTTCTCAACATAGTTCTAGGAAATGGAATTGCATCTTTAATATTGTCTAAGCCGCAGATCCATGCCACAACTCGTTCGACACCCATTCCAAATCCTGAATGAGGAACACTACCATATTTTCGTAGATCTAAATACCAAGCATAATTCTCAGGTTTTTCTCCCTGCAACTTCAAGTATTTGTTCAATTCATTTATCTCTGTTTCTCGCTGTGAACCGCCAATTATTTCTCCATATCCATCAGGTGCTAGCATATCAAAGCATAATGCAGTTTTTGCATCATTTGGATCTCTTGGCTTGTAAAAAGCCATTATTTCTTTAGGATAATTAGTGACAACAATTGGTTTGTCAAAATATTTCATCAAAAGGTCTTCTTCGATTGTACGAAGATCTTTTCCCAATTCTACAATCATATTTTCTTTGTCCTTCAGGATCTTTAATGCATCTGTATAAGTAATTGTTTGAAACGGTAATTTTATCTTCTGCAGTTTCTCAATATTTCTTTCAAGTATCTTCAACTCTTCCATATTCTTATTCAGCACTGTTTCAATAATATATGCAACTAATTCCTTTGCAATTTCTGAAATATCATGGAGATTGAGCCAGGCTGCTTCCATCTCTGCCATCCAAAACTCAGCAAGATGTCGAGATGTTTTTGACTGCTCAGCTCTAAAGCATGGACTTATACAATATATCTTTTCCAATGAAAATACAGCTGCCTCAGCATACAACTGCCATGACTGTGTCAGATAAACCTTTTCTTTATCAGAAAAATAATTGACAGCAAACAATGTTGCCCCGCCTTCGCATGCATTTGGTGTAAATATTGGTGGAGGAAACTCATAATAGCCTTTATTTCTGAAAAAATCATTGACTGCACCAAAGATAGTTGATCGTATTTTCATAACAGCAGTCATTTTTCTTGATCTAAGCCATAAATGTCTATTATCTAGCAGAAATTCAGTTGATTGGTCTTTAGTGATAGGGAAAGTATCACATTGTCCAATTACCGCAAAATCAGTTACTGCTATCTCAAATCCTGATGGCGCTCGCTCTTCTTTTTTTATTGTTCCATGTATCTCCATTGAAGTCTCAATTTGTAATTTGTCAGCAACAGAATATTTCTCATCGCCAACAGCATCCTTTTTGATGACACATTGAACAATCTGAGAAGAATCCCTTAATACAACAAACTTCACTTTCGCAGATCCACGTTCTCGATAAATCCATCCCCGTACAGAGATTTCTCCACTGCCTTTGTCAATTGCTTCCTTGATTGAAATAAATTGTTTGTTCATAGATAAACAGAAATGAGAAATGGTTTATTAATATTACTCTTTTTGAAGAAGAAAACTGTTTCTATCTCCTCTCAACTTTTACAACATCCAGCTTAATATGTAATTCCTTCAACTGTTTGTCATCAGCAGTACTTGGTGCCTCATCCATTAAAGAAACTGCTGCTTTATTTTTTGGAAATGCAATTACTTCTCGAATATCATGAATTCCTTGCATTAATGCAGTCAGCCTGTCAATTCCCAATCCAAATCCTGCATGTTGTGGAGCTCCGTACTTATAAGCTTCTAAAAGAAATCCAAATCTTTCTTTAACCTTATGCTCAGATAATCCCACAATTCTGAACATCTTCTCCTGCAATTCAGGGATTGTATTTCGTACAGAGCCAGAAAATAATTCTGTGCCATTTACAACAAAATCATATTGATAAGTATAGATTTTTCCAGGATTTGTTTCTAAAAAGTGCAGATCTTCTTTCTTAGGCATTGTGAATGGGTTATGACAGAAATCCCATCTGTTTTCTTCGTCGTTCCATTCAAACATAGGAAAATCAGTAACAAAACAAAATGCAAACTCTTCTTTAATTAGTCCAAGATCATTTCCTAGTTTAAGCCGCACTTTTGATAAGATATCATTGACAACTTTCTCCTTATCAGCTCCGAAAAACAATAAATCCCCTGCTTTTGCTCCTGTCTTCTCAATTATTTTTTTCTGAATATCGTTCGAAAAAAATTTCGCAATATTGCTCTCAAGTTTATGTTCTGCTGTGACTTTCATCCATGCCAATCCTTTTGCTCCTTCTTTTTGTGCAAATGAAATAATCTCATCAATCTGATTTCTGCTTAACTTCTCTGCACATTTCTCAGCATTCAGTACTTTAACAATGCCTCCTTGGTTAATAACTTCTTTGAATACCTTAAATTCTGCATCCTTAACAATACCAGTTACAGTTGTACAGAAGAAATCAAATCGAATATCTGGCTTGTCAATGCAATACTTTTCCATTGCTTCTTGATAAGTGAATCTTTTGAATGGTATTCTTATCTCTTTATCAAGCATAGTTTTAAACACGTGTTTGAGCAAACCTTCTGTTAAAGTTAATATATCTTCAACTTCAGCAAAAGACATCTCTAAATCAAGCTGTGTATGTTCTGGCTGCCTGTCTGCTCGTAGATCTTCATCTCGCAGACAGCGCGCAATCTGGTAATATTTATCAAATCCAGCTATCATCAGAATTTGTTTATATATTTGTGGTGACTGTGGCAATGCATAAAATCTGCCAGGATTTACTCTGCTTGGCACAATATAATCTCTTGCTCCTTCTGGGGTAGTTTTGATTAGCATTGGTGTCTCAATTTCAACAAACTGTAGTTCATTCAAATATTGTCTTATTGTGCTGATTGTCTTATGTCTAAACATAAGTTGTTGCTGCATTTTTGGTCTGCGAAGATCAAGATACCTATATTTTAGTCTTATTTCCTCAGAAGCTTCTGTTCTATCATCAACCTCTAATGGAGGAGTAATTGCTTTATTTACACTGGCAATCTTATCAACAAGCACTTCAATTGCTCCTGTTTTGAGTTTTTCATTTGTCATACCTTTTGGTCTATGTCTTACATGACCTTCGACAATTATAACATCTTCTCTCCGAAAAGTTTCTCCTACCTTATGCACATCTTTACTATGACTAGGATCAAACACAATCTGCGTTAATCCATATCTATCTCTAAGATCAATAAAAATAACTCCGCCATGATCTCTAGGTGATTGCACCCAGCCGCCAAGAACTACTTTCTTCTTAAGATCTTTCTCACCCAATTCTCCACAAGTATGTGTACGCAGCATAGATAGAGAAGTGCTTGTCTTATTTAAATCTTACGGGAAAAAGTATGTGCATAGCTCTTCGAATGGAATTGCGCTTGCTGTACCGCATGATTGTCGACGACACGTTGCAATATGACGCTGACTCGTGGAATCGAAATCTCTCGATATATTAATCTAGTGAGATTTCGATGGAGTCGACGGTACGCTGGCGCAATTCCTTGATTTAGCTATGCACATACGAAAAACAGTAAACTATTAATACTTAGATGATTTGAAAAGAGGAAGATTCAAAAGGCTTGCTTAGATATTTGTATTGCAATTTGTTTAAACTCATTCAGATTTTCTTTTATATGATTAATTGTATTTTACGATATAAAAAGATATTTTGGATCAAAATGTCCTGTTGAATGCACATCTGGCATAGGCATGGCAAGAAGCAGTCAAAACCAAGCAGATGAACTACTCAATCTAAGCAGAGCTGCGGAGTATAAAAACAATGTTTTTCAAATCAAACAACTTTAACATCGCAATCGCATTCTTTCTTAAATCCACCAAGACTTACAAACGAAGTAGCAGAAGAATAAGCAACACCAATAACTTTCTTTGGCTGCAATTGTTTGACAATCTTCAAAGCATCTTCATTATTCATAGAATCAATACCATTGATGACAAGAATAGCCATATCTACAGGTAATAATTTCTGTATTTCAGGCACAAAATCAGTAAAGCCAGAGTAATAGATTCTTTTTCCGTCAATATTAAACACATATCCAAACCAGCTGTTATTATATGGATGAAAGTTATTATTGACAGTATATGCATGAATAGTATCAACACTTACACCACCAATATTATATGTATATCCTGGATCCAAAGTGACAACTTTTGCAAATTGAATATCTGCAATCTTTTGCAGGCAATCAAGAGGTGCAATAATCCATGTGCTTGCTTTTGTTACTTTTGCAATATCTTTTGCAGAGCAGCTGTCAAAGTGTGAATGTGTTATATATATTTGGTCAGCTTTTTGTTCGACTATTTCTGGCATTTTGTAAGGGTCAATATATATAACTTTATTCTCAGAAACGAGCTTAAATCCAGCTGCTTCGTTAAGATATTCTATTTGTGTGTTTCCAAGAATAGTTGTATTGTTCTTACAACTCGCAATAAAAATAAAAGTAGCTATTATCAACAAGAATAGTATTTTTTTGCACATAAGTTAGTGATATTTGTTATAGCTTTTAAAGATTTCTGAATTTTTTTATAAAAATATATATTTCAAGTTATTTCTATTTTTCTTTCATACTCGCATCATACAGGATATCTTCCATCTTGCGAAGATTCCATTTGACAGCATCAAACTTCTTTCGTAGCTCTCCATTGCGGATATCTAAAGAAGAAAAAAATCCAAAAATATCATGGACAATATCATTTAACACTTTTACTTTTGCAAATTCTTTTTTAGTTGCTAACAGCACAGCTTGTCTTGCTAATTCTCCAGTTAGATCACACAATCCTAAAAAGTATTCATCATAGCCAACAGTTAATTCTTTATTTGTTGGTATTTTCTTATGCTTCACAATTCCATAGAAACATTTTGCTTCAACATACTCCTCTAAAGATGCAAAATAACTTGAAACATCAATAAGATTGTTATTCTTCTCTAACATACTGTTGCATTTATTGATTAATTTCTCAGCCTCAGCGATATTTTCCTCAGCTTGTTTTATCTCATCTCTATGGATACTGTAGATTGCATGTTTAGAAAACTTCAGGATATCTCTGGATATTCTAATAAGTTCTTCTCGTTTTTCTTCAAACTCTTCAAACTCTTTTTTGAGCGCAAGTAAATTTTTTTTGTCAATCATTATAATACCTGTATTACTAATCTTTTTTTATTTTCTGGATAAATAATAACCTCTTCTCCTTTTCTTAATTGTAAAAATTCAGCAATTTTCTTGTTAATAGTTACACCAACACTTCCGCCTATTTGATTTATTTTAGTTCTATCGTTTAATCCCCAAAGTCCTTTTTGCTTTGTAATTGCTGCAATCTTTTTAGTAATCTCTTCAGTAAATACTTCCTCTCCACATTTAGTACAGACTTCAGCAGGAAAACTGCCAAGATTCTCACCTAGAAAAATATAGTCTATGTTCTTCTTAACAATCTTTCCATCGCATTCATCGCATATTTTTCGATTCATATTAATCACCATTAGTCAACAAATACCGTTTTTATCTTATATTCATTTTCACCTATCTTTTTGTAAGCAACTGAAATATAAGCATATTTAGCTAAATATCCTTCAGTCTGTTTGAACTTAGCTCCTTGTTGTATAGTTTTTCTGATCTGCTCTTCAGTTATTCCTAACCATAACATTTTGTTATTAGCATGCCTTGTAATAATGAGCTTAATCTCATCCATATAATAAATATAACTTATTTAATATATAAAACTTTTCAATATCACTTAAAGAAATCTAAGAATCAAACCTAATTAATTCTTTCTTCTAAAACCTTCACTGTTTCATCAAAAACAGTTTTCACGCATTGCAGCAATCCTTCTTCACTGTTTCCTGCAATATGCGGCGTACATATGGTATTTTCTAATTTATACAATTTTGAAGGTTTTGGTTCATCAGTAAATACATCAAGAATTGCTGCTTTTATTTCTTTATGAAGCAATGCATTGTATAATGCATCTTCATCTATCAATGCTCCTCTAGACGCATTAATCAAGATAGTATTTTTTTTCATTAATGCAAGCTTTTTTTCATTAATCATATATTTAGTTTCATCAGTTAATTCGCAATGTAATGTTATAACATCGCATGATAACGCTTCATCAATTGTATTTTTTGCATCTTTATTATAAGGGTCGAATGCTTTTATCTTCATTCCAAAAGCGTTTGCTCTTGCTGCAACTGCTTGACCAATTCTTCCAAGACCAACAATTCCAAGTGTCAAGCTTCGTAGTTCTTTTCTTACATTATTTTTTTTAATAGTTGTGAAATCTCCTCCTTTTTTCAATAATTCTGAGGTGTATAGAATATCATCAGTTGCATAAAGCAGTGTTCTCATTACATAATCAGCAACTGCATCTGCATTTTGTCCTCTTGCACTTACTACTTTAATGCCTTTTTGTTCAGCAGTTTTCATATCAATATGATCAACACCTGATGTAGCTGTTGCAATTATCTGCAGTTTTTTCATTTTAGCTAAATATTCTCTATCAATCTTTGTTTTTGTTCTTATTACAATAATCTGTGCTTGTTTTGTTTTTTCATCAGGTTTTGTAGTATCTGTTACAACAACATTGCCCAGTTTCTGAAACAATTCTTTAGCTTCAGGATGCATTGTAGAATCAATAACAATTAATCTTTTGTTTTTTTCATTCATAAATCAACTACCTCATTTTTTTCATTGACAGAAACAAGTTTGAATCCGCAACCATTTTTGATCAGTGCAGTGATTATTGCCATGTGCTCTTTACCTGTACCTGATGCAATGTTCAACGCAGCTTCAAAGTCAGCAATTTTTCCTTTCAATGCTTCTGTTATTTTCTTTGTCAGCTTATCCAAAGAAAGCGCATCACTATTGAAACAAATTATCTCAACTGGCTTTCTTGGCTTAAAGTTTTCTTTGCCAAATTCATTTGTAATAATAATAATTTTCTCCCATTCAAAAGCATCAATAAGTTTATTTACTTCAGCCCAAGTTCCTTTTCCAGTTGAGACATTTACAATTAAGCTTGGCATAAGCAGATAGTTTCTCAAGATTATATAAATCTTTTTAAATAAGTACATACAATATATTTAAGATGCCTGAGATAAATGCTGAAATAAATAAAGAAATAAACAATAAACAAGATAATTCTCAGTTCAAAGAAGAAGATAAGATTCCAGAACCTCATTTAAAAAGTGGTAAATATATTCGCGACGTAGTTTTCGGCGCAAATGATGGTTTAGTTTCAATTCTAGCCTTAGTTGCAGGTGTTGCAGGCGGTGTTGCAAACAATAAGATAATACTTCTTGCTGGTATTGCAGGGACAATAGCTGGTACAATATCAATGGCATTAGGCGCTTATATTTCTACGAAATCCCATCGAGAATATGTTCAATCAGAGATAAAAAGAGAACGATGGGAGATAGATAATGATCCTGAAAAAGAGAAAAAAGAGTTATATGATTTTTACAGCAAAAAAGGGTTTAAGGGCAAGGAGCTAGATAATGTTGTTAAAGTAATCAGTTCAAACAAGGAAATTATGCTTGATGTGATGGTTAGGGAAGAGCTTGGTTTGGATACAGAGCCAAATAATCCATTAGCAGCAGGAACATTAGCAGGAGCTGCTTTTTTAGTTGGTTCATTGCCTCCAATAATCCCTTTTTTCTTTGAAATTTCAAATGCATTATTGATTGCAGTTATTGGAAGTTTGATTGGTTTATTTATTCTAGGTGCATTAAAAACAATTATTACAAAAAAGAATGCATTAGTTTTAGGATTAGAATCTATATTTGTTGGTGGAGTAGCAATGGCTATAACTTATTATGTTGGTACATTATTTAGGGTAGCAGGGGTATAAATTTTCAAGACTAAAAATATACAATTAACTTTAAATATTACTAATAGTTTCTTTCAAATAAATGAAAAAAATAATACCTCTAATTTTATCAGCTTTTTTTGCAGTAACAGGTTGCAAAAAAAAATATAGCTCAATTGATGAACTTTGCAGAAGTTTTACAGGTGAAATTTTTTTTTTGGATTTATATTTATCTTTTAAAGAAAGTAAAATATTACCAATGATTTATTCTCCAGCTTTTGAAAAAGTATTAAGTAAATAAAACAAAAACTAAGGAACGTGATACTTATGGATACAACAACTAATTATGAAATAAAAGACATGAAACTAGCAAAACAAGGTTCATTAAATATAGAGCTGGCAGAAAACAATATGCAGGCATTGTTGCAGATAAGAAAACGCTTTGAAAAAGAACTACCGTTTAAAGGATTAACAATTGGCTTAGCATTGCACGTTACAAAAGAAACAGCAGTATTAGTGCGAACGCTAAAAGCAGGAGGGGCAGCAGTAGCAATTACAGGTTGTAATCCATTATCAACACAAGATGATGTAGCAGCAGCATTAGCTGCAGAAGGAATTAAAGTCTGGGCATATAAGGGAGAAACAAAAGAAGATTATTACAAATATTTAAGCAATGTAATTGCACAAAAACCACATATTACTATCGATGACGGCTGTGATTTAGTTTCTGAGATTCACACAAAACACAGACAATTGATTCCAACATTAATTGGTGGTTGTGAAGAAACAACAACGGGTGTAATTCGACTAAAAGCAATGGAAAAAGACAAAGCATTACATTATCCGATTATTGCAGTAAACGATAATAAAACAAAACATTTGCTAGATAATATTATTGGTACAGGTCAGTCAACAATTGATGGCATTCTTAGAGCAACAAACACATTAATAGCTGGCAAAAACTTTGTTATAGCAGGCTATGGTAGCTGCGGTAAAGGTTTATCTTCGCGCGCGCGAGGATTAGGTGCAAATGTGATTATTGCAGAAGTAGACAATTTTGTAGCATTACAAGCTGTCTATGATGGGTTCAGAGTAATGCCTATGCTGGAAGCAGCAAAAATAGGAGATATTTTTGTAACAGTTACAGGAAACAAAAATGTTATTGATTTGTATCACATGAAAGAAATGAAATCAGGCGCAATATTGGCAAACTCAGGTCATTTTGATGCAGAAATAAATATCTCAGAGTTAAAAAAACATACAACTTCAAGACAGATGCGGCAATATATGGAAGAATATATATTAAATGGAAAAAAGATCTTTGTATTAGCAGAAGCAAGACTGGTTAATCTTGGAGCAGCAGAAGGGCATCCAAGCGAAGTGATGTCAACATCTTTTTGCGGTCAAGCATTAGCATGTGAATATTTAGTAAAAAACAAAGGCAGAATGAAAAACGAAGTTATTACATTGCCTGCTGAAATTGATGATCACATTGCAAAACTTCAATTAGAAGCATTACATGTCAGGATCGACAAACTGACAGAAGAACAAAAAAGATATCTTGCATCATGGCAGGAAGGGACGTAAGTTTTAAATAATAACTATTATTTTTGTTATATTGTTATTATCAAATAAAGGGTGTTAGATTTATGCAATGCTGTATGTGTGGAAAGGACGATTATCTTTTGAGAGTAATCATAGAAGGTACAGAACTAAATGTTTGTAAAGGTTGTTCAAGATTCGGCAAAGTTCTTGGTAATTATCGTCCTGAAGTAAAGCATCGGATACAGGAAGCTAAGAAACAAAAGCCGCAGGTTCCAGCAGTTGAAACCATACAATTAGTCAGAGAAGATTATGCTCAAATAATAAAACAAAAGCGAGAGCAGTTAAATTTAACGCAAGAAGAATTTGCAAAAAAACTCAATGAAAAGCATTCATTCTTACAGAGCATTGAAGCTGGCAAGCACATGCCTTCATTAGAATTATCAAGAAAATTAGAAAAAGTACTTGGAATTCTGTTAGTTGAAGAACACAAAGAGCTTCATGAAGGAAATCTAAAACAGCAAAGCTCAGGAGTAATGACTTTTGGCGATATTATTAAGTTGAAAAAGAAATAAGTTAATTTTTATTGTTGTTATCATCATCTTCATTATTCTTATCATCATTATTATTCTTATTATTATTTTCTGTCCAATGAATTATTCTTCTTTCTAAAGTCAGAAATAATATATTTAACAAATATCCAAGCATCCCAGTAATGATAATCAGAGCATACATTTTAGGGATATTATAAGTAAGCTGGGCATTAAGAATCGATTGCCCTAATCCATCGACAGAACCAATAAACATCTCTGTTACTATGACAACAATCAACACTAATGAGACTCCTATTCTTAGACCAGAGAAAATATTAGGTAAAGCTCCTGGAAAGACAATATGTAAGAGAATATACATTTTTGAAGTTTTGTAAACTTTAGCCATCTTCAAATATACTTTGTTAGCATGTCTTACCCCATAAGAGGTATTGACTATAATCACCAATGTAGCAATCCATGCTCCTAGCATAATCTTTGAAGTATTACCTATACCGAAGAATAGCATAAAGAGAGGAAAAAGAGCTGTTGCAGGTATAGATCTGGAAAAATCAATAATAAATTCAAACATATCATATAATTTGGTGAAATAACCCAAGACTAAACCAAATGGCACTCCAATTAATATGCTGATTATTGTTCCTAAAATTACTCTGTTTAGAGTTAGGAAAATTTCAGAATACATCTCTTTTGATATCATTAGCACAAAAAATTGTTTAATGATACTAAAAGGATTTGGAAACATGAGTTTATTAAAGATTCCGAGATAATAAATAAGCAGAGCTGCCAAAAATATTGAAATAGGTACTATGTAATCTTTTAATAAATCATATTTAATCTTCAATCTTATTTTCATTTTCAACCTCATATAGAATCATTTTTTCATATTCTAAAAATTTTTTAGATGTTAATATTGTGCTGTCTCTAGGTCTAGGTAATTCTATCTCAATGATTTTTTTGATCTTGGCAGGTCTTTTGCTTAGTAAGATGATTTTGTCCGAGAGTAATATTGTTTCCTTAATATCATGGGAAACAAAAAATATCGTAGGTTTATCTTTTTGCCATAATCCTAAAAATTTTTCTCTTACAGTTTGAGCCATATTATAGTCAAGAGAAGAAAAAGGTTCATCCAAAAATATGATATCACACTCAAAAACAAATGATCTCGCAATTGCAAGAAGCTGTTTCATCCCCCCAGATAGTTGATAAGGAAATCTGTTCTTGAAGTTCGATAATTTTAATTCATCCAAAACATCTTTAATCCTGCTCTCATCTATATTTTGATTATCTAATCTAAGATTATCAAGTACATTTTTCCATGGCAGTATAGAATCGTTTGAATTCTGGAAGATGAATGCTTTTCTTATACTATTATCAGTAAATTTTACAGAACCTGTATAACTATTGTCCATTCCCGAGAGGATATTTAGAAGTGTTGTTTTTCCGCAGCCATTTGGTCCAAAAACTGAGACAAATTCTCCTCTTTGAATCTCAAAGCAGATTTTATCCAAGACATGAACGTTAGGATACTCTTTATTCAGCTCAGAAACAGTAAGAAATGTCATTTGATAGCCTCATTATTGTATCAAAATCTTTGAAACATTAACCTCTTCTTCAATCAAACCAGAAGTGGCAAATAAATTAGTAGTTTCTTGGAATTTGTTAATATCCATCTCATATGAAGGGATATAACGTGAAACAGGAAGTTTATTTTCAAATGAATCTTCTTCTACAGGAGTAAATTCTGAATAATAAGTTCTTACTAAATCAGGATTATTGTTAATAAAAACTATTGCTTTATCAATTGCTCTTATTATTTTCTTTGCTGTTGTTGGATTCTTATTGATAAAATCATTAGACATAATACTAGTTTCAAATAGTAAATCTGTTCTAAAATATTTTGAAATTGGACTTTTTATTAATATTCTGCCAATATTTTTTTCTTCAGCGATTGTTGCTAAAGGCTCCAAAACAAAAATAGCATCAACACTTCCTGAAACTAAAGCATTGAGTTGCTGAGAATCAGCAGTTTGGATAATAGTTATTTTTCCATTAAGTTTTTCTTGATCTAGCATCCTATCCATCCAGATCTTTGCTGCTGTTCCAGGCAATGAAGAGATTATTTTTCCCTCTAAATCTTGAATTGTTTTGATATTAGAGTTTTTTGCAACAACTAATGCATCAAAGTCATCAGTAAGAATACCTAAATTGAAGATTCTTAATAATCCTGGAGTTTTACCTTCAATTGTTAGTGGAACTACAGCATTCACCCCACCTATTGCAGCATCAACATTTCCTGATAAAACAGCTTCAACTAATTGGTTTGTAGAATCAAAATTAATTAATTCTGCTTCTAACCCTTCTTCAGCATAATAATTATTTTTCTGTGCAACATAAGCAGGAAGATAAAGTAAATGTTCACGATAACCTATTTTTACTTTTACATCATCCTTAAGAATAGCTTGGCCAGTAATTGGTTGGCTTGATTCATTCGATAAATATAAAGAAGATACAATTACCATTCCGATTATAATAATCAAAGAGAATATTACAATCAACAACATATTAATTTTTTTCATCTTTATCAGATGATGGTAGTTTTCAATTAGTATATTAAGATTTGTTGTCATATAACTTTATAACAAACAGAAATATTTATAAATCTATAATAACTATCTGCATATTGAATGAATACAGAAGTGCTGACCAAAATTGGTTTAACAAATAACGAAGTTAAAGTATATTTGGATTTGTTAGGTATGGGGTCTACATCTGCAGGTGATTTAATTAAAAAAGTAGAGTTGCATAGAACAGCAGTTTATGATATTCTGGAAAGACTTATTGAGAAGGGTTTAGTTACTTATGTAATTATTGGAAGAATAAAGCATTTTGAGGTAGTTGAGACAAGACAATTATTGGATTATATAGAACATCAGAAAGATGAACTTGATGATCATAAAAAAGAGATAGAGAAAATATTACCGGAATTAAGCATGAAAAGAAAGCTTTCAAAAGAAAGCCAAGAAGCAACAATCTTTAAAGGGAAAAAAGCTGTTAAGACAATAGCAGAAGATGTGTTAAGAACAGGAAAAGAGATGTATGTTTATGGTGCAGAAGGTAAACTCAAACAAATCTTTCCAATATATTATCATCATTTTCATAGAAAAAGATTAGAGAAAAAATTGAATATTAAAATAATATATTGTGAAAAAATTAGAAAACAGGAACGTCATAATGAATTAAAGAATGTTGAGATAAGATATTTACCTGATGAATTTGAAACGCCTGCTAATACATGGATATTTGGAGATAAGATTGCGATTATTGTTTGGAGTGAACAGCCAATTGCAACATTAATTAGAAGCAAAGAGGTAGCAAAAGCGTATCATACTAATTTTACGTTATTATGGAGTTTAGCAAAAAAGTAAGTGATGTTATCTCTTATTATAATGCCCTTTCTTCCTTTTATTATTGATAACAGCAACAGAAATTATTCCAAATAACATTATCCATGCAGTATATGCGAATAATTTAAAATATAATCTATCCTCACTATTATTGATTGCACTTACAGCATGTGCAGTTGTGCTAGCGCTTGTAACAACAGCATCTCCAGTTGCCACAGCAAATCCTGTCAAAAAAGGCATGGCCTGCAAAAATGCAAAAAATCCAACTAACAGCAATCCAAACATAAATACAGCTTCAGTTGTTTTTCTATGATTCTCTTTGTGTATAGCATGATGTTCTAAAAAACGATGCTTCAAACTCTTTTTCTGCTCTTTTTTAACCATTAAATATTTTTTAGTTTTAGTTATATATAAAGCTTTCTTTGAAAAAAAGTTAAAATCTCAGGAATATCTATAGATAATTTTATATAGCAATACTTTCATAAACAGCATATGAAAACATCTACCAGCATGAGTCTGTAAAGTTAGAGCATGACTTTCATTTTAGAGATGCAAAAGCAGTTTTGCCAGGAACTCATGGCTCAAGAAAATGTTTTTTTTATTTTTCAATACAAGCTTTCACAAATTCATAAAACAACGGATTTGGTTTAAATGTTCTAGATGTAAATTCAGGATGGTACTGCACGCCGCAAAAAAATGATTTATCTTTCAATTCAAATATCTGCATAATATTATATTGTGGCGCTTTCCCTGAAAATATAACACCAGCTTTTTCAAACAGCTCTATATATTCAGGATTGCATTCAAATCTATGCCTGAACCTCTCTCGGATCATTGTTTTTTTGCCATAAAGTTCATACACTTGCGTTCCTTCTTTGACAACTATATCCCTGCCGCCAAGACGCATATTTCCTCCAAGTCCTTCAATCTTTTTCTGTTCAGGAAGAATATCAATGACAGGGTGATTTGTTTTTGGATTTACTTCTGTTGTATGCGCATCTTTCAGTCCAATTACATTCCTTGCAATTTCAATCAATGCCATCTGGAATCCATAACATAGTCCAAAATAAGGAAGATTATTTTCACGAGCATATTTGATACATGTAATCATTCCTTCAACTCCTCTTTTTCCAAATCCTCCTGGAACAATAATTCCAGCTAATCCAGCTAAAGCTTTTTCAACAGAAATCTTTCCATCTTCAATCTCAGTTGTTTCTATCCATTGTACATTTACTTTGCAGTTGTTTGCTACTCCTGAATGTTCTAATGCTTTCAAGATTGATGCATATGAATCTCGAATTGTTGTATACTTGCCAGTTATTCCTATAGTTATCTCATGTTTTGGATTTTCAACAACAGTAATATAATTCTGCAATTTAGTTAACATCTCTTTTTCTTTTTTTGCGTCTATTACCTTAGCAATATGGAGCAGTGAAATAACTTCTTCGTCAATCTTAGTTTGCTTCAGCAGCATAGGAACTTTATAGATAGAATCTTCATCATGTAACCCAACAACTCTGCTTACTGGAACATTTGAATAAATGCTGATCTTCTCTTTTATTTTTTCAGTAATTGGATGATGTGATCTGCATGCAATTATATCCGGCATGATTCCAGCTGACATCAATGTTCTTAGACCAAGTTGTGCAGCTTTGCTTTTTTGTTCACCAAGAAAATGTGGTTCAAGAATATAAGTTAATGCAACAAAACAAACATTTTCTTTTCCTTCTTCGTATGCAAGCTCCCGCATTGCTTCAATATAATACATACTTTCAATATCACCTGCAGTTCCGCCGATTTCAACGACAACAACATCTGCTTTTTTTGCTACAGCTAAATCTCGCAGTTTCTTTTTGATTTCTCCTGTAACATGTGGAATAAATTGTACATCTCTTCCTAGATATTTTCCTTTTCTTTCTTGTTCAAGCACTTTTGTTAATATCTGGCCATTTGTCGTAAAATTTTCAGTTAATAGTTCTTGGTCAAGAATTCGTTCATAAGTGCCTAAATCCATATCTGTTTCCATTCCATCGTCTAAAACAAACACTTCCCCATGTCGGAATGGATTTAATGTTCCTGAATCAATATTAAGATAACCTTCTAATTTAATCGGCGCAATTATTAGACCTTTATTCTGCAGAAGAAACGAAAGCGAAGAAGCAAATATCCCTTTGCCTAATCCACTCATAACTGTACCAAATACAATGATATATTTTGTATTTCCTACTTTATATTCAGTAGGAATAGGAGTATAAAACTCATGTTCATCAGAAAGTGTAGAAATACTGTCTAAAATATCTTTGCCTGTCTTTGCCTGCATTTCTGCTTGTTTTATTGGCTGCATTGTTTGAGAAAATCTCTGGAATTTTTAAAGTTAATTGTTTTGAAATAATTCCACAACAGTAATTAGGTTCTCTTCCTCACTATGAAATCTTTCAGCGTAACTTCTTTCTTCATCTCAACAACAACATTATCATTCAATTTCAATCTTCCTTTTTTAGCTATAGCTTTTGGAATTGTAATTGCTAACGAACTTCCCCAGCGATGAATTGTTCTTCTGAACTTTGTTTGCATAGGAAATCACCTTTTATCATTATTATGGTTGAATAAGTATAAAAAAGTATCTTATCCCAACAATGCAGCAAACAATCCTCGAAACACACTTGCTCCGTCAAATGGTCCAATTGGGATCATATTAAAGAAGAACAAGAACATATTGATATACTTAGTATATTGTAATACAACAAGTAATTTGCCTTTAACAATTGTAGTTTTCAAAATAAGCCATGCTCCAATCCATAACACCAAATTCAAAAATGGTCCAGCAAATGCAATTGCTGCGTCAATTAATGGAGAACTTGCAGCAAAATGGCTAACATATCCAGGTACAAAGAAAATAAAGCCAAAATTAAGTAATTTTAGCACAACACCTATCATCAGCCAAAAATAAGCAGCATGAAATGTAGCTTCAATTCCAAATCCAAGCGCAGTGAACTTATGCGCTAGCTCATGAAATATTATCGCTGGTGCTGTTGCCAGGCAGGCAATAAAAAAAGAACTCTGCAAGAATTGTTTTGTCCTCTTTACAGCAGCTTCTTTATTGTCAGTAGTCTCTATATATTTGTCCAATGGATCATAACTCTTGTCAAACTTTTCAAGATGATGCTTCTGAAATACATCTTTAAAGATAAATCCAACAGCAAGCGTCATTATGATAATATCTGCAATTTCAAAAATACTTATGATTGCCATACTTGATTAGATATGAGCATTATTTATTAATGTTATTATTCCAAAACTCAATAGCATTCCCAAAAAATATATAAACACTTCTCTCTATAAACTAAAGAAAAAGGGGTTTTATATGAAAAAGAGCATGTTGGGAAAGAATTATACATATGTTATCTTAATTGCTGTACTTTTTCTATTAATAATCTTTACAATAGTTATGTTAGTACAAACAAAAGATTATGTTGGTCAGGCTTTTCGCCAGTATCAGATAGAAACAAAATTCTCACCAGAGGATATTTCTAGATTTAGTGCTGAATATAAAGAAAAAACATATGAAACAGCAAAGAGAAAATCACAGCCAAAAAGATTGGCTGCAAGCAAACCAGGTTCTGGCAATGCACAAATATCATGGTACTCTGAAGAGGAGTATGCATCCTGTAAAATTAAGCAAAATTGTGTTGATAATTTTGATGCGGAAAAGGATGAAACAAAACAAGGTACAATTCTATATTATGACCCAAAAACACAAGAGTGTTACACAGCAACAGATAGCTGTAAGGATAATAAATACTTAATTGAATATTCTTGTGATAATTATTTACAATCAAAGAGTAAATCTCTAAATATTTTTGATGCAATTACTTGCAAATATGGATGTAATGGAAAACAAGCTCGTTGTTATACAGAAACTGAACAGCAATATGGCAGCTGTAATGACGGCATTCAGAATCAAGATGAGCAAAGTATTGATTGTGGTGGTTCTTGTCCATTATGTTCCGAAAAACAAGATTGTTCATATGATTCTGATAAAGACTTATCTGGAGATGAAAACAAAAATAAAGGCATTAATTTTGCAGTTGCAGGATATGTAATCTCTCAAGGAAAGAAAATACCTGATTCTTGCAATGGTGATATTTTAAAAGAAAAATATTGCACAACAGAAGGAGATGCAACAGAGTTTAAGTTTTGCAGTGATGGTTGTTTAGAAACAGAAGATGGTGCATTCTGTGATAAAAAAACATGTATTGATTCAGATGCATATGCTCCTGTATTAACAGTTGAAGATTCTATTTTAGGAATTGATTTATACAGTTATGATACAAAATATTCAATTCCTGGTTCAGCAGAACAGAAAAACTCGCAAGAGATAATCACATCAGGTCCATTACAAGACGATTGTATTGGTGATGATACAGTTAATGAAGCATACTGTAATGGAAATACCCCAAGTTATAAGCAATTTGATTGTCCAAAAGAAGTATATGGATATGATCTATTTGATGGTTGTGCAAATGGTGCATGCTGTTCAAATCAAATAAAATGTGTAGATGGTGATGCAGATACAAACGCTGGAAAAAACATTTTCAAGAAATCAATAACACAATCTCCAAAAATATGTTTGTCAAGCAATCCATCAGTCTATAAACAAGATAGTTGTGGTGTTACATATTGTTTAGCTGGTTCAACAGATGAATCAATTGCAGATGAATCAATTATTGACATTACCGATAATGGTTATAATTGTAATGCAGGATTAGGCAAGAAAATAGAATCTCAAGATGGCAATTATGGTGATATTGTTAAAGAATATTATTGCGACGGAACAACAGTACAATCGCAATGGTTTAGTTGTCCGCATGGGCAAGCATGTTTACAGGGAGAATGTAAAGAATTAACTTGCCTAGATACAGATGCAAAAGAGCCAAACCCAGAATATGTAACAGGTTCTGCTGCTGGAATAGGATTTGAGAATTCTCAGCCAATCCTAAAAACATTCAATGACATTTGTATTGAAAGCAATCTGTTAAAAGAATATAAATGTGGAGCAAAGAATTTGGATTATGCATATCAAGATGCAGAATTAATCTCAGATTCTATCTATGTAACATATGAATTGGTTCATTGTCCAGGCAAGTGCAAAGCAGGAAAATGTGATTTTGATGTTGTAATAAAAGATCCGCTTGCAGAATGCATTGACAGTGACAAAGATGATATTTATACCAAGGGTTTTATAGAGATAATTCATAAAGGAAATCCTCCAAAAAAAGAGATTATGGAAGATGAATGTTTAGCCTCAGACAACACTTTTGTAAAAGAGTGGACATGCAAAGATAACGGAATTCCTATATACAAAAAATGTGAAAACGGCTGTTTTGAAGGCAAATGTTTTGAATACTGACAAAATTTAATATTGAAATTATAGAGGAAAAAACATGACACCTAACAAAAAAAACAAAAACAAAATAATAAAGTGGACAATCATCATTTCTTTAATTATAGTAATCATCTTTTTTGGAATTTCATTTGACTCATTTACTGCAACTACACAGAATACAAACAGTTATTCTTCATTTGTTGGCCAAGCATATAAAGCTTCCGCAAAGATGAAAGAGATAGATATGTATAGCATTAAGAACATAAAGCAGAGTTCTACTCAAACATCTCCATCTTGTAAAGAGACAGATAATATTGGCATTGTTCCAACAGGATTTCAGCCATTTATACATGGAAAGATAACTTTTCAAGAGCTAGTTAAGCAAACTCAATGGGTTGATAAAAAATCAACTTCAAAATTTATAACAACAACACTTTCTGATAACTGCAAAGATTTTCAATATTTAATTGAATATAGCTGTGACAATTACGTTCCAAAATCACTTTACAAGATTAGTGAAAAATTATATTCAGTTGTAAAGTGTGATTATGGTTGTAGCCAACAATTTGGAAAATGCAACACTCAGCCAAGCTGTGATAATAAAGTAAAAGATAGCGATGAACTAGCAGTTGACTGCG
>Ga0209211_10004831_pt1 | contig 20619 bp, 21 predicted proteins | sample RifGroA2_FD_183992 | JGI IMG/M metagenome (GOLD analysis project Ga0209211, IMG submission 183992) | Groundwater microbial communities from Rifle, Colorado, USA - Groundwater A2 (SPAdes) (version 2) | ecosystem: Environmental > Aquatic > Deep subsurface > Groundwater | place: Rifle, Colorado...
GGAAATAATGGTGCTAATGGTTCAACACGAAGTTGCGACCAGAATATTGGCAAGAGATGGTAAAGAAAGTATTCTCTCAATCTCAGTCAAGGCCTATGGCGAACCAAAAATGATTCTGAGGGTTGATAAAAGATATTTTTCGCCAGCGCCTAAAGTAAACTCGGCAATAATTTCCATAAAAAAAATTTCTCGTAAAAATTTTAATTCTCCTCTTGAGGAGTACCCTTTAGGGGGAGGTGGGCTGAATTTATCCACCCCGTCTCGCAAACGAGCCACCCCTCAAGAGGGGAATTTTGAAGCTAGATTTTGGGAAATAGTAAAAGCGGGCTTCGCGCATAAACGAAAAAAGCTCTCATCAAACCTGAAAGATGTATGTCAAAGACGGTCTTTGACAGAGTTGGGAAATAAAAGAGCGGAGGATCTATCGCTTGCAGATTGGATTGAATTAGCCAGGAGATGAACCCACCATTGGGGTAATAGTACCTTCAGTGGGAATAGTAATTGGAATTAAACCACCAGGTATTACACAAAAACCAGGCGGTGTATAACTTCCAAGCAACCATCTAGTAAAAGGTATGTTATAACTTGCAAATCCCTGAGTTCCAGGATAATAAGTAAGAAGGACTACATAGGTTGGTGGAAGAGGTGAAACGGTTATCATCCAACTGGCATTATATGCGCAGAAAAAAGGAAAAACTAAAGCGCCGCCAAATGGGATACCAGCTGCAGCTTGGGCCACAGAAGGATTAACTCCTAAAAAAGAAAGGGTCTTCTCCATAGCTTTATTAAAAAAAGCAAAAGGCGATTGGTTTTTTAAATTGATACTTAGTTGACTCTCTTTGACAAGCAACTCTTTGAATTCTTTATTAAAATCCATATCACTGCTCGTAACTACTTTTCTGACAGTGTCGGCCATTAATGCCAATTCTTGTTCGCTAAAACCATTTTTTCTATTTACTTCCACAACCGTTTCAATCAATTGATCGAGATTCGCAAGATTTGGATTTACACTTTTTACATTATTATTAGCGACCAAAGGGATTAAACCTGTGTCCTCCGTTTGAGGAACTAACGTTGAAGAATTTATGCTACCGTCACACTTTGCGCCAGTTGTCGGACTGTATCCTGTAATTCCTGTACAACCCACCGGATAAGTACTGTTATTTGCCACAATCCCATTGAGCACTGCCTGAGTTAAAGGACCAACTATTCCATCAGCCACTAATCCATTCCTTGATTGAAAAGCTCTAACAGCAATTTTAGTCAAAGGACCAAAATTGCCATCTTGGACTGCTCCGACTTTTTCTTGAAGACATTGAACCTCAGCGCCCTTAAAGCCTGTTCTTAGCATGGAAGTTATGGTGCAATCAGCCAAAACAGTTTGGAAAGAAAAAATAAAAGTAAAAACAAAAATAATGAATAAATAAGACAATCTCATTTGAATAATTATACCCTTATTGTTATAATTAAGCCATAATCAAAAAGATTTGGGAAAAATATAAAAGGATACTTTTAATCGTTTTTACGATAGGGTTCGTTGTTGCGCTTTTTCTCACAAAAACGACCTCCATATTCAAAAATAAAGAAACCTATCAAAGAAATAACCAGGGAAATGGATTAACTTACAATAATGTAACCCTAGAAAACTTGGTGAATAGAGATACGGATGGAGATGGAATCCTGGATTGGGAAGAAGGTTTATATGGACTCGACCCAACTAAAAAAGAAACCGTCCCCGGAGTCCCAGACAACTCCTCGATAAACAGATTGAAAAATGAGCAGGGGGAAAATGAGCAGGGGGAGTCCTTGCTTAAAATAAATACAGAAAATTTAACAGAAACAGAAAAGTTTTCTAGAGAACTTTTTGCGACCGTGGCGGCTACCAGTCAAAATGGAGTTATAGATCAAGCGACCATAGAACAATTAGGCGCTTCTTTATCAGACAAGATTCAAAATACTCCGCCTAGAAAAATATTTTTAGTTTTTGATATAAAAATAATAAATGATGATAGCGTACAGTCCTTCAAAAATTACAATGGCGCTTTAAACAATATCAACAAAAAATACCCAGCAACTAATTACACAATACTAGATGTATTGGAGAAATTTATCGCTGATGAAAACAATGTTGATGTAAGCGCATTAACAAAACTTGACCCAATCATAGAACAAACAAATAAAATAATAACTGCAATGACAAAAACAAGTGTTCCGCAATCTATCTCGAACCTGCATTTGAATATTATAAATGGTTTGGAAAAATTATCAGAAAATCTAAGTGACATAAAACTTTATGAAAGTGACGCCATTATAGCACTCGGCGGTATAAGTAAATATCAAGAAAATTCTAATCAGCTGGAATTAGATCTGAATAATCTTGCAAATACAATCAATCAAAAATTGAAAAATTAAAGAAAAAATCGTATAATATACAACAAAATGAAACTCCAAAATAAAACAGCAAAATTAATTCCCATTATATTGATAATTTCAATATTATTACCAAATGTTTTATTTTCTTTACCAAAAAAAGTAACAGCGCAAGATGCACCAGGAACTACAGCCGCAATGTCAGTGCCAGTAGCTGATATACCCGCGGAAACTTCAGGTTTTTTATCTCGTCTTCTTCATGTTGTAACTTCAGGTTCAACTGTGACAAATACGAGCCTACATATCAAAGATTTTGCGCAATTCCTTCTTCGTCAAATCCTGATGCGCGTCGCCAAAGCCTTTCTAGCGAAAATGACTCAAGCTACCATCAACTGGATAAATTCTGATTTTCATGGATCGCCACTTTTCTTGGAAAATCCAGAATCATTTTTTCGGGATATCGCCAAATCGGAAATTAGAAATTTGGTAGATATGATCGGCTACGACACTTTTAGATTTCCTTTTGGCAAACAAACCGCGCTGAATGTGATAACTAGCTATAAAAGACAACTGGCAGACAACGCGCAATATACTTTGAGCAAAGTGATAAACGATCCGGACCTCTTGGTCCGCTATAGAAATGACTTTAATTACGGAGGATGGAATGGATTTTTAATAAACACTCAGTATCCCCAAAATAATTACCTCGGATTCCAGATGATAATCCAACAAAACCTCGCCAGCCGGTTGGAAGGGACATTGGTAGCGCCAGCGCAGAAAATACAAAACCTCTTACAACAAGGAATGGGCTTTTTGTCTCCGCAGACTTGCCCAACAAATCCTAAATACAACAACGGCATAAATGAATTTCAAAGACCAAGTTTCCAATCCAAAGTGGTGTTCACCCCGCCAACTTATGACCCAAATGATGGAGGTGACAATGTTGCAAGAGAAAGGGAGGCGAGAATGAGATATCAAGATTCTAAAGACATAGAAAGGGTTGCTTGGACAGACCAAAATACTTGCCCGGGCGGTTTGGTAAATACCACCCCTGGTTCAGTGGCGGCCAATCAGATAATGACGGCAATGAGTTCGTCATACCGACAAAGCGAATTAGCGGCAGCGCTCGGCAATAGCTTATCTGCTATTTTTGACGCGCTAATAAATCACTTTTTGGATAAGGGTTTGAATGCGCTTTCAAACACAATAAGTCCTGAATCTTCGGAAGATAATTGGAGTTATGATGGTCAGACTCTCGGCGGTTCAACAACTCCATACGGCGCGCCGACAAATTTGAACATCCCACAAAATGTTTCGGCTGTTGTTGGAGAAACGACCAATACCATCATCTCTGGTGGCACAGCTCCTTACAGTATCCAGACTCAGCCTAATGCCAGAATTGCCACTGCTCAAATTTCTTATTCTGGTTCTTCTAATCCTACCCTCACAGTCAGAGGCATTACCCCAGGCAACACTTTTGTGGTAGTAAGAGATTCTTCGACCCCGGTCAAAACTGTCTCGGTGGCCATTGCGATAAATACCCTTGGGACTCTAGTAGTTAATCCACGCAATATTCTAATTGATGTTAACAATTCAATGAGCGCAACTATTTCTGGAGGTGAAAAACCATACTTTATGCAAACAGGCCCTGATGAAACAAAGGCGGTGGTTGTCTTTTCCGACACAAACTTAGTGATTATTGGTGTTGCCGCAGGTCAGACTATGGTTACAGTAAGAGATTCTTCGATTCCGGTCAAATTCGTCACTGTTCCAATCACCATCAGTGGAGCGGTTGATTTTACCATTCCAAATGTTACAGCCAATGTCGGTCAAGTAATTAACACCACCATCTCGGGTGGCACAGCTCCTTATCTTATTGAAAACCAGTTGAACCCCGCAGTCGCCACTGCTCAAATTTCTGGCGCTACTCTGATAACGAGAGGCATCTTAGCAGGACAAACAACCGTGATCGTAAAAGATTCTTCAACGCCCGCCAAGGCGACCAGCGTCAATATCACGATAAATGCGACGAGCCCAACAAATTAATTAAATGAGCAAAGAAATAAAAAAAATAATGTTAAAATTTAGTAACGAGGAATTTGAAAAAGTTAAATCAAATGGTGAGTCTTTTTATAAGTCCATTGGGGAAATCTATTGTCCGTATTTTAAAGAGAAGATAGCTTTTAATGCTCAAGGTCTTGAACATTTGAAATATAAGTATCGAGGAAAGAAAATTTTCTGGAGCATCATTCCGTTTTGGGGAATGAATAGAGAAACAATGACTAGGATATTTCATGATGGCAATCCTGAAGAAGATTAGAAACAAAAAATCCACCAAAATGGTGGGTTCTTTGAGGGTGTTTGTTAACAGCTTAGTGCCGTAAGAGGGCGAACCCTACAAACACCTATAGGTAGTGTAGCAAGTGAACAGGAAAAGTCAATATGTAGAATAAGTTTGTGTAAAAAGTGTTAAAATGAAATCAAAATGCCCAAACAATTTAAAAAAATAATTCCATATTTCCTAACCTTGATTATCCTAGTCGGACTTTTTGGGCCGCTAGCGCAAGTGAAGGCGGAAATTTCAAGTCCTGGTGGTGGAACCGTAGGAGCACCAGTAACATCACTAGAGGACAAAGCAAAAGCAGACGCAGCAAAAGAAGTAGCGGATAAAGCAAATGAAAAATCAGACTTTGAAAAAAATAGTGGAAGCTGTAAAACTATCGCAGTGGGAAATGTTGAAGATTGTCTAGTTAAATTAACTTATTATGCCTTTTATGTTTTTCCAGCTTTCTTGCTTGCTGTATCGGCAAAATTCCTTAATATACTTATTGCTCTTACACTAAGTAGTGCTTTATACACCGCTACTTTTATTTCTTCAGCATGGACCGTAGTCAGGGATCTTTCAAATATTTTCTTTATCCTGGTTTTGCTTTATGTAGCGATTCAAACAATCTTAGGACTGGGTCACGAAACTAAAAAAATAATCGTTCAGGTAATAATTATGGCACTGCTTATAAACTTTTCTATGTTTTTCACTAAAGTGGTTATTGATACTTCTAATATTTTAGCTCTGATCTTTTACAACAAAATTTCCTTAGAAACAAAGGACTATATACCGTCCACCAAGGTTTCTAGTACTGGGGTACAAGAAAAAGATTTTTCAGGTGCAATGGTAGCCGCTTTCGATCCGACCAGATTAATGTCTGAAGAATTCTTTACAAAAGCTAAGGAAAAAACTAATGCAGTAGGTATGGGTGCTCTAGGTACTGGAGCCTATGTAGCCGGCGGAGCTTATATTGGAAGCTTTATTCCAGTACCAATATTGGGAACCTTAGTAGGGGCTGGTGGTGGTTACCTGACATCAAAAATAGTGGGTTTGTTTATAAGTACAGACAAAGTTCCACCAGGGCTAATGATTGGAATAATTGTGACTGCGGGATTAATTATGTTTTTTGCCGCCTATTCATTTTTTATTGCTGGAATAAGTTTTCTAAGCAGGTTAGTTGAACTTTGGATATTGATTATCTTTTCACCTTTTGCTTTTATGTCTTCAACAATACCCCTATTGAGTAAGGTTGAGGGTATAGGTTGGGATGAGTGGCTTAAAAAGCTACTAAAGGTATCATTTATGGCACCGATTTTTATGTTCTTTTTGTATTTAATATTCAAATTAATAAATGCAAAAATATTCGATCTTTTTGTGGATAGAGCTTCTAAAGACCAAGCTACGCTTGAGGCTCTAGTACTCATTGTATTACCAGGATTAGTAATTTTAATTCTTCTATACAAGGCAACCGGTTATGCAAAAAAGGCATCAGGTCAATTGGGGGAAGCAATGATAAAGGGTGGAAAATTAGCACTGGGACTTGCAGCAGGTGTAGCGGTCGGAGGAGGGGCTGCGCTTGCGGCAAAAGGTTTGCAGGGAACTGTCGGGCGTTTTGGCCAGAGAATTGAAGAAAAAGGATATGGGAAAGATTGGGCGACAAATAAAGATAAGGGTCTAATGGGGGCTAGCAAAAGATTTTTGGGTGGCAAGGTCGTGGGGGCTGGCCCCGGGCTTTATGACAATACTTTTGATATCAGACATGCCGCTGGAGGCGCAGTTATGAAGACTGTATCTGGAATAACTGGAATGAAGTTGTCGGGTTCAGATGTCTTTTCGACCGAAAAGGGCGGACGCAGAGGAGACCAAAAGAAGCGTAGTGACAGGGAACAGGAGATTGCTAAGCAAACGGCAAAAATGAGAGATAGAGAGCCGGCAAAAGAAGCACTGGACAAGGCGGTAGATAATAAAAATAGGCTGGCTTTAGTGGCTGAACCTGCACTCCAAGAAATTGATAGAAAAATAGATGATCTAGCAAAAGATAAAGCTCATGCCGGGTCAGCAGAAAAAGAGGAGATAGCAGAAAAAATTAAAGTTTTGAAACAACAGAAAACAGATATAAAAGAAACAAAAGCAACAGATCTTACCACCGCATCAGCAAACTTTGCTGATGCTACAGCAAAGCTTGTTGAGGCTGAAGAAAAATTAAAAGAAAATACAGATCCTGCCAACAAGAAGAATCTTGAGGAATTGGCTCGTACCGCTGCTCAGACTCTACATGTGGCTAAAGCGAAACGTGATACCGCGAGCGCTTCCGCTCAAGTTGGCGGAAAATCAATAAAAGAACTGACCGATGAAACTCATGACCTTACAGGTCAAGTACTGGCTAAAGAAAATGAGAGATTGTCGAATATCGCCCACAATCTAGAAAATAGGTGGTCATTATTTGGGGTTAGAGGAGCAGAGAATAAAAAAAATGCCCGCATTATAAGAGCAAAAGCTGAGCGGCCAGAAAAAAAAGTCGGAGAACATTCTGGTGAGCTTGGAGCTCTTGGACACGCAGTTATATCAGCTGGGACGGAAATGTTGTTTAATAAAGAGCACGGTTCTGGGGGAAATAAAAAAAGTGGAGGTAGTGACTCAGATAAAACTAAATAAAAATCTATGCAAGAAAAATTAAAACAAACAATCGAATGAAAAAAGATTTTGACAAATGGAATAATAAAAAAAAGAAAATTCATGAAGAAGATTTTTTAGATCTTTTTTTCCATGAACGGGAAATTTGGTGGTGTTCTTTGGGTTTAAATGTCGGCAATGAACAAGATGGGTCCGGAGACGAATATCGTCGCCCAGTGGTTATTTTAAAAGGTTTAAGTCTGCAAACATGCTGGGTAATTCCACTTACTACTTCAATGCTTTTACATCCACTCCGTCCATCGATTGGTATTGTTGATGGCAAAGAAGCAAAAGCCCTCATTTCTCAAATGCGTGTGATAGACAAAAAGCGTTTTGTTAAAAAAATTGGCTATCTTGATCAAGAAACTTTTGATGCAGTACGAAAAATTGTCAAAGGTTTACTTTGACAATTTTTACTGTTTGCCCTCGTAAGAGGGCGAGGCCGAAGCCACTTGTATGCGTAGTATAGCAAACCAAAAATAAATGTCAATAAAACAAATTTAATAAAAGATAAAAGATAATGTTAAAATAAAGAGATTATGACTGAAAAATTAAAACAAACAATCGAAGAAGAAATCGCAGGGTTGCCGAAAGAGGGGCAGGAGGCTATTGGCGCTGTTCCTTGGGTAAAAATTGCGGAAGAAATAGGTAAAAAAAATAATCTAACTGAAGAAGAAATTGAGGATTTTCAATTGGAAACTTTGTTGATGCTGATCGGCGCTGTGGATTCTGAATTTTATGCAATTAATATTGAGAATCATGTAGAAACAACTAAGGATCAAGCAAAAAATATGGCTGACGAGGCTTTCCAGAAAATATTTACTCCCATCAGAAATATGATAGAAGAAAATATCAAGAAAAATATGAAAAATAAAAACCCAAATTGGGAACAATCCCTCAATTTTATTCTCTCGGGCGGAGATTATTCGGCATTTATAATCCAAAATTCTCCTCTTGAGGAGTACCCTTCAGGGGGAGGTGGACTATCCACCCCGTCTGGCAAGCCAGCCACCCCTCAAGAGGGGAATGAAACTCAAAAAACAATCATCCCAGTATTTTCTATAAAATAAAAAAAACTAAAAGGAAAAATTAATATATAATAACAATATGACCGACATAGTAGATTTATTAAAAATAAAAATAGAAAAAGCCAAAAGAGAACTTCCTCTAGAAACCGCTAATGCTATTGATGCGATTGATTGGAGAAATGCCATTTTGGGACTCCGAAGCAAATATGGATACACCTTTGAGCAATTAGGCGACCTCGAGCTGGAGACGGAGTTATTACTTTGTGGACTGGTGAGTCCTGAAAATTATCCGAAGGAATTGGAAAATAGAATGAAAATTTCTAAGGCTCAAGCGAATGAATTGGTCAATGAAATGAATAATTCAGTTTTTAAAAAAATTATGGAGGAATTGATTAAAAATACTGAAAGAAAGAGAATCTTTGTAAAAAATGAAAAAAGTAATGCCGATAATGCTCAAATATTAAGTTCGGCTGGGATTGAAATTATCCCGGGAAAATTAGAACTCACTGGGGAAACGCATCCGATGTTGGCGGAAAAATTATCTTCTTCTGTCCAAATCCCAACGGTAAAAACGAACCATTCTTTAAATAACATCACAAAAACAATCCCTCCTTCTTCCTATCCACCCAAAGCAGATCCTTATCGTTTATCACCAGAAGAATAATATGCAATTCAAAGTACCACAATTTTTAGACATCGAAGACAAGATTTTTGGCCCATTCACTTTTAAAGAGTTTGTGTATTTAACGGGTGGAGCAGGTTTGTGTTTTATTCTTTATAAATTATTAGGGCTATTTTTAGGAGCTATCCCAATTTTAGCGGTAGCGGGATTAGCGATAGCTCTCGCTCGTTATAAACCCAATAATAAACCTTTGCTCAATATAATTGAGGCAGGATTTAATTATTTAATCCAAAGTAAACTGTATATCTGGAAAAGACGTAAAGCTAGCGCTGGAAAGCAGGGTAAAGTAAACAACGAAAATAAGACAGCCAACAAAGATGTGGTGGCAAATAGAGAGATGGTAAGGTTAAGTGGAAATAAATTACGAGATTTAGCTTGGAGTTTAGATGTGTTAGATTTAAGTAAACACATGGAAAATAAATAATATGCCTTTAAATGCAAAAGCAACTCAAGAATTTGTGCCAATCAAGGAAGTCCGCGATGGGATAATCGTGTTAAAAGACGGCGGGTTACGAGCAATTGTCCTTGCCAACTCAGTCAATTTATCTTTGAAGTCAGACGACGAACAAAAAGCAACAATCCTTCAATTTCAAAGTTTTTTGAATACTCTAGATTTTACTATCCAAATATCCGTCCAATCAAGAAAGTTAGATATCCGACCTTATCTTTTACTTTTAGAAGACAGAGCAAAAGTACAAAGCGAGCCATTGCTTAAATTGCAAACAAAGGAATATATAGAATTTATTAGGAGTTTTACCGAGTCAGTAAGTATAATGACAAAGAGCTTTTTTGTCGTAGTTCCATATACTCACACCATCTTAAAATCAGATTCTGGAATATTAAAAAGATTTTTTAAGAGAAAAAGCAAAGAAGAGATAGATACTGCCAAACAAGAAGATTTTGAAGAAAAAAGATCTCAATTGGAAGAAAGAGTGAGTGTGGTAGAACAAGGATTAAGCCGCTGTGGTATAAAATCAGCTCAATTGGGAACGGAAGAAGTCGTGGAAGTATTTTATAAAGTTTTCAATCCCGGAGAAGTGGAAGGGAAAATTAAATTAGAATAGGCAACTATGTCAATATTTAATATATTTAAAAAAGACAAAATAAGTTCCAATAATAACAAAGCAGACGCTTCTATTCTGACGGTGTTGCCAGAACAAATCTATGAGTCAGCCAGTCTGGAACTTCAAGATATTATCGCTCCATCGGCGCTCAAGATTGAACCAAAATCTTTAAACTTGGGCGAAAAAATTGCTCGGACCTTCTTTATAATATCTTACCCAAGATTTTTGACTGACAACTGGTTTTCTCCAATAATTAATTTGGATAAAGTTTTTGATATTTCAATTTTTGTCCATCCGATAGACACCTCTTTAATGTTGCATCAATTTCAAAAAAAAGTTGCGGAAGTGCAAAGCCAAATAAATGTTCGGGAAACAAAAGGGATGGTGCGTGATCCAATGCTTGACACTTCTTATCAAGATCTTGAGGGGCTCCGCGATAATTTGATTCAAGCGCAAGAAAAAATGTTTGATGTCGGTATTTACATCACAATTTACGCCGATAATGAAATGGAACTTTTTAAAATTGAAAATGAAATAAAATCAATGCTGGAATCAAAATTAATATATATTAAACCAGCGCTTTTTCAGCAAGAAACAGGTTTTAAAAGTGTCATCCCAATAAACACAGACCTGTTAAGTATTCACCAAAAGTTAAATTCCGAACCACTTTCGAGTGTTTTTCCATTTATCTCTTTTGATCTTACTTCTGACAAAGGAATCCTTTATGGTATCAATAGGCATAACTCATCCCTCGTTATCTTCGACCGATTCAGCTTAGAGAACTATAATTCGGTAACTTTTGCTAAATCGGGTTCGGGAAAATCTTACGCCACAAAATTAGAAATTCTTAGATCCTTGATGTTTGATGTTGATGTAATCGTGATCGACCCGGAAAAAGAATACGAATTTTTGTCGGAAGCTGTCGGCGGACGATATTTTAACATTTCTCTTTCTTCCGATCATCATATGAATCCTTTTGATCTACCGATGCCCCGCGAAGACGAAACAGCTGAAGATGTTTTGCGATCAAATACAATCAATCTAGTTGGACTTTTTAGATTGATGTTGGGAGGGCTTACCCCTGAAGAAGATTCAATGGTAGATCGGGCTATTTCCGAAACTTATGCCATAAAAGATATAACCCCGGAATCAGATTTTTCAAACATTGAACCTCCACTTCTTTCAGATTTTGAAATGGTGCTCGGAGGAATGGACGGAAGTGATTCTGTTATGCAAAGATTGGCAAAATACACGAAAGGTTCTTGGGCAACTTTTTTAAATAGGCCCAGTAATGTAGATATTAATAAAAAATTCATTGTTTTCTCTGTTCGGGATATGGAAGATGAGTTAAAACCAGTCGCCATGTATATAATCATGCATTATATCTGGAATGCCATACGTAAAAACTTAAAAAAACGTTTGTTGGTTGTTGATGAAGCTTGGTGGATGATGAAATCGGAAGACACCGCTTCTTTCCTTTATTCTATTGCCAAAAGAGGCAGAAAATACTATCTAGGTCTTTCTACGATTACTCAAGACGCCGCAGATTTTATGAAATCTCCCTATGGTGTGCCCATAATTACCAACTCCTCTATCCAACTTCTCCTAAAACAATCTCCCACGACTATTGATATTTTGCAAAAAACTTTTAATCTGACCGACGAAGAAAAATATCTTCTTTTGGAATCAAGTGTGGGGGAGGGCATCTTCTTCGCCGGCTTAAAACATATTGCGATAAAAATCATTGCTTCCTATACAGAGGACCAAATCATCACTTCGGATCCTTCACAAATACTGTTAAATAGAAAAGCCAAGGAAGCACAAGAAACAGACACAATGGGTGCGCTGACAAAACAGGGTTTGGACAACTAGGATTTAGGTATTAGAAAATGATATAATTAAATCATGAGGTTAAAACTTTCGTTATTATATTTAATTACAATCCTTATGGTATTGGGAGGAATTGGATCAAAAGTAGATGCCACCTCGTCTAGTAGTATTTTGGTTAACATCACACCTCCGAATCCAGCTCCCTATGAAAATACAAGCATCACTTTAAAAAGTTACGCCGATAATTTAGACAATGTTCTTATCTCTTGGTCAGCAAACGGCAAAACGGTTGCTTCAGGAGTTGGGAAAAAATCATTCTCAACAGAAGCCCCCGCAGCCGGAGCAGAATTAAATATTATCGCCACAATATCTCTGCCCGATGGCGCAGTGGACTCAAAAATAACAATCAAACCCTCTGTAATGGTTTTGCTCTGGCAGGCGAATGATTCATATGTCCCGCCATTCTATCGTGGAAAAGCTCTCCCAACCCCCGAGAGTGAAATAAAAGTAGTGGCGATGCCTGAGATAAGAAACAGCGCTGGCAATATTTCTCCGCAAAATATGACTTACTATTGGAAGAAAGATTATACCAATAATGTAGATGGTTCAGGTTATGGTAAAAGCTTTTTCCTTTACACGAATGATTATTTAGAAGATTCAAATAATATATCCGTGACAACCTCAACCTTAGATCAAAAATATTCCGCCAACGCAAGTATCAACATCGGAACAAAACAACCAAAAATATTGTTTTATAAAAATGACAGTAATTTGGGAGTAATTTGGGAGAAAACACTTCCTGATTCATACACGATCCAAGGACCAGAGATAATCGAGGCAATTCCTTATTTTATTTCACCCAAAGAAATTCTAACCCCAAATTTAGTCTGGAGTTGGTTTATCAATGATAGTTTGATAGATTTAACAAACTTTAAAAAAAATTCAATGCCTCTGCAAATAGAAACTGGAACACACGGAGTATCTAAATTAAGACTGAAGATTGAAAACCAAGACAAAATTTTCCAAACAACCGAAAAAGAAATAAATATAGAATTCTAGTCCCGTACTAAATTTTTGATTAAATAATATAAAAATAAAAATGATTATGAAAAATAAAAACAAATTAAAATTAGAAATTAAAAGTAAAATTTTAGTACTGGGATTAATACTTATAATACTGGTCGGGCTTTTTAGTCCAGTGATTAAGGTAAGCGCGGCAAATGGAACTTGTACCTATACTACCACCGTTGGACAAATGTATGGCCAATCAAAGACATATATAGTCACAGAAACTGAAACGCAATGTCTAGGAAGAACACCTCCCGGGAACTGGATACAGACAACAACTCCAGCAACAGGAGGTATGTTTAACCAACCACAGGCAGTTACCCTTCCACCCGGACCAGCAACCCCAGCCAGCCAAACCACAACTCCTAAAACTGGCTATCAGCTTTTAGCTCCATTACCCAATCCTGATGGTAGACAACTTGAAAGTTTTGATACAACGGAGGGAGGATTAGGAAAATACCTAAATTTAATGATCAAAATATTCATCGGCTTGTGTGCAGTCTTGTCGGTAGTTATGATTGTAATCGGAGGATTAGAATATATGACAAGCGAACTTGCCCATACAAAAGAAGCAGGTAAGGAAAAGATTCTGGGCGCGTTATTTGGACTCATCATCGCTCTCGGAGCTTACGCGCTTCTTTATACAATAAATCCCAACCTGCTTAAGAGTGATCTAAATATACAGAGTACAGGAACACCAACAGAACACTGTAGTGACCCCAAATATACCACAGTAGAGGCTTGTGAACGTAATGGGGGAAGTGTAGATTAAAAAAATTAATTTTATGTCAAAAAGAAATTTCATACTTTTAATAATAGTCTTGATCCTCGTAGTAATTGCAATTTTTGGATTTTTGTATTTTCAGAAAGAACCAACTAAACCGGGGGAAGAGGATGAGGGAACAAATTTTATTTCCCAATTTAACCCATTTGGACGTCCCGCTGCCGAAATTGCCTTGCCTACAGCAGTCCCAAGTGAAACAGTCTCAACGAACGACAATGTCGGCACTGGGACGTTAAAACTAGAGAGAGTTTCCAGTATGCCTATAGCTGGCTTCACTTTGTTTAATAAAGAAAGATTTAAAGAAGTGCCAATATCTCCTCCCCTTGGGGAAGTTGGGGAGGGGTCTGTGACTCCTAACCCCACCCTAGCCCTCCCCAAAGGGAAGGGAACAAAACTCACTCCACCATCGACCGAGTTTCAAACAGCCGTAAGATATGTAGACAAAGCAACCGGAAATATTTATCAGACTTTTGTGGATAAAATGGGAGAACAAAAATTTTCTACAACTACAATATTTAAAGTATATGATGCATATTTTGGCAATCAAGGGAAGTCTGTGATTATGCGATATTTAAAAGGAGATGAGAGGACCATAGAAACTTTCGTTGGGACTCTTCCAAAAGAATTACTGGGAGAAGAGATAATCGAAAACAATGAAATTAAGGGATCTTTTTTGCCTAATAATATTAAAGATCTAAGCGCCTCGCCTGATGGTTCAAAAATATTTTACTTATTTAATTCTGGCAACAGCCAAGTGGGAACAATTTTAAATTTATTAAACAATAAAAAAATCCAAGTATTTGATTCTCCTTTTACTGAATGGTTATCCCAATGGCCAAATAATAATATGATTACTCTCTCCACTAAACCTTCTAGTAGTATCCCTGGATATATGTATAAAATTGATTCAACTGGCAAAAACTTAACCAAAGTATTGGGTGAAATAAATGGATTAACCACCCTGACAAGCCCAAACGGGAAACTGGTTCTCCATAGTAACAATAATTTGTTATTGTCTGTCTACCATTCTGACAGCAGAAATTCTGATATCTTAGGGGTAAAAACTCTGCCAGAAAAATGTGTTTGGGATAAGATGAGTGATTTTGTTTACTGCGCTGTGCCAAAGTTAATCAATTTTGGCGAATATCCTGATACTTGGTATCAAGGAGAAGTATTATTCTCAGACCAATTTTGGAAAATAGATATAAAAACTGGAAATGCAACCTTATTATTAAATCCAGCCACAATCATAGGATCCGAAGAAATTGATGCTCTGAAACTTACTTTAGATGTAGATGAAAACTATTTATTTTTTGTAAATAAAAAAGATTCTTTTCTCTGGAAACTCGAATTGAAATAAGGAACTTTGGGGGTTCTTCCTCCAAATGGAGGAAGAACCCCCAAAGTTAAATTCCACCAACATACTTAATCACTACCCGACGATTATATCCTGTACCAGTTGATTCAGTTTTTAGATCAGTTGCGCTAGACAAGAATTCGTGAACAATTCTACGGTCAAAAGCCGACATTGGATCAACTTCTATGTTTGATTTAAAATATCTAGCTCGTTCTGACATCATGTGAGCAACTGCGTGAATATTTTCTACCCGTTTTTTTTGAAAACCATTTATATCAATAATAATAGACCCTCCCCCAACCCCTCCCTTAGCAGGGTGGGGTTCTTCTCCCCCTGCTAAGGGGGAGTACCTGAAAGGTGAGGAGGTCTTAACTTCAAGAATCCTGTGAACCAAATGATTTAAAGCGTGCAACCCTTCACCCCCAGAGGAAACAAAAAAGTGGGGCTCTCCAACTTCTACTGAAACCCACATATTCTTTGCCCCATTTTCAACAACCGAAATTCCATTTAATTTTACTGTGGTCTTTTCAATTAAATTTTTTATTAAATTTTGAATTTCTTCTTTTTCCATAACAATTATTTAATTACCATCTTAAAATCTTTTTCTCTTCTGACATAAATCTGCTGACCCACCATAAATAAATTACTTATAATCCAATACAACGCAACTGCTCCAGAAATACTATAAGCAATAAAAGCAACCACGAACGGGAAAACATATTTCATCTGCATCTGCATACTTTTAGTAAAACTTTCTGAAAAAGATTTAGAGGAATTACCCGCATTTAAAGAGGGAGCGGGTTTTGGCATAAAATGCGCTTGTAGATACTGGGATATCCCTGCCAGAATCGCCAAAACTAAACTTTTTTTACTTATATCAAGAATCCCCAAGAAAATCATATTTACCTGTTCCGGGATGTGAATAAAAGAATAAAGCAACCCACTTTCAAAATTTATACCCTTAAAGAAAACATAGTATAGAGCAAAAATAATAGGAATCTGAATTGCAACCAAAAGACATCCAGAAAATGGATTAACTTTATGTTTCTTGTAAAGTTCAAATGTTTGTTTAGCTTGTTCTTCTTTACTGACACCGCTTGCTTTAATTTTGTTAAGCTCGGGAGTGAGAATATTCATTTCTGCCTGACTTTCAATAGATTTTTGAGATAATGGGAAGAGGATGACTTTGACAAAAATAGTGAGGATTATAATAGCAATACCAACATCCCCGCCAGGGACAACTGAGACCAAAAAAGCCAAAGCGTTTAGTAATGGCTGATATAAAATGGTGTTCCAGATGTTTGTGAGCATTCTACTATCTTATATTAAAATACAAAAAAATGCCAGAAAATCAAAGTTTGGGTTATTTAGCATTAGTGTACGACCGTTTCTTATTGCTGTTTAATTTATTTAACAGGATCAAAATGGTTTTTTTGCCATGGATGACAACGAAGAATTCTTAAAAATCCCAAATAAAAACCTTTTCCTGCTCCATATTTTTCTATGGCTTGTTTTGTATACTCAGAACAGGTAGGATAAAAAACACAACTTGGTTTTATAAAGGGAGATATATATTTCTGATATAAGTTAATTAATTTTGTTAAGTATATTTTTAATTTCATTTTCAAGTATCAAAACTTTATCTTGATATTTTTTAAAAATAAAAACACCCAAAAGCCCGGTCGGGAACTGTTGGAGGTGTTTTTCTAAAGCCATATACCCGCGCTTGCGTAACATATTTCTCTTCACCGCCAGTTTGGCGACACTTTTCGGCGCGATAAAAGAAATTTTCCTTTCCCTTCTTTGGCTAATTATAAATTTAAAAGTTAAATTAGGAGAATTTAAAAACTTACCATCTTTAAAGATTTTCTCTACTGATTTTGTGTCCACCCTATTTTTTTTAGGAAGCATATCAAACGAAATTAAACACTAAGTTTTTTTCTACCTTTTTGGCGTCTTCTTTTTAGAACTTTTTTTCCAGTTTTGAGTCTAGATCTAACTAAAAATCCATGACTGCGGGCTCTTTTTCTCTTTTTAGGTTTGTATGTAAATGACATGCAGGCAGTATAGCAGATTATCCACAGATTATCAACATAGTTAATAAGTTTTTATAGGTTTCGTTTATTGGGTAAGTAGTATAATATGAAACCAATGAATCCCGCACGAAGTTTAGATCATATTTTCTACGGGAGGTAAGAATCATAGTATTATTAATTTAGATAACTTCGTACGGGATGAACACGAAACAACTTTGGAAAAATTGCTTGGTAGAAATCGAAGCAGGTATCTCGAAAGCAAATTTTAGCACTTGGTTTAAAAACACTTCTATTGTGAAAGAGGAGACGGGAATTGTCTATGTTGGTGTGCCAAATGAATTTGTTCGCGACTGGCTTATAAATAAGTATCATAAACTTATCACAAAAACCATTGCTGATGCCTATGAAAGTATGCGTGCGGTAGAATACCTTATTACTAAAATAGAAGTGGTAAAGCAAGAATTAACCACAACAACAGAAAACACAAGTTATGTGAATAAGGAACTACCCTTAAAGGATCTTTATATAAATCCAGAAGACAACCTAAACCCACGCTATCACTTTAATTCTTTCATTGTAGGTTCTTTTAATGAACTTGCCTACGCTGCCAGTCTGGCGATAATAGATAGCCCTGGAACTAAATATAACCCCTTCTTTATCTACGGGGGCACAGGTCTTGGTAAAACTCACCTAATCCAAGCTGTGGGGAATTCAATCAAAGACAAGTACCCAAATAAAAAGGTGCATTATATGACCTTGGAAAAATTTGCGACTGATTTCATAAACTCACTTCAAAGCAATAAGGCAAACTCTTTTAAAGAAAAATACCGCAAGTATGATCTTTTAATCATAGACGATATTCAATTCATTGGTAAAATGGAAAAAATCCAGGAAGAACTTTTTCACACTTTCAACACTTTTCACGAAAACAGTAAACAAATCATTTTTTCTTCTGATAAGCATCCAAACTATATTCCAGATCTAGCAGACCGTCTAAAATCTCGTTTTGCTGCTGGAATGATAGTGGATATATCTCCACCAGAGTACGAATCTCGTTTAGCAATTTTGAAAGTAAAACTGCAAGAACTTAATATTAATCTAGATCAAGAAATATTAGAGTATGTGGCCCTAGTCGTAGATGGTAATATTCGAGAACTTGAGGGAAGTTTAAACATTATCGTTTGTCAATATCGCTTAAAAAATAAGCCTCTAACACTGGCGGAGGTAAAAAATTTGCTAAAAAACAATATCCGACCCAAGAAAAATATGGCCATAAAAGATGTTGTAAAAATAGTAAGTGAGCATTATAAATTAGAAGAAGCTTCGGTTTATGAAAAAACCAGAAAAAAAGAGATAGTTAAAGCCAGACAGGTGGTAATGTATTTACTCCGAGAAGATTTTAATGTGTCCTATCCTCTAATCGGACAAAAACTCGGTGGAAAAGATCACACAACAGTAATCCATTCTTGTTTAAAAATTAAAAACGATCTGAAAACTGACCCACAACTTTTACAAGAATTAGAACAAATACGAATTATGTTTAAGTAATTAAAAGTTATTAGACTTAAATTAAAAAATAAAGTTAATATTTATCCTTTAAATTAAAAGCAAAAAAAGTTATTCACTTATCAAGGTAGCTAATAGTATTAATAAATTAAATATATAAAATATAAACATATGAAACTAGAATGCAGAATTGAAGAAATTAAAAATAAAATTTCCCAAGTGGAAAAGATTACCGGAAAAAATTTAACCCTACCAGTTTTAAATTCAATTCTCTTGATTGCTTCTGGAAAATCTTTAAAACTTAGAGCAACAAATCTAAGTCTTGGGATTGAAGTTGAAATTCCAGCAAAAATAGAAAAGGAGGGGATTGGGGCTGTTTCTGGTTTAGTGTTAAGTAATGTTTTTTCTAATGTTTTCCAAAATGAAAATGTTTATCTTGAAGAGGTGAATGGTAACCTACTTATTCAAACAAAGAAAAGTAAAATAAAATTAAAAGGTCAACCCCATGAAGATTTTCCCACTATCCCGAAAGTTGTGGGGACAAGTTTTGAAATAGATTCAAAAAAATTAGTAGAGGGCATTAAATCAGTTTATTATAGTTCGTCTCCATCTGACATAAAACCTGAAATCTCGAGTGTTTTTATGTATACCAATGAGGATAATTTAGTCTTTGTTTCCACTGACTCTTTTCGGTTGGCAGAGAAAAAAATTAAGATAAAAGGACTTCCAGAAATACAAGGAATCCTTATTCCCTATAAAAATATCGGAGAAATATTGAGAGTTTTTGGGGAATCCCCATCTATTGTGAAAGTTTGTTTTAACAAAAACCAAATTTCTTTTTCTTCTGACGATGTTTATCTAACTTCCCGGATAATTGACGGAGTTTTTCCCGACTATCGTCAAATTATTCCCAAAACCTCAGAAACTAATGCCATTATACTTAAACAAGATTTATTAAATGCGCTTAAACTCTCCAACATTTTTTCAGACAAATTTAATCAAGTGAATCTAAAAATTTCACCGAAAGAAAAAGTTTTTGAACTTTCCTCTGCCAATAATGATATTGGGGAAAATAAAACATACCTAGATGCCGCCCTAACCGGAGAAGATATTGAGCTTGGTTTTAACTATAGATATTTTTTAGATTGTTTTCAATCAATTAGCGCTGACAGTGTATCTATAAAATTCTCTGAAGCCACCTCTCCTTTAGTTATCTCTCCAGTTGGCGATACCTCATTTATTTATCTCATCATGCCGATGAATCGGTGAGAGAATTTAACAACCGTAAAAAATTTGCTCTTTTCCTAATTAAACATTATAATAATTCCATGAACACAGTGATGGTAAATAAAAAAATAAAGTCTGAGTTGAGAAACGCGTCAATATTTTTGGGATTAAAAGAACAAGATATTTTTAAACGCGCCCTGACGTATTATTTGTATTCCATTAAAAACAAAATCGCTCTCAAGAAAGAAATGGAAGCTTGGGATGCTTTAAGTGATGAAGCTTTTTTAAAAATGGGATTTTAAAAGAATTATGAAAAAGGGCGAAATCTGGATTGTGGATATTGGTTCGACTGGAACTGCGAGCTATAGATAAAAAGAAGTTAAAAACCAAGATCGGTTTCTTGGAGAAAAAAGAGATTAAAGAAATTGATGCAATGATGAAAAAAATGTTGGGTCTATAAAGAAGTTTAATTTATTGGTTCCGTAATCTTGGCTAGCCTGTATGGATTATTGGGTGCAATCCTTGGTTGGTTTTACGGAAAAATTAAAAACTGAAATTCCGGCATAAGGTCCCTTTTGCGTGGCTCAATTTGACCATTCTGTCCTTGCTACATAAGGCTAGAAGTGCTAACTTTTAGCTATGATATTAAAAAAACAACAAAATATGTA
>Ga0209211_10004835_pt1 | contig 20601 bp, 18 predicted proteins | sample RifGroA2_FD_183992 | JGI IMG/M metagenome (GOLD analysis project Ga0209211, IMG submission 183992) | Groundwater microbial communities from Rifle, Colorado, USA - Groundwater A2 (SPAdes) (version 2) | ecosystem: Environmental > Aquatic > Deep subsurface > Groundwater | place: Rifle, Colorado...
ATCTTCTTTGTCGCCCATTTTCAAAATTTTGACTATTTTATGCCTCATTAGAACTATAAAAATCCCCAAGATGCCCATACCGACGGAGCCGGTTACGGCCAAAATGTTGATAAAACCGCCGATGTCTTTTAAATAAATAATCACCGGCGGGATAACAACCAAAAGCCAGGCGGGAAACTTGTGAATTTTGTAATCGTATCTGAACATGCTTTTCATATCCACCGCCAAGGCGATAAAAGAAGTGAACACGGCCAGAAATCCGATTATGGAACCTATGGCCATCACCTTCGCGCCCATCACGGCCTTTATGCCCGAAAGCGCGTCCACTGTGGTAAATGATCCGCTTACTCCTAAAATGGAAAAAATAAAAATAGCATAAACAGCCGCCGCCAAAAACAAACTTATGGAAACAACCCTTTTAAAACTTTTTATACTGGAATTGAAAAAAATATCCCGCGTCGGCGGTATGGCCGAAAATCCGGTAAGAGAAAACAGCCAGACCCCGTAGGGCAAAAACCAGTTTTTATTCATCAGCCAGTTTCCGTCCGAGAAAAAGTTTTCCGTTTTTATGTGCGGCAAAGAAAAAAACAGCAGATAAACGATAAATCCGACTATTGGCAAGGTCAGATAAAAATTAATTTCGGCGATTCGACTGACTTTAAACAAGGCCATCAGTCCGCCTGCGGCAAAAAACAGCAAGGTCATAAATTCAACGGTATGCCCGTTAAACAAGCTGGTGAAATTAGTCAGAAAAATTCCGCCCATAACGGCGTAAATGAGCAAAGAAAAGTAATAAGAGCCCAGCGTAGTGAGCAGGCTGAAAAATTTGGCCTTCTTGCCCAGATACATTTCCACGTATCCGACAAACCGGTGCCTCCCTTTGGTGTAAAAAGAAACTTCCCCGTACCACTGATGCAAAAGATAAACGACAAACAGCGAGACGGCTAGATGAACCGTTCCCCAAAAAACGCCGGCTTGGGCGAAGGCGTAAGGCAAAGCGAAAACGCCGGCCCCTATTATCAGGCCGGCCATCATTCCTATTCCTTTTATATACAGCCGGGGCATTTGCTTGTCTGAACTTTTTCTTTTTTGACCAATTCTATGACCTTTTCCACCAGTTTTTTCGGGTCTTTGTCGTAGACGACTTTTCCGTTGCCGCGATGAGATTCGTCCAGAATTTTTTTGATCAATTCGTCGGTCGGCCATTCGCCTTCCAGAACGCCTATCGGCTTATTATCTTCAAAGGCGATGGTGAATTCGTTGAGCGTTCCGATTCTCCCGCAGCCGACGATGACTGCGTCGGAAGTCCTGGTCAATTGCAAATTTCTGCCGGAATAACCCGAACCGGTGTACATTATTAAATCCATATATTCCAGCGGGAGTTTGTATTTCTCCACGTGTTCCAACTCGGTTTGGGCCGGAGAAATGCCTATGGATATTCCTCCCTCTTCTTTCGCGCCCATAGCCGCCCACATCGGAAAGCCGGTGGTGGCCCCGCTGACAAGAATGGATCCCTGCCGGACTATTTCTTTTCCCACTTCCTTGCCTATTTCCAAAGCGTCAATGCCGCAATGGCCGGTTTCGGCCGCTCCCGAAACGCATATTTTTATCTTCAAATGAGGATGTCTTATTTCGTCCATAAATTTATTATATCTCAATCTCCCGCATTTCTCCATAGGCCGGAGCAACAGCGACAACCCCCAGATAATCTCTTAATCTTTGAGCTAAAAACAAGCTTGATTTCAACTCTCCATGCGTTACAAAAACTTTTTCCAGCGTATCGGCCGATTTGGCGGCAAAGCCGAGCAAGCCGTTGAGGTCGGCGTGAGACGAATAACCGCCTATCTTTTCTATTTGGGCCTCCACCGGAATTTTTTCTCCCATAATATTGACCAATTTTTCTCCGTCGTGCAAAAGCCGGCCGAGCGAACCGACCGCCAGGTAACTGACGAAAAGAAGGGTGTTGTTTTTGCTTGGCAAGTAATTTTTCAAATGATGAACAATTCTTCCGCCGTTGCACATCCCTGATCCGGCGATAATTATTTTCGGCGGAGCGACTTCGTGTATTTTTTTGGACTCTTCCGCTTCCATTGTGAGAACAAGCCCCGGAAAATCAAATAAGTCGTCTCCTTTTAAAATGGAGTTTTTGGCTTCGGTGTTGTATAAATTGGTATATTTTTTATAAACATCAGTGGCTTTGATGGAAAGCGGGCTGTCCAAGAAAATTTTTATCTTCGGAATTTTTCCGTTTTCCACCAAATCGTTTATTTGGTACAAAATTCTCTGGGTTCTTTCCAAAGAAAAAGCCGGTATCATCAACGTTCCCTTTTTTTTGACAATTTCTTCTATTGTCCTCTCCAATTTCAGATCGGCCTGCGAATAATCCTCGTGCAATCTGTCTCCATAAGTGCTTTCTATAACCAAAAAGCTGGCGTCATTTATGGCTTCAGTGGGATTTATGAGCGGTTCGGGAGAATTGCCCAAGTCTCCGGTAAAAATCAGTTTCTTTTTCTTCGCCTTGCTTTCTCCTTTTTCGGAATCGGTAATTTCTACCATCGCCGAGCCCAATATATGCCCCGCATCTTTGAACAAAATATTTATTCCGCCTACTTCAAAACTTTCTCTGTAGTTTTTGGCTTCCCAAAGACTCATGGCCTTTTTCACGTCTTCTTCTTGATAAATAAGTCCCGTATCTTTGTGCCTTTTCGCTTCTTTGCTTAAAACGCCAATACTGTCTATGAGCATAAGCTCGGCGAAGTCTTTGGTCGGATAAGTGGAATAAATTTTCCCTTTGAATCCTTCTTTTACCAATTTAGGGATTCTTCCCACATGATCCAGATTGGCGTGAGTAACCAGCACGGCATCTATGGAGGATGGCTGATAAGGAAATGGATGACTGTTTTTTTCTTCCGCCACCCTTGCTCCCTGAAACAATCCGCAATCAATCAAAATTCTGGTTTTGCCCCGGCCGGAATAATCATCGCCGTCTATTTCCAAAAGATAATTGGAACCGGTTACTTCTTCCGTTCCGCCGAAAAACGATATTTTTATCTTCTTTTTGTTATTTTTTTCTTTCATAAAAAAATCTCCATACCGCCGCCGCTCCGCCCAAAAGGTCAACAAATAAATCTTTCATGGTATCCAGCAAACCGCCTTGCTGAAGAAGCGATATATAATTATTTTTTGTGATAAACTTGTCCGCTATCAGTTCGTAAAATTCCCAAAAAACTCCCACCAGCGCCGTAAAACCGAGGATTATTATAACCGCGTAAAATTTGGGCAGATTCTTGGTTGCGGCCGAAACTTTGGCGGAATAAAATGTCCACCAAATCATACCCATGGCGGCGGCTCCGCCTCCCCAAAAATGCATAATATTGTCAAGCCATGGAAATCTCCAGTACAAAGAAAAAATTATCCCGATTATTTGCGAGATAAAAAGAAAAAACAGAAAAGCCGCCAGTATTTTATTGAAATTTTTTCCGAAAATCATATGTCCCTTAAAAAGAACGGCCATCGGCGGCAAACTTACCAGGCGTAAGCCAGGTGGGTGTCCTCACTGTCCCGCCACGGCGGGACAAAATGTTGGACTCCCTAGAATAAAATTTAATCTAGAAAGTTTGCCGTGATGACCGATTGCATTATAGCTCTTGAGAGAAAAAATTTCAATGGAAAATTATTTGGGCAATGCAGGGATTGAACCTGCGGCCTTTCCCGTGTGAAGGGAACGCTCTGCCACTGAGCTAATTGCCCGATTCACCCCGCCCGAGCGGGGCAAGCTAGATATTCAATTTGTTGACCGCTTTTTCGTGCGGGTATTCCAAGATGTCGCGGATGAAGCGGTCATACATTCCCAGCCGGTACATAAAGTCGTCCGTCTTAAACACGGCGTAGACTATTTCTTTGCCGATTTCGGCTTCTATGTTTTTGAGAACCTTGTCCAGTTTGGTTTCTTTCATAGAGTCGCCGACGAGAAGCAAATCCACCCGCGAATTTTCGTGATTGGTGAAGATGCCGGAAAAAACAACGAGCTTTATCCGGCCGATGGTGTTGATCTCTTTTATCATCGCCTCTTTGTCCACCGGAGCGGCGTTAAGAACCAAGTTCCGCAAAGCATGGACGAAAGGAAACAAGGCGTTTAAAAAATAGCCGTTAAATTTTTTCTTTTTAATTTTAATCGTTCCGTCTTTGAGCTTTACCGGCTCGCCCCGCGACAGACAAGGCTCTTCCATTATCTCGTCTTTTTGCTTTATCATTCCCATCCCTTTAAAAAGGGAAAGCTCCTGCTTGGCCGCGGGTGTCGGCACCTTGGCGCGGCGGGAGACATCTTCCAGCGAGAATACATTTTCCGGATTGGACAGGAATAATCGGATCATCTTAACCCTGGCCGAAGAGCCAAAAAGTTTTTCCAAAGCGGTGTTCATATTCCAATATTATCACTCCTATTTAAGCGTTACAACGGCTCCGGCGGCTTCAAGTTTAGCCTTCAATTCGTCGGCTGTTTTCTTGTCCGCGCCTTCTTTGACCATTATCGGCGCTTTGTCCGTCATATCTTTGGCGTCCTTAAGCCCTAAGCCGAGCGCTTCTCTTAAAACTTTTATAACCTGGATTTTCTGGGCTCCGGCTTCTTTAAGCTCAATGTTAAACGAGCTCTTTTCCTCAACCGCATCGCCTCCGGCTGTGGGAGCGGCCGCTACGGCCACCGCTTGGGCCGATACTCCGAACTTTTCTTCCAAAACTTTCACCAGGTCGGATAATTCCAAAACGCTCATGGCTTCCACTTTTTCTATAATGTCTTTGAATTTTGCTGATATTTCCATATATTTTAATTTAATTTTTAATTTTGCTTTTTCTTCGCTATTTCCGCCAAGGCCACGACCAATCCTCTTTTCGGCGAACTTATAATATTCAGTATCTGGCTTAACAGGACTTCTCTTGACGGTATGCTGGCCAACGCTATCACTCTCTCCGCTCCGATGTATCGGCTTTCAAAGATACCGCCCAAGATTTTTAAAAATTTATTTTTCTTGGCGAAGTTGTTTAACGCGCTGGCGGAAGACAATGGGTCTCCGTCCGTATACACCATCGCCGTCTCGCCTTCCATACCGGGCATCTCGCCTTCAAAAGAAGACGCTTCCAAAGCTTTTTTAACCAAAGTTTTTCTGGTTACGAAATATTTTGCCCCGACTTGTCTCAATAACTTTCTCAACTCGCTGACAAGTTTTACATTCAAGCCGTGAAAATTGGCAAACATCACGATGCTTGATTTTTTAACATCCTTTTTGATGTTGTCTATTATTTCCGATTTTTGCTGTTTTGTAATCATTTGTTTTGTGCTTGTTCTTGAAATAGAAATAATATCGTTTGCGACGCCTTGCGGAGCGCGGCGGCGCGAGCAGAGCAAATTTTCAGCAGAAAATTATGCGAGCCGAGCAAATGATGTTATTTCTATTTCAAGCTAATTTAAAAAAATAATACGGCCGTAAAGCCGCAGAAAAATTAAACTTGGTGTCTCGTTAGGGCTTATATCTCGCGAACGCCTAATTTCTGCGACTATTTAATTATCTCCACTATAAACCATCGCCCTTTTTTGTCAACCGCCTGCATATAAATATTGGACACTCGGTATCACACATAATTTCTATCGCAAATTTAGGTGATAGGTAAAGTATTCTTTCACTTGGACATTCTTTCACTTGGACATTGAATGTCCAAGTGAAAGGTTGATTATTTACCAGGGAATTTACCGATTAAAACAGCATATGGAAAATATCCAGTTACACCAAAAAACGCAACTAGCATTAGAATAAAATCTGACCAACTAAGATGTTCGATAAAGTGTAACAAATTAAAATATGAAGAATCTATTCTTATTTTATAAAACAAAAGTATATATAGCGCTAACCAACCAATAAAAGCACCGAGTCCGTTTAGCCAATATTGATTATAAATATACCAATCATCAATTTTGACTTCTTCTTTTAATTGCGCACCTTCTTTTATAATATCAATAATCTTTGTCTCCTTTGGTATTATGTTGTGAATCTCAAAAGCATAGCGACCATAAATATAAATACTCACACCAGCAGCAATAAAAAATATTATTTTAAAAAGAAAATAATTTGGAAGATAACATAAATAAACCGAAAATAAAGCAATTACCAAAACAATAGGCGGGATAAAAATCAGGTGTTGTTTTTGTTTTTTAAAAATCATAACATTTATAAATTTATCTACTTATAAGTTGCCTTCGCAGTTCCGATAAAATTTTTTCGGGGATAATGTGATCCCAATATATTCCTTCCATTCTTTTTAAATATCTTATGCCTCCTGCTGATATCTCTCCATCATCTCCAATGGAACGACTAATTATTTTTTCTACAACAGCATTAGGTGTCGTAGTGTCACTACTAGTTGAATAGGTTGGAAATCCTATCAGTTTATAAGCCGATAGGCTTTTCCAATAATTATTGAAGTTTATTTTTATTCCTCGAGTAGCATCAGAATCATTGGAATTAAATTCCAAAATATACGCCGGGTTATAATTTATCCATTGAAAATATGCATAAAATTCGGAAGCTGACAAATATTCGCCAGATTTTAATTTATGTATCCCAAAGGCAAGGTTGCAAGGTTCATTTATTGATCCTTCTTCATATAAAGTTACCGTTTTCATTACAAAATTTGTCCTTGTATCATTAAGAATTTTCTTCTGCGTAATTCCGGGAAGTGTTTTTGCTATGTTGCAAAAAGATATAAGATTATCAATTGTCGGATTTTGTAAAAAAGTATCAATAGCCACAACCGCAGGATTTTTTGGTAAATTATCATAGGCTACATTTTCATTTTGTTTTGTTTGACTGCTTGAGCTTTGTTTCTTCTCGGCGATTATCGGCTTTTCTGTTGTTTTTTCAGCTCCGACGCTTTGGCCGGAGCTCCGACTTAACGTCGGAGTCGTTGTCGCTTTTTCTGTCTGCGAAATAGCACTGTTTGGTGTTGATGTCGCGATAATCGTTCGTTCAATTTTTACTTCGGATTTTTTGTTAAAAATCTTCCATGTGTTCGGTTTCCACCAAGAAGCAAAAGTCATCTGCGGGATAATAAACAGAGAAATCGCGAAAAATGCTATGGATAAAAAGATTTTATTTTTCATATTATTCAACTATATCAACATCATATACCTCCATAAAAATTCCCGCAATAAAATTACACCCTTATTTATGCTCCAGCAAAATAAGCGTATGATTTTATTTTTTATAAAGATTGCTGTGCGTTCCCATTAAGTGAAAAACAATTTCTTCGTCTTTGCTATTTTCGGAAAATACGGCTCTCCAATCCCCCGTAACGTTGATGCTTCTGTATTTTTCCAATTTGCCGTTTAATTTATGGTTGTTTAAAACCGGATTAAATTTATCTTTTATAAAAATTTTCAATCTTTCTTTAAAAGCGATGCGGATTTTAAAAGGCGCGTTTTTAAAATCCTTTATAAACCGGTTTGAATAGCTAATTTTTATCGCCTTCATTTATGAGTTTGTCTAAAAAAGAAATGGCGGATTTTGAATTAGCGAACTTTCTGCGTCTGCCCGCTTTAACATCTCTTTCCGATTCTCTTAATGCGTCAAGCATATATTCGCTTGGAGTATTTTCGTTTAAGCTGAAATGCGCAGTCTTAGTTTTTACAAGTTGTTTTAGATATCCGTTTATAAGAGCGCTTAGGCTGAAGCCGAGACCGTTCGCGACTCTTTGAGCGCTAGCCTTAACTTCGGGATTAGTTTTTATGTTTATAACACTTGTGTTCATAATTAATTTAAGTATATACCTTGTGCATACCATGTCAACATCAAAAAAGCTGGCGTTAAGTTGAAAAATGTGCTATTGTATGGAGGTTAAGAGAGCTAGACGATTATTAACGAAATTATCCTTATTTTAAGCCTTATTTGCACAATTTATGAACAAAAATATTATAGTAATAGCTTCTTTGTTTTTAGCCCTGACTTTTTTCTCGCCCATTAGTTCGTTCGCCTTGATGATTGAAAAAAGCGCGGAAGAATTGTCCCAGGACGCCAAAGTGATAATTCAAGGAGAGGTCAAAAGCGTCAGATCTTACAAAGGTATAAATGGTGTCATTTATACAAGAGCATCGGTTGTGGTCAACGATGTTATAAAAGGAAAAAATATCAAAAAAAATATAACCGTTGAATACGAAGGCGGCGAAGTCGGAGATGTTGGAGTGCGGGTTGAAGACGAACCAACGCTTGAAAAAGGCGAACAAGTTCTTTTGTTTCTTACAAACAGTTTCTGGAGAAAAAATGTTTACTACATCGTCGGAGGAGTTTTAGGCAAATACGCCATCTGTTCGGACGACACGGTCAGAATCGGCTCTTCCTGCGAGGAAGAGGAAGACGGCCAAGAAAGACAAAATCTTGAAGACTTTCTAAATGAAATAGAAAACGCGGGCTAAAACTACCATAATCCGCCCGGGCTGGTGGTGGCGGTGTTGTTGGTGAAAGTTATATCAGAAGCGGTTATCGGATAATTTCTGGAAGCGGAGTCGGCGGACAATCCGAGATTGTTTTCGTTGAATTTAGCATTGGAAAGATTTATCGGGGAGTCGGTGTAAGCGATGGCTGTGTTGGCGTATTCAAAGGTCGCGCCGGAAATAGTGGACTGCGAGCCGGAATAAAATCTTAATCCTCCCCAATTGCCTTTGGCCGGCGAACTGTACATTGAACCGAAAACTATGTCGGAAAAATTCACCCCGGAAACGACGAGATTACCGAAGATATTAAGATAAGAAGTGGCGCTATTGTTCCAGCCTTTTATGACTATGTTGGGGTTTATAGCCAAAGTGGAGCTGGCGACGACCGTTACTGCCCCTTGCAATAAATAGGGCAAGGAGTTGGCGGACAAAGTGGTCGTGGCGCCGTTTTGAGTGATTGTTCCGTTTATAGATATGGCATTAATGCCGTTGCCGGATCCGGAATTGCCGGAATAAGAGCCGAGACGGCCGGCGGAATAAATTGCTTCGTCGGTGTTGGAAGTGAAAGTATTGGAGCTGACACCGGCCGAATCGGCGCCGGAGATATACAATCCTCTTTTGTTGTTGGAAAAGGTGTTGGAATTTAAAGTCAATGTTCCGACCGATGAATACAGACCGGTTGAAGCGCCTTCCTCGCTGTTGTTATTGTATCGGAAAGTGTTACCGGAAAAAGTCGTACTGGCGACGCTTAACCTGGCGCCGTAGACTTTGCCGTATTCAAAAACGGAATCGCTGACGACGGCCGAAGAATTGGCAACATACAGATTGGCCTTGCTGTCCGTCCAGCCTCCGCCGGAATAATATTTGCCGCCGTAGCGGAAGACGGTATTACTTATAATTGATTCCGTCCCGGGCGAATCAATTCTTATGCCAAACCAATTGCCCGGCGTCGGCAAATGGACAGAATTATCGCCATTGGTGTCGCCGCCGTAAGTGTCATCGTAAAAACTGGTGAAAATTATCGGGTTGGATGTCGAGCCTTGCGCCAAAATTTTTGCGCCGGATATGAATTGAAACCCGGCGTCATTGTAAAACTTTATCACCACGCCCGGCTCAATGGTCAAGGTGGAACTGGCGCTGAAAGTTTGAAGGGCGTTGTTGACCAAATACGGACTGCTGGAAGCGTACAAAGTCATATCGGAAGAGACGGAAACGCCCCTGTTGATAAGATAGTTGGCGCTGTTTCGCGCTTTGGGCGTGCCGTTAATGTTCCCGTTTCCGGCGTTTTTGCCGTTGATTATCACGGTGTTGTTTGCCAGCCAATTGGAAGAGCTTGTTCCGGCAGAAGATGTGTCGTATCGCTCCATTGAAGAATAATTGAAATCTGATCCGGCGTACCAGTTGTAATCATAGGGTATCTCGTCAATGGTGGAAGAAGCGTAAGACAAAATCAAATTCTCGCCGGAATTATTAAGAGCGCCGGTATAAATTTTATCAGCGGCAATATCGGAGACGGTGTTATCGTTCGTTCTTTCCAAAAGATAATAACCCTTGGCGGGAATGGCGCCCGTTAAAACGACATAGGGGCTCAGGCTCATATCGGTGGCAGAATACAAAATCCAATTGCTTAAATTTACGGATTTGTTTGTCCTATTGTAAAGCTCTATCCATTCGTCGGCGGAATAAGCGGAGCCATTACCCGCCCAGGCTACTTCGTTGATGATAACGGGCATAGTGGAAATTTCCGCCGTTTGAGTGGAGGTGGCGGAAAAATTTCCCGTCAAATCTTTGGCCGAAACGGAAAAAGAAAAAACGGCGTTGTCTGAAGCAATGGCGATTGTTGAAGTGGCAGTGGTGGCGCTGACGGAGCCGTTATTGTTGATGACAAAATAATCCAAGTCGGATGACGGAGAACTCCAAGCGATATTTAAAGTGGTGGTGGCGACAAGACAGCCGTCGGGAGACAAGGAATTCTGGCATTGGGAAATATTTAAACTCAAATCGGGCGGAGTGGTATCTGGAGCGGACGAAGAGGAAGAGCTTGATGAAGAAGACGATGAACCCGCCTCTTCAGCGGGCAAGTTGCTGGAAGCGGATGAAGACGATTCGCCCGCCTCTTCGGCGGGCAGGCTGGCGGAGCTGGATGAACCGGCCGATGAAGACGAGACTGCCGAAGAGGCGGATAAACTTGAAACAGAAGCCGCTCCCCCGTCTCCGCCTCCGCCAAAACCCGGGTAAATTGCCGCGATAAATTTCGGCTGGTCTTGGGAAATATCAAGGTTCAACCTTGATATTACGATTGATTCTGATGAAAAACTTGCTTGGTTTTTCAAAGAAAAAATCTGGTTTTGTAAAACATTGAGAGCCTCTTCGGCAATGTCAAGGCGAGACCTTGACATTGGGTTTTCTTCGCCGGTCTTGCTGGAAAAGTTTTCCGGTTTTATAACATCAAAAACCATAGTCTCGTTGTTAGTATTTTTGTTATCTTCCGGCAATACAGAATCATAAGCGCCGGCAATCAAACCGGATAATGAAGACACTCCTTTGGCCAAAGCCTTGCCCGCTTGATACGCTCCAACGGCCACAACAACGATTCCGTCTATCGCCGTATTTGCCGCCGGATCAACGGCGGACAATATCTCTCCTTGAATTTTATGAGCTAGCGTAAGTTTGGGCGGAACCAGACAAGGACTTTCTTTGCTTTGAACATTATTTTCCGTTAACCGACCGAGTGTTTCTCTAATGCCGGAAATGATTTCTTTGCCTCTATATTTGAGATACACGCCGGAAAAATTATGTCCCTTGAAATCATCGCCTTTCGTTAAAACAATGCTCGTGTTCGGCGCCATTATTTTCTTGAACGGCATTTTGCTCACAAGCCCCGCAATTACATTGTCGGTGTCGGAAGTAAGCCACTTCCCTTCTCCGGCCACTCTTCCGGCGGGAGTGGCGACGGCATAAACGCCGATTGATTCTTGGGGAACGCCGCCAATTTTCCCGGCCACGGTGTCGTAAAAGCTGTTGGCATAAAAATTGCCCTGGGAGTGGGCAACAAGGAGGAGCTTTTGAGTTTTGACTTTTTCGCTGGCGTCTTTGAGCATTTCCACCAGGTCGTAATCCTTCACCGCCTCATAATCAAAAATCTTTTGATAAAAAGACATCGTCAAATCGCCTAGACCGGCGATGTGAGAGGGGTTATGGAGAAAATCTATGATAAGCGATTGATTGTTGAAAAAACCTGGCAAATTTCTTTTCAATTCATCTCTGTTTTTAATAGCGCCATCTTTATTAGTAAATACCCCATTGATAGTAATAACTGTGTAACCATCAGGCGAACATGTTTGATTATTTGTCTGGGCAAAAAGAGCAAAAGGTGAAAGTAAAAATACTGCCACGATAAAAATTTTAAATTTTATTAAAAAATAATTCATGCCGTTTTAATTAGACAACATAGAAATATCAATATCACAAACTTTATTTTCCGATTCGCTATAACTTCCAATTTTTTCAACAAAATCTGTCCTAGCTTTTTTCCGTGCTTCAGTATTTAGTTGTCTTTTTTTTACAAAATCAATATACGCGTCAATTTTTTCTATATCAGAATATTCTCTTGAGGATTCAGGGTTTTTTCTTGGCACAAGGGTGTCTGCAACACAGGCATCTGCTCTACTTTGTTCTCTCACTACTTCCGTCACCGTCTCCTTGTTCACCACCGTCTGCACCGCCTCCATCTGCAACGCCAGCGCGTATTGAAGCAATACCGCCCTTGTTTTGGCCGAATTGGGATAGGCTTTAAAGATGGCCAACTCCACATCATCGCGAATGCCGTTTTTGTTGAAGTCAACGCCGGCTACTGTTTTATCCGCTTCGGCGCCCGGGTCTGGCGGCAAATTATTCCCTATCACATCGTCCATCGTCAGTTTGGTGTTGTGAATCTTCGCCACCTGCTCGTTGGTTTTGTCTAGATTATAGAAATGAAACATCCGGATAATCACCAAGACAAAATAAAAAACCGCCAATGTTCCAAAAAAAATCAGCGGTATCTTATATCTCTTTTTCATAGCCATATTTTACCACACCAACCAACGCCAACAAAACCTTCCCTGTGCATAACTTTTTACTAAGGGCCGGCCTTAGTAAAAGAAAGACACTCATCAATAAATAAATCAAAATCTTTTATTGTAGTGAAATAATTCGGAAAAACTTTACGATTAATAATTTTTGACTCGGGACGCATTGTCCCCTGATAGTCGATATAGCTTGAATGATAGTATTCCGCAAGGTATTGTTTTGCCGCCTTGCGGTCAGCAATGCCATTTTCTTTCCATTTTGGTTCAATAATCTTCACTGGGTTTAAGTGGTTGTACGCAAAAATGTACTTTAAATACTCATCAGAATCGATGTGTTTTGCCTTGAACTTACCTTCAAATAGAGTGCCTGTGCGCTCATTCTTCTTATTAAAGTACATAGCATATGCTGTCAAAAGCTTAATCATAAACTTTGTAATTCCTCCTTTTGCTTTTTCACGCGCCAAAATGTGAAAATGGTTCGGCATTAAGCAATACACCCCAATATCAACCAAAGTATCTTTACTTTCAATTTCAAAAAGCTCTACAAATGTCCGACCTTCACGAAAATGTTTAGCTATATCTACCGGACTAGTGCTGTTACAAACATATAAAAGAGCCTTGAAACGCTGGTAATCGTGATATTCCGTAAAAATAATACGTTTATCTGTCCCCCGACTATATATGTGATAATACTCACTAATTGAAAAATCTATTTTCCGTTGCATAATCGCAATTATACCACGAAGGACGGCCCTTAGTAAAAATTACGGTTTTACGAAGGGCCGGCCTTAGTTATTTGAGGGTTTCTAAGAGGTTTTTGAGGTCGGAGGAGGTGGAGGGGTTGGCGGCGATGCCTTGTTCCAGAATGGCGCGAGCTTTGGCCATATCTTTGGCAAAATATCTGTAAAAATCAAAGAAATTGCGGTAGATATAAATGGCCGACGGGTCGTTTTCTATAGCTTTTTTGTAATTTTCTTCCGCTTTGGCGTTGTCTTTGAGGTAATAGGCGTAAAGTTCGCCGAGATTATTGAAAGAGATAGAATTTTTCGGCCGAATGGCGCCGGCGTATTCCCAAACTTCCCTTGCTCCTTCATAATCCCCTATTATTTTGCGATACACTCCCAGCACCAGCCAGTTTTCCAGATTATCGCTGTTTTTCTTTAGCTGGCTTGATAAATCTTGGATTTTAGCTGTGGCAATTCTTTTAGCCTCTTCGTTCATATCGGCCGTTATTTTTATTTCCTTGTTTAAATCAGGCAAAGGGACATTGGCCGCCGGCTTGTTGTTTGTAATGGCGAGGGGTTCTATCTTAACGCCTTTCATATCGCCTTCGCCTTGGATGGTAACCCCGCCGATATTTACGGTGTTGCCGGACGCTTGGCTGCTGGAAGAATTGGATTGACCAACAATAACGCCGTTTTGCGTTTTTGGGGACAGTTTTTTATAAAAATAAAAGCCCAGTCCTCCGCAAACAATTAAAACAAAAATTATAAAAAGTATTTTTTTCTTCATGATTGATATTTTAACAAAAAGAAAGCCAAAAGCAACATTTTACTAAGGCCGGCCCTTAGTAAAATGTTGCATGGATGGAAAAATACAAAAACCCTCCGACGTAAAGTCGGAGGGTTTTTGCTAACCTCCCCTAATCAGCTTTTCAGCCAATTATGGGACACAAGATGGTTATTATTTGGAAATCGTGACTGTATCGATGTTGGTCAATCCTGAAACTCCGTATCCGTTTGTCCAATCAACATGAGTCGCCGTAGATGATGTGGTGGCATTAGGCGACCAGATAAGCTTACTTGAGCTTATGCCGGCAGCTGTGCCCATCAAAGTTGCCAATGACGGATAAGCGGTGTCGGCGGTTATCTTGGTTGAAACTGAACCGGAGAAAGTGCCTGTACCTGCTGTTAAGGTAACAGTGGCGACTACTCTAAAGTAATAGGTTGAGCCGGCCGGAATCTGGAGAATCGAGGACAAGGCCGCGACATTATCTCCACTGCTTGCCAATCCGCTCATATCAGCCACAACTTGACCGGCAGTGTAAGAACCAGAAACTGCGGTGGAGAATGAGGAATCGGTGTAAGCATAGACTTTCATGGTGGTAACGGTGGTCGTACCGGAAACATTGCTTCCAGAAGATGTGGCAACATTAATGTTTAATGTGTGCAAGCCAATTCCGTTTTCTGTGGAAGGATTAGCGCTGACACTAAATCTGTACAAGTCCATTGTTCCGGTAACCAAAGTGGTGGACGGGACAGAAATCTTGGCAAATACAGGGTAGGACCTAAACATTCTCGCTCCGGAAAATGCCGTCGCAGCGGAAGTTGAATTGATAGTCACACCGCTGGATTGGCCTGTACCTTGAGCGTTGTTTGATCCAATGTAATCAATGGCGATGACTGCGCCGTTGCTACCTGGTTCTGATGCGCCAACTTTGGTTAGATTTGCTTTAAGTGTCAACAATTTGTCGCCGTCTTTCGGAACAATGAAATCAGAAGACAAAGTTGAAGTTCCGGTCGCGCCGGTGAAAACCAGCGAACCAACTTGAGTAGAACCGTCCCACAAAGTGACTTGAGTCAAATCGGAAACTGTGGTGGAAGCCGTGGTAGTAAGCTTCAAACCGAGCTTGGTGAGCTTAATGGCCTCGTTGGCGGCGCTGAACTTAAACACACCGATAGTTGCGTTGCTGTTGGCCGCGACCAATCCGTAGCTCGGAGCTGAAGAATCGGCGGCGACTGTCAATGAACCGTTGGCCGTTAAAGCCATCGCTTGACCGGCTGAATCATTTTCCGTCGGATCAACGCTCTGTCCTGAAGTTACTCCGGTGATTGTCGGCGTGGAGCTACTGTCATAACCCCATCGGTAAGTGCCCGTCGCTCCGGCGACAATATTGCATTTGAGCGCCAGAACTTTCGTCATGTTTTTGCTGACTGTCAAAGCGGTGTCAAGCGTGAAGGAAGTTGAAGAACCGGCGGCCGTCGGATTAACGACATTAGAACCGGTGTTCAAAGCCGTTGAACCATCGTAAAGAATACAATTGTTGACATTGGTCGCTGTGCCGCCGCCAGTATTATATTCCAACGGAATGGTCGTGAACTTAATGTCTTCACCGGAAGAATTAGCGTCAAAGATGTAATTGGCAAAAGTTAATCCTTGAATTCCGGAAACAACTGTCTGCGCCACCGGATTGGTGGAAACGCTGATAGCCAAAGTCGCCGATTTCACTGTCATCGTATTGCCGGTTATCACTGAAGAAGTGATAGAAGTTCCGGAAATGGAATTGCCTGTCGTTTGGCCGGTAACATTTGACCAGTTGGATGAAGGCGTGGTGGAAGCGACGATCGTTTGATCGTTAACAAAATTCGTTCCCAGTTTGCCTTTCAAAGTGTAGGTCTTAACGCCTATCGGGAAAGTAACCGTGTCGCTGAAAGTTACCGAACCGTAATCAAGGTCGGTTCCTGAACCGTCGGCCGGACCGGCTACTATGCTTCCATTCTCGTCATAGAGAGAAATGTTGGTTATATCCTCAACATCTCCATCTCCGCTGGAAAGCTGGAATCGGAAAACCAGGTTATTGGCCGAGATCGACTCGCCTTTAACTTCTACTGTGAAGCCGCCAAGTGTTTGGTTAGCCACATTCTCCGCGATATTTGTCGCGGCTACTGAAGTGGCTTTGGTCACGGTAATCGTTCCGGATGAAACCGTAACTTGTGAAGCGTCGTACCAAGGATTGGTGCTTAAGAATTCCGATTCGTCGGCCGTTGAGTCATCGTCAGCCGAACCATTCGGAGGCGTAACGCCGTATCCGTAGGTTTCTCCGCTCACATTAACATCGGTATTTTTGTAAATATCAAAGTCAATCGTTCGGCCTGAACCGCCGACAATGTCTCCTTTGATGGACATTTCAACGAAACCTCCTTTGTCAACCGTCAAGCCGCTGGCGAAGGTTGAAGTGTAATACTTTCCGTCGGAAGAAACTGCCGTGTCGTAAGCGGTGCCGTCAATATATGTCTTGACATTGGCCAAATCAGCTGATCCAACTGAACCTGACTGATTCCATCTGATTGAATGGACTTTTATTTTCTCGGCTGAACCGGCGGTGAACTTGACAGCGCTGAAAGTATAGCCTGTCGTGCCAACCGGTTTGGAAGGGTTGGTTCGCGGATCAACGGAACCAACAGCGTTAGTCACGCTGCCGATTGTCAACGAATTGTTGATCGTGTGTCCGGCTCCGGAGATCGGAAGCAAACCGCTGACTGTGGCGGAAGTCGTAACTCCGGTTACGGAAAGATAAGCGACTTGTCCGGCATAATCGGTCTGATTGGAAGCCATATTGCCAGCGACCGTGAAGGTCTTGGATTGTCCGGCTTTTATAGTAACCGTGTCGCCGACTGTCGCTTTGTGGTCGGAATTGAAAGTTTTGGCGATGCCGAGCTGTGTTCCGGCTTCGTCCAAAAGGACAACTCCGGCGAAAGCGGCGTCGTTAGCCAAACCTGTTCTTTCCACCGTAATACCTGTAACAGTCACATCTTGCGATCCGGCTGTCAAAGTAACTTTGGTGAAAGGAAGTCTCGCCGCGCTCTTGACTGCCAATGTGGCGGCCGGTTGCGTGGCGGCTGTTATCGTCAAGCCTTCGCCTGTCGCGGCCACCGAACTCACCGATGAGGCGGCTGATGAAGCGACGGATGAGGATGACGAAGCTGCGGCGGCTGTCGCCATCAAGCTGTCATACTTGGCTCGCGATATTGAGCCGAAGTATCCGACGGCCGGAGCAACTCCGTTGGCCGATTGCCAAGAAGCGGCGGCGGCTTTGGTGAGCGAACCGAAGTATCCGGTCGCGCTGACCGAAAGATGTCCGGCGCCTTTCAAATAATTCTGAAGGCAAGTGACATCATCGCCTCTTGACCCGACGGTCAAGGAACGGGTGAACGAGCACTTGTCCGCGGTTGAAACGGACGAGCCTTGCAGTGTCAGAAGTTGAGCTTGCAACGCCGTTATCTGCGCCAACAGCTCGTCTATAGTGACGGCTGATGACACCATCGGGATCAATGATCCCGCCGACATCAAAGCGGCAATCGTCAAGCCAACTATTTTTGTCTTAAATCTATTCATAATGTTTTTAATCTTTTAATTTACTTCTTGCGCGAATAAAATTTGATTTCGACAAAACCAAACACTTCGCGCAAATATCTAATAATCTTATTAATCTTTTCTCTGTCAATTTGCAATGTAAATTTTTCTTTCGGAAAATCCGTAAATATTTCCCTGATCATTCTTGTCTTTCGCAATTATTTTATTTTCAAAGTTCGGTCCGCGCGGCCGTTCAACAATAAAAATCTCCGCTAAATTTTTCTCCGCTTCCAATCATTATATCCCACTGATACCGCAACGCAAACGGATATGTGGATAACTCCGGAGTTATTCCGGAATTTATATGTTAAATATGGGATTTAACGCTTGTTTATAGCAGAAAAAATGGCTAAATCCATCAGGTTTAAATACTAGCTTATCCGAACACAGAAGTCAACAAAAGCGAAGCTCTATTATTCGCTCAGCTCGCATAATTTTCTGCTGAAAATTTGCTCTACTCGCGCCGCCGCGCTCCGTAAGGCGTCGCTCATAACAGAGCCCCGCTTTTGTTGGCCTACAGAATTATTCCGTATTTCCGCCATCTTTTGTCGCCGATGGCCGAAATTTTCCCCATTTTCACCAAATCAAGCAAATCCCTCTGGATTGATTTTTCGCTGGTTTCTCCGTTGAAAATAACGGCTATTTCATTGACGCTTTTAGCCGGCCCGTTTTTAAGAAAATCAAGCACCTTGCCTTTTCGGCTTTGCGGATTGATTTCTTTGGCGTTTATTCCGCCATTTATATGACTTATCTCGTTTGCGGCGCTATAAATTTGGCTTTTTTGGGGTAATTCTTTTCTTGCGGGCGGATACGGGCTTCCGATTTTTTCCAGTTCCAAAAGGATTTTTGAGTCATAAGCGATGTCCGTCTTCTTCCCTTCCACGAAGTTTTTCAAAAACAAATATTCTCTTTTTAAAATTTCAAAATTCAAATTGGAAACGCAAACGCCGGCGGAAATCAATTCCAACGATTTGATGATTTGGGCGAAATTTTTTAACGAGTTGTCCAATAGACTGTCTTTATCTTTTACATTTTTAACGGACACTAAATCGTCGTAAAGATTTAAAGCCTTGTCCCTTAGTGTCCATTTGAGAGGTTCTTTGTCGGACAACAAATCAGTAACCCTGTACAAGGCTGCAGTCAGCTTTTGTATTCTGTCCGTTACATAACCGTATATGTCTTTTATATTGTCCATAAGATTGTTTTATTTTGTCCTTTACAAACAGTTTCTCCTTAATGTCTGTTATAAACATAATAACGGACACAAATTAAAAATCAATCCCCCGACAGTACCGTCGGGGGATTTTTTTGAGTTTTAAACTGGCGGCGGTATAATTAGCTTTAAATGGCCAGGAAAAATAAAAAAGAGAGCAAGAAAGACGCTCCTGAAAAAAGCGCGTCTTCGCCTAAAAGAAAAATTTTAGGCGAATTGAAGCGCGAAACCAAACATTCCATCTTCGCCGTCGGCGCTTTCGTCTTCGGTTTGATATTCATCTTGTCCTATTTTGACAAAGCCGGCGTCGCGGGAACATTGATAGACAAGATATTCGGCTCTCTTTTCGGCAACGGCTTTTTCCTTCTTCCTCTGGTTTTGTTCTTCGCCTCGTTTTCCTTGTTTTACTCCATCAGGCCGAACATCGTCAGCCACACGATAATCGGAACATTGATTTTTCTCCTAAGCAGTCTCGGAGCGTTCTCCGCCATTTGGGGCAATTACGCCGGAGGCTACATCGGTTACTTCGTTTCCCTCCCTCTTTTGAAATTTTTTGATTTTTCGGTCAGCCTTATCGCCCTTGTCGGCATAGCGATAGTTTCCGTTCTGATAATGCTCAATATGCCCTTGGCTTTAAAATCTTGGTGGAAAAAAAATGAAGATGATAGCGAAGAGATAGATGTTCATATCAACAAAATGAGTTCCGTTGACGATGACGCGAACATTAAAGAAGAAGCGAAAGAAAAAACCGGCGACAAAACCAAAAAAATAACAGCCGAGAAAAAAAACAAAGACAAAAACGCCAATGAAGAGGATGGATTTCTGGACATAAAAACAGACTTGAAAAAGAGCCGTTCCGACTTCGTCCCTCCCCCGCTCAGCCTGCTTGAAAGCGACCGAGGCAAGCCTTCCAGCGGCGACATCAAAGCCAACGCCAACATCATAAAAAGAACTCTGCAAAATTTCGGCATTGACGTGGAGATGGGCGAAATAAACATCGGACCGTCCGTGACTCAATACACCCTCAAGCCGGCCGAAGGCGTAAAACTGTCCCGAATTATCGGCCTGCAAAACGACCTCTCTTTGGCTTTGGCGGCTCATCCATTAAGAATAGAAGCTCCGATTCCAGGAAGGTCTTTGGTCGGCATTGAGATGCCCAACAGCGCGAAAACAACTTTGGGCCTGGCCAGCTTGTTCAAAGAAGAAGGTTACGCCAAGTCGGACTTGCCCTTGATTGTTTCTTTGGGACGGGACGTCGCCGGAAAAGCCCTCTTCGCCAATGTCGCCAAAATGCCCCACTTGCTGGTCGCTGGAGCGACGGGCAGCGGCAAATCCATCTACATCCACTCGTTCATAACCAGCCTTCTTTACCGCAACCCGCCGGAAGCCTTGAGATTTATAATGATAGACCCGAAAAGAGTGGAGTTGACGGTGTACAACGACATACCCCATATGCTCACTCCGACTATAATAGAAACAAAAAAAGCCATCATTACTTTGAAATGGCTGGCCAAAGAAATGGAAAGGAGATATGGAGTTCTTCTTTCCGCCGGCGTGAGAGACATTCTTTCCTACCACAAAGAAAAGAAAGAAAGCAATCCGCCGATGCCATTTTTGATTGTCATTATAGACGAATTGGCCGACCTTATGTCCACCTACCCCCGAGAAGTGGAGGCTTCCGTCGTCCGGCTGGCGCAGATGTCCCGAGC